>WNFR01002605.1_pt1 | contig 23053 bp, 20 predicted proteins | sample 5400221 | NCBI WGS metagenome assembly WNFR01 (sample SAMN13153357, study PRJNA577476) | soil metagenome | isolation source: 40 cm soil under Madrone tree | place: USA:California | collected 2016-06-14 | reverse complement strand
TCTGCGACGTTAACGTAGCGATTTTCATAGGGCGCGTAATTCCATGGACGCACACGTCCGGTGAGCACTTCGTAGGGCAAGTCGCTATCAAATTTGAGGTCGTTGCGCACGTAGTCATTCAGCATGCCCGAATACGGACCGATAATGGCCGCGATGCTGGGGTCAAACTCAGGCCGTTCGCCGGCGGCATCGCGATCGATGCCCGTGAAGCGTGCATCGATGCGGCCGATGGTGCGGCGCTCGCTGCGCAGGAGTTCCTTCGTGAAGCGCTGGATTTCGATGCGCAGGTTGGTGCGGTCGATGTAATCCGGCGAAAGTCCGGTGAGACGCGAGATCTTTTGTATTGTTTCCGCTCGGCGTGCGGTAGGCAGAGCATCCCCCGTCATGAGAGCGTCCGCATATTCTCCAATAGCAAACTTGCGCGATTCCTCGACGGCCTTTTGGACATCCCCACCCTGCAAATCCGCGGGGAGTTTCTTGTGATACCAAGCGATGGCCGTGTAGGTCGGCAAATAGAGGATATACGGCAGGTCATTGCCAGTGTCGAACTCCGCCGTCTCAAAATTCAGGATCGTCGAAATCAGGACGATGCCATTGAGATACATTCCGTACCGCTGCTGGAGATAGCCGGAGAGGCCAGCGGCACGCGTGGTTCCGTAGCTTTCGCCGGCGAGGAATTTTGGCGAGGACCAGCGTTTGTTGCGAGTGGTATACAGGCGGATGAAATCCGCGACGGACTCCACGTCTTCGGTGATGCCGTGAAATTGTTTCGACGCTTCGCCGGGAACGGCTCGGCTGTACCCAGTCGAGACGGGATCAATGAAGACGAGGTCGCTGATGTCCAGTAGCGACAGGTTGTTGTCCACCAGTTTGTACGGCGGCGGCAGGAGCGTGCCCGCATCGCCCATTTGCACGCGCCGCGGACCAAACAAGCCAAGATGCAGCCACACGGAGGCGGAACCTGGGCCGCCGTTGAAGCTGAAGGTGAGCGGGCGCTGGCTCGCGTCACTGACGTCATCTTTGGTATAGGCGACGTAAAAAATACTGGCCTTGGGCGTGCCGTCTTCCAACTTCAGGAGAATGGTGCCGGCCGTGGCGGTGTATTTGATCTCCTGCCCACCAATTTTCAATGAATGTTTGGTCTGAACGATTTTTTCTTCAGGAGCTGGTGGCTTCTTTTCGTCCTTTGGTTTTTCCGCCGCTTTATCCGGCGCTGGCGGCGGTTGCTGCTGGGCAACACTCAGATTCATCCCAAAAAGAAATAACGTGGCGGCGCTCAAGTATCGAAATGGTGACTTCATAAAAGGCGGAGCTCCTTCTCAACTTTCGCAAAATACAAAACTGTGACGTGCGGCATCGTATGCGAGAGTACGGGCAGCGTCAATCGTTTGGAATGCTGTGGAGAGGCTGACAGCCTCTTTCGATTTCTTTTGCATCGAGCGCATTCGCGGATACAATGCGGCCCTCGGATGGAACGAGCGTTCAAAGGAGCGCCGCATGCGCCGCGTTAAGTTGCCGGTCGTTATTTCATTGCTCGCCGTCGCGTCAATGTTGCTCATTCCGGCCTTCGGCGTCGCGCAGCAAAAAACCGAATTGCCGCACCCGAAGACGCTTCCGGAATTACAGCAAGCGATGAAGGACGTGATCGACAAGGAACATGTTCCTGGAGCGGGCGTGGCGCTCGTGGCGAATGGTGAAGTTCTCTGGTGCGGTGGAATCGGCGAGGCGGACATCGCCGCCAAGCGCGCGGTCAATTGCGACACGGAATTTCGCGTAGGATCCATCAGCAAGACTTTCGTCGCGCTGGCTCTTCTGAAATTGCAGGAAGACGCAAGAATCAATCTTTACGCACGGTTGCAGGATGTCGCGCCGGAAATCCCCTTCAAGAATCGCTGGGAGGCGACCCATCCGGTCCGCATTGTGAACTTACTCGAACACACCGCGGGCTTCGACGACATGGAGCCGAGCGAAGTCTACAATGTGCACGATCGTTATGATTTCCCTCTTCTCGAGGTATTCAATCGATTTAGGAAACCACAGTCGGTGCGCTGGCCTCCGGGAACACGCATGTCGTATTCAAATCCCGGTAACGCGATTGCGGGATACTTGATCGAGAAAACCACCGGGAAACCTTTCGATCAGTACATTCGCGAAACGTTTCTGCGGCCGATGGGCATGGAGCATGCTGACTACCCCTTCACCGAGGCAAATAAGGCTCTCCTTGCAACGGCGTATGAAGGCAATCCGCCGAAACCCTCCGGTTATCCCTTCATCTATTTGCGGCCAGCAGGAGACCTGAAAGCTTCGCCGGGAGAATTGGCTAAGCTTGTGCAATTTCTTCTACGCCGCGGGAAGACAGGAGACCGCCAACTGGTGACAACAGAATCGATCCTGCGGATGGAGACGCCGGAAACCACGCTGGCCGCGAAAAATGGCCTTCGGCTGGGCTACGGTCTCTGCGATTATTCGAGCGTCCAAGGCGGCGTGGTGACGCACGGCCACGACGGCGGGATTGACGGGTTCATTTCTTCGTATCGCTACATGCCGGAACAGAACTGGGGTTACGTCATTCTGCTGAACAGCGACAATTCCCAGCAGGCGCTCGAAGGCCTGAATCACCTGGCCATTGATTTCCTTTCCAAGGATTTTGTGAAACCTCAGCAGCCTGTGATGGCCCTGTCAGCGAAAGCGTTGAAGGAGTACGCGGGCTACTACGCGCCGCGCGCGCCGCGGAGCCAACTGTTTGCTTTCCTGGATGACTTGATGGGTGGGACGCGCGTTCGCGTCATCAATGGCAGGCTGACGCGCTCCGGACTTTTCGGCCAGCCCGAAACGATTCTCTATGTCGGCAAGACCCTGTTTCGCGGTGAGAAGGAACCCGAGGGCACGACTGTTTTTTTTGCCCCCGGACGTGGAGATATGGCCGTCGCGGGCAGTGGACTCGACGGAATTGGCTACAGCGAGCGGAGCAGCCTTGCCTTTCCATTCATGCGCATCTCGTTGCTCGCCCTTTGCCTATTTTTTATGCTGACTTCCCTGCCTTACGCACTAGTTTGGCTTTTCCTGAAACTCGTGGGCTTCATGAAGGACGTGCGCCACCTTTCGGTTCGCGTGGTGCCGCTGGTTGCGACGCTAGCGCTTCTCATCGTGCCCCTCTGCTTCATGGGCCTCAGCGGCGCGCAATTCGGCTCATTCAACCTCTGGACCGCGGGGATTTTCCTCGGAACATTCTTCTTCCCGATTCTATCGGTGATCGGATTCTTTCTGGTGCTCCGCGTTCCGAAGGAGGAGATCCACCGCGCCGTGAGGATTCATTCTCTGCTGGTTTCCTCCGCCTGCTGTGTGATCGCCGGTTTTCTCTGGTCTTGGCACCTGCTTGCCTTGCGCCTTTGGGCAGCTTTGTAGCCTTCAGTCCAGCAAAGAAGTAAAACGCAGCAACGGATAAAGATCGCGAAAGACCTTAGCCGCTTCGCGCGGAAAGGACGCACGCGTGGCCGCAGATGGGGAGACCTTACGTCGGACGATCCACGCTTGGATTTTCTTCCAATCCTCAGCAGAACCCGGCCAACCAGAGTGTTTTGTCCACTCCCCCTTTACCGTCTTGTACCAGTAGCTCTCGTAGCGGCGGCCGAGGCGTGCCTTTTGCTTTGCGACCCAGCGGGAGTCGGCCCTCAAGCGCGGTTCGGCAATCAGCGCAATCGTGGACTCTTTCCGCTTCCCGCCCGAATAGATGCGAAAGCCTGCCGTCACTGTGTCCGTTGTAAGGCCCACATAGAGCTGGCCGGTTTCCCGCTTGGCCGGCGGGGGAACGGAGAACTTCAAGTACATGTGCGTCTTATAAAGCGTCTTGTCCTTGGCAAAACGGATGTCCCGGTTGATCCGCGAAAAATTTGCTCCCGTACGGCCGGAGGTGTCAAAGCGCAAATCGAGCTCCAGCACCGCTGGCGCAAGTTCTTCCAGCAAGCGACGAAAAGGTTGAATCAAAACAGCCTGATAGCGGTCGCGGTTGTCTTCCATCCACTCTTTGCGGTTGTGACGCGCAAGATCCTTGAAAAATTGAAATGTTTCGCGGGTGAAGATAGCTTGTGTGCGAGCCATGGATAAAACGCCTCGGTTTTCTCTTTCAATCTATTGCGCGGCGTCCCTCAGCCTACACGATTCCTAGCCGAGGTCAATTCACCCTGCTAATCCAGATTGGCTCTTGCTGCAAAGGTTCGATGGGGATTAGCCTGCCATTATGAGCCAATTCACTCCTACGGAAAGAACCAAAGTCCGCCGCAAGCCCGAGCGCGGCAGCTACGACCGCGAGCTGATCTACTCCATTCTCGATGAAGCCTTCGTTTGCCATGTCGCATTTATCGTGGACGGCCAGCCATGCCTTGTCCCAACGAATTACGTCCGCGTCGGTGACAAACTATTTCTCCATGGCTCCACGGCGAGCCGCCTGATGAAAACGCTGGCGAGTGGCGCGCCATTTTGCTGCAGTGTGACGCTCCTCGACGGCATCGTATGTTCGCCATCGGCAACGGGCCATTCGGTGAACTACCGTTCCGTCGTGGTGATGGGCAAGGCCCAACCGGTTGAAGGCGAGGCCGCGAAGCTGGCGGCCATGCGTGACTTCGTCGAATACGTCATTCGTGGCCGCTGGGCTACGGTGCGGCCACCGACCGAGCAGGAATTGAAGGGCACTATGGTGCTTTCTGTTCCCCTCGTTGAAGCTTCGGCCAAAGTGCGCACCGGCTTTGCGGTGAATGAAGATGAAGACTACGCGGCGCCGGCGTGGACAGGCGTGATTCCGATGAAATGGTCGTCGCTAGCGCCGGTGCCCGACCCGCGCGGCAACCCATCTATTGCTCCACCGCCGAACATCCAGAAATATTCGCGGCCACAGTAATCAGTACATCTTGAAGACACTGACGTGTGAGGAAGCCCAGCAAAGAAGGGGAACAAAATTTTACTTCTTGCTGCTGGAACCAGCGAACGCGGTGGCCACGCCAAGCGAAATCAACATTCCGCCGGAGATGTAACGCTGCGTGCGCATCCAATGTGTGCTCCGGCTCAAGCGGCGCGCCACGGTTCCGGCGAATAACGCCCAGAGGCTGTCGCTCGTAACTCCCATGACTGCGAAAAGCGTCCCAAGGAAAAGAATTTGCAACGCCACCGGACCGCGCGAAGAATCCACGAATTGCGGGAGGAATGCGAAGAAAAAGAGCGCGGTCTTCGGATTCAGGACATTGACGATGACGCCTTGGCCAAAGACGCGGCTTAACTTCGCGCGCGGAGCCTCCTCTGACAGGTCGAGGGACTCTACCCCGCGCAGTTTTTGCACGCCTAGATAGACCAGATACGCCGCGCCGAGGTATTTCACGGCCGCGAATGCCCCCGCCGAGGACATCAGCAAGGCGGACAATCCCACCGCAGCGGCTGCGACATGGACGAGGGTACCCACGCCAATGCCTAGCGCGGAAAGCAAACCGGCGCTCCTGCCCAGTCCGATACTGCGGCTGGTAACGTAGAGCACGGCAGGACCGGGTATGGCCAGCAGGACCATGGCTGCGCTAACAAAGAGCAAAAGAGACGAATAATTGGGGATCATAGCTTCTATGACGAGCGTTTCAGGCGGCGGTGAGCAGGACCGGTTCGCCGCGGGTGATTACGATGGTGTGCTCGTAGTGCGCGGAGAGGCTTCCGTCCGCTGTGTGGTAGGTCCAGCCATCCTTGTCCAGCATGACGTTCCCGGTGCCCGCAGTGATGATCGGCTCGATAGTGATGACCAAGCCCTCGGTCAGTTTGTATTGCGCTGAAATATCCGGATAATTTGGCACCGCAGGCGGCTCGTGAATCGTGCGCCCGATGCCGTGACCGCCAAGTTCCTTGACGACCTGGAAGCCGCGGCGGCGTACTTCGCGCTCTACGGCGCGGCCGATGTCTTTTGTTCGATTTCCTATGCGCGCCGCGCCAAGCGCTTGCCGGAACGCGCGCTCCGCGCAATGCGCCAGTGCCCGCGCTTTCGCGCTTGGCCTGGCGGCAGGCACTTCGATGCTCACCGCTGAATCGGTATGGTAGCCGTCCTTCTCCGCAGTAAGGTCGAGCTTGACCAGATCGCCGGCCTGAATCACGCGGTCGCCAGGAATCCCATGGACCACCTCGTCGTTCACACTGATACACACGTCACCCGGAAACCCATAAACCATCGGCGGCGAAGACCGCGCTCCATGCGCCGCAAGCACCCGTGAACCAACCTCGCAAAGCTCTGCGGTCGTCACGCCAGCGTGGACTTCCGCAGCCATGGCGCGCAACGCTTTGCCGACAATCATTCCGCAGGCGCGCAGCTTCTCAAATTGCTCTGGACTATTGATGGACATAAATTATGAACGCCAGGTTTGGTCGCGCGTGGATCGAAATTCAATGATGCCCGCACCTCCGTCGAACCCTCCGTGGTCGCCACAGTCGACTCCGCTGTCGTGCGAACTGCCAACCTTGCAACCGGCGTGGTGCGCTGAATCGTTGTGAACTGCACCATCACGAGACGGTCCCAAATCTAGCGAGTCTCCAAAACTCCCGGTATCCGATGAGTAGTCAGCGCTTGAGAACCCCGTATCATCATTGCGTCCCAATGAACGGAGCCTGCGTATTGCTCGCGCGACACTCACGATAGACACAAGGCCTAAGATGATGAACACGATGACTAGAGTGCCGTCCATGCGTGTTGAACTCCTTAGTTGCAGCCGCAACCACCGCCGCAGCAACTGCCGCCTCCGCCCGAAGAACCACCGGATGGCTTGGTCGAAGCGCCATTGCTCGATCCATTCGCCGCGCTGAACACTGAAAGCTGAATCGCGTTCCTCTTCCCCGCGCACTTCGGGCAGGCGATTTCCTGCGTCTTGTTCAGCACAATCTTCTCAAAGTGCGTCTGGCAATCCTCACAAATGTATTCGTAGATGGGCATATTGACTTCCTATCTGTATCTTCACCAATTGTAACAGCCACGGCAAACAAACGGGCTCTCCAGAAAGCAATTGCCCTCCGACTAGTCGGAGGGCAATTGCAAATCTGCAGAGTTGGACAGGATGCCTAGTCGCCGGCGACCGCTTCCGCAGCCTTTTCGTCGGTCTTGGCGGTTGCCCCGTTGCCATTGGAGTGACCGTTTCCATTGCCATTGGCTGGAGCGATGGTGACCGGCTTGCCCGCGTTCGCGAAATTGGCCGGCACCGCCTTGGCGATGTCGCTGACCGTGCCAATCTGCACGACCGTCGGCTGAGGCTTCTTCAGCACCAGCTCTTCGTAGATTGCGCGAACCTTGGCCTGCTCTTCATAAGCCTTCTTGCGGCGAGCGCGCTCTTCTTCCGCCGCGGTCAGTGGCACGTCGTGCTCCAGGTGACGGACGCGCGCTGCATCATTCGCGTCGATCTTCAGCGAGTGCTCGTAGCTCTGCAGATTGACGTTCTTGCCCTTGGCATAGATTTCATGCTTCCCGTGGTTCTTGTACCACTCGGCCACGGTCGCGTTCTTGTGCATGTTCTCGATGATCTGCCGCCAGCCCACGCCGGTGTTGTACGCGCAGAAGCTGATCTCTCCCTGCTGCGTGGCGTACGGGATGATGCACATTTCCGTGCGGCGGAAGTCATAGTTGAACAAATCCTGGAACCACATTCCCGCGATGAACAGGAAGTTCCAAGGATCACTCTGGCGGCGCTTCATGGCGTCTTCGTAGGTGCGCTCCGGAGAAGTTCTTCCGTACTTTGTTTCGGACTTCTTCGTCAGCGCCCAGGTCTTGTCAAATTTCTTGAAGAGGTCATACAGCTTGAGCCCCTTCGGCCCCTGGAACGGGTGATAGTTCTTCAAGAGGGCCATGGCCATCATGAAGTTCGAGAAATTCTTCCCGCGCGCCGCGTCGGTAATCGCGGTCACGTCCTTCGTCAGTTGCTCGGCATCCAGGAAGCGCGGAACGGGAGCCCATTCCTTCGTTTCCTTGTTGATCATCAGCGCCGTGCCCACGCCGCAGTTCGGGTGGCAGCCGCAGGAGAGCGATCCCCAGTTCGACTCTTGTCCCTTGACCATGTCCGAGAATCCGGCAAACGTGCTGATGAACGAAATCGGGAACCAGTCGCGCGTCGGCTCGACTTTGCCCACCTGGCTGCTCACGTCCTTGGCCAAATGCGAAAGCGTGTAGCGCTGGCGCAAGCGCCGTTCTGGAGTGATGTCTTCGTCCCGGCCGGTGAACGAAACCGGCTGGAAGCTGACGAACGCGATCTTCTTCGGGTTCTCCATCGCAAACTTCACGATCGTGCCGACCTGGTCGTTGTTCACGTTATTGACGATGGTCACCACCAGCACGATCTCGATGCCCGCCTCGTGCATGTTCTCGATGGCGCGCAGCTTCACATCGAACAGGTTGCCGATCTGCCGGTGGCTGTTAGCGTCGTTGCCGATGCCGTCAAATTGCAGGTAGGCATAACGCATGCCCGCCTCGAACGCCTTCTTGCAGAACTCCTTGCTCTTGGCAAACTCGATGCCATTGGTCGCCGCCTGCACGCTGTTGTAGCCAATCTTGCGCGCATACGCGACCGCATCAAAGAAATACGGGCTCATGGTCGGCTCGCCGCCGCTGAACTGCACGGACATCTGCCGGCGCGGCTTGATCTTCAGCGCGTTGTCCAGGATTTCCTTGATCTCTTCCCAGCCCAGCTCGTGGACGTAGCCAACCTGGTTGGCGTCCATGAAGCACGGGTCGCACATCATGTTGCAGCGGTTCGTCAGGTCGACGGTCAGCACCGACCCGCGGCCATAACGCACCGTCGAGGAGCCGTGCTTGTGAAGATCTTCGTCGTTATGCGCCGGAATGTCGCGGCCGGGGAACTGCTTTTCGATCCATTCCAGGAACTTCGCGTCGACGGCCATCATGTCTTCGTAGTGGCCATGGAGCGGACAGTCTTTCACCATCCAGACCTGGCCGTCGCGCTCGATGATCTGCGCCTTGATTTCGCCGACCTTCTCGTGCATCAGGTCGCGCCAATCCTTTTTGCCGGCGATGATCGCCTCGCGCGCTTCTTTGACGCACGCGGGACACAGAGAATCGGTCTGTCTCGGGAAGCCCAGCGTAGGCTTGCTCTTTTCCCAGGACTTCAGCAGTGGCTTATCCGACCACTTCGGCGTGACCGAAGGATTGGGATTGCGCTTGTTGAAGTACTGGACGGTGTTAAATGTAATTCCAGCTGCCTTGCAAACTACCCAATCAAACGTCCTTGCGAGTTGCGTGCCTACTTGATTCGGCATAAACCTCTATCCTCCACTTTCAAAAATGGCTGCCCACTTGGCCTTCAGTTAGTTCGAGCCCATTCAATCGTCGGAGCCAAGCCCAAACGACTGCCCCCGGGCTCACTTTGTATGCCTAAAAACGGTACCACGATCACCACGTACTTCCAATAAGTCTTTAGGCTCCTATAGTTTGACTGTTACCAGGGATAGACGCCAGTAACTTGCGCCGAACGGTCATTTTTAGGGGTCGAACGGCAATATGGCGCATTGAACGGCGATTACGGGTGTCCCCAAAAGGGGTTACTAGTAGGCCGAATGGGCTATAACTTTGCCCTTCGGCGAAGGATTCCTGCCTAATCCCTGCCGAGTATTGCCTATTCGTTCAGGGCAGGCCGAAGAACCGCGATGACGAAGTGCGCAAAATTGGAAGCGCCTTCATCCAACTGCAGCCAACGCACCACGCAGTGCTCTGCTAGATACTTCGCAACTCGCGCTTCCTGAATTCCTAAGTGTTGCGCGAGCTGCGGCTTGATCGACTCAGATCCGCGGCCCCTCGATCCACCGCGCAACAAGTTGCCGATAGCGATGCGCAGTGTCTGGCAAGCTTCCACATAGTAATAGCTCGTCAAGTCCGAGTCCGTCAGAACAAATACACCCGGTCCTGCTGGAGCTCGATCAGCTTCTTCCAGTTTGGCCGGCGGACAGGTCATCAGTCTGCGGAACTGCATTTCCAATAAAGAAATCCGGGAAGACAGTCCGGGATCGCCATAGCGTCCCTTCACGCTCGCTCCGCCCGGCTCTCCGATCGGCTCGACTGGCAGGCTGGGGAGCGCACGGCTGTGCGTCACTCGAGGAGGCGTCGGCTCGGCCGCTTCATCGAATACCGCCGGAGGTAATCCCCGTCGCGGGGCAGGCGCGTCCGCTAAGTGCTGACCCGTAGCGGCCACCTCCTCCTTGCCGTTACTGCCCTTGCGCCGGTTCCGGCCCCCCCGGCGTCCCCGCCGACGGCCTTTTCTCTCAGTCGCGGACGTGCTCACTGAACTTTCTACTACTTGCTGAATCTCGCTACTGACCGCCACCGAAGATTCGAGCGCTTCGGTATTCCGTTCGAACGGTAAACCCGGCTCCGGCGTCGAAACCGCAGGCGGCGTCAACACAAACTCTCCTGTTGGCAAAGGCCCGGCGTCCAGAGGAATCTCGCCCGGCGCGCCTCCAAGCCGTACCGCGGCTTCCTGCGCTTTGACTTTCCAATCCGACCGGCGGAATCTCTCCGCTGCAGCGGAATACCATTTGGCGGCATCGGCATTTTGCCCGGAAGTTTCAAAATATTTCGCAAGTTCGAACGCCACCATGGCGTCCCGCGTTTTTTGGTACAGATTTGATAGCTGCCCCGCGGGATCTTTGCTGGTGCGCGCGCGGCGGATGCGGGCGGTAATCTGTTTCCAGTCGGTCATCTTTTCCTGCATTGTAACAGCGGAACGCCTGATCGGCCAGCAAACTCCGCGGGCCGCCGGGACACATGACTCTTAAGTTCAAGAACTGTTTACCAATTGACGCCCTAGAATTTACTCAGTATTCTGCGGCTAGCCCTCTTGGAGGCATTGATGACGCGACTGCGTGTTGACCGTCTTACGGTCACCAGAAAATTGGACAGTCTTGCAGTCGCCAGAATAATCGACGGTCTTACCGTCGGCAGAATAGTCAACCGTTTTACGGTCACCGGCAGCATGAACCGCTTTGCGGTCACAAGTCTCACGGACAGCATTTCCGTTGCGAAAGGCATCCTTGCCCTGCTCGTGTCATTTTCGCTCCTGACCACGCCTGTTTGGGCCGCACCTGCTTCTTCGCTCGGTACCGTCGTTTATGCTGATCGCGCCCACGTCGGCGCGGCGCAAGCATCCGTTGGCGCAACCATTTTCGCAGGCGATAGGCTCAGCACCGACCAGTCCGGCAGCGTCCAGGTCCGCGCCAGTGCCGCGCGGTTGCTTCTTTCCAGCTCAACTATCGCCACTTTTTCCCAGGATGACGCTAGCCCGGCCGCAACACTGACTTTCGGCACCGCGACTTTCTCGACCGCCAATTCGAAGGCGTTCGCCTTGCACGTGGGTTCGGCGGTGATTCGGCCAAACACCGATCAGCCCACCGTCGGACGCGTTACCGTACTGACTCCTAAGGAATTGATCGTCAGGAGCACTCGCGGTTCATTGAGTATCGCCGTCGAAGATGATGTGCGCGAGATTCCGGAAGGCGTCGCTTATCGCGTCGTTCTCGACCCTAACGCTGCCGACCCCCAGGGGCCACGTGGCGCAGGCACCAAAGGTTATGGCGGACCGCCAATTAAGGCCGCCAAGAGCAAGTTCATGTGGTATGTCATCGGCGCCACCGCCGTGGCGACTTATTTGGCATTCAAAGAGGTGTTCGAAAGCCCCGACAGACCGTAATTCAACCTCGCCCTTCGATCTTTCTTTCAACGGTTTCGATTAGAAGCGGCTTGCTTCTTTTCGCCTGGTGTGAAAACCGTCCGCAAAATACCAATCCTAGCGCGCCATTAGCGTCGACTGGCTGGCAATACATTGCCAGCTGCCTTTTTGCTTGATCCATACGTTCGTGAAACGTCCACGCCTCTGAAACGGCTTGCCCTTCTCCACGCCCTTGTCCCTGTAAATACCGGTGCTCACTGCCACGTTATCGTTGTACAGCTGTACCTTTACCCCTTCATTGTTGATCTGCTCGGAAATGACTGCTGCGCTTTTGACGCTCTCCAGTAACTGCTGCTTGTTGCTCAGGGTGCCGTCGTAGTCCACGTACACCAGTTTGTCGGCCAGCAGACCCGCGAGCGCCGCAGCATCCTTGTTTTGCTCGGCCTGGTCCCAGGCTGATTCGAGCGCGATAATTCTTCCCTCCTCGCCGCTCGGTTTCACGGATTCCTGTCCACTTCCCATTGCCGCCCAAGCACTCACGAACACGCACAGTGCCGCCATCACCTTCATAGCAGAGCCTCCTTATCAGCGATCAGGAAAGGGATATGGGCCATTGAGCGACAAGATTCTAGGAAATCCTGAAGGATTACAACACTTTCTTATAGTTCGCAAAGGGCTAGCGTGCGAATATCACGCCGCCCTGGCGCAACCAAACACATAATCTGACAAGAGCGAATCAAAACCGGAACAACCCGCCCCCTTGACCTTCTAGGGAAGCGAGCGAACGCTCCACTAGAAGCCAATAGGAGACCCGTTGACAGGCAAACAGAAACCGGAATTGCCCCAGGGCACGCTCGATATGCTGATTTTGAACTGATAGCCTTGCGATACTACGAGTGAAACGCTTTAATCTCGGGCGGCTCTGGCAGTATTACTAGCGCGCCAGATACTACGATCCATCCGCCTGATTTCCTTCCCCGCCGCCTACGACCCCGCGATCACTTCAATCTCCACCAGGGCATCCTTCGGCAGCCGCGCCACTTGCACCGTCGACCGCGCTGGCGGGGCTAAAGTGAAATACTTCGCGTACACTTCGTTCATCGCCGCAAACTCGTTCATGTCCTTCAGAAAAACCGTCGTCTTCACCACGTGATGCATATTCGAACCCGCCGCCTCCAGTATCCCCTTCACGTTTTCGAGCACGCGTTCCGTCTGTTGCCGGATGTCCGCGCCGGTCAGGTCGCCCGTTTTCGGATCCAGCGCCACCTGCCCCGAGACGTAGAGAAATCCATTTGTCCGGATGGCCTGTGAATACGGTCCGATGGGTTTTGGCCCCCGGTCGGTCAGAATCACATCTCTCATGGTGCTGTCTCCTTTTCAGATTGGGCCGTCGCCGCGCCTGGTTCTTGGTAGCGCGCGCGAAACTCTTCCGGCACTCCCGGGCGCTTCATCCATATCCTTACAAACTCCACGGTATTCTCGTGCGTCTCGGCGTCAAAGGAGGCGATCAGGTCGCTCAGTTCGAAGTCTCTTGCCTTGCGAGCATACAACATGTGGTTGATCGCCTTTCGAAACACTTCCTTCCCATAGCGGTCTTGCAATGCATAAAAGAATAGAAAACTTTTCACTCGCACCACGGTCGCGCCTTCCGGCCCGCCCGCTTCGGCTTTCTCAGGGATAATTCTTAGAGCGCGGCGAATCGTTTCCGTACGGGTGTCCGATCCCAGTGCGGCTTCCCGCCCAATCGCTGCGGCGAAGGCCGGAAGTGCGGATAGCGGAGGTTCCTGTTCGTAGAACCCTGGGTTCTGCGCGTACCCCAGCCAGCTTGCGGCCAATGACGGAGCGGCGGCGGCCACGAGTTTCGGCATGCCCCCGCTGAGGTCCACCATCAAAGTATCCGGCGAAACCGTTTCAGCAGAAAGAGGTTCCTTCTCCTCCCCCAACAGCTCCGCCGTCGTGGCATTCAGATTCGTGAAACATCCAGCCGTGATGGGACACTCCACAATCCAAGTTGTGGAAGTGTCTTTGCTGCGCGCCCCAAACGCGGAATCGTACGCTCCCATCGTTCGAGCCAGCGCCTCGCCCGCGCCGTGCAACCCCGCAGCGTCCTGCGCCTGGCGTGTCCACAAAATGATCTTTTCTTTGCCCCCCGCGATTTGTGCGGAGGTGTAGCGTCCCGCAATCACAAACGGATAATGGTCATTCGAACCTTGAGACGCGAGAACGATCATTTCTCCATCTCGGTGCGAACTTTTCCCCTGCTTCCCGCTGGTGTGTACCAGAAATCCTTCCGGCACCTGCACGCTCAAATCCCATTTTTTCGGTGGCACCCCGCCGGTGGCAAATAGGCCTCGCGCGGGCAGCAACTCTGGGCTCCACCCTTGCGCCGGAAGAAAAAACGCCTCGCCGGAAAAACTCAAGACCGTCTCGCCCGTGGTCGCCGGCAAATATTCGATGGTGAGACGCAAAGTGTGGCGCGCCGACTTGGTCCACGGCTGAGGAAGAGAAATCAATGTGTTTCGCGGATTGTCGGTCGAGATTCCTGTCGTGACTGCAGTTGCGTCCCATATTGCGCGAGGCTCATCAAAATGAAAACGCCGCCGCCCCGGCAATCGCAACTCGAGTTCGCTGAGCGGCCGATTGCCGGTATTCTTCAGCGAATACTCCGTCTCAATTCGAATGCGCGGCTCCTGAGCCGCGAGGAACTGCACGCGGACCTGCTGTTTCTCGATGGCGTAACCGGGGCCGAGTGGCGCAACACACCCGTTTGCCAGCGCAGCCGCTCCCGGCGTCAGTGCCAATAGCCAACGCGCATGAATTCCAATGCGCAAAACAATTTGATTGTAACGGGGAAAAGTCAGAAGCAAAAGTGGTCCACTATTTTCCCGGCCCGCCGTTGCGGCGCATCAACGTTCAGTAGGACACCGGTAGAATGAGCAAAGGGAGGCCTCGTTTGGGGCTGTTGCGTTGCGCCACAAATTCCAATTGGGCGAGGCTCGCCCGTTTCAGAAAACCTCGGAAGATTCGAATTGGCGCCGCCGCGTTACCTGCGCCGTCCGTGAACCCGTTGAAATCCCGTTCCGGAATGATTGCGCGTGGCTTCGCGAAACGCCGCTTCCTTGTCCGCCTGCGCGTCGGTCATGCTCTGATTGATGCGCTCGAGAATCTGTTTCTCCGTGAGCCCGGTATTTTTCAGACGGCCGATTTCCGCGCTGCCCATGGTGCGTTGGCCCCTTAATCGGCGGTGCAAAATCAAATCGACGGCGGAATCGGAGAGCCCTACTAGCCGCAGCATCACGGCATCGCCGCTGATGCTATCTAGCTGATCCGTTTTCGCGATTTCCAGGATTACCGGCTCGCTGTATCCCGCTCGCGCGAGGTTAATTGCGGAATCGCCGCTCGCGAACTGATGCTGGTGCTGGTGCGCCCCGCTAATCAGCGTTACGCAAGCATCGTCGGAAATTCCCGCTTGTTTTAATTTTACCAGTTGCGCGACTTCCACGTCGGCGGTGTTCAAGGCTTTCAGTTGCTCGACGTTACTGGACCACATGCCCGCCTGGTCGAGGGGGCGATAATCCGTGAGCGGATGTTTGTCGCATCCGCTCGTCCGGAGGAGGACCACAAACCCGAGAAGCATGAGCTTGGACCGCATGACTCCATTGTAGCGGGGATAACGTGGAAGGCCGGAAAGTGTGCTGTGCGAGGTACCCGTGCGAAAGGACAGGTGGCGAAAAGCTGTAAATGATCAGCGGCAAAAAATACCCCGCGCGGAAAACTTTGAGCAGGACTCGTTTCCATATTCACTTCAATGGCTGGGCTGGTAGACGCGCTCGACGCCGAAAACGCCGGAGATTTTCTTAATATTGACGAGGATGGTTTCGAGCTGGCGTTTATCGGCGATTTCGAGGTTGGCGTCAATGCGCGCGTTGGTGCGATCGGGGCGGCTCTCGAGATTATGAATGTTGGAACCAGCTCCGCTGATGACGGCGGTGATTTCGGCGAGAAGGCCGGCGCGGTCGCGTGCGCGGATGGTGAGCTGGACGGGAAACTTGGCTTCGGAGCCGCCGCCCCACTCGACGGCGATGCGGCGTTCGGTCTGGTACATGAGATTTTGCACGTTGGGACACTGGCGAGTGTGGACGGCGACTCCTCGTCCTCGCGTGATATAGCCGACAATTTCGTCGCCGGGAATGGGATTGCAACACTTGGCGCGGTAAACAAGCAGGTCGTCGTGACCTTTTACAACGAGAGGAGCTTCGCCGAAGCCCAGCATGCGCTTTACAGTTTTTACCAGGGTGGGCTTGGCGTCGATGGTTTCGGGTTCGGCGTTTTTTTCCGGTTCACCGAGAAGGCGCGTGAGAACCTGGCGGGCGGAATATTTTCCGAAACCGACGGCGGCATAAAGATCCTCAACTTTGGAAAGACCGTAATCGGAAACGAGTTTCAGGACGTCCGCTTCAGGAATTTTCTTGAGGCTGCGGCCGAAATGACGCGCTTCGTTTTCGAGCAGGCGCTTGCCCATTTCGGTGGCTTCTTCGCGTTCCTGTTCGTTGATCCAGTGGCGGATTTTGCTTTTCGCCGAGGATGATTTAACAAAACTGAGCCAATCGCGGCTCGGGTGGTGGCCCTTTTGCGTGAGGATTTCGACGACGTCGCCGCTGGAAATTTCATGGCGCAGCGCAACCATCTGGCCGTTCACTTTTGCGCCGACGCATCGGTGGCCGACTTCGGTGTGGACCATGTAAGCAAAATCGACGGGCGTGGCGCCGCGAGGAAGCTCAAGCACGCGGCCTTTGGGTGTGAACGCGTAGACTTCGACAGGCGCAAGATCCACTTTCAGCGTGGAAAGAAATTCGCCGGGTTCCTGAAGTTCCTGCGACCATTCGATGAGTTGGCGCATCCAGGTGATGCGCTGGTCGTCATCTTCCGTAGTTGGCTTACCGGATTTGTATTTCCAATGCGCGGCAACGCCTTCTTCCGCGATGCGATGCATTTCCTGCGTGCGGATTTGCACCTCGAAGGGCTGGCTGCTGTGGAGAACGGTGGTATGCAGCGATTGATAGAGATTGGGGCGGGCAATGGCGATGTAGTCTTTAAAGCGGCCGGGGACGGGGCGCCAGATGTGATGGACTACGCCGAGCGCCGCGTAACAGTTGCGCTCTGAATCCGTAATGACGCGCACGGCGAGGAGATCGTAGACCTGGCCGAGACCAATTTCCTGGCGCACGATTTTGCGATGCACAGAGTACAAACCTTTTACGCGAGATTCGAGTTCGGCGGGAATGCCGGCTTCGACGAGTCTGGTCTGGATGGTGGCCTGAACTTCCTCGAGGAATTTCTTGTGGAAGGGCGCCTTATCGCTGATTTCTTTTTGCAAGGCGAAGAAGGCTTCCGGCTCGAGATAGCGGAAGGCTAGATCTTCGAGTTCACCGCGCACCACGCTCATTCCGAGGCGCAGTGAGATAGGCGCGTAGATGTCCAGCGTTTCGCGCGAGATGCGCTGCTGCTTTTCGGGTTCGAGGTATTCGAGCGTACGCATGTTGTGCAAGCGATCGGCCAGCTTGACGAGAACGACGCGCACGTCGTTCACCATGGCGAGCAGCATCTTGCGGACGTTTTCCGCTTGGCGCGTTTCGGGTGCCATCATCTTGAGGCGGCCGATTTTGGTTACGCCCTCTACGAGATGGGCGACATCGGCGCCGAAGCGCTCTTCGATGCGCGAGACGGGATACTCGGTGTCTTCGATGGCGTCATGAAGAATCGCGGCGGTAAGGGTAATGGCGTCGAGGCGCATGTCCGCGAGAATGTGCGCAACTTCGAGTAGGTGTGACAAGTAAGGGTCGCCGGAGCTGCGGAACTGGTCATGGTGGCGCTCGGTGGCAATTTCGTAAGCGCGGCGGAGCATCCAGGGATCTTCGGAAGGACGGTTCTTGCGGAGCTTCTCGAGCAGTTCCTCGAAACGAGCGTCGAGCTGGCGAGCGGCGCGGTCGCGGTTAAAGGTGAGCGGGATTTTGTCAGGCGATGGCATGGTTTAGTTTATGCCGGAAAGGGCGCCTCCGGCGAGAAGGGGCATAAGCGGTGACAATGATGATGGAAGAGGAGGTAAGGATGAGGCCCCCCCAGGCCCCGGTGTTTTTTTCATAAGTGTTCATTCTAAAGGAAGTTGAAGTTCTTTGAAGAATCCTCTCCGACAAGGTAGAACCTACGCGATAGGATCGGGACAGGTCAGTCGACTCGCGATGCTCCCGACCGGGTCGGGACCCGCAAACACCGCTCGTTGCCCGGACGCGGATCGTTGAAGGATGCGCGGCGCGGGTACGGATCGAGGTGACTGGCGTCCAGTTCATACGGAAGTGTAGCACTGCCAGCGCTAACTGTCACTAAATATTATTATATAGATATCATTCGAATGGAGCCGTAAAACGTTGAAAAGCGCCACGTCGAGCGCCACAAGAAGCACAGCCAGGAATGGCTTGGCCCTTCAGGAAAAGACTTCAGACACGGGGCTTGTGGAAAAGCTGTGAAAGGGAGCGCACCACTATGGGTGTGGTGGAATGTGAGGGAGTACACAAGTGTTCGTGGAAATGGAGCAAGCGACGAGGGAGAACTGCCCGAACGGACAGGCGAAAACCGGGCGTAGCATGGCGAAACGCGGAGAGCGAAAGTGAAAATAGTCAAAAAATACTCTTGACAGAAAATGGCGCTCACACCATACTCCCGTTGCGCCAGTCACTGCCTTCCCGAAAGAACGTTCCAGCGTTCCTCCCCCTATCCGCACGCCGGAAAAACAGTCAGCGAGGAGTGCCGGTGTCTGCTCAATTGGAAAAAGAGAATTGCCGCCGTTGCGTGCGCGCCTTACCTCAGCGCTTGGAGTTCCTGATTCCTCCACCGGCACCTCCGGAGGAAGCAGCCGCTGAACCAGCCGCCGAAAAGTTTGTCAACCAGGAGACGGTCGAGAATATCGGCCAGCGTATTCGCCAGTTGCGCGAATCGCGCAGCATGACCCAGAGCCAGTTGCAATCGCGCTCGAAGGTCTCGCGCTCCTACCTCTCGCGCATCGAAAGCGGGCAGATGACGCCGAGTCTCGGCACATTGGAGAAGATCTCCGAAGCGCTCAACGTCGGCTTGAACCGGTTTTTCATCCCGGAGTCTGATGGCGAAGCGCTGCTGGAAGATCCCTTCATCCAGGGATTGCGGCCGTTCCTGCGGCAATTGGATTGGGAACAGTGGCAGTCGATATTGAAGAGGCTGCAGGCGATCAGCGATCACGTTCATGCAGCGCCGATCACTCTCCGCCCTATCGGTAATCCGGCGCGACTGCCGCAGCACGCGTCGGCGAATGGCAATGCCAACGGGCACATCGGTATGGGCCATTCGAATGGGCTTGCGCACGCGCATGCTCATGGTAATCCGCAGGGCTATCCGCTGCGGCGTCCTGGCGGACCGGTTTTTCAGCGGCCGCTGGCGCGATAAAAGTTTTTAGCTGAGGGGCAATCGTGGGACAGGCAGAAATGTCTGTCCCACTTTTTTGTTGCAAGAAGTTTGATTAAAGATTCGGCTAGTCGCGAATAACGGAAACCTTGGCATCAGGAACTTCCAGGCGCATCAAGCGGTGTTTGCCATCGAGCAAAAGAAGAATCTCGAGATCGGAGGTATTGACCTTGAGGCCTTCAAAGGTCTTACCGTCGGCGCTTGCCGAGCCAGTGGATTGCACGGTGATGGAACCTGGCGTCAATTCCTGTGGAATGATCACGGGAAAAGTTTGCACCCCACCCTTTGACCAGTCATAGATGCGCGCGAGGACGGCGTATTGATGGTAGAGGTTGTTGTCCAGAACGGCGATGAACGGAGTATTGAAGGAGAGGTCTTGCTGGAACGGGCGCGCGCCCTGCATCTGCAGCGTAATACTTGCCACGCCGTTAGCGAAGAGGATGTGAGCGCCGTTGTTTTTTTCCGTCTGGGCGCTCCACTCATAGCTGATGGGCGCGCCATCGGCCCGCAACGTCAATGAACCGGAGACTTTGCTTGAACTGCCCTCGGGTGGCTTGATTTCTGCGGTGCCTTTGGCGACCCACCCGCCGCCGGATGGCGCAATTTCAAATTCCTCGTGGCCGACGGTCTGTCCTCCGAGTTTGATGGTGAGCTTGCCCTTGTCCTGAGCAAAGAGTACGGCGCCCGACGGTTGCCCGCCCTTCTGAGCGGCGAGAGACAACGCGGCGCAGGCCACGATTCCGAGTGTGAGTGCAATTGAAACTGTTCTGAATTTCACGATGCTTCTTACCCCCGCGTCCATTCTCTCTCACGGCAGGGGTTTCTCAACCACCAGATGCGCGGCGTTTCCACCAGACGCAACAATGCCGCGGCGCAGAATTTCCGCGACCACCTGTGTCGGTTCGCCGGAACTCTCCACGTGATAATCGGCAAGTTGATAAGAGGGAAGACGCTGGGCATGCAGCGCGCGGAAACTGGCTTCGTCGCGGAAAAGCGGCCGGCCGGTCATGGTCATACACCGCGAGAGTAGAACTTCGATCGTCGAATCCAGCCACAAAACCGGAGCGCCCGCGGCGCGCAGAAATTCGGGGCAGCCCGGTTGCGCGTAGGTGCCTCCGCCAAGCGCGAGAACGGTGCTTTCTTTCATCTCCGTGGTGCGGCCAAGCACGGCGCGAAGCTGATCCGCCTCGATCTGGCGGAAAGCAGGTTCGCCGAGCCGTTCGAAAATTTGCGGGATGGTCAAGCCAGCAGATTCTTCGATGCGTTCATCGAGATCGACAAAGCGCCAGGCTAATTGCCGCGCCAGGAGTGTGCCGATGGTGGTCTTGCCGGAACCCATGAAACCGGCGAGACACAACAGTGGAACACGGGAGTGCCCGCGTAAAGGAGGTGTAGTTGTCACGCGATCGCGGCGCGAACAGTTAGTCGCGCTTCAGAATGCGAATTGTACCACTGTAGGAGGATAGTTCGACTTTGGCCAAACCCTGTCCGACCGTGCCGAAGAGGCCCTTGGTGAACTTCGACGCCCGGTGGATCATGCCATGCGAATCGGGTTTCAGATACGCGGCCGCCTGGTTATCGACCGTGCCCACGGCGGTTTGCGCCTTCAGGTCAAAGGAGTCGTTGCCAGAGAAGCGGACCTCGACGAGGCCCTTGCCACTTTTCATGGTATAGAGGCCGGTGCGGACGAAGTCGCCGTCAAAGAGGATATTTCCTGAAGTGGTGAAAAGGCTTACGTTGGTGAGCGCCGGTTGGAGGACCTGCGCGCCTCCGCTAATGGACTTGAAATCCAATTTGCCGGCGCACTGCGTGCAGACCAGCGAGCCTTCCGTAGTACGGACAATAATGTAGCCGGAAACTTCCTTGAGGTGGACATCGCCAGCGACGCTCTCCAACGTCATGTCTCCCATGACCTGCTCGACGTAAATCAACCCCGTTTCCGTCTTGAGTTGCAATTCTGTTTCTTCAGGCACGGTGAGTTGCAAGCTGGCTGCCAACTGCGTAGGCTGCGCGGAAGCATCTAGAACATTGGCGGTGACGTCGATACGGTCGCCAACCTGCTCCATCTCGAAGCCAATCTTGTCGGCAGTCTGGCTGGCGAGGACGTCAACTTCGGCGTTTTTCCAGGATTTCACTTCAATGCGGCCATTAGCGACGTTGTGAATTACGACCACGGGGCGCCCATTAACGGCAAAATGTTTTTCAAGATGCTGATCGGCGGCTGCGGCGGCAGCCGGACCCGGGCAGAGAAAAGCAGCGGCCCCGAGCACGGGCAGCACCCCGCGCTTCAGGCCTGACCGCCAGGAGGCGAACCTCATGATTTCAATTCCCATGTTAGTGCAGACTCCCTTCGCGATCCATCATCGCGGAAAGCAATTCAGCCTTTTGCTGATAAGCGTTGGATAGATATTCGCGCGCCAGTTCGTCCTGCGGTTCGGCTTTCAAATGGCGCTCGCAGTCAGCAATAAATTCATCCACTTGCTGCAGGTTTTGCTGAAAAGAATTATCCACCGGAGAAGTACCGGCAAGGTGCATGTTTCTAAGATCGATTTCTTGATCATTCAGAACCTTGGCAGTTTGCGCGAAGGCAATCTGCGAGGCGGGCCCGGCCGCAATCCCATTCGGTTCCAAGGAGGTGTCCGGTTTTTGCCGCAACTGCAGAAATCCAGCAGCGACGATTACCAGGCCCACGGCCGCTGTTGCCAGAGCGCGGCTACGAAACAGCTCGCTGAAGCCATGCCACCAGGACGAGCGTTCACCGCTGAGAGAAACGACTGGCGTCTTGATAATTTCTTCCAGTTCAAGCTGGGCGCGAAGTGAATTCCAAACGCGCGCGGGCGGTTCGACTTCGGCGGGCAATTCATTTGCGACAGAAACAATCGTCGCGAGGTCGGCGACAAATTCCTGGCAATAACTGCAAGCAGCCACATGCGCTCGGGCTGCTTCCGGCAGGGGCGTCAGACCTTCCTGCTCGACTACGAATTCCACGTCCTTACACTGCATGACTCTTCACTCCGCGGGAGCCGGCGCTGGATGCCTGCCCCGTCCGACTTCTCACAAATCGTATCGGCGCTCTTTGTTGACGTTCCGCCGTGAAGCCGCTTGCACACCCTCGATTGCGCCCATTGTAGCTCAATCATCATGCGCCGTCTGAGTTTTTGCCGCATGGCGTTCTTCCCGTGCCTGCTGGCGGACCTCTTCCTGGAGTAGGTCCCTCAGACGTGTGCGCGCCTTGTGCAATTGCGACTTCGAATTTCCCACCGAGCATCCCATAATGTCCGCGATCTCGTTGTGTTCGTACCCCTGGACGTCATGCAATACGAACACGGTCCGGTAACCCGGTGGCAACTTCTCAACCGATCGTTCCAGATTGACCCGGTCGACGGCGCCGCTTAAGCGCAGATCCGGTGCGCCAATGTCCTTCCTCGGGCCGCCCGTTTCATCATCGGGATCCGTCGTTTCTTCGAGCGAGGCCACGGGGAGCGACTTCTTGCGCAGCCGCATCAGCACCACGTTGACCGTCATCCGGTGCAACCAGGTCGAGAAGGCCGACTCTCCGCGGAAGGTCCCAATCTTGCGGAACAGCTGCAGAAAAGCTTCCTGCATCAGATCTTCCGCATCGGAAGGGTTATTCACCATGCGCAGGCACAAAGCGTAGACGCGGCGGCTATGCAAGTGGTACAGAAACTCAAAAGCTGCAGCATCACCGGCCTGGGCCAGACGGATGGCCTCCGCTTCAGTCACCGATTTGGTGGACTGTCGAGAGGTCGACGCATCGGGATCGCTTGGTCGGTTTCGGGCCAACGGTCCAATCGCGGCGCATCCACCAGTTCGGATGCACCGAGTACCCCCTTGAGTTGTCCTGGCTGAAGCCCGCATATCTA
>WNFR01002104.1_pt1 | contig 23056 bp, 19 predicted proteins | sample 5400221 | NCBI WGS metagenome assembly WNFR01 (sample SAMN13153357, study PRJNA577476) | soil metagenome | isolation source: 40 cm soil under Madrone tree | place: USA:California | collected 2016-06-14 | reverse complement strand
AGGGGGCTGGGAGTTCGATGTGTATAAATCATTGATTCTTGCTGTTGAGCGCGAGGAGAGGCCTGGCACAACCGCTCCCTGAAGACCAAAAAGCCGATAAGACTTATCGGGCAGTGGGAGAAACCGCTTCAGTTACTGCGTGTCAGCGCATCCCTGTAATGCACTGAGTATCGGTTCCGATGCGACGTAAGCCGAAGCGATGGCTGGCATTACTGCCAGTTGCTGAGGAGTCGCTGAAGCTTTAGAAAAAGTACGCGTGAGCAAGGCAAGCAAATGGACGCCATTCCGACGCCACTTGCTCGGGAGGTGGTCACGAGCACTACGCGATCTCAGCGTGTCCGGTCTGAATCGCATTCGATTTGCAAGACGACTTGTAGATGTTCGTGGCATCTCTAGGCGATGCGACTTAGCTAGACGCAGGCGAAAAGTTCACTTAGACGTGACGTGCCAATTAATATATTCTACAGCCTGAACGCTTTCTAGATTTATCGGGACCGCGACGTTGCCACGAAAGCCGCCTCGTTTCCAGCCCGAAGCTTGGCTTCAGGGAGTTAGACGATGTCCGGTACCGCGCAGCCTATTCCAGGGGTGACTGTTTTCATCGGTGATGACACGCCAATGGGTTGTCAGTTGATGGCCGCCGCGTTGCGGCGCAGTCGCCACAAGCTGACGGTAGTCGGTTCCGCTACCGATTCCGCGGGAATTCGTGACGGACTTCGCCAGAATCAAACGAATGTTGCCATCATCAGCGCTCGGCTGAAAGAGGGCGCGACAGCGGGCTTCAGCGTCGCGCGTGAAGTGCGAACCTCGCATCCCAACACGAGCATCATAATGATGCTTGATTCGATCGAGCGCCTCATGGTCATAGAGGCTGTTCGCGCTGGCGCAAGCGGCGTATTCTCTCGCGAGGAGCGGTTTGAGTTGCTCTGCAAGTGCGTCCATGTTATCTCACAAGGACAAATATGGGTTGGCAATAAGGAACTTCGATTCATAATGGACTCGCTGGCCCAGGGTTCGGCGCAATGGGCGGAACCGCCTGCTCTTGCTAAAGGGCCTAATGCCCTCACAAAGAGGGAAGCGGATTTAGTCACTTTAGTCTCTGAGGGGCTTACGAACCGGGATATTTCGCGGCAGCTCAATCTGAGCGAGCACACGGTTAGAAATTACCTGTTTCGGATCTTCAACAAGGTGGGGACTTCGAACCGGCTGGAACTCGCTCTCTATGCCTTGAGTCGAAAACGCGATGATGGTGAGGGAAACTGATTCGACCCGCGATTGCTCTACCCAAGGTACCCCAGGAATTCTCATAACGACGCTGCTGCGCGGCTAGGCATAAGCACAAGCCCTCCTCAAAGGCCACAACCCTAAACCGTTTTCACTCACAAGGGTCGCCCTTCCCAGATTTATGCGCACCGTGACAACGGTTCCAAAGCAGTCTCTCTTGATCCCACCGAATGAGTGCGGTATGTACCGGGATCTAGAGGGCTTTTCGTAGGGATGAATGCTTGTCTCCACGAGTTGGCCCACCTTCAACCAACATTCCTTCTCTTGCGAGCCGGTGCCGAAGAGCGTAAAGTGCCCGCTGCCGAGTTCACGTAGTAAGAGGGATTGAGGAGCCCATTCGGAAAGTGAAAATCCTCTACGAAAGTTCTAGGAATAAAAAAATGGGACGGGATGTCGGTAACGGCGTGGACCGCAGGGAACAAACTCGGTTCAACGTCCGTGCGGGCGTAACCTTCGAGTGGCGCGACGCGAAGGGCGTCCAGCGCCGCGAGCAAGGCGTGACACGTGACATTAGTTCCAAAGGATCGTTTATTTTCTCTGACTCTCTGCCTCCAGCGAAAGTTGATCTTCGACTCGAAGTGCTATTTGGTCCCCTCGTTGGGGAAGGATCGAATTTAAGACTTGAAGCGGAAGCCTTAGTGCTCAGAGTTGAGCCAGCTACCGGTTCCGACACTTCAAGCGGATTTGCCGTACTCAACAAGAGCCACAACTTGGCTGACCTGCGTTTCTTGGAGCCTCCAGAGACATACCGGAGAAGTGAGCCGAACTGAATTGACGGAATCGAGAGGTTCAATGTTGTTGCGCCAAATCAACGAATGCATCCTTTGAAAAGGATCCGGCGCTGCGCGCTCCGTAAGGAGTGGTAGAGATGCGTTGCGGCCTCCGGCGCTGCTAGCCTGGAGGCCTCATAAGTTTAGTCGTTCTTGTGGGTTACAGAATCTGAATGTAGGTCACAGGGCGGAGCTTATGCAATTTGAAGGCAATGGACTTTCAGATGAAGTGTTGGTACCTAAGGACCCGTGGTTTGCCGTATACACTCGCCACCAGCACGAGAAGACTGTTTGCCAGAATCTGACGGGCCGGGGTTTTGAGACTTTTGTTCCGCTTTATGAAACTGTGCATCAATGGAAGGACCGCATCAAGCTTCTTTCGATGCCCCTCTTCCCCTGCTATGTATTTCTCAGAGGCGACGTCCGACGTCGGCTGGACATTCTAACCACTCCTGGTGTCCATGCGCTCGTGTCGAACGCGGGCGTTCCAGCGCCCATCCCACCGAAAGAAATCGAGGCTGTTCGCCGAGTTGTCGGAAGCGGTCTTCACATCGAACCACATCCCTTTGTGAAATGCGGCGAGTTGGTGCGCGTGAAAGCCGGCCCCTTGGTAGGGTTACAGGGAATCCTAGTGAGGAAGAAGAGTCTCTACCGCCTAGTTCTCTCCGTGGAAATGTTGGGGAAATCGGCTGCCGTCGAAGTCGATGCGTTACTCGTTGAAAAGCTGGACGGCAAATTGCTGAACCATTCTACTCGTCTTGCCAGCCTTGTTTCGGCACCTTGACAACTAGCTCCGATGTAAGACTTACCCCTCTACGATCAGTTGAATGCATTAACGGTGTAAGACATGAACATCGCAAACGAATCCGGCTCCGCCGAGGTGGTGAAAACAAAGGTGGGTGAGGTTTCCCTCCCGGTTGATCCGCAGACCAGCGTTAACAATCATTTTCAAGCCGCCGCGACTGATTGGGAGCATATTTATCAGGCGGCGACAGTGCGTGGCCGCATCTACCAAGACCGTATGGAAACAACGCTGCGGTGGATCGAAGAACTGGGGTTGCCTGCCACGGCACACTTGCTGGAGATCGGGTGCGGAGCCGGATTTGCTACCGTTGCGCTTGCCAGGCGAGGGTATCGCATCGATGCGCTCGACAGTGTTCCAGCGATGATCAACCTCACGAGCAAGCGCTTGGTCGAGGCCGGTGCTGCCGAGCGGGTTCGAATCGTCCAAGCTGACGTGCGCCACCTGCCAATGCCTGACAACAGTCTTGACCTGGTGTTCGCCCTTGGCGTGCTGCCCTGGCTGGATGACCCTGTTGCCGCCATTCGTGAGATGGCACGCGTGACGCGGCCCGGCGGATATGTGTTAGTCTCGGCAGACCATAGCGTCCACCTCGATGAAGTTCTTGATCCTGTGCAAGCTCCGATCCTAAGGCCGGTGCGGCGCCGCTTGGCCTCGGCGCTTCGCGCAGCGAAATTACTGTCACCGGCACCCCAATCACCTAAAATTCACAGACACTCGCGACGCGAGATCGATTACATCCTCTCCGGGGCGGGTCTCAATAAGTTACGGAACGTGATGCTTGGGTTCGGCCCGTTCACCCTCTGCGGAAAGTCTTTTCTGCCAGAGTCGGTGGGAGTCAAACTGCATCGACTGCTCCAAGCGGGGGCAAATCGAAAGTTGCCAATCGTCTCTTTTTACGGAATGCAGTACCTCGTCATGTCAAAAAAATGTACCAGAGTGCACTGAGGACCATCCGCACTTTCCTGGTAATTCCACGAATCAATGGCTAGTTCCAACTCAGCCCGTCGGCGTTCCGCATTTCGCGAATGTCGTTGGCCATCGTCCACGCGATAGTGACGTTTCAATTCATCTTGAGTGGCAATAGAACCTTTGAAATCAAGGAGGCGTATGAGTGCAACCGCGATTACTAATGTGGACGTTGGTGCTAAGAAACCTCGGTCGGCGGAAATGTTCCCTGGGCCAGGCTTCCGGATCAGAGCAGAGCGCGACCGCTTGGATCCAGACTTGATGCGGAAATTTGCAGAATTCCCAACTCCCGATATTTCTGATCTGCTCAACCGGCTATACGCAGTTGATCCTAGCATTGTTTGTCTGACCGGCAGACATCACCGACTCTGTGGACCAGCATGCACGGTGAAGGTATTCCCTGGGGACAACCTGATGGTGCACAAGGCGCTGGACGTGGCAAAACCCGGGGACATCGTGGTAGTCGATGCTCATGGTTCGTCAATGAATGCTGTCTTGGGCGACTTGATTTCGACAAAAGCTAAGCATCGGGGCATCGCGGGCTTCGTTGTTGACGGATACGTGCGCGATCTACCCGACCTGATCGAACTGGATTTTCCCGTTTTTGCACGTGGCGCTACCCCTATTGGGCCGCTTCACCGTGGGCCAGGTGAGATCAATTTCCCGATCTGCTGCGGCGGTATCGTCGTTAATCCCGCCGATCTAGTTGCGGCAGATGGTGCGGGGGTGGTTGTCATTCCGCAGGAGGTTGCGAGCGAGCTTCTGGAGAGATTGCAGGCTCAGAGGGCAAACATGGCAGCCTACTTGGCGGGCGTCAAATGCGGTCAGTTCTCGAATGATTGGGTGGACAGAATACTGGGGGAGGCCGGTTGCATCATCCCAGCGACTGGTTTGGTGGCACCGCCGAGTCGTTAAAGTCACCAAGATCTTAGAACATCGCTCGCCCGTAAATCCTCCACTGGAGTGCATGTGCCGTCTAATTTTTACCATTCAGGCGCGCTCAAGCTTCTCTCGGACGCCGCCCTCGCGAGATATTGGTACCGTCGGCGGCATCCGGCCAGCCGCCGAGCCGACGAACATCGGTCGAGTTTCTATGCCGAAGTCTGGCGCGAAGCCGCCGCTCGTCTCGGTGCTAGCATTGAGGAGTTGGACAGGGATGTGTTCGAAATCCGGATCGGTCGGGCTTGTACACGGGCTCGGCAGAACACGACTGCCATCGACGATCCCGTGACCCTTTCTGTTGCCGTTGACAAGCCCTTGGTCTACCGATTGTTGTCCAGACGGGGTTTGAGAACACCCAATCATTTTGAATTCAAGCTTAGCGGCCTCGCCGGAGCTGTCGCTTTCATAAGACGCTCAGGGGGCGCCTGGGTTGTGAAACCGGCAAACGGCTCCGCTGGTCATGGAGTGACCACCGGCATTGTCACCAGTTTTGACCTGGTCCGAGCGGCGGTAACGGCGGCAGCGTTCGGGCCAAATTTGGTGGTTGAACAGCAAGTCGAAGGGAATGTCTACCGTCTTTTGTACCTCAACGGCAAGCTGCTGGACGCAGTTCTTCGAAAAAGCCCTGCGGTCGTGGCTGACGGCAGTTCCAGCATCCGCAAACTCATTCAACTTGAAAACCGAGCGAGACTGAAGGCCGGGCGAAAGTTCGGACAAGTACTTTTGTCCATTGATCTGGACATGCGACACACCCTCGCGAAGCAAGGTTTGTCGCTCTCTTCTGTGCCCAAAAAGGGGACTGTGGTAACGCTTAAGACAGTGATCAACGAGAACTCGGTCGCCGACAATGTCTCGGCAACCAGCCTATTGTGCAAATCAATCATTGAAGACGGCGCCGCCGCGGCAGCCGCCGTCGGAGTGCGACTGGCAGGCGTCGATGTAGTGACGCGCGATCCGGGAGTGCCATTGGCACAGTCCGGTGGGGTAATCTTGGAGGTGAATACTACCCCAGGGTACCACTACCATTACTACCAGCGGGACGGGGGCGTCGCAGTCGCGATCCCCATCTTGTCATGGCTCTTGCGCGAGCAGCCGATGAGTGGAGAAGTCCTCATGGGGTCTCGCGGCGCCCAGCGGTTGGATGCCGTGATGCGCACCGGACGGCAATGATGAAAAAAGCCCGCCACAGCAGACCGCCCGCAATCGTTCTGGGGGGAAGCGCGAATGCCCTCTCCATTGTGCGCAGCTTGGGCAGAGCAGGCGTCACATGCTACGCGATCTGTAATCCGCAGGGAGAGGTCAAGTATTCTCGGTTCTGCAAATGGATCGATGTATCCAAGACGCCCGGAACCGTACCAGAGAGTTGGGCGGCTTACCTATTGGGGCGCGAGTCGAATTACCTGCGCGGTGCAGTCTTACTCGCAGCAAGCGACGAGGCAATCGAGCTTATTGCTGAGCACCGCCGGGCGCTTTCCGAAAAATTCCGACTCGATCTGTCAAACCCCAAAGCGCAGCTTTGCATGCTCAACAAGCTCTGTACCTACGAGGCAGCACAAAGAGCCGGCGTTCCGACACCGAGGTTTTGGGTTGCGGGCACGCGGGAGCAGGTTGAGAAACTGAAGGACAAGCTGAGCTATCCCCTGATTCTCAAGCCATTTTTCTCTCACCGGCTTAAGGCCCCATTCAACGTTGCGCAGACGTTCGAGGGGTTGTTAGATGCTTTCGATGCGACTTGCCACGCCGGAATCAAGACGTTCCTAGTGGAAATGATCCCCGGTTGCGACGACAAGCTCTGCAGCTACTATACCTATCTCGACGAGAACGGTGACAACCTCTTCGATTACACCAAAAGAATCATTCGAAGATATCCACTGACCGTTGGGAGGGGAGTCTACCACGTCACCGACCATGTTCCGGATGTTAAGGAACTGTCGATGAAACTTTTTCGCGAAGTTGGGCTCTTGGGAATCGCTAACGCGGAGTTCAAGTTGGATGAAGGGGACGGCCAATTAAAGCTGATTGAATGCAATGCTCGGTTCACCGCGGCGGATTGCTTGCTCACGGCGAGCGGCCTGAACCTATCCCTATTCGTCTATAACAGGCTAATGGGCCATCCCAAGCCCACGCCGACGAGCTTTCGTTTGGGAACGAGGTTGTGGTACCCGCTGAGGGATTTTCTAGCGTACCGGCAGCTCAATCGAATGGGGTTGTTACGCTTTTATCAGTGGGTGCGGAGCATCTTGCACCCACAAATCTTCCCGTTTTTCCGCTGGGATGACCCGCTGCCTTCGATTATCAGGCCATTCGCCTTCTCTGTACGCCGAATTCGGGCTAGGTTTGTCCGGGCCAAACTACGCAGGTTTGCGACCGGTGTGCCTCCCCTCCGGTCCGACCTGTCTTCGGGACGAAGATAGATGTGCGATCGTCCAGGATCCTTAATGGACTCCAAATTGAGCCAGACCACGATAGGCGTTCTGTACCCTGGGGAGTTGGGCAGCACCTTTGCGAAGCTTCTAGTCGAAAGCGGCTTTCGGGTGGTCACCACTCTCGAAGGCCGAAGCTTGCGTACGCGGAAGTTGTGTCACGACGCGGGTTTGAACGTCCTTGACTCCGTCGGTCAAGTGCTCAAGTGCGCCCCTATCGTAATCTCGTTTGTGCCTCCCGGAGCGGCACTTCAAGTGGCTGAGAACGTCGCTGTGCTGGTAAAGGGCGAGTCACGACGGTTACTGTACGTCGATGCGAACTCTATTTCGCCTTTGACTGCGGTCAAGATTTCCGACTTGCTGAGTCAGCAGCACGTTGATTTCGTGGACGCATCCATTCGCGGTTTGGCCTCCCAACTGAGGCAAGCAGGAATCCTATTTCTGAGCGGGGCGCGTGCCGTGGATCTCTCAGATCAGTTCGGGTCCATCATGCGGGTAAAAGTCGTCGGGGATGCGCCCGGTCAGGCATCGGCACTCAAAATGGTTCTTTCGTGCTTGCCCAAGGGCTTGATCGGCTTATTTTCAGAGACGATGCTCTTCGCGCGTGAAATGGGACTGCTCGACGAAGCCATGGAGATCTGCGAGGAGTTTTATCCTGGAGTAATGGAGGTGGTCGAGCGGATGTTACCGACGTACCCCCAGCATGCCGCAAGGCGCAGTGAAGAACTTCAGGAAGTCGAAGACACGATGTTGCTCAACGGGGTGCCTCCACGCGTCCTCGGTGGTGCGCGTGAAGTGACTTCGACTCTGGCCGATGTCGCCTGGCCAAAGAACGCTGACTATCACAGATGGGGAATTACCGAGATTATTGAGGAAGTCTACCGAAACCACCTACTGCATGCCTCGAGACCGCCAGGCACAGCGGCAGAAGCCGTCGCCAGACAATCACGCTAACAACTTGGCGGTCGAAGAGTTTCAAACCGGTCGGATTGGATGGTTTCTGTCTGTACTTATTGTCAGAACGGCGGGCCGGCGTTGGGCTCAAAGTGAGCATCCTTTCCGACAAAGGAGGACCGCGTCATGGACATGCCTTTGCGCTGTCCGGACATAGCTGAGCGAGCAGCGGAACGCTCCACGCGCTTTCCCTGGTCCGGGCAGCTCAGTTTGTGTTCGCTTATGGTTAGGGTCGGCGTGGCGGTTTGCTTCCTCGTTGTGGGTGCGGCTGGGCAAGTTCCTTCTTCGCCGGGAACTCCCACCTGCAGTGACCAGGTTCGCTCCACGTACCTTTTGGGGCCTGGTGACCAGCTGCAGATTTCCGCACCTGATGAATTGACTGAACTCGCGAACAAACGAGTCCGGGTTGACGGCGATGGCGACATCCAGGCGCCCTTGGTCGGGCGCGTCCATGTATCCGGGCTAACGGCGCAGCAGACCGAACAAGAGCTCAATAGGCTGTTGAGCACCTACATTCGTCGCCCGGAAGTTGCCGTGAGCGTCGAAGAAGTGCGTAGTCAGCCAGTATCTATCCTAGGAGCGGTGAACACTCCGGGCGTTCACCAAGTGCAGGGGCACAAGACATTACTCGAGATGCTGGCACTAGCCGGAGGCATCCGGCCTGATGCCGGGTACAGCATCCGCATCACCCGAGAATTAGGGTGGGGCTGCATCCCGTTGCCAAACGCGGGGCTTGATCCTTCGGGTCGGTTTAGCGTTGCGGAAGTCAACTTGAAAGAGATCATGGAGGCCAAGAACCCCGAGGAGGACATTCAGATCTTTCCGCACGACATCATTTCTGTTCCTAAGGCCGAAATGGTGTATGTGATCGGTGAGGTGAAGCGCTCAGGCGGATTCGTCCTCGGCGAACACCAGACCATGTCCGTGTTGCAGGCCCTTTCGCTGGCCGAAGGGCTCAACACAGCTGCTGACACACGGCATGCCCGGATCTTGCGGCTAAAGGCCAACGCCGATGCGCGTGAAGAGACCACCGTGGATGTAAAGGAGATTCTCCAAGGGAAGAAATCGGACGTCGCACTTCAAGGCGACGACATTTTGTTCGTTCCGGGCAGCACGGGCAAGAAGGCAACCCTGCGCGGCATTGAAGCGTTTATTCAAACAGGAACAGGATACGTCATCTGGCGTGCGCATTGAAGCCTCCGCCTGAAGTGCAGAAGAAACTTTCCGATTTTTCCGAGGATGCAAGCAAGTGAGCCACCGGATTTGGGCAAGATCATGGCGAGTAGAGCTCGGAAGCGGATTCGCGGCTAATCCGTTTCGCTCCCGACAACAGTTGAAGAGCGTGTTCTATCGCCGCGGCGAGACTGTGGAATTGCGAGCGAGCTAGCGATTTAGGGGACATATTAGGATGAACGAGCAAGGACCCATCGAGCGGCTTATCCCGGCGGATGCTGTCCCCGCACGTCGATACGTAGAGGCATTTCGCCATTCGGAACGGCTGGAATTCGAGCGACACCTGGATCTGGCCGCTTGCTGGTCGGCCATTCGAAAACGTCGCTGGCTTGTCCTCACCACCTTCTTCGTTGTACTCGCGCCTGTGGCGATCTGGGTATTCTGGCAGAAGCCTATTTACCGTGCCCACATGCTGCTCGAAATCCAAAAGGAGCGCCGTGACATCCTGACCGCCCAAGATCTATTCGCGCCGGATGTAGTTTCTGATGCCTATTTGGAGACTCAGTACAAGATTTTGGACAGTGACTCTCTAGTTGGTCGAGTGATGGATCAACTGGGACTCGATCACCTTCCGGAATTCGTCCGTTCGTCATGGCGACCCTGGAGAAGACACCCTCTCATCGAGCCGGATGCTGCTGCGAAGCAGCGGGCGCTCACCCGTGTTCGAGATCGGTTGGAAGTATCGCCAATTCGACGCAGCCGGCTGATTCAGGTTTCCTTCGACTCGCAAGACCCAGAGTTAGCCGCACGGGTGACCAACACACTTGTATCGGACTACATCGAGCAAGCCGACGAAGCGCGCTTGGAGGCATCGCTGAAGGCCTCCCAATCACTGTCGCTGCAGTTGGCGGACGTGAAGCCGAAGCTCGAAGAATCGGAGACGGCGCTGCAGCTCTTTGCGCGCGCGAACAACTTAGTCTTTCTCGAAACTCCCGGAGGGAACAAAGAAAGCCTGGTCGGTAAACGGATTGTACAACTCCAGGAGGAGCTGACGAAGGCACAGGAAGCCCGGATTGAGAAGGAGTCGCTCTACAATCTAGTTCAACCTGGCGACAATGCGTCCTTGCCCGGGGTGTTTGAGAGCAAGCCTATCCAAGATCTTACCGTCCAGCTGGCTGATCTGGAGCGACAGCTCGCGAAACTGACAACGATGTTTACTTCCGACTACCCCAAGACCCAAGAACTTCAGAACCAGATTAATGCAATTCAGGCTGCGCTGTCCCGGGAGCGTGGACACGCGGCCGAGCAAATCACCAATCAGTATGTTGCCGCGATGCGGTTGGAGCAACTCGCCCGCCACGAGCTTCAACAGGAACAACAGCGAGCGTATCGCGACACGAAACAATTCGCGGAGTACGACAGGTTGAAGCGTGAGGTGGATACCAACCAGAATCTATACGATAGCCTGTTGCAGCACCTGAAGGAAGCGGGTTTCTCGCCGGAATTGAAGGCAAGCGAGATTCGCGTGGTGGATCCAGCTAAGCCGCCACAAGAGCCGGCGAGTCCGAAGGTGGCCCTTAATCTCTCGCTCGCTGCGACGCTGGGACTCTTGCTCGGCGTTGGGCTAGCTTTCCTGACGGAGAGCATGGACAAGACATTCAAAAGCCCAGAAGAGATGGAGGGCTTCCTAGGTTCGACACTGTTGGCTTCGGTCCCCTGCATAAGTTTTCCAAAAAGGAGAAATTCTCCCTTGCCGCTCTATGAGCGCGACCCATTACTTGGGCCGGCGCGAACCAATGAAAGACCCTGGACCATCAGAGTTTTTTCACATTCATCGCCCCGATCGAATTCCGAATCCTCGAAGCAAGCAACCCTCTACGAGGCGTTCTCGTCTCTCGGTACCTCGTTGCTTCTTTCTGCCGCAAGCCATCCGCTCACCTCAATCCTGATCACCAGTGCGGAGCTGGGTGAGGGAAAAACTACTGTCGCCATCAACCTGTCGAGGGTTTTGGCAGAGCTCGGCCGCCGTGTCTTGCTCGTCGATATGGATCTTCGTAACCCCTCAATCCAGAAGATATTCAACACGGGCTCTCCCCCGTCCAGGCTGGCCATGTATTTGACTGGTGAAAACGACTGGCGTTCGATGGTTCAAGGCACGGCAGTTCGAGGTCTAAATGTGTTGCTGTGCGGCCCCCCGCCTGCAAATCCGGTTAAATTGCTGAGTTGCAGTCTCATGCGAAAACTATTGAGCGAAACATCCAAGGATTATGAGTTTGTCATAATGGATTCTTCACCCTTGCTAAGAGTCCCCGACGGCCGAATCTTGGCCAGCCTGGTCGACGGCGTGATTCTGGTCAACAGCGGTACCACGCCGCGCGATTTGGCTCAGCGCGCCAAGACCTCTGTCAGTTTCGCCGGAGCCAAAATAGTGGGCGTCGTTCTAAATAAGTTTAGTTCTGCCAATGACCGGTATTACGCTTATGGTCACTCAAATTAAGTTGATGTCGCGCGGTCGTAAGATGCGGTTCGTTAACTCCTGATCTCTCGTTTTCCACCGAGCGCGCTTCGTCTTGCACTCACGTCAGTTTGGAGCACTACCATTCGTATTTGTCAAAGAAGGCGCTGGTCGACAGGCTGCTGTTCCCAGGAAGCCACAAAGAGTTTGAAACAAGTCGGGTTCGGCCCGCGGTGCAAAAACGGCACAATACTGATCTTGTCATAAGAGTTCTTCCCGTGCTGTGTATTGCTGCCGGCTCGGCTAGCGAACAGTTCGAAGAAAAGATGCCCGTCCGTTAACGGGGAGGTTGGCCGAATGAGGATTTGCCTGCTGGGGAATGCTGCTGACATACATGTGCAACGATGGGCGGCATTCTTTATTAAGAGCGGGCATGAAGTACAGATAATATCCCTGTCCCCTGGCGCGGTTGAGGGTGCGAAGGTGTACCACATCCAGTGGTGGCCTCCCGTCAAGCAAGTGGGCTATCCCGCTGCGCTGCCAAGAATTCGCCGATTGGTTAAGCGAATCTCACCTGACGTGCTGCATTCCCATTATGCGATTAGCTACGGCGTACTGGGCGCGCTTACGGGGTTCAGGCCCCACGTGATCGGAGCATGGGGGTCAGACATTTTGATAACTCCAGGAACCTCTAAACTCCGCTGGGCCGTACTTGTCCGCGCTCTTCGCCGGGCGGACCTTATCACGTCTCTTTCGGGCCAGATCACGCGCGTGCTTATCGAGCGCGGGGTGCCCGGGGAGAAAATCGAAACGATCCCGTTCGGCGTGGACACCCAGCTTTTTCGTGCTCGTGGGTATTCGGACTGTGACCCAGACGTCGACGTCATTTGTACCCGAAGACTCGATAACGTTTACAATGTGGCTGTTCTGCTCCGGGCGCTGCCCAAAATAGTCGCTCGCCGTCCCAACTTGGTGTGCGTTCTTGCAGGCGACGGTCCCCAGAAGGAAAGCCTCAAGGCCTTGGCCCACACCTTGGGCATCGAGAATCACCTCAGGTGGTTGGGCTGGCTTTCCCCGCCAGAGCTGGCGATATGGTTGAGGCGCGCTAAGGTGTATGTGAGCCCGTCGCTCTCTGACGGTACGAGCACGGCCCTAACAGAGGCCATGGCTTGTGGTTGCTTCCCCGTTGTCTCGGATATTGTTGCCAACCATCCCTGGGTTGAGCATGGCAGAACAGGGCTCCTCTTTCCCCCTTCTGATCCAGAGGCGCTTGCCAAATGCCTCCTGGAGGCTCTCGAATCCGAGACGCTTCGAAAAGAAGCTCTCGTGATCAATCGAGAGAAGGTCAACAAAGATGCAAACCTCTATACCGTCATGAGGAGCGTCGAAGAGCGCTATCACCAGCTCATTCGAGCGAAAGCGGCCGTCTCCCCCGCCTGAATTGCGCGAGAGCACGTCGAGCCGATCCATGAAATTTCTGGAAAAATCCAACTTACGACCTAACTTTCGCGTAGAAGTTAGGCCAGGAGGGTGTTTGTGAGAGTCCTGATTACTGGTGGCGCGGGTTTCATCGGCTCGCATTTGGCTGAGCACTTTCTTACACTTGGCGACGAGGTTTTCGTGCTCGACGATCTCTCCACGGGGTCAATCGAAAACATCCGTCACTTGAAAAGCCATCTGCGATTCCATTACACCATTGACACCGTCACGAATGTACCCGTCCTTTCCGAATTAGTGGACGAGTGTGACGTCGTTGTTCACCTTGCCGCCGCCGTTGGGGTTCGTCTCATTGTTGAAAGCCCTGTAAGGACGATCGAAACGAACGTCCGTGGCACGGAAGTCGTTCTTCAAGCTTCCGTGAAAAAGAAGAAAATCGTTGTCCTGGCTTCCACCAGTGAAGTCTACGGAAAGAGCAACAAGGTACCCTTCCAAGAAGACGATGACATATTGATCGGTCCATCACTCAAAGGGCGGTGGAGTTATGCCTGCTCTAAGGCCATTGACGAGTTCCTAGCGCTCGCCTATTGGAAGGAGCGCCGATTGCCCGTCGTCATCGTGCGTCTTTTTAACACCGTGGGCCCCCGGCAAACGGGTCGGTACGGGATGGTGTTGCCGAATTTTTGTCACCAAGCGCTAACGGGTGAGCCCATCACCGTCTTCGGCGACGGAAAGCAATCACGTTGTTTCGGCTACGTCGGAGACGTCGTCGAAGCATTCGGCAAATTGATTCGCACCGATTCTGCCATCGGACAGGTCTTCAATCTCGGCAGCAATGAGGAAATCACCATGTCGGGGCTCGCGGAGCGCGTACGCCAAATAGCCGGAAGCCGGTCACCCATAACGCACGTACCGTACGAAAAGGCCTACGAAGCAGGCTTTGAAGATATGCGGCGCCGTATCCCCTCTCTGGAAAAAATCGGCCGGTTCATTGATTACCGGCCGAAGACGCTGCTCGACGAGATTATTGAGAAGGTCGTGGGGTTCGAGCGCTCTAATCAGCTCCAACCCGTTGCGTATGGGGTGGCGAGCGCTAGTTAGGAAGGATCGTCCGGCTCACTCTAGATGCTCAGATAAGCGGAGGTTCGCCCTCGTGGATTGGATTCCACTATCCATCGCCTTTGTTTTGACCGCTGCAGTATTCGCAGCCAGGCGGCCTGTGGAGGCCTCACTGGGGATGTATGCGTTTCTGGTTCCCTTCGACGCGGTCCTGATCGGGGGACAGGCGGGGCATATCCATCTCCATGCTACATGGTTCGTCGCAATCGCAGGGTGCGGCATCCTCTCGACGATCGGTCTGCTGGGACGGGGTTTTGTACGCCCACCCCAGGCTGCCCTCTGGCTGAGCCTGTTTGTGTTTTGGGCTGTAGCGAGCTCTGCCTGGGCCATAAGGTCAGAAATCGCCCCATTCCGGTTGCCGGAACTCTTGCTTCTATTGCTCCTGTATCTTGTTGCTGTTTCCTCTCGCGTCACGCAGAGGGAATTGGACACGATTGTTTGGCTGGCGGTCTTAGGGGGTTCCATTGCCGCGTCCATCAGTCTATATCAGTTTTCTCAAGGGCAATATTTTGTTCCACCGGACGCCCCTCAGATTGAGACGGGCAGAGCCGCACTGTCAGCAGGCGGGTTCGCCACCGAACCCGACGCACTGGGAGCCACCCTTATCCTGCCGTTTTCCTTAGCAGCGGGGATCCTGCTGTCCAGCCGCACTTGGCTCAACCGACTCTTCATGATCGGATGCGTTGGTCTAATCGGGACATGTATTTATGCAAGCATGTCGCGTGGCGCGGTGATCGCGATAGCCGTCGTAGTTCTGATTTACCTCTGGCGCTCTCGGGCTAGACCTCGCGTATGGGTGTTGTTCTTGCTCATGGGTGGCAGCATGGCGGCAATGCCGGGGCTTTTCGTCTCGCGTTTCCAGGATAGCCTCGCCGACCGAGGTGCAGGGCGTATAGATATCTGGGAGAACGGCCTGCAGGCTCTCCGCCACTACGGCATCTTGGGAGCCGGGCTAGACCGGTTTCCGGATGCCTACAACGAGTTCATATATGTTTCGTCTGAGTACCGCGGTATTTCCCGAGCTTCTCATAACATTTACCTTAGGACGGGTGTGGAACTTGGTATTGTCGGCATCACCCTCTTGGCCCTTATCCTATGGAGGCATTTGCTGCGGACGACGGAGGCCTATCGCGGTGATCTTGATGAGTCGTCACGTTTTCGGCTGATATCTTACGAAGCTGCGTGCTGGGGCCTGCTCGTTCAGGGTTTTTTTTACGACCTCCTGTGGGAGGAGTATCTGTGGCTCGCATGGATGCTGCTGATTATGGCCACACGAGCGCGGCAAGTTAGTCGAGCATTAGCTTATCAGGATGGACGCTCCGACGAGTATCAAGCCCGAGTTCGACTACCCCATTGGGGCTGACCCAGCCATGCCGAAGCAGGCCATAAACCCGGCTATGCGAGATGGACTCCCTGAGGATCTTCCTTCGAAGCAGGTGTTGGTTTCACCATGGCGAATGCTCCGATCGGGTGTTATTCAGAGGTTAGCTCCGAGATCCATAGCAGCATCCGCGATGCGAGTCGCAACTTCTCGAAAACCGGTAGTGCTTATTTACCATGACGTTCCGTCGGTGGCTGACAATCACTCTGTCGATCTTCGGACATTCGAGTCGCATATTACATTCATGAAGCGGCATTTCGACTTCATCACCCCTCAGCAACTCAACGAGAGACGCCCCACTCTTAGCCGGATCCGAGTGCTGCTGACATTTGATGACGGATTTCGCAACCAGTTCGAGTTGGCAAAACGTGTCTTGCTGAATCACAGCGTTCCCGCTTTGTTCTTCATATCGTCGCGGCATTCCTCGCCCGGAGCTTACCTCTGGTTCGCCTATGAGCGCATGCTGGCGGGGCATTTTCAGGGAGAGGGATTCTCCTTCCGGGGAATGTACTTCAGCATGCGTCCGGAACATAGCGTAGAGAGCATGGGTCGATTGCGCTCAATACTTCTTGATTTGAAACCGCACCCTTCGGCCATGTATCGCGCCATCGAGCAAGAGCTGCCTTCCGTGAACGAGATGATCGATCGGAAAATGGTAACCGACCGGTACCAGGGCATGTCTGCCGACGAGGTCACCGATCTCGCCCGAGAACCTCAGTTCACAATCGGATGTCACACGGTCGATCATCCCTTGCTTACTCGCTGCACCCACCAGGAGGCCTACCGTCAGATCGCTGATAACCGCGTGTGGCTGGAGCGCGTTAGCAACCGAAAGTGTGCGACCATCGCGTATCCCGGCGGTGACTATAATGCACAGATCATAAATCTGTGCCGCGACCTGGCTTTGAGCGATGGTTTCGCTGAAATTCCAAAGCTTAGGTCCATCCCGCAGTTCGAAGTGCCGCGGATCGGCGTCTATTCCGCATCCGTTTTTTTTCTTGGGTGCAAAGTCAGTTGGGGGAACCTTCTGCGCAGAACTAGTTTGCCATTCGGCTAAATTACACCGGCCCGCTAATTTATCTTGCCGGTCATAGCGTGCATAGCGCTTTGTGTTGTCCACCCCTCCAACCATTACCGATCCAGACGCTTTTAAGGGTTCGCTGAGCAGAAGAACAGTCCGAAACGAAACGGCGGACTTGGGTTGTACTCCTCGGAGTGAATAACTCTCGAAACGTACCCACCCCTGAACGACGCAAGAATTCAGAGATCTCATGATCCGAGACCTTTGCCGCGTGATGGCCTCACGGCGAGAGTTTTCGCTGGTGTGGCGAGTTGCAAACTATGGAGTCGGTATGAAGCCTAAATTTCCATCCCTACTGTTGCGCTATCGGCATTGGGTTACCGGCTTGTTTCAAGCAGGTCTGATCGTCAGCGCTTTGATCCTTGCTTGGCTTCTGCGCTTTGATTTCAGCCTGCCGTACCGCTCCATTCTGCTCCCGGCAATTCCCATTCTCGTGCTCACTCGGCTCGCGGCCCTGTCTTATTTCGGCCTGCTCCGCGGATGGTGGAAGTACACAGGGATCAGAGACGTGTTCGATATTGTGGAGGGGGTTGGATTGGGATCTCTGCTCTTTTGGGTGGTCCTGCATGTAGCGCTAAGAAACTTGGGTTTTCCCAGGACGATCTATGTTTTGGAAGCCCTCTTCACGACGGGACTGCTAGCCAGCGTGCGGCTGCTCTCTAGAGCGCTTGCGGAGTCCGTGCGCGAAGACATTTCTTCATGCAAGAGGGTTATTCTTATCGGAGCAGGCTCAGCCGCGCGGACTATCCTGCGCGAGATCAACGGGCCTAGGAGTGCGTACGTTGCAGTGGGCTGTCTGGATGATGATCCATCCAAGCTCGGCATCCGCGTCGAGAATGTCCGAGTGCTCGGCACGGCCGACCAACTCACGGAAGTGCTTTCCTCGAATCCCGCTGATGAGGTACTCATCGCTGTACCGTCGGCGACGGCCGCAGAAATGCGCCGGTTCGTTAAGATCTGCACTCGTTCGAAGATCAGCGTCCGTACCGTTCCGGCATGGAAGGACATCATCGCTGGACGTCTGACGGTGAGTCAGCTCCGCGAAGTGAGCCTGGAGGATCTGCTGGGGCGTGAACCCGTAGAAATCGACCTGGAGGCAGTGAAGAGAGAAATTCAGGGTCGAACTGTTCTGGTAACCGGAGCGGCCGGCTCAATCGGTTCAGAACTGTGTCGGCAGATTCTCGATTACGGACCTGCGCATCTTCTCTGTCTCGATCAGAACGAAACCGGCCTGTTCTTTCTCCGGTTGCGCGTGATGGAACATAGGGGTGGTGCTCAACTCTCCTTCCCGGTTGCGGACGTTTGCGATACCGCTCGCGTACAAGGCCTCTTGGCGGAATGTAGGCCAGAAATCATTTTCCATGCGGCAGCCTACAAGCACGTGCCCATGATGGAATTTAACGTTCGAGAGGCTGTTAAGAACAACGTGATGGCACTTCTAGGTCTCTTGGATCTAGCCGAAGAGATTGGGTGCAAAGACTTTGTGCTCATTTCCTCCGACAAAGCCGTTAATCCAACCAACGTCATGGGTGCTACGAAGCGGATCTGTGAATTAATTCTTTCCTCCCGTCCCGCCAACGGTATGAGGTGCGTCTCGGTGAGGTTCGGGAACGTGCTGGGCTCCAGTGGAAGTGTGATACCAGTTTTAAACGAACAACTTCGCAACCACCAGCCGTTGACCATAACACATCCGGAGATGAGTCGTTTTTTCATGCTCATCCCGGAAGCTGTCGCGCTGGTTCTGCAGGCCTTCGCTATTGGGACTCATGGGGACATCCTGGTTTTGGACATGGGGCAACCGGTGCGAATTCTCAATCTCGCGCGAAATCTGGTCCGTCTTTCCGGACAGTGTGAGGATGACGTTGAAATTCAATTTACGGGTCTTCGGGAAGGCGAGAAGCTCCACGAGGAGCTTTTCTACCGCCACGAACAGATCGGGTCCACACCTTGCGACAAGATCAAGAGAACGCGGGGAACATTGAAAGACTGGTCTCGTCTATGTCGCCAGTTGAACGAGTTAGCGGAAATGATCACCACAGACAGTGCACTGGCCATCCGTGCCAAACTTAGGGAGATTGTCCCCGAGTATGCTTTTCGGCCCGAGGACTTGATGCATAAGTTTGCCAACACGTGTATCGAAAGTCGTTCTTCAGCCGTGGCGGGTACGGATTAGCTGAGCTGCGGGGAGATGGTGTGAAGCGAATGGAGCACAGGTGGAAGCTCATGGCCCTCATGTATCGGCGCCAAAAAGTTGCACTGATCATGAGCGACGTCGCCCGAGGCCACAACATCGCGCGGTTTCGTGCCCGCATCGACCTAGGGGCGCAGTTCACTCGAGCATTCGACCGCTCGAGGTCCTGCCCGCACGACTGACCGGGCCACCGCTTTCTTGCCTCATAGATGAGTGCCGCCCGAGATCCCACCAACTTGGAGAGTGCGGAACGACATGAGCAGAGCGACGAAGAAGCCATACCACGATCAGCCATACCTTCCTTTTTCGGCGCCTTGGTTTGGGGCTGAAGAAAAAGGAGAACTACTCGCAGCATTGGAATCGGACTGGATTACAACTGGGCCGCGGACGAAACAGTTCGAAAAAGCGTTCGCTGCCTACATCGGCACATCCGAAGCGGTTGCCGTGAACTCTTGCACCGCTGCGCTGCACCTGGGACTCGCCACGCTAGATGTTGGCCCTCGCGATGCCGTAATTACGACACCGTTCACGTTCGCCGCGACGGCCAACGTCATTGTTCACGTGGGAGCGTTCCCAGCCTTCGTCGATATCGATCCGCATACCTATAACCTTGACGCGAATAAGTTAAAGGCATTCCTCGAACGTGAGTGCGTTTGTCAGGCAGGCAATAGGTCTCTTGTCCTTAAGAGCAATGGGCGTCGCGTTAAGGCTGTTATTCCCGTCCACTATGGCGGCCATCCGTGCGACATGGATGCGATCAACAGGGTCGCGGAGTATTTCGGGTTGGCCGTCATTGAAGATGCTGCCCACGCTGTAGGCGCGCAGTATCGCGCGCGCAAGGTGGGCACATTGGGCGCCATGGCTTGCTTCAGCTTTTATGCGAACAAGAACATGACCACTGCGGAAGGCGGCATGCTAACTACTAGGGACACGGAGCTAGCCAGCCGCGTGCGCGTGCTTAGTCTGCACGGGATCAGCAAAGACGCCTGGAAGCGTTACAGCAAGGCAGGCTCATGGCAGTATGACGTAGTCGATGCCGGTTTCAAATACAACATGACCGATCTGGCCTCGGCACTGGGGTTGTACCAACTCATGAAGCTCGATAGTTTCATTGTCCGCCGGACGCAATTGGCTGAGCTCTACAAACGGACGCTAGCTGGTGTCCCCGGCCTTAAGCTGCCCACCGTTTTGCCCGAGATGAAATCCGCATGGCATTTGTACCCCGTGCAAATCCTATCGCCATCACCAACGCGGGAAGAGTTCATCGAGGAACTGAACAAGCGCAACATCGGGTGCAGCGTGCATTTCATCCCGCTGCACCTCACCTCGTTTTACCAGCGGACATTTGGGTACCGCCAGGGAGACTTTCCCGTAGCCGAGCAGGTGTTCCATCGGATTGTATCTCTGCCGTTATTCCCGCGTATGAGGGACAGCGATGTTTTGCGGGTCGCTCGCGAGATGCGCGAGATCTTTCATTCCGTGAGACCCAGCGGTGTCGTCAGTTATCCATCGATTCAGCCGTCCCCCGCGCACGATTAGGATCAAGATATCTGTTCCTATCAGATTAAACTTAGGGCGTTCCTACAGTTAGGGGAACTGCCTTGACTACCAGCTGGCCCGACTCACGCGCTAAGCGACTGGTTGACGTCATCGGAGCCGTGCTGGCGTTGGTGCCCACGCTGCCGCTGATGGCTATCGTTGCGGTCGTGATCAAGCTTACGTCGCCCGGGCCGGTGCTTTTTCGGCAGATACGCTGGGGAAGGGACGGTCACCGGTTCCATCTTCTGAAGTTCCGCAGCATGCGGCACGGGCGAAGCAACCGCGGTCCCGGTCTCACGTCCAGCAACGACCCGCGGGTTACGCCGGTTGGCCGGGTGATACGGAGGTGGAAGCTGGACGAACTACCGCAATTGCTTAACGTTATCCGCGGTGAAATGAGTCTGGTGGGTCCGCGGCCAGATTTGCCCGAATATCTTGATGCGTTACCTGCGGCGCGACGCCAACTGCTGCACCTGAAGCCCGGTATCACCAGCATCGCGACACTGCGATTCCGAAACGAAGAGGAACTTTTGTCGACAGTCCCCGCCGAGTCGCTTATCGACTACTACATCGCGAACGTCTTGCCTCAGAAAGCGAACATGGAGATCGACTACGCGAGCCAAGCATCGCTCGTCAGCGACCTGGCGGTTCTTTTGCGAACCGTTGGGGCCATCTTCCAATGATTCGACGCCGCACCCAATGCGGAGCCAGCCTGCATTTCTCACCTAAAAATTAGAAAAGAGGCGGTCGCTTCTCGAATAACTCTTTTTGTTCGAAAGAAATCCAGCCAGAAGGGGCAACAGCCCTATGCCCGCAGAGTGTAACCAGAAAGACTTCGGATTTCATCCCCTAAGACAGCGAGAGATTCGGGCTCAGCTCGACTGCAGGGCCCTTACCACCGTGGGCGGCGGGCTGCTTTTGCGCGAAAACCAGCACAATGCGAACGTATCTCCCTGCGAACCACTGGAGTCTTACAGCGTCGATCAGAGCAAAACGAGCCCGCGACTGCCGTTCGTCAGCGTGGTGATGCCCGTGCGTAACGAGGCTGACTGGATTGTACGGAGTGTCTCCGCGGTTTTGACGCAGGACTACCCTCGCGAACTCATGGAGATCATCGTTGCCGACGGCCAGTCGATCGACGGAACGCGAGAGAAGATCCAGGCTCTCTCAGCTGAGGACTCACGCGTGCGGCTCATCGACAATCCAGGCAAGATTGCACCGACAGGACTAAATGCGTGTTTGCGAGTGGCAAAAGGAGAGGTAGTCATTCGGGTAGATGGGCATTGTGAGATCGAATCCGACTACGCGTCTCGCTGTGTGCAGCATCTCCGTGTCGCTAAGGTTCAGGTTGTCGGTGGACCACTTGATACGATCGGGGAAACGCAGCTTGCCAGGACCGTTGCCATCGCGATGAGCTCGCCATTCGGTGCGGAAACGAGGGGCCAAGATACTGTTAGCCAGCGACGTTCGAGCCCGATATTATGCTCGATCGAGTTTTCGCTCTTTGTGGAATCAATTTTTTCAGTATGGCTATTGGAAAGTCCGCGTGATGCAAAAACATGCCTTGCAGATGAGCGTTCGCCACTTTGTTACGCCGATATTTGCCTTAACCTTAATCACGACAGCTGTTCTAGCTCCTTTCAACTCCGTCATGCGTGCACTCTTTTGGGCGACAGTTTCTTCGTACGCGATCGCTAATCTAGCAGCCTCCCTGATTGCTGCGAAGGTAAAGGGCTGGCCTCATGTAAAGAAGTTGCCATTGACCTTTGCCATTTTACATTTGGGATATGGGATTGGTTTCCTGAAAGGAATAGTTCGGTTCATCCTGATCCCTCGGCTTGCGCCGGATCGCCATTATGCCGAGAGACCAACGCTAAATGAGCTCATCCCAGGCGGCGCAAGCTCGATTTTCAAGCAAACGGGCATATGCCCAGACGTTTGCTTCGACACTTGTCAACAGATGTTTTGGGGTCATCTCGGGCATTCTGGCAGCCCGGCTTCTGGGTCCCACGGGGCGGGGCGAATTGGCAGTTCTGATCTTTCTCCCCACCGTTCTGATGACAGCTGGCGATCTGGAACTCCCACGAAGCCTTGCCTTTGAGGTGAGTCGGGAAGGCGCGTTGCCTCAGGTCGTGAGTTCCGGTTTTTGGCTGGCCATCGTAATGGGCTGTGCTCAATCCGCTTGGCTGGCGTTGGCCCTACCGTTTTATTTGCCGGCTGACAAGATGCATCTCTTGTTCGCTTCGCGTTGTTTGCTGGCCTATTTGCCGGCGGCCTTTGTTACGTCTGCCCTAACGGGCATCGATCAAGGCAGGGGCCGATTCGGTCGATTCAGTCTCTTCTTGGTCTTACCTGGCATTCTCTACGTCGTGGCTATTCTGTTGGCCTGGGGTACCGGCCATGTTTCTCCGGGCGTGTTCGCCTCGGGCATTTTCGCGTCCATTGTCGTGACGGCAGTAGCACGCACGGCCTTAGACTGGGACGTCCTGAAGCAATCCAAGCCCGATTGGGCTATCAGTTGGAAGCTGTTGAAACG
>WNFR01001693.1_pt1 | contig 23060 bp, 18 predicted proteins | sample 5400221 | NCBI WGS metagenome assembly WNFR01 (sample SAMN13153357, study PRJNA577476) | soil metagenome | isolation source: 40 cm soil under Madrone tree | place: USA:California | collected 2016-06-14 | reverse complement strand
CCCGGTATGGCGCGCAGGATCTCGGCTGCCGCTTCCATGACGCCGGGGACGCCGGGGCGACGGTGGAGCGCCACCCGCATGTCGACGCGCCGGCGCAGCAGAGGGCGCAGCTGGTCCAGCCGCTCGGCCAGGAAACGCATGAACGGCGTCATCTCGAACGGACGATGGCCACTGGTGCGGTCGTGCGCCGGCAGGCTGAATTCGGTGAACTGGACGTGGCAACTGGCGCACCATGACAGCACCTGGCCGTTCTTGGCGCTGGCGAGCTTGCTCAGGGTGTTTTGCGCCAGGCTGCCGGACACTTCGAGATCGCCGGCGCGGAACTGGACGACGCCACAGCAATGCGACGGCCCGCCCATGACCCGGTAGGTGACGCCGAGCGCATCCATCACGTCGAGCGCCAGCAAGGCGATGTGCGGCGTCTTGAGGACGTTGCAGCCGGTATAGAAGACGAAATCCGGCTTTTCCGGTCCCTCCGTGCTGCCCAGGCGGTGGCTGGTGTCGGTGCGCTGGCCGAGCCGCGCCAGCGTCTCGCTCGTGAGCTGCATGCGCGACAGCACGCTCACGTCCTGGCTCAGCTTGCGGAAATCGCCGACCCCCCGGCGCCGGCGCGCCGGCGGCTCGCTGCTGTTTCTCACCAGGGCGACACGGGCCATCGCCAGCAGGAAGCGCGGATTGACGTCGTCGTCGCAGGCCTTGATGCATTCGCCGCTGAGCACGCAGGAATTGGCCCATTTGCGCGCGGCTTCGGGGCCGTCTCCGGTGCGCACGATGTCGAGCACACCGGTGATGACGGCCTGCGGCGAGGCGGTGACGCCGGCGGCATCCGTGATCGGGCAAACTTCGACGCATTTGCCGCAGCGCGTGCAGGAATCGACCATCTGGTCGACGCGGGCATTCAGGGCGGATTCATAGGTCATGGTCATGGGGCGACATGCTAGCAGCGATGCCGGAGTCGGACCACCCTGCCGCCCTGGAACTGATGCCGCGGCCCCGGTATATGGCGGGTGCCAGGATCCGCAGGCGCAGGGGATACGAGTGACCGCCGAATTTGCACGCAACGTCAGTCCGGATGTGGAGATCGCGCTGCATCCGATCCCCACGCCCGACGCCAAGCCCTACATCGTGACGGTCGGCCCGGACGGTCTTTTGTGGTTCTGCGAAAGCGGCACCGCCAAGATCGGGCGGCTCGATCCGGACAGCGGCGCCTTCACCGAGTTTGCGACGCCGACGGCGGACAGCCGGCCGATCGGGATCATCGCGGGGCCCGACGGCAATCTGTGGTTCTGCGAGAACGCCGCCAACCAGATCGCGCGGATCACGCCGCGCGGCGCGATCACCGAATTCGCGCTGCCGACAGCGGGCGCCGGCCCCGACGGCATCATGTCGGGTCCCGACGGGAATCTGTGGTTCTCCGAAGCCCATGTGAGCCGGATCGGCCGGATCACCCCGGCCGGCGTGGTCACGGAGTTTTCCGACGGGCTCAGCCCCGGTTGCCGGCCGCTGTCGATCGTGGTGCGGGATGGCGACCTGTGGTTCAGCGAATACGCGGCGGGCCGGATCGGTCGGATCACGGTTACCGGCAAGGTCACCGAATATCCGGTTCCGACGCCCGACAGCGAGCCGCGCGCCATGGTGGCGCATCCCGACGGCAATATCTGGTTCGTGCAGACCCAGGCGAACGGGCTCGGCCGCATCGATCGCCAGGGCAAGGTCACGGAGTTTCCGGTGAAGACGCCGGATGCGTCGCTGCGCGGCGTCACTGTGGCACCCGACGGCGACCTCTGGTTCACCGAAAATTTCGCCAACAAGATCGGGCGGATGTCGCCGGATGGGCGGGTCATCGGCGAATATGCGATCCCGGGAGCGAATTGCGGCGCCCGCGCCATCGTGGCGGCGCCCGACGGACGTCTGTTCTTTTCCGCGCATGACGCGGGCGCCATCGGCGAAGTCATCCCCAAACGGCGATGAAACGCGATTGAGACAATACGGTCACGGCACTCCGGGAGATGCACGCATGCGTGTCGAGCAGGTCACCTACGGGCTCGCGGGAAAGAAATACGACGGCGCCCTCGTCTATGACGAGACGATCACGCGCCCGCGCCCCGCGCTGCTGATGTGTCCGAACTGGATGGGCGTTCGACAGCAGGCGTTCGATCGGGCCGCCTTGCTGGCGCAGGACCGCTACGTCGTCTTCGTGGCCGACATGTACGGCGAAGGCGTCCGGCCGAAGGATTTTGGCGAGGCCGCGGCGCTCGCCAACCCGCTGCGCGACGATCCCGCCGAGGCACGCCGGCGCGTGCGCGCCGCCTACGATGCTTTCATCCGGCTCGGCCAGCAGCGCGGGCTGATCGATGACCGACGGGCGGCGATCGGATTCTGCTTCGGCGGCGGCAATGTGCTCGAGCTGGCGCGCGACGGCGCCGACCTGAAGGCCGCGGTGGCGATCCACAGCGATCTCAAGACCAAGGCGCCGGCCCGCCCAGGTGATATCAAGGCGGCGCTGCTGGTCATCCACGGCACCTCCGATCCGGTGGTCCCGAAGGCCGACCGGGACGAATTCGAAGCCGAAATGGATGCCGCCGGCGCAAAATGGCAGATGCTGCTGTTCAGCGGCATCCTGCATGCCTATACGGATGAGGACTCGAAGATGGCCGGCGTCGCGATCTATGACGAGCCTGCGACGCGGCAAACCTATGCCCTGACGCATGCCTTCATGGCGGATGCATTCGCCGGCCGCCTGTGAGGCGGGACACGCGCATGAGAACAAATCTGCCGCATATTCCATCGAGGCCGAGTATGATTGAACCGCGCCTCCGGGTATCGCGACTGATCTCCGAGGGGTATCGCGGCGCGCCGACCTCGTCGCGGCCGTGAAGGGAAATTCGAACGTGCGGACCAGGATTGCAGGGTTTTTGCTTACCGGACTTGCGGCCGTCGCCATCGCGGCGGCCCCCGGCGATTCCTACGGACAATCGCAGCGCCATAAACCGGTCGCGCGGGACTCCAAGCAAAAGCCGGCGGACAACAAGAAAGCCGACAGCAAGCAACCGGCGAGCAAAAGCCCTGCCAAGCTCGAACGCCCCGAATTCAGCGCCGCCGAGGAAGCGGCGGCTCAGATTCCGGATATGCCGGACGCGCGTTTCTGGGCGGATTCGACCGCGGATTTCGAGCGGGCCCTGCCGCCCCAGGAAGGATCCTGGCTGATCCTGTCCACCGGCGGCGAAGAGGGGGCCTATGGGGCGGGCTTTCTCAAGGGCTGGACCGAATCAGGCACCCGTCCGCAATTCGCCGCGGTGACCGGGGTGAGCACGGGCGCCTTGATGGCGGTTTATGCCTTCGCGGGCCCCAAATACGACGAGGAGCTTCACACCGGCTACACCACGGTCACGGCCAGCGACATTTTCGAGGTCGGAGCGACACCCGAAAGCCTGACCGATACGTGGCCGCTGAAAGAGTTGATCAACAAGCGTGTGATGCCCGAACTGCTCGCCGACGTTGCGGCGGAGTATCGCAAAGGACGCCGGCTGTTTGTCATGACGACAAATCTCGACGCCGGCCGGACCGTCGTGTGGAACATGGGAACGATCGCGGCCCGTGGCGGAGAGGCGGCGCTCAAGCTGTTCCGCCAGATCCTGCTGGCATCGGCCAGCGTTCCGGGTGTGTTCCCGCCGGTCTACATCAAGGCCGAGGCCAACGGCCGTCAGTTCGACGAGATGCATGCGGATGGCGGCGTCAACGGGCCGTTGTTTTTCGGCCCCGAATCCTACCTGTTGCCGGGTTCTCCCAAGCGGCTGCCGGCGACCAGCCTCTACGTCATCGTCAACGGCAAATTGACCGCCGACTTCTACATGCCGCAACGTAATACGGCGGCGATTCTCGGCCGCTCGATCACCCTGGCGCTCAAGACCGGGGCGCGGCTCGAGCTGGTGTTGGCCGGTTTGGCGGCGCAACGCGCGGGCATCGCATTCAATCTGACCTATGTCGACAACGGTTTCGAGCAGGTCGGTCGTGGGTTGTTCGATCCCGCCTATATGAATGCTCTTTACGCTTACGGACTCGCGCAGGCGCGCGGCGACAACAGGTTCCATCCGACCCCGCAAGGCGCCGCCGGCCCGTCGCCGACGGCGAGCGGCGGCGAGTCCGCGCCCAAGTAACCATACCGGAGGACGGTGCGGCTTTCGCGTGACAGGTTGCAAGTATTTGTGCACACGGGCTGGCCGCGTAACGCGATCGTGCTAGCCTGAGGCGGCCTGCGGCAGGGTGACCGCGGACTTGAGGGGCGTGTGGATGCTGGCGGACTCGGTGCTGGTGTGGGTTGCAAATTTCTGCGTGGCGGCGGCAACGATCGGCTGTGTTTACACGCTCATCGCGGCGGCGCTCACGCTTCGCTTCGCTCAGCGCACCGGCGTGGGCGACGGCACGCAACCCTCGGTCACCGTCTTGAAGCCACTGTGCGGGCGCGAGCCCGACCTGTTCGGCCGGCTTCTGGCCTTCGGTCACCAGCACTATGATGGCCCGGTGCAGATCGTGTTTGGTTCGCAGGACCGCTCGGATCCCGCGATCGATGTCGTCAAGCGGCTGCAGGCGGCGAGTCCCGACCTGTCTGTCGACCTGGCGGTCGATCCGCGCGCCTACGGGACCAACCGCAAGGTTTCCAACCTGATCAACATGGCGACGCTTGCGCGCCATGAGGTCATTGTGATGTCCGACAGCGACATCGAGGTGGGACCGACCTATCTGACCGACGTGGTCGCGGAGCTGCAGAAGCCCGGGGTCGGGGCGGTCACCTGCCTCTATCACGGCGTGACCGGCGGCGGAATCTGGTCGCGCCTCTCGGCGATGTCGATCAACACCTACTTCCTGCCCAACGTGGTGCTGGCGCGCAGCATGGGGCTGGCGCAGCCCTGCTTCGGCGCCACCATCGCGCTGCGGAGCGAGACGCTGAACGACATCGGCGGCTTTCATGCCTTCGCGGATTGTCTCGCCGACGATTATGCGGTGGGGGAGGCGGTGCGGACGGCCGGCTACGACGTGGCGATCCCGTCGTTTTCGGTCGGGCATGTCTGTTTCGAGCGGAGCGCGACGGAGCTGCTGCGCCACCAGATGCGCCAGTCGCGCACGATCCGCAGCATCGATCCGGTGGGTTATGCGGGCGCCACCATCACCCATCCGCTCGCGCTCGCCCTCATCGGGGCGCTGCTGGGCAGCCCGGTCGGCCTGCTGGTGGCGGCGCTCGCCATCGTGTGCCGCACGGCGCTCACCCTGGCGGTCGAGCACGCCTTCGGGTTGCCACGCCATCAATACTGGCTCATCCCGTTCCGCGACCTCATGGCCTTCACCACATTTGTGTCGGGTTTCTTCGGCACCAGCGTGAGTTGGAGAGGCAGCCGCTATCGCGTGCTGTCCGACGGCACGGTCGTGCAGAAATCGAACTGAGGCCTCCCATGCGGACACTCTTCCTTCAGGCACCGTCCTATGACGGATTCGACGGCGGTGCCGGCTCGCGCTACCAGGCGCGCCGCGAGATCAAGTCGTTCTGGTATCCGACCTGGCTCGCCCAGGCCGCCGCGATGGTGCCGGGCTCGAAGCTCATCGACTCCATTCCTCATCACATCAAGATGCCCGAGCTGCTCAAGCAGGCGGGCGACTACGATCTGGCGGTGCTCCACACCTCGTCGCCGTCCTTCGGGGACGACGTGAAGGCGATCGAGGCGTTGAAAAGCGCCAATCCCCGGCTGAAGGCCGGCTTCGTCGGCGCCAAGGTGGCGGTGCAGCCGGACGAAAGCCTCAAATATTCCGAGGTGGTCGATTTCGTCGCGCGCAACGAGTTCGATTTCACCGTCAGGGAGCTCGCCGAGGGGCGCGACTGGAACGCGATCGACGGGTTGTCCTACCGCAATGGCCAAGGGGTGATCACGCACAACAAGGAACGCGCCATCCTGGAGAACATGGATACGCTGCCCTTCGTGAGCGAGGTCTACAAGCGCGACCTCACCATCGAGAACTACTTCATCGGCTATCTCAAGCACCCCTATGTGTCGTTCTATACGGGACGCGGCTGCAAATCGCGTTGCACCTTCTGCCTGTGGCCGCAGACGGTCGGCGGGCATCGCTATCGCACCCGCAGCGTCGGCAACGTGATCGACGAGATCCGCTACGCCAAGGCGGCCTTCCCGCAGGTCAAGGAATTCTTCTTCGACGACGACACCTTCACGGACGACGCGCCGCGCGCCGAAGCGATCGCCAAGGAGCTGGGCAAGCTCGGCGTCACCTGGTCCTGCAACGCCAAGGCCAATGTCGGCCGCGAGACCCTCAAGGTCATGCGCGACAACGGGCTGCGCCTGCTGCTGGTCGGCTACGAGTCCGGCAACCAGAAGATCCTGCACAACATCAAGAAGGGCATGCTGGTGGACGTCGCCAAGCGTTTCACCAAGGATTGTCACGAGCTCGGGATCGCCATTCACGGCACCTTCATCCTCGGGCTTCCGGGCGAGAGCAAGGAGACGATCGAGGAGACGATCCGCTTCGCGACCGAGATCAATCCGCACACCATCCAGGTGTCGCTCGCGGCGCCCTATCCGGGCACGTTCCTGTACAAGCAGGCGGTCGAGAACGGCTGGCTCGATGCCTCCAATGCCGAGCTCATCGACGACAAGGGCGTGCAGATCGCACCGCTGCATTATCCGCACCTGAGCCACACGGAAATCTTCCATTCGGTCGAGGATTTCTACCGGCGCTTCTATTTCCGGGCGCCCAAGATCGCCGCGATCGTCGGCGAGATGATCCGCAGCCCGCAAATGATGAAGCGGCGCTTGCGCGAAGGCGTCGAGTTCTTCGCCTTCCTGCGTCAGCACAAGGAGCTGGCGCACTGAACCGCCTGATCGTCACGGCGGACGACTTCGGCCTTGCCGAAGAGGTCAACGACGCCGTCGAGATCGCCCACAGGTCGGGAATCCTTTCCGCCGCAAGCCTCATGGTGGCGAGCCCGGCCGCGGCCGGCGCCGTGCAGCGCGCGCGCGCCTTGCCGGGCCTGCGCGTCGGCCTGCATGTGGTGCTGATCGAGGCCAGGCCGGCGCTTCCGCCTGAGCAGATCCCCGACCTCGTCGGCCCCGATGGGCAATTCCGCTCCGACATGGCGCGGCTCGGATTCGATATCGCGTTGCGGCCAGCCGTGCGCCGCCGGGTCGCGGCCGAGATCACGGCGCAATTCGAGGCCTATCGGGCGACCGGACTGCCGCTCGATCACGTCAACGCGCACAAGCATTTCCATCTTCATCCGGTCATCGCGGCGCAGATCATGGCGATCGGCAAAAAATTCGGCGCGCGCGCCATCCGGGTGCCGGCGGAGCCCGTGAGCATCGTGCGGGCGATCGACCCCTCGGTGGCGGCCTTGTCGCCGTGGCTTCTCGGCCAATGGACGAGGGTGCTGCGCGCGCAGGTGAGGCGGGCCGGGATGGTCACTTCGGACGCCGTGTTCGGCCTGGCCTGGTCCGGCGCCATGACCGCCGCGCGGATCAAAGGTTTGCTGGACCGTCTGCCGCCCGGCGTCATCGAGATCTATGCGCACCCGGCGACCGCCCACGCCTTCGCGGGCCATGCGCCCGGATATCGCTATGCCGAAGAGCTCGCCGCCCTGACCGACCCGGACTGTGTCGCGGCGTTGCGCCGCTCGGGATATCGGCTCGGCGGCTTTGGCGACGTTTGAATCACTAACTCCGGGCCGGCCTCAGGTCTGCCGTTCGGCGACGAACTTGGCCGCGACCTTGAGCAGGTCGGCGCGCGCCCCGAACACCGACAGGGCGGACGACGCCTCGTCGACCAGGGCCTTGAGCCGTTCCTTCGACTTGGCGATGCCCAGCACGCCCACGATGGTGGCCTTGCCGGCGGCCGCGTCCTTGCCGGTCTGCTTGCCGACGGTCGCGGCATCACCCTCGATGTCGAGGAGATCGTCGGCGATCTGGAAGGCCTGGCCGACCGCCGCGCCATAGCGCTCGAGCGCGCGCAAGCGGTCGTCGCCGGCCTGGCCGAGGATTGCTCCCGCCATGCAGCCGAAGCGGATCAGCGCCCCGGTCTTCATCGCCTGCAGGGTCTCGACCTCGCCGAGCCCTTGCGGCTTGGGCAGGTCGGGAAAACGGCCTTCGGCGCCGAGGTCCAGAATCTGTCCGCCCACCATCCCGCCCAGCCCGGAGGCGCGCGCCAGCGCCATGACCAGCTTGACGCGCACGTCCGCGCTGGGATGGGTCTCGGGCCGTGACAGAATGTCGAAGGCATAGGTCAGAAGGCTGTCGCCGGCCAGGATGGCGGTCGCGTCGTCGAAAGCCTTGTGGGCGGTCGGCCGGCCGCGGCGCAGATCGTCATTGTCCATCGACGGCAGATCGTCATGCACCAGCGAGTAGCAGTGGACGCATTCGAGCGCAGCGCCGGCCATCAGGGCCTGCGGGCGCGGCACGCCGAACAGAGCGGCCGACTCGACCACCAGAAACGGGCGAAACCGTTTGCCGCCGCCGAGGCTGGCATAGCGGATCGCCGCCATGAGCCGGCCCGGCCGGTCGCGCTCGCCCTCGAGCGGCGCCGGGCCGAGGAGCCGGTCGAGCAGAGCCTCGGTGTCGGCCGCGACCTCGGTGAGACGGGACAGGAAATTCTCGCTGCTCAATGGACAACCCGCTTTCTGGTGAAGGGAGCAAATGCGACCGATATCACGTGCAGGCCTCAGCGCTTGAGGTGCCCGGCGTCGCGAAACCAACGGATGGCATCTGTGAGCGCATCCGTAAAGGGGCGCGCCGTGAAGCCGAGATCGCGCTCGGCCTTGGCGGCCGTGAAGAACATCCGGTATTTCGACATGCGCAACGCGTCCATGGTGACGAAGGGCTCGCGCCCGGTGAAGCGCGCGACCGTCTCGGCGGCGAGCGCGAGCGGCACGATCGCGGAGCGCGGCAGCCGCACCCGCGGCGGGCGCCGTCCGATCAGCTTTGCGATGACGGTGAGCATCTCGGAAAGCTGCACGTTCTGGCCGCCCAGAATATAGCGCTCGCCGATCTTGCCGCGGTCGAGCGCGGCCAGGTGCCCCTGCGCGACGTCGTCGACATGGACGAGGTTGAGGCCGGTGTCGACGAAGGCGGGCATGCGGCCGCGCGCCGCCTCGACGATGATGCGTCCGGTCGGCGTCGGCTTGACGTCGCGCGGGCCGATCGGCGTCGACGGATTGACGATCACGGCCGGGAGGCCCTGCTGGGCGATCATCCGCTCGACCAGGCGCTCGGCCGCGACCTTGCTGCGCTTATAGGCGCCGATCGCCTTGAGCTCTTCGAGGGGCACGGTCTCGTCGACCGATGTCCCGTCACGTTGCACCGCCAGGGTGGCGACGCTGCTGGTATAGACGATGCGCTCGACGCCGGCGCGCAGCGCCTCCTCCATCATGACCCGGGTGCCGGTCACGTTGTTGACGACGATCTCGTTGCGGTCGCGCGCCCACAGCCGGTAGTCGGCGGCGACGTGGAACAGATAGCGCACGCCCGCCATCGCGGGCCGGATGGTTTCGGCGTCGCGCAGATCGCCCTGCACATAGTCGAGGTCGAGGCCCGCCAGGTGGCTGCGCGGGCTGGTCGCCCGCACCAGCGCGCGCACCGAGAAACCGCGCTCCACCAGCTTGGCCGCCACGGCCGAGCCGACGAAGCCGCTGGCTCCGGTGACAAGCACCTTGTCGCCGCTGGTCATGAGGGTTGCCGCAACGGAATGGCTCCCGGTTTGGAATTCGGGCGTTCAAGTGGCAGATAGCTGCGCTAAATAACGCCTGCCATCCTCGACGGGAACGAAACCTTACGATGCCCGGTGACATCGTCGCAATGCTCGCACTGGCGATCTGGCTCTATCTCCTGGTCGGCCGCGGCCGTTTCTGGCGCGCCCGCGAGCGGGATAGCAGGAACGAGCCCCCGCCGCCACCGCGCTGGCCGCGGGTCGTCGCCGTCATTCCGGCCCGCGACGAGGCCGAGAGCATCGCGGAAACCATCCGGTCGCTGCTCGCGCAAGCCTATCCGGGGCCGTTTTCGGTCATCCTGGTGGATGACGAGAGCCGCGACGGCACGGCGGACGTCGCCCGCGCGGCCGCCAGGACGGCCGGCGCGGCGGATCGGCTGACGGTATTATCCGGCCGTCCCCTGCCGCCCGGCTGGACCGGCAAGCTGTGGGCGATGTGCCAGGGGGTGGAGGCCGCGTCTGTTGGGCAGGCACCCGATTATCTGCTCCTGACCGATGCGGATATCTCCTATGCGCCGGACGCGCTGGCGCAACTCGTGGCGCGGGCCGCGGCGGGGGCTTACGTCCTCACCTCGCTGATGGTGAAACTGCGTTGTGTGAGCCTCGCCGAACGGTGTTTCGTGCCGGCCTTCATCTACTTTTTCCAGATGCTCTACCCCTTCGCCTGGGTGAACCGGCCCCGGCATCCCCTGGGGGCGGCGGCCGGCGGCTGCATGCTGGTGCGCCCGGCGGCCTTGCGCGCCGTCGGGGGCCTCGGGTCGATCCGCGGCGCCCTGATCGACGATTGCGCGCTCGGGGCGGCCCTCAAGACCCAGGGGCCAATCTGGCTGGGCCTGAGCGAGCGGGTCACGAGCGCGCGACCCTATGACCGGCTCGAGGACATCCGCCGCATGGTGGCGCGCTCCGCCTATGCGCAGCTCGGCTATTCGCCGCTCATGCTGGCGGGATGCACCCTCGGGATGGCGCTCACCTTCCTGGCCGGACCGCTCCTGGCGATGGTCGGGACGGGCCTGCCCCAGCTGCTCGGAGGGGTGGTGTGGGCCATGATGTGCCTCTCCTACCAGCCCATCCTGCGGTTCTACCGGCGCTCGCCCCTGTGGGGGCTGGCGTTGCCGGCGATAGCGCTGACCTACATGGCGTTTACCCTCGATTCCGCCTATCAGCATTGGCGCGGGCGCGGAGGCCTGTGGAAGGGCCGGGTCCAGGCCCAGATTCGGGACCGGGACCAAGTTGCGGAGCCAAAATGACGTTGGCCGGCGAGCTGAGATCGGGCAAGGGGCACCGGGACGAGAACTTCCCGGTGGCGTCCCGTCTCATCCATGCGCGCTATCGCGCCCCGATCCTGGCCTTCTACGATTTCGTCCGGGTGGCCGACGACATCGCGGACCACGCGACGCTGCCGCCGGACCGCAAGCTCGCGTTGCTCGACCGGCTGGAGGCGAGCCTCATCGGCGCCAGCGAGGCCGACCCCGAGGGCGTGCGGCTGCGCCATGTCCTGGTCGAGCGCGGCCTTAGTCCGCGCCACGCCCAGGATCTGCTGGCGGCGTTCCGCCTCGACGTCACCAAGCTGCGCTATGCCGACTGGGACGAGCTGATGCATTATTGCAGCCTGTCGGCGATGCCGGTCGGCCGATACGTCCTGGACGTCCATGGCGAGAGCCGCGCCACCTGGCCGGCGTCGGACGCCATCTGCGCGGCGCTCCAGATCATCAATCACATCCAGGACTGCGGCGACGACTATCGCAACCTCGATCGCGTCTATGTGCCGCTCGACGGCATGGCGGCGGCCGGCACCAGCGTCGAGGCGCTGGGGGGCACGCAGGCCTCGCCCGAGCTCCTCGCCTGCCTGCACAAGCTCGCGGCGCGAACCGCCGGGCTGTTGCGCGACGGCTATCCGCTGCCCGACCAGATCAAGGATTTCCGGCTGAGCCTCGAGATCTCCGTCATCCATACGCTTGCCGAAACCCTGGTGCGCACCCTGACGGCGCGCGATCCCCTGCGCGACAAGGTCCATCACAAGTCGCTCGGCTTTGCGGGGGTCGGGATTCTCGGCGTCCTCAAGGGCCTGCGGCGTCGGCTCGGGCGGCGCGCCGCGGCGTCGCCGGAGCACCAGGGCGCGTGAGCGCGGTGGCCCAGCCAGGACCGACAGGCGACGAGGCGTCCGCGCGCGCGTCGGGCAGCTCGTTCTACATGGCGATGCGCATCCTGCCGCCACAGCAGCGCAACGCCATGTTCGAGATCTACGCCTTCTGCCGCGCGGTCGACGATATCGCGGACGATCCCGGCGAGCGCGCCCTGCGGCTCGCCCAGCTGCAGCAATGGCGCCGCGACATCGACACGCTCTACGGCGGAACGCCGCCGGCGCGCTTGCGCGGATTGGCGCAGGCGGTCGCCCAGTTCGGGCTCGATCGCGCGGATTTCCTGGCCGTCATCGACGGCATGGAAATGGACGTGCTGGCGGATATCCGGGCGCCGGATCTCGCCACGCTCGATCTTTATTGCGACCGCGTCGCCAGCGCGGTCGGCCGCCTGTCGGTGAAGGTCTTCGGCCTCGGCCCGAAGGACGGTCGCGAGCTCGCCCACCATCTCGGGCGTGCGCTTCAGCTCACCAATATTCTGCGCGACCTCGACGAGGATGCGGAGATCGGCCGGCTCTATCTGCCGCGGGAGGCGCTCGACGCGGCCGGGATTGCGGCGAGCGAGCCGCGCGCGGTGCTGTCGCATGCCGCGCTCGGCCGCGCCTGCGCGCCGATGGTGGCGCGCGCGCGCGAGCATTTCGAGCGCGCCGACGCCATCATGAAGGCCGCGCCACGCCGCGCGGTGCGCGCCCCGCGGATCATGGGCGAGGCCTACAAGAATTACTTGCGCGGCCTGGCGGCGCGCGGCTTCGCGGCGCCGCGCGCGCGCGTGCGGATCGGGCGGGCGCGGCTGCTGTGGATCATCCTGCGCTACGCGGTGGTCTGATGGCGCGCACATTCCATGTCATCGGCGCCGGTCTCGCCGGGCTGGCGGCGGCCATTCGATTGAGCGAAGCCGGAGAGGCGGTCGTCGTCCACGAGGCCGCCGGCCAGGCCGGCGGACGCTGCCGGTCCTATCACGATCCGGCGCTCGACATGGAGATCGACAACGGCAACCACCTGCTGCTGTCGGGCAATCATGCGGCGCTCGGCTATTTGCGCACCATCGGCGCCGCCGACCGGCTGGTCGGCCCGGCGCATGCCGATTTTCCCTTCGCCGACCTCGCGAGCGGCGAGCGTTGGACGCTCAGGATCAGCGACGGCCGCCTGCCGTGGTGGGTTTTCGATTCGGAGCGGCGCGTGCCGGGAACCCGCGCGCGCGACTATCTGGGTTACGCGCGTCTTTTGTGGCCGCCGCGCGATGCCGCGGTCGGCGACGTCGTCGCCTGCAGCGGGCCGCTGTATGACCGCCTGCTCGGGCCGCTGTTGCTGGCGGCGCTCAATACGGCGCCGCCCGAGGGCTCGGCCGCGCTCGCCGGCGCGGTGCTGCGCGAGACCATCGGGGCGGGCGGCCGCGCGTGCCGGCCGCTTGTCGCGCGCGACGGGCTGGGAGCGGCCTTCATCGCGCCGGCGCTCGATTATCTCGGCGCGCACGGCGTGACGGTCGGATTCGGACGGCGGCTGCGTTCGCTCGAATTGACGGGCCACAAGGTGGTGGCGCTCGGCTTCGACGAGTCGGCGCGGCTGCAACCGGACGACCGCGTGATCCTGGCGGTCCCGCCGGTCGTCGCCGCGGCGCTCGTTCCGGACCTGCCAGCGCCGTCCCAGTTCCGCGCCATCGTGAACGCTCATTTCCGTGTTGCGCCGCCGCCCGGGACGGCGCCCATCTGTGGCGTCGTCAACGGGACGGTGGAATGGATTTTCGCCTTCCCCGACCGGCTGTCAGTGACGATCAGCGGCGCGGACCGGCTGGTGGATACGCCGCGCGACGCGCTGGCGCGCACGATCTGGCGCGAGGTTGCGAGCGTCACCCAAATAGGCGATACCGAAACCTTGCCGCCATGGCAGATCGTCCGGGAACGGCGGGCGACTTTCGCGGCGCTTCCGGCCGAGGAGCGCAAGCGACCGGGAGCCAGGACCGCGTGGAGCAATCTCTGGCTCGCGGGCGATTGGACGGCGACCGGCCTGCCGGCCACGATCGAAGGCGCCATTCGATCGGGCGAGCGGGCCGCTGCGCTCGCCGCGCAATGATACGTGCCCAACCGACGAGTGACGCCAAGCCATGACGACCACGGTGCTGAAGCCACTTGCCTCCGACGTGCTCGATCGCTCCATCGATCGCGCGACGGCGGCGCTCGCCAGGCAGCAGCGGCCGGACGGCCACTGGGTGTTCGAGCTCGAGGCCGACGCGACGATTCCGGCCGAGTATGTGCTGCTGCGGCATTTCCGTGCCGAGCCGGTCGATGCCGCGCTCGAACAGAAGATCGCCGCCTATCTGCGCCGCGTCCAGGGCGCGCACGGGGGCTGGCCGCTGTTCGCGGACGGCGACTTCGACATGAGCGCCAGCGTCAAAGCCTATTTCGCCTTGAAGATGATCGGCGACGACCCGGCGGCGCCCCACATGGCGCGCGCGCGCGCCGCGATCCTCAAACGCGGCGGGGCCGCGACCGCGAATGTCTTCACCTGCAGCCTGCTCGCGCTCTATGGCGTGCTGCCCTGGCGCAGCGTGCCGGTGATGCCGGTCGAGATCATGCTGCTGCCGAGGTGGTTTCCCTTCCATCTCGACAAGGTCTCCTATTGGGCCCGCACCGTGCTGGTGCCGCTGCTGGTCCTGATGGCGCTCAAGCCGAAGGCCAAGAACCCGCGCGGCGTGACCATCGACGAGCTGTTCACCCGGCCGCCCCAGACGGTCGGGCCGCGCCCAAAGGCGCCGCATCAGAAATGGTCATGGTTCCTGCTCTTTCGCGGCATCGACGCCGTGCTGCGCGCGCTCGAGCCTTATTTTCCGCGCGGGCCACGCCGGCGCGCGATCGCCAAGGCGGCGGGTTTCGTCACCGAGCGGCTCAACGGCGAGGACGGTCTCGGCGCCATCTTCCCCGCCATGGTCAATTCGGTCCTGATGTATGACGTGCTCGGGTATCCGGCCGACCACCCCGATCTGCTGATCGCGCGCGCCTCGATCGACAAGCTGCTCGTGGTCAAGCCGGACGAGGCCTATTGCCAGCCCTGCGTGTCCCCGGTGTGGGATACCGGCCTGGTCTGCCACACCCTGCTGGAGGTCGGCGGCGAGCAGGCCATCGCACGGGCTGGCAGGGGTCTTGCATGGTTGGAGCCGCTTCAGGTGCTGGAACAGAAGGGCGATTGGGCCGCCCGCAAGCCTGACGTGCGGCCCGGAGGCTGGGCTTTCCAATATGCCAATCCGCACTATCCCGACCTCGACGATACCGCCGTTGTGGTGATGGCCATGGACCGCTGGCAGCAAAATCTTGGGTCCGACCGCCACGCCGGGGCGATCGCGCGCGGCCGCGAATGGATCGAAGGGCTGCAGAGCCGCAATGGCGGCTGGGGCGCATTCGACGCCGACAACGACTACCAATATCTCAACAATATCCCGTTCGCCGACCATGGCGCGCTGCTCGATCCGCCGACCGAGGACGTCACCGGGCGGTGCCTGTCGATGCTGGTGCAGCTGGGCGAGAAAGCCGGGACTTCGCCCGCCGTCGACCGCGCGCTCGCTTATTTGCGCAAGACGCAGCTCCCGGACGGCAGCTGGTATGGCCGCTGGGGCATGAACTACATCTACGGCACCTGGTCGGTGCTGTGCGCCTTGAACGCCGCCGGCATCGATCCCGCGGCGCCGGAAGTCCGCAAGGCGGTGGACTGGCTGGTGTCGATCCAGAACCGGGACGGCGGCTGGGGCGAGGACGGAACCAGCTACAAGCTCGGCTACCGGGGCTATGAAGCGGCTCCTAGCACGCCCTCGCAGACCGCCTGGGCGCTTCTCGGCTTGATGGCCGCGGGAGAATCGGATCATCCATCAGTGGTGCGCGGCGTGGGATATCTCGCCGAGACCCAGGCGGATGACGGTTTCTGGGACGAGGCGAGATATACGGCAACGGGCTTTCCACGGGTCTTCTATTTGCGCTATCACGGCTATGCGAAGTTCTTCCCGCTCTGGGCGCTCGCGCGTTTTCGCAACTTGCAACGGGCCAATCGTCCGTCGACGGCATGGGGGATGTGACGGGTGTTTCTCGTCATCACGGGGCTTGCACAGGAATCCAAGATCGCCGCCGGCCCGGGCGTGAGCCATGTCGTCTGCAGCGGCAGCGATCCCGAGCGCCTGCGGGGGCGTCTGACGCGCCTCGACCCGACCGGGCTGCGTGCCGTCATCAGCTTCGGCATCGCCGGCGGCCTCGATCCCTCGCTACACCCCGGCGACGTGGTGGTGGCGACGGCGGTGATCGCCGAGACCGGCGCCTGGAAGGTGCCCGCCAGTGTCGTGACGGCGGTGGTGGAGCGCGTGCGCGCCAGCGGCATCTGCGTGGTGCAGGGGGCGCTCGCGGGGGTGGAGGAACCCATCCTGCTGCCGACCGACAAGGCCGCGGTGCACCGTGAGACCGAGGCCATCGCGGTCGACATGGAGTCGCATATCGGGGCCGCCTACGCGGCCGCGAACGATCTTCCCTTCGCGGCGATCCGCGTGATCAGCGATCCGGCTATCCGGGCGCTGCCGCCGCTCGCCGCGCGGGCCTTGAAGGCGGACGGGCGCATCGACTTCGGAGCGGTGCTGTCCGGGCTCGCTCGCGCCCCGATGGATATCTCCACGCTGATCCGTGCCGGCGGCGACGCCGGCAAGGCCTTTGCCGGATTACGCCGCTGTCGCAGTTTTCTTGATTTTGGCCTCTGCTTCGGCCTTGCGGATCTCTGACAGCTTCTGCTGGACCTGCTCCGAGAAAATGAACTGAGCCGGCCGCTGATGGTCGAGCGATATCTCGGGCGCCATCTCGCCGTCGGTGCGGATGCCGCGCAACGCGACCTTCATGGCGGCGAACGGATTGGTAACGGCGGCGTGGGCGGCGGTGGGCTCGTAGCCGCAATGCGCCATGCAGTTCGCGCACTTCTCGTAGCGGCCGGTGCCGTAGAGGTCCCAGTCGGTCGTCTCGATCAGCTCCTTGAAGCTTTTCGCATAGCCTTCGCCGAGCAGATAACAGGGCTTCTGCCAGCCGAAGATGTTGCGCGTCGGCATGCCCCAGGGCGTGCAATGGTGGGTCTGGTTGCCGGCCAGGAAGTCGAGGAAGAGGCTGGAATGCATGAACTTCCAGCCCTTGCCCTTGCCGAGCGCGAACACCTTGCGAAAAAGCTCCTTGGTCTTGCGCCGGTTGAGGAAATGCGCCTGGTCGGGTGCGCGCTCATAGGCGTAGCCCGGCGAGATCGAGACGCCGACGCCGAGCTCTTCGGTGAGGTCGAGAAAGGCGGCGATGTCCTCGGCCGGATGGCCGTCGAAGATCGTGGCATTGACGTTGACGGCGAAGCCCTTGGCCTTGGCGGCCTTGATGGCGTCGACCGCCTTCTCGAACCCGCCCTCCATGCACACCGACTTGTCGTGATGATGCTTGAGGCCGTCGAGATGCACCGAGAAGAACAGGTAGGGCGACGGCTCGAACAGATGCAGCTTCTTCTCCAGCAGCAGCGCATTGGTGCATAGCGAAACGAACTTCTTGCGCGCCACAATGCCTTTGACGATCGCACCGATATCCTTGTGGATCAGCGGCTCGCCGCCCGGGATCGCCACCATGGGGGCGCCGCATTCGTCGACCGCGTCCAGGCATTCCTGCACCGACATCCGCCGGTTCAGAATCGCGTCCGGATAGTCGATCTTGCCGCAGCCGTTGCAGGCGAGGTTGCAGCGGAACAGCGGCTCCAGCATCAGCACCAGCGGGTAATGCTGGCGTCCGAGCAGCTTCTGCTTGAGGAGGTAGGCGCCGATGCGCAACTCTTTGAAGAATGGAACCGCCATAATGCTTCTCTCTCGATTGCCAGTGTGGTGCCGGTGTAGGTGGGTGTATGGCCTTTTATGCGTTTTGCCGGATCGGCGGCCCAATCGCCAGTGGATCAATGGCTAAACTATAGCCAATTCGGGCGGCAGACGGAACTCGATGGTTTCCTCTCGACCCGGCAGGGTGGAGACGTCAACCGGCCCCAATCGCTTGAGGGCCCCGATCACGTCCTCGACCAAAACTTCAGGGGCCGATGCCCCGGCCGTGATTCCGACGGTTTTCGCGCCCCGGACCCATTCTGGTTCAAGTTCACGCCCGTCGGCAATCAAATAACTGGGAATTCCCGATTCCGCACCGATTTCCTTAAGACGGTTGGAGTTGGAACTGTTCTTCGCGCCCACCACCAGGATAACGTCTACCAGCCTGCTGAGTTCGCGTACCGCGACCTGCCGGTTCTGCGTCGCATAGCAGATATCCTTGGTGTCGGGGCCCAGGATGTTGGTGAAGCGCCGCTCCAGGGCGGCGATGATCTCGCGGGTATCGTCGACGCTCAGGGTCGTCTGAGTCACGTAGGCGACCGGAGTTTCTATTGGAATATCAAGGCTGTCGACGTCCTGCACGGTCTGAACCAGATGGACCGGAGCGGGAATCTGGCCTTGCGTGCCCTCGACCTCGGGGTGGCCGGCGTGGCCGATGAGGATCAGCACGCGGCCCTGGCCTGCATAGCGCTTGCCCTGGTTATGCACCTTTGTGACCAGCGGGCAGGTGGCGTTGATGACGGCGAGCCCGCGAACGGCGGCGTCGCTTTCGACCGCGTTGGAGACCCCGTGGGCGCTGAAAATGGTAACCGCGTGGGGCGGTACTTCCGACAAGTCCTCGACAAAGACCGCTCCTTTGGCCTTGAGGCTCTCCACCACGAACTTGTTGTGAACGATCTCGTGGCGGACATAGACGGGCGGCCCGTATTTTTCGAGCGCCCGCTCGACCGTATCGATGGCGCGAACGACGCCCGCGCAAAAACCCCGAGGCTGTGCAAGAATAACGCGCATATCGCTCCATCGATGTCGTTTGCGGCGTGTTGCCGCGAGGAGATGTTCGGCCTGGAATTATGCCCCGCAGGCAATAGCTCCGGGAGGCCCCATTTGTAGGCTACCGGGCGGCATTCATACACCAGCAGGTCGAACAAATGGTCAACGGCGCCGTTCAAAATTATGACTCGGGACAGGCCGCCCCGTGCCCGAAGCCGTTGCAGGCCGCCCATCCGTGCGGTGGAGAAGTGGCTTCACGGTTGAGAACTTCGGTGCGGCGCGGTAACGCCATGATGGCAACCGAATCGAAACGTCATGATAGGGACAATATTACCCCGCCGGTTGGGGTCCCGTGGGGCGGTCAGCCGCCGGGACGGCCGTTTCTCGCTGGGTGGGCGGGCAATCGGGCATAAGTCCATCTGAACCATTCACAGTCATGGCCGCTTGGCCGGAGCTTGCCACCGGCGTTGCCGGTTTCGTAAAGGACCTTTCGCCCCTATGCTGAACCTGGCCATCGCGCGAATCGTCGAATTCTGCACGCGGCATGTTTGGCCGATCATCGTCGCCAGCTTGATCCTGGCGGTGGCGGGCGGGGTCTACACGGCGCGCCATTTCGCCATCAACGCCGACGTGACGCGGCTGATCTCGTCCGAGCTGCCGTGGCGGCAGCGCGAGCTCGCCTATGAGGCGGCGTTCACCCACGGGACCGAGCTCATCGTCGCGGTCGTGCAGGCGCCGACCCCGGAACTGGCGAGCGGCGCCGCGCGGGCGCTGGTCAATCGGCTGACTCCGGACACCGCGTTGTTCCGCTCGGTGCAATCGCCCACCAGCAGCGATTTCTTTGTGCGCAACCGGTTCCTGTTCATGCCGGCCGAAGAGGTCGGCGGCATCACGGCCCGATTATCGCAGGCGGGACCGCTGCTCAGTCAGCTGACCGGCGACCCGAGCCTGCGCGGACTGGTGCAGGCGCTGTCGCTCACCTTGACGGGCGTGCAGGGCGAGCAGGTCACGCTCGACGGTCTTGCGCGCGCGCTCACCATGTCGGCCGATACGATCGACAAAGCGCTGGCGGGCGAGCCCGCCTGGTTCTCCTGGTATGTCCTGATGAACGGACAGCCGGCGACGGTCTCGGAGCTGCGCCGGATCGTCACGATCAAGCCGGTGCTCGATTATCACGCGCTCCAGCCGGGCGAGAGGGCGACCGCGGCGATCCGCAAGGCCGTCGCCGACCTGAATCTCGCCGGCGAATTCGGCGCCAATGTCCGGCTGACCGGGCCGGTTCCGATCGCCGACGAAGAGTTCGGGACCCTGAAGGAGGGCGCCGCGCTCAATGCCACGATCACGATCGCGGTTGTGCTGTTCATCCTGTGGCTTGCGCTCAAGTCCTACCGGATCATCGTCGCGGTCTTCATCAATCTGGCGGTCGGCCTGGCGATCACGGCGGCGCTCGGGCTCATGATGGTGGGAGCGCTCAATCTCATCTCGGTGGCCTTTGCGGTCCTGTTCGTCGGCCTGGGCGTCGACTTCGGCCTCCAGTTCAGCGTGCGCTACCGCAGCGAACGGTACAAACACCCCGATCTGGGTCGGGCGTTGCGGAGCGCCGGCAAGCGGGCGGGCGCGCCATTGACCCTGGCGGCGGCCGCGACGGCCGCCGGTTTCCTGTCATTCCTGCCGACCGATTATCGCGGCGTCTCCGAGCTTGGGCTCATCGCCGGCGTCGGGATGGCGATCGCGTTCCTCACCAGCATCACGTTGCTGCCGGCATTGCTGAAGCTGTTCAATCCGCCGCGCGAGTCGGAGCCGCTCGGCTATGCGGCGCTCGCGCCGGTCGACAGCTTTCTCGAGAAACACCGCGTGCCGGTCATCGCGCTGACGTTGCTGGTCGCGATCGCCGGCTTGCCGCTGCTCATGTATCTGCGCTTCGATTTCAATCCGATCAATCTGCGCAGCCCGCATGTCGAATCGGTCGCGACCTATCTGGACTTGCGGCGCGACCCGACCGTGAGCTCCCACACCGCCGAGGTTCTGGTGCCGTCGGTCGCGGCCGCCGCGACGGTCGCCAAGCGGCTCTCCGCGCTTCCCGACGTCGGCCGCACCATGACGATCGACAGTCTGGTGCCGCCCGATCAGGAGCCGAAGCTCGCGCGCATCCGCGCGGCGGCGACCGCGCTGCGCCGGGCCTTGAATCCGCCCGCCGTCAAGCCGGCGCCGAGCGACGCCGAGGTGGTGGCGGCGCTGCGCAACGGCGCGCAGGGCCTGCTGCAGACCGCGGGCAACGCCACGGGCGCCGGCGCCGACGCCGCCAAGCGCCTTGCCGCCGATCTCGTCCGGCTCGCCGACGGCAGCCCGGCGCAGCGCGCGACGGTCGCCAAGGCGATGGTGGCGCCGATGGTCAGCGATCTTGCCGATCTGCGCACCGCGCTGCAGGCCGGGCCGGTCACGCGCGAGTCGATTCCGCCCGAGATCGCGCGGGAATGGGTTGCTCCCGACGGACGCGCGCGCGTCGAGGTGGCGCTCAAGGGCGATCCCAACGACAACGAGGCGATCGGCGCCTTTGCGCGCGCCGTGCTGGCGACCGCGCCTGCCGCGACCGGTGAAGCGATCGGCATCTACGAGTCCGGCAAGACCATCGTGCGCGCCTTCATCGAAGCCGGCGCCTGGGCGCTGCTGTCGATCTCGATCCTGCTGTGGATCGTGCTGCGGCGGATCGGCGACGTGCTGCTGACCCTGGTGCCGCTGCTGCTCGCCGGCGTGGTGACGCTCGAGATCTGCGTCTTGATCGGTTTCCCGTTGAACTTCGCCAACATCATCGCGCTGCCGTTGCTGCTCGGCGTCGGCGTCGCGTTCAAGATCTACTATGTCATGGCGTGGCGGAGCGGGCAGACCCGCCTGCTGCAGTCGAGCCTGACGCGCGCGGTGTTTTTCAGCGCGACCGCGACCGCAACCGCGTTCGGCAGCCTGTGGTTTTCCAGCCATCCCGGTACGTCGAGCATGGGCAAGCTGTTGGCCTTGTCGCTGGCGTGCACGCTGGCGGCGGCGGTGCTGTTCCAGCCCGCCCTGATGGGAAAGCCGCGCGAGAAGGACGAGGCCAGCGCCACGGACGCGACTGCCCCTGGACCGCGCGCCAAGGAGCCGAGCGTCACCTGACCGAGCGTCACATAAATGCGTGCCGAGCGGGGTGGCAGCCGGCGATCATGACCGGGATCGCAGTTTCAGTCATGGCCGGGCTTGTCCCGGCCATCCCGAACATTTGCCACCGTACCCTGTTATCGAGATGCCCGCGACAAGCGCGGGCATGACGAGCGGGCGTGCGCTAATTGCCCCGCCGCTGGGTCGGCGCCGGCGCCGGACAGGCGCTGCGCGGCCGCGGTTGTGTCGAGGCCATCGCGCCGGTCGTGGCGCGGGTCTGCTCGACCACCCGGGTCCAGCTCTCGCCGCTGCAGAAGACCCACATGCAGCCTTCGAGCTTGAGCGTATCCGGCCGCGTCAGCGAGATGCTGGCTTTATAGAAGCCGCCATCCTTGGGATTGTAGACCTGTCCTTCCCACTCGTTCGGCTGGCCCTGTTTCATCCCGATCAGGATCGGCGTGCCGAGCAGCGGCTGTCCGCGCTTGGCCGGGTCGGGATTGTTGGCATCGATCCCGGGCTTTTGCTCCCAGTCGATGCTGCCCCAATAGCCGTTGGCGCAAGGCTCGATCCGGATTCGCGCCGTCTGGTCGGCCACCATCCAGACCCCGCTGGGGTCAGCCGCCGAGACCGCCGCGCCGGACATTCCAAGCGCGGCGCTGCCGGTGGTGAGACACAAAACGAAGGCTCGCAACGAGTTACGGCTTGCTATGGTCATCTGTCCGTCCCCGATCGGTTGCGGTTCCGAATCCGCGTGATCCCTGGGCGCGATGGTGCCGGCCCTTCGCGAAGATTGTTGGGCGACAACGCGACCGCGCGATGGCGAAGCCAAAGGCGCGATCTCGACGCCCCCGGCGCAAATTTTGGGCAATGCGGCGATGGAACCAGGCGGGGCAGGGGCCCCGATACCGATGGCGTGCCGCTGGGTCGCCCACCCAGGGGACACTTTCCGGCCGGAACCGCGGGCTTTTGGCCCCCGTGCCCCCGCCTTGACCAACGTCACGGGCATCGAGACGCTCAAGATCGGCGGCGCGGCGGATAATGCGGTGACGCTCGGCGCCAAGGCGAGCGCGGACGTCGGCGGCGTGGGCCACACCTTCACCCTCGACGACTCCGCGGGCCTCGGCGGGCTGATGCTCGACGGCTCTGCGATGACCGCGGATCTCAAGGTTCTGGCCGGCGCGGGCACCGGCGCC
>WNFR01001692.1_pt1 | contig 23064 bp, 21 predicted proteins | sample 5400221 | NCBI WGS metagenome assembly WNFR01 (sample SAMN13153357, study PRJNA577476) | soil metagenome | isolation source: 40 cm soil under Madrone tree | place: USA:California | collected 2016-06-14 | reverse complement strand
TGCCACCTCCTCAAACAGCGGACGGAAGCCAGGAAACTGAGCCCCGCGCAAAGGATACCAATCCTCGGCGCCTTCGTAAGTCCACGCAATCTCGACGCCGTCCCATACCAAGCTGAAATTCAGCGGCGGATAGACATACCACCCGAACGCCGAGGCAGACGCGAGGGCTTCGCAATAGCGATAGCCCCGGGTAGGAAGCATACCATCGGCGGAGCGATCGGCCGGCCGCGGTACCGGAGCATCGGGGATGAGCCGGTAGAATCTGCAGATGATCGATTCAGCCTGCTTAGCCATCTCTGACGCTCCGGTTCCCGCGGCGATTGTCGATGCTGCTAACGATACAGCGGCGGGAAGGTGGCCGTGATCGAGCCGCTGCCGAGCCGAACGGTGCCGCGATCGGCGATGTCGGGGGTTGGTTGCCGCAACGGCGGGAAGATGGTCGTGATCGTCGAGCCGAAGGTTAGCCGGTCAGTCGAATTCATCTCGTCTCTCCTGGATTAAGCGTAGGGCAAGATTGCCTTCTCTAACGAGAACGAGATTTGCAAACGGCGCAAGAACCAATCGTGAAAAAGTTTTCTTCTCATCGTGAATAATATGTGAATCAGTGAGCGAATGGGCCTATCTCGGCATAAAGCTTGCCCCAGCACCGGGATCGGCAACTAACTCGACGCCCGTTGCGCAACGCCATTTCTCTGCGAGCGAACGCCCGGCCTAAAACACCAGACCGCCGAACGGCAGAACGCCGGTTATCCCGACGAACCAGCCGATCTCGATTTCGATCACCGGGATCTGGGAGATAAGCCATTGCCGCCCCTTGGCGGTCCTTGGACACTGTTTGGAAAGTGAAAAAATTAGTGGCAACACGTCCGGAAGCGTGAAAAGATCGTGAAATGAACGGGAATTACCCGACACCAAGGGAACTAGCCCGGCAGAGCAAAGAGGCCGCGGAAATGCAGTTCTCCCTCCGACTGGATCGGTTACCAGCGGATTTCGCTGGTGCGAAGTTCGACCCTCCGCACCCTCGCACCGCCCGATGAAAACGCCTCCCGGTGCGTCACTGAACGGGACACCGCTCATGGACAATCTGCCAGATCGGAACACTAAACGATGGGTAGTCAGTCGCAAGGCCGCGGTGGTCGCTGCGGTCCGTAGCGGCGGATTGACGATGCAGGAGGCCTGCCGTGTCTACCAGCTTTCGGAGGAAGAGCTCCTGTGTTGGGAACGGGCGTTCGAGAACCACGGTCTTGCTGGTTTGCGTGCTACGCGCATTCAGCAGTATCGCGCATCTCGTCCGCCGCGAGCGGCTCTCCGCCACGCCGAGACAGCTGATTAGAGCTACCCCTTCGTGGTCTTCTAATGTCATTTTTTCGCTGGGTGGGTCTCGTGACGAATCGAGACGTCTGGGAAACCTTACCCATCGGCGGCCGACGGAATAGTGCCGCGCCGCTTGACGGTGCGCACTATCGAGAAATGGCGAATGGGCTCCGCGAGCTTGCTCGCCAGTGTCGCTTCCCGGGTGCGCGAAAGGAGCTCCTACAGCTCGCGGCCCGTTACGACCGCAGAGCCGAGCATTTCGAAGCTCGAGCGCGGTAACAGCTAACGCCAAAACCCGCTCGCCGCTCCTAGTGTTCAGACCCATTTAGAAGATACACTTGGCGACGGCGGACTAATGCTCAGGTCAAAATCCCGTCACACCGCGAAGGCCGGTGCCCATGGCAGAAATGGATCCCGGCCTTCCCCACGGAACTACGTCCGTGGGCTGAAGGCCCACGGGAAGACAAGGTGGCGGCATCGCTCTGAATCATCCGAATGCATCTAAGTATTAGAGACCCCTCCGGCCGGGGCTTGCTGAGTGACGCCGCTCGACCCTTTCCCTCGGGACTCTCGCCGTCCAAGGGTCTCGGAACCAGATTCCTGCCGGGTTAGCCGACGCGCTTGCAGCCGGCTTTATTCACGCGTCGCAATAGTTCCAATGTGACCAGAAAGCGGAACCCCAGCCCTCGCGAGGGCATCGCAAAAGCGATCGGCATGCGGGCTGGCGCTGCCGGGATAACGCCGCCGGAAGCCTGCCACGGTTAAACCCGGCTCGAGATCGAGCAGCCGCCTGGCCGACGCACGGGCCTCGTCCTCCCGGCCGGCCAACACCAGCGCCATTACGAGCAGCCGATACGCATGCGTATAGGTGCGGTTCTCACGCAGCGACCGCAGAGCGCACTCGATCACCCGCTCATATTGCCCGTCGGCGAGATAGGCCATTCCGGCGATGCCACTATAAGCATACATCAGCGGGTCGTAGGGCGACAGCGCCATCGCCTTGTTGATCTCCTCGATGGCCCGGGAACCATTGCCCATCCAGGCATGTGCCGCTGCGCTCCACAGCCATGCCGGCGCGGCATTGGCGTTGATGCTCAGCGCTGTCTCGAAACGGCGGAATGCGAGATCGAAGTCCTTGTACAGATAGGACGCGACGTGGCCGTGAATGGCGAACGCCATCGGCTCAATACTGTTGCATTCGATTGCCGATCGCGCAAAGTGGTCGGCCTGCATCGCGTCATCCGCCGGATCGGGCGACCATCCCTGTCCGACACGCAGCACATGCCAGTAAGCCCGCCAGGCAAGAGCAGCCGCGTAGTGTGGATCCTTCGCGATCGCGGCGTCGAACAGCGCTTCCGACGTCTCGAAGACCGTGCGCGCGGAATTGTGCATGTTCTCTTGGGCGCGCAGAAAGAGGTCGTAGGCTTCGAGGCTGTCCGGCCGCTTGATGCGAATGCGGTTCATCTCGGCCGCGTGCAGGTAGGGCGCGACCTTTCGAACAATCATCTCGGATAAGCGATCCTGAACCTCGAACAGATCGAGAAATCTCTCGTCGACTTTCAAGAACCACAGCGCCGCCTCCAGCTGCGTGTCGGTCAGTTCGATCGTCAAACGCAAGCGATCCCCGAGGACCCGCACACTGCCTGAGAGAACGTAGCGCACCCCCAGCACCTTGCCAATCTCGCGGGGGTGGCGATCCTGGTTTCTGAAGGCCAGTGTCGACAGCCGAGAGATCACAAAAAAATTCGGAACGCGAGACAATGCTTCAATGAGATCCTCGACGAGCCCCTCGGCAACAAAATCATGGGCCGGATCGCCTGCGAGATTGCGAAAGGGCAGCACTGCGATTGAGGGTTCACGCCTGGGTTCGTGCCCGGTGTCGGCGGCGGGGCCGCTTTGCTTCTCAATTTTCCACCGCGCGGGAGACGGAGAGGGCGAGCCCACCGCCGCGGTCTCGCTCACCTCGATGCCGGCAGGTCCTTCGAAGACCATCGGGGAAGCGACTTGGGGCGATTCGGTCCGTACAGCTTCGTAGACGGCTATCGTCTCCTTGGAAGGTGGCAAGTCGAGCACGCTCAGCAGCATCTGTCGACAACGCTCGAATTCGCGAATCGCCTGGGCGCGATCGCCCATTTGTGCAAAAGCCTTCATCAGGCTGCGCACGGCGCCCTCATGTGTCGGCTCGAAGTTGACCAGCCGGCGCGCGGCGGCCGCGCGTACCTCCGGCCTCGCGTTCTGCTCGGTCAGGCGGTCGAGTTCCGCCTCCAAAATTTTCCGCACCCGATCCTCGAAACGCGTCCGCTCGGCCTCGAGCCACTGATCGAACGACGGTGTGATCCCGTCGAGATCTTCGAGGAGCCGCTCACCATCAGGCTGGACGAGATTGCCGGTATCCGCTGTCGCGTCGGCGCTGGCCTCGAGGATTGCAAGCGCATCGACCCAGCACTTTTGGACAGCAAGGCGAACGCTGTCGCGGTCGATCTCTACGAGGCCCGGGACGTGGCGATTAACGACGCTGTTGAGCTCCGACAGTGATTGACGCAAGCTCATTCTGGCCTGCGCGTCGGCCGAGCGATCCCACAACAGACCCACAAGACGACTCCGCGAGACGCGCTCCCCATGCGCGAGGCACAGGCACGCCAGCAACCCGCGTGTTTTTCGTCCGCGTGGCAAAAAGTCCGCCCCGCCTAGCGCGACGGCCCGCATCGTGCCGACCAAATAAATTCTCGGCAGCACTCGCGGCACCCACCCGCCCGCGTAGGCAGGAGTGACGTGTTCTCCCGTCGGGCTAGGATTTGATCTCACCGCTTTCGCCTTTTCCGAGAATCCCGAATGACCCAGTGAGAGATACTTGGGCGCCCTATCGTTGGTAACCCTCCTTGCGCCGCGACAGCATTATAAGCGCGCATGGAAGGCCGAGTCACCCCTTGCGGGGTGCGGCGGTTGCGGCTGGCGCATATCCAAAACTGAGGCGGCCTGATGCGCCAGGCGGGAGAGACGAGGGCGGTAGCTCAATGAGGCATCGCCGGAAGCTCGCTCAGCGCCCGCTGAGGGCTTTGACCCCCGGCTTCGCGGCCGCTATCGCAAAGGCCGGCCGCCGGCGGTTTCAGGTATGCAGCGGGCGGGCTGATCTCACATCGTGAACCACGCTGTCGTGCGCTGACCGCATCGGCTTCAGCACGGCGAGCGCGATGACCGCGGCGGCCGCATTCATCAGCGCGGCGACGATGAACACGGCCTGCCAGCCCTCGGTCGCGGCTGCCAATACATTGGCGAGCGGCACCAGGAGCGAGGCGGTGCCTTTCGCGGTATAGAGCAGACCCGCATTGGTCGTGGCGAATTTCGCGCCATAGACATCGGTGCAGGTCGCCGGGAAAAGGCTGTAGATTTCCCCCCAGGCGAAGAACACGACCCCGCTCAGGATCACGAACATCGCCGGGTCGTGCCCAAAGGCGCTGAGCGCCCAGATCCCCACCGCTTCGAGAGCAAAGGCGATGAACATCGTGTTCTCGCGTCCGATGTTGTCGGACACCCAGCCAAAGAACGGCCGCGTCAGTCCGTTCAAGACCCGGTCGATCGACAGTGCAAAGGTCAGCGCCGGCAAAGTCAGGCCGAGGAGGGACACCGGGATCTTGGCGATCTCAAAGTCGTTGGCGATCGGCGCCAGTTGTGCCGTCGCCATCAGGCCACCCGCTCCCACCAGCACGAACATCGCATACATGACCCAGAAGATCGGCGAGCGAAGCACTTCGGTAGGTGTATAATCTCGTGCCGATTGGCGCAGGCGGGTCGAAGCCGGTACCTCGCCGGCCCGGGGCGCCCTCAGGAGTAAGGAGAGCAGGACCACAATTAGCCCCTGCCCGAGGCCGAACCGCAGAAAGGTGGCTTCAAAACCGCTTGACTGGATCATGCCTTGGATCGGAATGATGGTGAGCGCCGATCCTGCTCCGAAACCGGCAGCCGTCAGTCCTGCTGCAAGGCCTCGCCGATCGGGGAACCATTTCAGCGCATTGCCGACGCAGGTGCCGTAGACCGCGCCCGCCCCGATCCCGCCGATCGCCGCCGCGGCGTAGAGCATCCACAGCTCGTGCGCGGCCGAGTTTATCGTCCACGCGATGCCGACCAGGATGCCGCCCGCCAAAGCCACCAGCTTTGGCCCGAAGCGGTCGACCAGCCAGCCTTCAATCGGTACCAGCCACGTCTCGGTAAGCACGAAAATCGTGAAGGCGACTTGGATCGAAGCGCGTCCCCAATGGTATTTCTGGTCGATCGGATTGACAAACAGCGTCCACCCGTACTGCAGGTTGGCGATCATCACCATGCAGACGATGCCGACCAAAAGCTGGACCAGACGGACTGCCGCTGTTGAAGCGGTGGCCAGAGCCTCGGCATGTGACTCGTTCACGGCTCTGTCAGTCAAAAAAACCTCTGGTTTAGAGATAAGGATATTATCCGTTTACCCGTTCGCGCCAACGGAGGCGAGCGTCTGCCGCTTGGCGGTTCGCCAATGGGTGGCGTTGAAAATCCTCGCGTAGGCTCGGTGGGTGACTGTCCCGCCGGTCCAGGTTCGCGAGGCCTTCCCTCGGCGGCCCCTTTACTCGGGTGCGGCAACGCTCGGGCGATCACGCAGAGCCAGGCGCCACCGCGAAGCCATCCTCAGGTCGGCATCGCCGCCAGCATCGGCGGGAGCGGTCACGGGTTGCGCCTCGGACGCAATCTCGGCTTCGATCGGAGTGCTATCTTCCCCCGCCTTTGCAGAGTTCTCCTCAGAAGTATTGGCTGCCTCGTCGGGCCGGTATTTGAGCGCCACGGAAGCGGCTACCCGCTCCAGTGTCTCGAGTTCGGCGAACTCGGCGTCGAGCGCCTTGCTATCCTCCGCATATTTCACGTCGATCCGGGCCCGACGAGCCTGCAGCTGTCCGATGATCTGGTGGATGTCGTAGGATGTCAAATTCCACATCGGGGTAGATCTTGGGTGCGGGTGATCGTCAGATATTTCCATTGAACATCAGCTCCGTTAACAGCTGGTTAAACAAATGCGTTGGGATTTTGGAGGCGACTCCGGAGTGGTTTGGCGGCGCCTCACTCCTCGAGCCACACATCGCTGAGGTCTTGGCCGATATACTGGCTCGGCGACATGCCCCATCCCTTGAACTTTTCGGCGGTGACGACGATGCGGTTCCACCACAAGAGCGGCACCGTATAGGCCTCGGTCAGCGAGTGCCGCTCGAAATCGCGCACGATCTTGGCGCGCTGCCGCGAGTCGGTACTGATCGCCTGCCCGATATAGAGCGCATCGAGAAAGCGGTCGGTCGAGCTCGAGTGGTTGATCGGCGACAGGTCGCGCGACACGTATCTCGCGAGCTGTATCGTCGGATCGTCGAAATAATCGGCGGCCAGATCGATCGCCGCGGCAAAGCGTCCGGTTTCGAGCGCGCTCTGCCAGTCCTTGGTGCTCAGCATCTCCTGGTTAGCCTCTGCGCCGATTTCGCGCCAAGCAGCCACGACGAAGTCGCCGGCAGGACCATAGGGTACGGGAACGTCCTTGCGGTTGGTGAGCGTGACCGCGAGATGGGGAACCCCCGCCTCGGCCAGAAGCCGCCGCGCTTCTGCACGCGAGGCGGCGATGTCGCGCGAGAAGCCCGGGATCGTCATGAGCTCCGCCTCCGGCGTGCTGACCGCGGTGCCCGGCCGCATCAGCCCGCCGACATATTTGAGGAAGGTGTTGTCGGCGAGCGTCTCGGCCCCATGCCAGCGGTCGATGGCGAGCGACAGCGCGCGCCGCACCCTTGCGTCATCGAAGGGCGGGCGGGCAGCGTTGAAGGCAATAGCCAGGTAGCTGATCCATGGACCCTCGCGCACCTCGAGGCGATCGCCGGCCGTCTTCACCATCTCGTCGCGCTCAGTCGGGGTGAAGCTGCGGAACTGGGCCATGATGCGGCCGCTCTCCATGGCTTTGACCGCCTTTTCGCCGGCAATAAATTCAGCCCGGTAGCCATCGAGATAGGGTTTGCCCGGCAGGAAGTACTTGTCCCAGCGCTTGCCGGTCCAATGGTCACCCTTCACGTGCTCGACAAAGACAAACGGCCCGGTCCCGAGGATATGCGTCTTTGGGAACAGCGGATCCTCTTTGAGCTTGGCGGCGCTGTAGATGCAGTTCCACGGCGAGGCGAAGTTGGCCAGCATGGCTGCGTCGGGCCATTGCAGATGAAAGACCACCGTCGCCGGATCCGGCGTGTCGATGCGGGTGACCGCGGCGTAGTCGGCTTGCCGCACCGAAAGGACGCCTTGCGGAGGGTGCATGATGCGATCGTAACTGACTTTCACATCGGCAGCGGTGAGCCTCGAGCCGTCATGGAACTGGACGTTTTGGCGCAGCTTGAAGGTGTAGGTGAGCCTGTCGGCCGAGACGCTCCAACCTTCGGCGAGGTCGCCTACCACCTGCGGATAATTGGCGGTGTCGAATTTCAGCAGCGTGGAGTAATGCGGGATGATCGGATGAATGAAGACAAACGAGAAGTTGGCGTGGCAGTCATAATTAGGCGGCTCGGCATCGACGGCGAATGTCAATATGCCACCCCGGGCCGGGCGGGGTTCGGCAGCCGCGGCTGCGTGAGTGGCGAGGATGGCGGCGAACCCGGCGAGGATTGCTCGCCAGCTCAGGGCGGGCATACCGGTCGGAACGCCGGTCGGCGCGGCGATGTGCTGATCCGTCATTGAAAATACCATCAAAGGGGGGGCGGCGGCGGTTACCGGGGCTGAGCGGTCTGCCAGCGCTGGTACTGTTGGAAGAGGGCTGATTTTTCCTGCTCCGTCATCGGCGCGCCACCGATCGACTGGCGGCGCTCATCGACGAAGCGCGCGAACATCGTCATCACTTCCTGGGGGTTCGGCGCCTTAACGACCTGCAGGTTGCGCTGCAACCACTGCTCGGCAGGCGGATAGCGGCGCCAGCCGGAAAGCTCGGCCGCGAGGTTGACCTCGCGCCATTTCGGATGGTGGCCGGGTTCGAGCAGAGACTGGAACCCGGTAAAGAATGCCTCGACGAAATTTGCCACGTTGCGGTAGCGATCGGGGGCCTGTTGGAGATTGGCGGCGACCAGGACCATGCCCACCCCGACCGTGTCGACCGGTCGGCTCTGCGGCACGAGGCCCGGATAATCCGCCGCGGTGAGCCGCGCCGGCAGATAGCCGGCGGCCATCGCCGGATTGAACGGGACGGCCACCAGGTGCAGCCCGTCATCCCCCCTGAGCTCACGGAAGAAAGGAGCGGGCCTCCCCGCCACCAAGGCGAGCGCCGCGATCTCGCCATTGCGCAGCTTTTCGAGTGCCACTTCCGGAGGGTCGTTGGTCAGAGCGACCGGGAGCTTGAGGAGATCGAAGAGACGGCCGGCGGTAATTGCAGTGCCGCTGTCACGCAGATCGACGTTCACCTTCTGGTTGGCCAGATCGGTAATGCTGTTGATCTCTGGACGCGCCAGCAGGTGGAATTCCTCGTTGTAGAGTTTCGCAATGTAGGTGATCGACGTCTCCATGCCCGGGAAAAGCTGTTGCTCCCGTGCGTAGTCGAGGATGTCCGTCTGGAGGATGGCAATGTCGATGCCGCGTAAAAGTTTAAGATCAGTGAGGTTTCCCAGCGATCCTTTGCCGACGACCGGCACCACGCGGCGGGTTGCCCCGTCATTGATGACGTTCGCGAGATCCTCGGCGATACGCACCGAGATGCCGGCCGAGCTCCCGGTCTCCAGCTCGACGACCCCTCGGTTGATAACGATTGAGTCGGCGGCGGGCGCCGCCGTCCGTGTGGCGGCACCCTCCGCCGGCATTGCTACTACTGCCGCAAGAAGGGGAACGAGGATCGCTCCAGCGGTGATGATCGAACGAGGCATAGCAGTGACAGTTCCTATTTGACTTGCAGGCTGTTCAGCAGGACTTCGGCTTCGGCGGCGCCGAGATCGCGGGCGCGGCGATACCAGGACAGGGCCGTTTCCACATTGCCGCGCACGCCGCGAAGGTGAGCATGGTCGAGAAAGATCGGGTCGAAGGTCTCGCCTAACCTGACCGCCGCTTGGGCTTCGCCGGCCTCGGCTGCGCGCTCATAAAAAAGGCGTGCCGCGGCGAGGTCGCCCGTGCTGAAAAGAACATCGCCGCGTGTGAGGAGCGCTGCGGTCTCCGCGGCAGAGAGCCGGGCCTCGACCGCGGGTGGGTCGGCCGGGGGAGCCGCAGCGGCCATATTTACGCTCGGGGTCGCCGCGACGGGCACTGCCGCGAACGCTGGCCCAGTTGGTGGCTCCGCCGGAGCTGGCCTCGCAATGTCCGGAGCCGGTTCCGGCGCTGGTGCGGTAGTCGCTGGCGCCACTGCTGCGGGCCCACCCGACGGCTCCGACGGAGCAGGCATTTCAACGCTCGGAAGAGCCTGCGGCATCGGCCCGGTCGGGACACTCGCTGCCGCGCTTGGTGCCATAGGGTACGCTGCCGCTTCTGGGGTCGAGAGCGCGCTTCGCGGGGCCTCTGGGATCCCCTCCTTTGCTGGCAACCCTGTGGTGCCGGCGTTGTCCGTGACAACATGAATCCACAAGGGAACGCCAATACCAGCCGCGGCCACGAGCCCGATTACGGCGAGCAGTCGCGACTTCGCGGGCCTCGCGACGGGCACAGAGCCGGGCAACAGTTGCGCCTCGGCCATGGGGGCCCGCTCGCTGCCATGTTGCGGCGGCGGATCGAGTATCTCGATGTTCTGCTCCCCGGAGGAGCCAGGGGAAGCCTCCGCCCCCGCCGACGGCTGCCGCGCAATGACGAGCGCATCACCACCCCAGGCGCGCTCGTCATTGCGCGGCAGCCGTCGGCGGGGGCGGAGGCTTCCGTTCCCGTCACCAAGACCGCATTGGTATTGTTGAGGAAAACGAGGATCGGATAGCTGAGCTCGCTTTTCGTCAGCCCGTTCCAATCGAGCCGCGTGCATTCGGCTTGAGCCCCAAACTTGCCAACCAGGTCGATGAGGCTGGAGGCTGAGAGGGTGTTACCGTCAAGAACGGCACGGCGCCGGAGCGCCTCGATTTCTGGATCGTCTCCGTTGCATACGCCCAGCCGGACCAGGCAGGACAACGCCGTGTCACAGGAGACTACTGGTTCGTGCAGTTGCTGAGTCTGAAGGTCGATAGACATAGCCATTCGCGAGGCGCGGTTCACCTCGATCCCCAGATCGAGGCTCGACCCATTCGTGCTCGAACGGACGCCAAAAGTATCCCTCGTCAATGTTTAAATATTTCCTAATAGCCCGGCGCAGGAATTAGGCGAACGCGCCGGAGGGTCGAGCGAACATCGGGATTTACCCTTCAGCAACGAAGTGGCCGTAAATATGCCGGAAGCGCCGATGGGAGTCGCAACGCCCGTACGCGCTAAATACCTGGAGAGAGCAGTGAATGATGGTGTAACCGGTGCCTCACAAAATACAACCGAAATTGAAATGCTTGAAGCCAAGGAAGCATGGAGCGTCTATCGGCTGTCAGACGGCACCACACTCCGAATAAAACCGGTGATGATTGCTGTTTTCCGGGCCGATGGCCAACATACCGCCGATGGCGAGCCCATGTATAGTATGAAATCTACCCTGATTACCGATGTGAGAGCGCCCGCTACCACAGGTAAACCTGGCTAGTACTGTGAGTAACAGTAATATAGTACATTCCACTTCATCTACTGCGACAGTATTCGTTTCTACCGGAGCACTTCCCTCGACCAGCGTCTTGCTACTCGATACGAGCGCGGACGGGATGTTCACAACGACGGCCGAGGCTTCGACCGCGGTGACCAGCTCAAATCGGATTGCTTCCTCGCGAACCTTGACTAATCGGGCTCGGCGCAGCTTGTGGGTGAAGTTTCAGCCAGCTCTGCCCGTCGAAGGTACGGTGGTGACGCGCGAACCACCGCAGACACCGGCAATCGAGGAAGCCCAGCCCAGCGGCCTGCCCGACGCGCCGCCCGAGACAGACGCCCCCACCCCCAAAAAATCGGCGGGGGTCGAGAAAATCGAGTTAGCCATCGACAAGCTCCCCAACCACGAGCTGATTAAGCCCATACCCGTTTTGGTAGAATCGTTGGGTGATAAAGTTTTTATTGCCGAAGTTCCTGGTTTGGATATTTCGATAACCGGAAACAGCATGGGCGGCGTCCTGCTCCAGTTGAAGGAGCACATCGCCAATATTTATGAAGGGCATCGCGCGAACAATAACCTGAAACCGGAAAGCGCGCGACAACTTAAGGTTTTGGAGACCTATATCGGCAAGACGCGACGGAATTGGTTTTAGAGGGCCGTATCTCGAGATGCGCGCCAACCGGGAGGGTGGGAGCCGGGCTCGTCCTCCTCTCTTTCAGGGATGCAGCGGGCGGGCTGAGCTTACTGGGTGAACCACCCGGTAGTGCGCTGCCCGCATCGGCTTTAGCACGGCGAGTGCCATGATCGCGGCGGCGGCATTCATCAGAGCGGCGACGACGAATACGGCATGCCAGCCGCCGGTCGCCGCCGCCAGAACATTGGCGAGCGGCACGAGCAGCGAGGCGGTGCCCTTGGCGGTGTAGAGCAGACCCGCATTGGTCGTGGCGAATTTCGCGCCATAGACATCGGTGCAGGTCGATGGGAAGAGACTGTATATCTCGCCCCAGGCGAAGAAGACCACCCCGCTCAGGATCACGAACAGCAGCGGGTCCTGGCCGAAGATGCTGAGCGCCCAGATCCCCACCGCCTCGATGCCGAAAGCGATGAACATCGTGTTCTCGCGTCCGATGTTGTCGGACACCCAGCCGAAGAACGGCCGCGTCAGCCCGTTCAAGACCCGGTCGATCGAGAGAGCGAAGGTCAGCGCCGGCAGGGTCAGCCCGAGGAGGCTGACCGGGATCTTGGCGATCTGGAAGTCGTTGGCGATCGGCGCCAGCTGCGCCGTTGCCATCAGGCCACCAGCCGCCACCAGCACGAACATTGCATACATGACCCAAAAGATCGGCGAGCCCAGCACCTCGATCGGCGTATAATCGCGCGCCGTTTGGCGCAGGCGGGTCGAAGCCGGTACCTCCCCCGCCCGCGGCGCGCTCAACAGCAGGGAAAGCACGACCACGACGATGCCTTGACCAAGGCCGAACCATAGAAAGGTGGCTTCGTAACCACTCGACTGGATCATCGCTTGGATCGGGATGATGGTGAGAGCCGATCCTGCGCCAAAGCCGGCGGCGGTCAGCCCTGCCGCAAGGCCGCGCCGATCGGCGAACCATTTCAGGGCATTGCCGACGCAAGTGCCGTAGACCGCGCCTGCCCCGATGCCGCCGATCGCCGCCGCGGCGTAAAGCATCCACAACTCGTGGGCCGCCGAATTGATCGCCCACGCAATGCCGACGAGAATGCCACCCACAAGGACGACGATTTTTGGCCCGAAACGATCGACCAGCCAGCCTTCCACCGGAACGAGCCACGTTTCGGTGAGCACGAAAATCGTGAAGGCGACTTGGATCGCAGCGCGCCCCCAATGGTATTTTTGGTCGATCGGATTGACAAAGAGCGTCCACCCGTATTGCAGGTTGGCGATCATCACCATGCAGACGATGCCGACCAAAAGCTGTACCAGCCGCACTGATCCCGATCGGGGATCAGGCCTAGCCGTGGTGTATGACATCTTCGAACTCCTCCCCGAGCTCGTTTGTATTTTTACCGCCGGATTGTACCATAGGTCGACGGCGGGTGGGAGAGCCCGCCGAACGGATCGCTCCGGCATCCGTTGACCCGTTCGCACCGACTGCCTCGGACGATATGAGCTTTATTGGCCGCATCATAGCCGGCGCCCGCGAACTGCCTTTCGGCGGTCCGCTCGGTGCATTGCTTGCACGCGCGGCGCGCCATATCCCAAGCTGGGACGCCGAAGGCGCTGACGACGATCCACGCCGGCACATCGCCTTTACGATCGCGGTGATCGCGCTCAGCGCCAAGATGGCGCGGGCCGACGGCGTCGTCACCCGCGATGAAGTCGCGGCTTTTGGCGAGGTTTTTCAGGTTCCTCCGGGCGAAGAGGAGCATGTCCGGCTGGTGTTTGACCTCGCCCGCAAGAGCACTGCCGGGTTCGAGAGCTATGCCCGCCAGGTCGGCCGTTTGTTCGCGACCGATCGAGCCGTGCTCGAGAACCTGCTCGGCGGCTTGTTCCATATTGCTCTCGCAGATGGACGCGTCTTTCCCGCCGAAGACGAGTATTTGCGCGAAGTGGCTCGGTATTTCGGTTTCGAGGCAGCGGATTACGCCCGCATCCGGGCTCTTCACGTCGGCGCGGAGCAACAGGCAGAGGAGGATCCCTACGCGATCCTCGGGGTTTTGCCCGGCGCCTCCGCCGGCGCGATCCGCGAGGCCTATCATCGTCTGGTGCGCGAGAGTCATCCCGATCTCGTGATCGCGCAAGGGCTGCCGCCCGAATGTATCGCGCTGGCGACTGCCCGGGTCGCGCGCATCAACGCCGCCTATGAACAGATCGAACAGCTCGCAAAGGGCGGAGCGGTCTGAATGATCCCGCTTCGGATCCACGAACGCACCTCGCCCAATCACGGCGCCCGAAATAACCCGGCGCGCATCGACATGCTGGTGCTTCACTATACCGGCATGACGAGCGCGGAAGCGGCATTGGGGCGGCTCTGCGATCCCGGCGCGAAAGTCAGCGCCCACTACGTCATCGAGGAAAACGGCGGGATTTGGCATCTCGTTCCAGAAACCCGGCGCGCCTTTCATGCTGGCCGATCCTGTTGGGAGGGCGAGAGCAACCTCAATACGGTCTCGATCGGGATCGAGATCGTCAATCCCGGGCATGAATGGGGATATCGCGCTTTCCCCGAGGCGCAAATGGTGTCGGTCGAGCGGTTATGCCTGGAACTGATTTCCCGGCATCCGATCCCACCGCATCGGGTCGTCGGGCATTCGGACATTGCGCCGGACCGCAAGAGCGATCCCGGCGAGCTGTTCAACTGGCCTCGCCTCGCTGCTGCCGGAATCGGGATCTGGCCGCCGGCGGAACCGCCGGCACCGGCATTTGCGATTGATGGCACCCAGTGGCTGGTCGATCTTACCGCGATCGGCTATTGCGCGACAGCGGGCTCCTACAAGCCCGCGCTCATCGCATTCCAGCGCCGCTTTCGCCAATCATGCTGCGACGGTCGCCTCGACCCCGAGACCGCCTGGCGGCTCACCGAAGTCCGAGCGGCCTTCGCCAGATCGCGAGGCGCGTCCGGCGAGCCTGCCTCAGACGTCGAGGTTCAGAACTCCTTGCAACCCCTGAAGGTAGACCGCGCTGTCCCAGACTCGCGATAAGGCGAGCGCAGCGACGAACAGCGTCGTTGCGATCATCGTCGTGGCCCATGCCACCACGAGTGCGGAAAGCGCCGTATCGGTCATATTGAGGCACCCCTTTTTCTCGACCTGATCGGAGCGCCGCTGTGTCCGGCTCCGATTTGGCCTACTCTAGGAGCCTCTTCTGCTACGACCTGTGAACCGGGTCACAGACGCGAAAAAATTTAAAAGAAATTTAGCGAAAAGGATTTAAAAGAAATTTAGCGAAAAGGTATGAGCGAGGCGTCCCTGCGGTGCGTCAATTGAGCCGGGAGGGACGAGCCCTTTCTGCCTGCCTGCGGACAATCTGACCGGCGTGATGATGGGCAATCCGCCAGACGCCGTCTTCGCGGACAAAAAAATTGCTCGCCGCGAGTGTGCCGCCCTCGAGCTCCTCTTCGCACAGCACCAGGGCGGCGTCGCCGTACAGGAAGGCCTGCTCGTCAAAGCAGGCGACGCGCGGTGCCCCGGGGTTCGACAGGATACCGGCCCAGCTCTCGATAACCGCATTCCGGTCCTTGAGCGCTGTCCATCCCGGGTGAAGACAAGCGACCGGCGCGTGTTGCGCCCATAGCGCATCCATCGCGGCCAGGTCCCGCGCGGCGAACGCGCGGTAGAACTCGAGATTAGCCGCAAGCACGGCATCCTGATCGGTCATCGCATGCCTCGAAGGTTGTTGGCCCGACGATACGACGATGGCGTGGATGTCGCCAGCCGCTCGCAGTGCGCGCCTAAAATCTAGGCAAGCATTGTTGAGGGCGGGATTTTCCAGCCAATCTAGGGCGCGGCGAGGGTTGGCCTCGATCTTGCTCCGCATCCAAGCCGGCCGCCGAGCCGATACGTAAAAAAGGGAGGCACCAAGGTGTTGAAGAAGACTTGGTACGCGCTGATAGCCATCGCGATTATTGCGGGCGGGCCGATCGGCGCTACCGCGCAAGCCCAGGGGACGATCAAGATTGGCGTATTGCATTCGCTGTCGGGGACCATGGCGATCAGCGAAACGACGCTCAAGGACACCATCCTTATGATGGTGGACGACATCAACAAAAAGGGGGGTTTGCTCGGCAAAAAAGTTGAAGCGGTGGTCGTCGATCCGGCCTCGAACTGGCCGCTCTTTGCCGAGAAGGCGCGCGACCTGTTGTCCAAGGAAAAGGTCGCGGTGGTGTTTGGATGCTGGACTTCGGTGTCGCGGAAGTCGGTGCTGCCGGTGTTCGAGGAGCTCAACGGACTCCTCTTCTACCCGGTTCAATATGAGGGGGAGGAGAGCTCCAACAACGTCTTCTATACCGGTGCCGCGCCAAACCAGCAGGCGATCCCCGCGGTCGAGTATCTGATGAGCTCCGAAGGAGGCTCGGTAAAGCGCTGGGTTTTAGAGGGTACCGACTACGTCTATCCCCGCACCACGAACAAGATCCTCGAGGCCTTTCTCAAGGTGAAAGGGGTAGCGCCGGAGGATATCAAGATCAATTACACGCCCTTTGGGCACTCCGACTGGCAGACCGAAGTAGCCGCGATCAAGAGCTTCGCCTCGGGTGGCAAAAAGACCGCGGTGGTGTCGACGATCAACGGCGACGCCAACGTGCCGTTCTATAAGGAACTCGCCAATGCCGGTATCAAGGCGTCGGACATTCCGGTTGTCGCGTTCTCGGTCGGCGAGGAGGAGCTGGCCGGCATCGACACCAAAAACCTGGTCGGCCATCTGGCGGCCTGGAACTATTTCCAGTCCGTGAAAAACCCGACCAACGACGGTTTCATCAAAGAGTGGCACGATTTCATCAAGAACCCGAAGCGGGTGACCAACGACCCGATGGAAGCCCACTATATCGGCTTCAAGATGTGGGCGCAGGCCGTCAAGCAGGCGGGAACGACCGATGTCGATGCGGTCCGGCAGGCGGTGTATGGCCAGAAAGCGAAGGCGCCGAGTGGCTTTGTGGAGGTCATGAACACCAACCACCATCTGTCAAAGCCGGTCATGATCGGCGAGATCCAAGCGAACGGACAGTTCGATATCGTTTGGCAGACCAAAGAGACGATCAAGGCCGATGCTTGGAGCCCGTACCTCGCCGAGGATAAGGGCAAGGTCGCCGATTGGAGCTATCCCTGGGTCTGCGGCAACTGCACCGCGCCCAAATACACGGATTAAACCATCTGAGTTAGGGGAGCACCCTTCTGTTGCGGAAGCCCGCCAATCTCCCCCTCTCCGCCCTTGGGGGCGGAGAGGGTCGGGGTGAGGTGAGGGCCCCCCGCTTCGGGCTCTGGACTGCGGCACCACCCACCTCACCCTTCCCATCGCCGGGGCGATGGGTCCCTTCCCTCTCCCCCCGCAAGCGGGCGGAGAGGGCAGCGCCACAGGAGCCGTCACAATCCGGAGACAATGAGTGAGGGGGAGCTATATCCGTTTCGCGGGTTTGGTGCTGATCCTGCTTGCGGCAGCACCACCCGCCCACGCGGATGATTTCGCGAACCTGGTCTCCGGCCTCGGCGCCGACAGCTTCGCCGAGAAGGAACAGGCGGTCATCGCGCTCGGCAAGCTCGGTGACGGACAGGCGATCCCTGTCCTGACGGCGCTGATGGACGGGCGCTTGCTCAAGGCTCCCGATGGCCGGATCCTGATCGCCCGCGGGGCGAAGGCGATCGATCCGCTCTCCGAGGCCGAACTCTCCGATGTGGCGGCAGACGCGCTCGATCGCATCCGGGTCAATAACCGCCTGCGCGGCGCCTTGGAGGGCGCCCTCGGAGAGTTGATCCTGTTCAGCGCCGACCCCGCCGCCCGCTACGCCGCCGCCCAGGACGCGCTGAGGCATCCTTCACCCGGTCAGGCGGCGCTCCTCGAGAAGGCCATCGCCGCGGAGAAGCAGCCTGACATCCGCGCGGCCCTGGAGCAGAGCCTGTCTGCCGCTCGGCTCCTCTCGGGCAGCAGAGAGGAGCGGCTGGCCGCGCTGCGGACGCTCGGCACCACCACCGACCCCCAAATCAAGAACCTGCTCGACCAGTTCCGCGGGGCCCCGGACATCGATCCCGAGCTGCGCAAAGCCGCCGATACCGCGCTCTCCTCCATCGAAAACCGGCTTTGGCTCGTCGGTCTCGCCGCCAATCTGTTCCACGGTGTCAGCCTGGGCAGCGTGCTGCTGCTCGCGGCGATCGGGCTCGCCATCACCTTTGGCGTCATGGGCGTGATCAACATGGCGCATGGCGAGATGATCATGCTCGGTGCCTATGCCGCCTATGTCTGTCAGCAATTATTCCGCGCATTTTTGCCGGCGAGTTGGATCGATGCCTATCTCGTCGCCGCAATACCGGTGGCCTTTCTGTTCGCCGGGGCGGTCGGTGTGGCCCTGGAGCGCAGCGTAATCCGCTTCCTCTATGGCCGACCGCTCGAGACCCTGCTTGCCACCTGGGGCGTCAGCCTGATCCTGCAACAGACGGTGCGCTCGATCTTCGGCTCGCCCAACAGGGAAGTTTCCAACCCGAGCTGGATGACCGGCGGGTTCGACCCGATCGGCGGGTTCACGGTCACCTGGAACCGGGTGGGCATCATCATCTTCTGCCTGGCCGTTCTGGGGGCGCTGGCGCTCATCCTCAATCGCACCAGCTTTGGGCTGCACATGCGCGCCGTCACCCAGAACCGACCGATGGCCTCGGTGATGGGTATTCGCACCGCCCGCGTCGACGCGCTGACTTTCGGGCTCGGCTCGGGGATCGCGGGGATGGCCGGGGTCGCGCTCAGCCAGATCGGCAATGTAAGCCCCAACCTCGGCACGATCTACATCGTCGACAGCTTTCTCGTCGTCGTCTTCGGAGGAGTGGGGAATTTGCTGGGAACCTTTGTCGGCGCGCTATCGCTCGGGATCGTCAACAAATTCCTCGAGCCCGTCGCCGGGGCGATCCTCGGTAAGATCGTCGTCCTCGTTGCGATCATCCTGTTCATCCAACGGCGACCGCGCGGCCTCTTTGCGTTGAAGGGCCGTACTGTGGAGGCAGAGGCCTGAGCTGTGCCGATGCCTCCCCTCGGCCTCCGCAAGAGCGCCTGGAGCGCACGCTTCTGGGCAGGCTTTGTAGCCTCGGGGATCGTACTCGTGCTGGCGGTACCGATCCTTAATCTTTGGGTACCACCGAACTCTGTCGTTGCTGTACCCGATTACCTCGTTCCGCTCCTGGGCAAGTACCTCTGCTACGGCCTCCTCGCATTGAGCCTCGATCTGGTCTGGGGCTACGCGGGGATCTTGAGCCTCGGTCACGGCGCGTTTTTCGCGCTCGGCGGCTACTGCATGGGCATGTATCTGATGCGGCAGATCGGCACGCGAGGCGTGTACGGCAATCCGCTGCTGCCCGATTTCATGGTCTTCCTCAACTGGAAGGAGTTGCCCTGGTTTTGGTGGGGCTTCGACCATTTCGCCTGGGCTGCTGCGATGGTGATGCTGGTTCCCGGCCTGCTGGCGCTGGTGTTCGGCTGGCTTGCCTTCCGCTCGCGCGTCACCGGGGTCTACCTGTCGATCATCACGCAGGCGATGACCTACGCACTGCTGCTGGCCTTCTTCCGCAACGACATGGGGTTCGGCGGCAATAACGGCATGACCGATTACAAGGACATCCTGGGCTGGGACGTGCACCAGCCGTCGACGCGGCTCGGGCTATATGTCGCTTCGGTCGTGGCGCTCGGCCTTGGTTACCTGCTTTGTCGATTTATCACTTCTTCCAAGCTCGGCCGCGTATTGTTGGCGTTGCGTGATGCCGAGAGCCGAGTGCGTTTCCTCGGTTATTCGGTGACGAATGCAAAGCTGTTCGTCTTTACCGTCTCGGCGGTGCTCGCGGGTATTGCGGGTGCACTCTACGTCCCGCAGGTCGGCATCATCAACCCGAGCGAGTTCTCCCCGGGAAACTCGATCGAGATCGCGATCTGGGTCTCGGTCGGCGGACGCGGCACCCTTTCGGGGGCGATCGTCGGCGCTGTCCTCGTCAATTTGGCCAAAACCTGGCTGACGGGCATCGCACCCGAGACCTGGCTGTTTTTTCTCGGCGCGCTGTTTGTCCTGACGACGCTCGTCTTCCCGCGCGGGATCGTCGGGTTGCTCCGGCAAGCACGCTGGATACGAGCGCGCGCAACCGCTCGCGTCCCCGCCGGAGAGCAGGCATGAAAGCGGCGCCGACGACGACCGAGGCCCTCCTCTACCTCAACGGCGTCACCGTCAGCTTCGACGGCTTCAAGGCGCTGAACGAGCTCTCGCTGATCGTCGAAGACGGCGAATTGCGGACGATCATCGGTCCGAACGGCGCCGGCAAGACGACAATGATGGACGTGGTCACCGGCAAGACCCGGCCCGATTCCGGCGAAGCGTTCTTTCGGGGCACGGCGGATTTGAGCCGCCTCGACGAGGCCGCGATTGCCAATCTCGGCATCGGCCGCAAGTTTCAGCGGCCGACGGTGTTCGAGAACCTGACGGTCTTCGAAAATCTCGAACTCTCGTTGACCGACAGCCGCGGGACGTTTCGGACCCTGTTTGCCCGCTCGACCCCGGATCGCCGCGACCGCATCGCCGCGACATTGGCCCGCATCGGGTTGACCGAGCAAAGTGGCCAGCCCGCCGGCTCGTTGAGCCACGGCCAGAAGCAGTGGCTCGAGATCGGCATGCTGCTGATCCACGACCGCATCTTATTACTGCTCGACGAACCCGTCGCCGGACTGACCGACCGAGAAACCGAAAAGACGGCCGAACTGATCCTCGACCTCGCCAAGGACCGCACCATCGTCGTCGTCGAGCACGACATGGCCTTCGTCCGCAGCCTCGGAGCGAAGGTGACCGTGCTGCACGAAGGCTCGGTGTTGGCCGAGGGCTCGATCGACCACGTGCAGAACGATCCCCGGGTCATCGAAGTCTATCTCGGCCGGTGAACACGTAATGCCTCGCAACCATCTTCCTCATTCGTCATTCCCGCGAACGCGGGAATCCAGGGTGGCAGAACTCCAGTGGTTGCCCTGGACCCCCGCTTTCGCGGGGGCGACGAAGGGCGACTGTTCTCGTGCCATCTGACGATGCTGTCAGTCGACGCCATCGATCTCTACTACGGCGCCAGCCACACCCTGCGCCGCGTCAGCTTGACGGCGCAGAAGGGCGAGGTGACCTGCATTCTCGGGCGCAACGGCGTCGGCAAGACCAGCCTCTTGCGGGCGATTTTGGGGCTCCAGCCGATCCGCTCCGGGCGCATCCGCTGGGAGGAGCAGACGTTGAACGATCTGCCGCCGCATCAACGGGCGCGCGCCGGGCTGGCGCTGGTGCCGCAAGGGCGTGAGATCTTTCCACGGTTGACAGTGCTCGAAAACCTCGAGACTGGGTTCGCCCCGGTGCCGCGCGACCTGCGCCACATCCCGGATGAAATCTTCACCCTGTTCCCGGTTCTGAAGGAGATGCTCCACCGCCGCGGCGGCGACCTCTCCGGCGGCCAGCAGCAGCAGCTGGCGATCGCGCGCGCCCTCGTCGCCCGCCCGCGCCTCCTAATCCTCGACGAGCCGACCGAGGGCATCCAACCCTCGATCATCAAGGACATCGAGCGCGTTATCCGCTCCCTCTCCGAGCGCGGCAACATGGCGATCCTGCTGGTCGAACAATATTTCGAATTCGCCCGCGACCTCGCCGCCTCCTATCTCGTCATGCAGCGCGGCGAGGTCGTCCTCTCCGGCCGCCGCGGAAACATGGACGAGACCGCCGTCAGAACTTATCTGACGGTGTAGGCGGGAGCATGGGCTGATGAAATACCGGTTGCGCGCGCTCACATGTCGACGCTTCTGCTATCCCCGGCATTGCGACGACGGCATCCTCGGCACGGCTGCCGGAGAGTTCAAGCCCGGTGGCACCGGTTGACGAACGTGGCGGGTTGGAGCTCTTGCCAAATTGGGGCACGCAAACTTCGACATCTTCATATCGGAAAACGCATCGTTTGTTAGGATAGCAATCACTACGCTTCCCGGTTCTTTCCCGTGGAACCGGGAATTTCCCACAAGGCCGGTGCAGCCGGGCGGCCGGTTTGGCAGTCTCAGTTCACCTCGACCGGCGGCGTGAAGATGTAGCCGGTGCCGCGGACCGTCTTGATCATTGTCGGCCTCTGCGGGTCGTCCTCGAGCTTGCGCCGCAGCCGCCCGACCTGAACGTCGATGGTCCGGTCGAAGGGTCCCGCTTCGCGGTTGCGCGCGAGGTCGAGCAGCCGGTCACGGGTCAGCACCTGGTTGGCATTGTTGACGAAGGCTGCGAGCAGGTCGAATTCGCCGGTGGTGAGGCGAACCTCCCTGCCCGCGGGGGAGAACAGCTCGCGGCTCGAAAGATCGAGGTTCCAGCCGGCGAACTTTGCTCTCGATCGGGACGGAGCTCCCTGCGTTTCCGAATTGCGGGTCGAGGCACGCCGCAAGACGGCCTTGACCCGCGCCAACAGCTCGCGCAGGTGGAAGGGTTTCGGTAGGTAGTCGTCCGCTCCCATCTCGAGGCCGATAATGCGATCGACGGTCTCGACGCGCCCGGTCAGGATAATGATCCCGACACTCGATTCCTGGCGCAGCAAGCGGGCCAATGTCAGCCCGTCCTCTCCCGGCAGCATCAGATCCAGAAGCACCAGATCGACCGGCGACTGCGCCATGACCTTGCGCATCCCGCCGCCGTCCTGTGCGGTCGAGACCCGGTAACCCTCACCCGACAAATACTCCTGGACGAGGTCGCAGATTTCCCGCTGATCGTCGACGATCAGGATATGACCGTTGTCATTCATGCCGGCCAGCTTCGGCTACCCCTTGCCCTGGTTCGGCCCCCGACAAACCCGCTGTCGGCGCCGAGGCCACCCTGTCAAAACACCATACATATAGTTACAAAATCTTACACAAAAGCGGCTGCCCTGACATCATCGGATTACGGCCCGCCCCTACACTTCGCGGTGTTCGATTGGCCATCCCGGCTGATTATCGTAAGCGGAAGGAGGGCCTGTGGCCGACACCCACCGGGAGATCGAAGCCGAAATCCCGCGCCTTCGGCGCTATGCACGGGCACTGACGCGCGATGCCGTCACCGCAGATGATCTGGTCCAGGATTGCCTGACCCGCGCTCTCGATAAATTGCACCTCTGGCAGCAGGGAACGGATCTTCGCGCCTGGTTATTCACCATACTCCACAACCAATATGTCAACCACATCCGTCGGGCCGTGCGTGAGGGGTCCGCGGTTGGATTGAACGAGAGCGAGCCGCTGCTTAGCCGCGCGCCGCAGCAGGGGAAGCGGCTCGAACTGCGCGATCTGGAGCGCGCGATCGCGAGGCTCCCCGAGGAGCAACGTGCTGTTATCCTCCTCGTCGGATTGGAAGGAATGCGTTACGAGGAGGTTGCCGTGGTTCTCGGCGTCCCGGTGGGCACGATCCGGTCGCGCC
>WNFR01001691.1_pt1 | contig 23073 bp, 25 predicted proteins | sample 5400221 | NCBI WGS metagenome assembly WNFR01 (sample SAMN13153357, study PRJNA577476) | soil metagenome | isolation source: 40 cm soil under Madrone tree | place: USA:California | collected 2016-06-14 | reverse complement strand
CGGCCCGCTAATGGCGGGAATGGCGGAAGTAGGACGTCTGTTCAATGCGAATGAGTTGATCGTGGCGGAAGTGTTGCAGTCCGCGGAAGCCATGAAGGCGGCGGTGAGCCACCTCGAGCAGTTCATGGAAAAGGCGGATACGGCGAAACGCGGAAAAGTGGTGCTGGCAACGGTAAAGGGCGACGTTCACGACATCGGGAAGAACCTCGTCGAGATCATTCTAAAAAACAACGGATATGACGTCGTCAATCTGGGCATCAAGGTTCCGCCGGAAGAACTAATCAAGGCTTACCAGGAACACAGACCGGACGCGATTGGTTTGTCCGGGCTGCTAGTGAAAAGCGCGCAACAGATGGTGATTACAGCTAATGATTTGAAAAATGCGGGGATCGAGATTCCCATGCTGGTAGGCGGCGCGGCGCTCTCGGCAAAGTTCACGCAAACGAAGATCGCGCCAAGCTATGGGAAAGCGGTGTGCTACGCGAAAGATGCGATGACCGGGCTACGGCTGATGAACGAATTAATGGACCCGGCGACACGCGAAAGCGTGTTGCGGACCCACACAGCAAGCGGAAATGGCGCAAGCGTGTCGACAGTGGTTTCAGTGCAGCAGATCCCGGCAGTGACACGCTCGCCGCGCGTTCGCGCGGACTTGCCGATTCCGGAGGTGAAATACCTGGACCGCAACGTCCGCCTGGTGCCCGATTTGCGCGAAGTCTGGGGGTACATCAACCCGTTCATGCTCTACGGGCGGCACATGGGCTTCCGTGGCGACTTCGAAAAGCGTTTAGCGGAACGCGAGCCGAAGGCCGTGGAGCTATTCGAGAACATGGAAGAGGTGAAGAAGGAAGCGGCCGAATTTATGAAGATCCGAGCCGTATGGCAGTCTTTCGAAGCGGAAGCCGAAGGTGATTCGCTGCATTTATTTGTGCCGCGAACGAAGGAGTCACTGCATACCTTTCGGTTTGGGAGGCAACGGCAGGGCGATTTTCTGTGCTTAGCGGACTATATTCTGCCGCCGAAGAACGGTCAGCGCGACCACCTGGCGTTGTTCGTGGTGACAGCCGGGGAAGGGATTCGCGATCGCGCAGAGAGGGCGAAGAACGACGGATACTACTTCAAATCGCATGGCTTGCAGGCACTCGCGATCGAGTCGGCGGAGGCGTGTGCGGAATGGTTGCACCGGCGCATTCGTGAGGACTGGGGCTTCCCCGATCCGCCGGAGATGACCATGGCGCAGCGGTTTACTTCGCGCTACCGCGGGAAGCGGTACAGCTTTGGTTATCCGGCGTGCCCGAACCTCGAGGATCAGGAAGGGCTTTGGAAACTGCTCAGACCGGAAGAGATCGGGGTGCAACTCACGGAGGGCTTCATGATGGATCCGGAGGCGAGCGTGAGTGCATTGGTGTTTCATCATCCGGATTGCACGTACTTCAGCGCCGGCGATAGCTAGCGACAACCGCTGAACATGAAACACCGCCGGCAAACTGAAAGGACTACAAGCAGTTAGGCGTATCAGGCAACTACCTCGTTGCTCCAAGGAAGCAAGAGAATGCAGTTATCCGAGCGGCGTGTGGCCGGGTTCTCTCCTTCCATCCGGAGTAGCCCGAAATCAGCTGCTCGTGTTTTCACTTGAGTCCATGAACGGTGAGCTTATGCTCGGAGCCGACATAAACTTTGCCGTTCGCGGCCACAGGCACTAGGAAAGCACCTGATACGGACCATGTCCCTATGACGGCGTCGAAGAGGTGCGGCTTGGTCAGGTCTTCGGGGTTATAGGCACGGAGATGAAGGCCGGTGCCGTCGGGACGGGTCACCACCCAAACGACCCCGGTATGGCGCTTCGAGCCGTGCGAAGTTACGACCCGAATGCAACCACCTTCGTTGGGAAATGGTTCCTTAGGATCCGTCATCGAGGTTTGGTTCGGAATTCCAGGCGCAACCATATGCGGGGCCACCCCAGACTCCGGGTCCGGATCCGTCAGGGGTAATGGGATGAGCAGAGGGAGAAGTTACCAGCGCCAGCTGATCCAACTGATTCCCCGTTTGATGCAGATTTGCGGGAGTCATCGCCTTGCGATCGACAAGATAAACCGTGGGGTCTTTCCCGCAGCCAATCACTTCCTTTTTGCCCTTGTCGGCTTTTTCTGGGATTACGAGTGGGCCCCCGGAGCCAAAGTCGGTGTCGTTGACGGCAAGGAACGCATGTTGGCTGGGGTAAAGGACCCCACTAACTTAAGTTTCGAGTTTAGCTTGACCAAGGAGTCGGCATAGTTCCGAGGCGGGTGCGGCCTGGCTGGGTTGATGAATAGACCATTGCCGGTCATCCCGTAGATATATCCGTCGCCATCGGCGGCGAGTCCCCATCCGGACTGCCAAAAACTGCCACCAATTTCCGGATCGTCCAATCCGCCGGTGGACTTGGATGCATCGGGTGTTGAACAGTAGGGCGGACCAATCAACTTCAAGTTTTTCGCATGAAAGCCCACTACCCATCCGTGGTAAGAGGAGTGTCGCCATGTGATCCGAACCCCACGTAGACTTTTCCATAGGCCAAGAGCAGCGCGGCGCGGTTGAAATGCTGAGCGGGATCGAAGTAAACCTTTCCTGTCGTGTTTGGAGTGGGCGGCTCTCCGGTGCCAGGTACCTGCGGGATGGTGTTTTGATCCAGTACCACCGGCTTTACAATATCCTTGCCGTTCTTCAGGGCTATGGCGTGCAAGCGAAAGAATAGGCTTGTTCTTCATGAATGGAGGCGTTGTAGAAGGGGAGAAAATTCTTCCCGAAAGCTGGTTAGCGGAAGCCGGAAGCAGCAAGATGATCGGCGGCAGAATGTCAACTACGGATACATGTGGTGGATTCCGGATGCTTCCGCCAATCCTGTTCATAGAGGTGCGCTCCTGGCCCGTGGCATCTTCGGGCAGTTTATGTACTTAAACCCCGCAGAGAAAATTGTCATAGTAGTTTGGAGCGCACGCCCGAAACCGACGGGTACTGATACGATCAGCGATGAAGATTTCTTTGCCGCAGTGGTGAAAGCACTCCACTGAGACATTCAGAGACTCTCTGCACACACTGACGGAAACTATTGTTCTCTGATGTCATTGGGAGCGAGACCGAATGATTCCATCTAGACGGGAAGGAATGAAGGCTGTGCATCGAGCCTGGCAGGAGAACCTATGAGCAACGCTGACCGTGCAATTCCATATGGAGTAGTTCCGATCAAGACCGCAAAGGCAGTCTCCGGACTGGAACTATTGACCTTAATCATGGAGGGCACACTACCTGCACCTCCCATTCAGCAAACATTGGACTTCCGGCTAGTCAAAGTGGAGCGCGGGTATGCTGCTTTTGCTGGCATCCCGAAATTTGAGTACTACAATCCAATCGGTTCAGTTCATGGTGGCTATACCGCGGCCCTCCTCGATTCGTGCATGGCATGTGCAGTGCACTCTACGCTTGACGTGGGATACAGTTACGCGACATTAGAAATCAAAATCAACTATGTGAGAGCGATTACCTCTGACACAGGTGAGGTGCGGGCGGAGGGAAAGGTCATCAATTCAGGAAAGCGGGTTGCTACGGCAGAAGGACGACTTTTTGATTCTGCAGGGAAGCTTTACGCGCACGGAACCACAACGTGCCTGATCCTTAGTCTCTAAAGTCCGCGCTCGAGGAGAGGTGATGTCGAGACCGAAGGTCCGGAAAACGAGGGGGTAGAGAGGATGGCTAGGCAGGCAGACCCAAATGGCGCCGCATCTGCCAACACGCAATCCAGCTCCTTGCCACTGGTCATCGTCGCATCATCTCTCGGTACCATGATCGAATGGTATGACTTTTATATCTTTGGTAGTTTGGCGGCTGTGCTTTCTGTCAAATTCTATCCGCCCGGCAACGATACCTTCGCTTTGATCGCTTACCTTGCAACATTCGCCGCCGGTTTCCTGGTCCGCCCGTTTGGCGCATTGTTCTTTGGCAGCGTCGGCGACCGCATCGGGAGGAAGTACACCTTTCTCCTGACCTTGTCCATTATGGGCGGCTCGACAGCGTTGATTGGCCTCATGCCGACTTTCACAACTGCCGGATGGTTCGCCCCAGTCACACTGATTGTGATCCGCATGCTCCAGGGGCTGGCCCTTGGTGGCGAGTACGGAGGCGCAGCCGTTTACGTCGGTGAGCACTCCCCTGACCGCAAGCGCGGCCTCTACACGAGCTTTATCCAAATCACGGCGATCCTGGGACTGTGCGTTTCCTTGCTGGTCATACTAGGCACACAATCTGCGATGAGCAAGGAAAACTTTGCAAATTGGGGATGGCGTATTCCCTTTTTGCTTTCTCTTTTTCTTGTCTGCATTTCCATCTATATCCGACTGAAGTTGCGCGAATCGCCAATCTTCGCTCACATCAAGGCCGCCGGAAAAACTTCCATTCAGCCGCTCAAGGACGCTTTCACCAAGTGGCCCAACTTGAAGCAAGTCCTGGTCTCTTTGTTCGGCGCGGCGGCCGGACAAGGCGTGGTGGCGTATACCGGACAGTTCTACGCCCTCTTCTATCTGCAGACCATTCTGAAGCTGAATCCCCGCACGGCCATTATCATAGAGGCGGTTGCGATTGGGATTGGAATGCCGTTCTTGATTGTTTTCGGAGCGCTCTCGGACAAAGTCGGGCGCAAGAAAATAATGATGGCAGGGTTCCTGCTTGCCGTGCTCACCTACGTTCCGATCTACCACGCCATGGAACGTGCCGCGGGCAACCACGTCGTCACTGTCAAGTCCACCCGCAGCCAGGTGACAGGCGCTATCACCCTTACTCCGATGACTACGGATTCGACTGGTGCTCTCGTAGCCGCCAACGAGGCTACCAACCCGAACAAGGGCAAGCTTATTCTGCTGATTCTGATTCAGAGTATCTACGTTGGTATGGTGTACGGACCGATTGCCGCGTATCTTGTCGAGGCTTTCCCGGCGAAGATCCGCTACACTTCACTTTCATTGCCATACCACATAGGCAACGGCGTCTTTGGGGGGCTCGTACCTCTGATCGGGCTCTCTGTTTGCGCGGCAACCGGCAAAATCTATGCTGGGCTCTACTACCCGATGGCTGTGGCGGCGGTGACCTTCGTCGTAGGCAGTTTCGCTTTGCGTGAAACCCATGGCACGAGGATTTGGGACGAAGTTGGAGGCCACCCAGCGCCAAGTTCGGTTGACCGGAAAGCGTCGAGAGATGAGGAGGTCATCTCGTGAGGGTGTGGGCAGGAAAACCCGCAAATCCATATAGCAGCGCGATATAAGTGTGCCGCGTTCTTTCCCTCCCTCAAGCCTTCCTAATGGCGCTGGCAACCCGTCTTAGGGCTCCTTGTTGAGGAGGGCTCAGCCCAAACTGACAGAGCCAGGTGGCTGAGGACGACGCTGGCCGCCCCGGGCGGCGGTGAATGGCGCCGTTGATTTGGGGGGCCAGGGCTGTGAAGAGGTCGCGAAGGACAGTAATTTGCCACTTCGTGGAAGTAGACCGGGACTCTTGTCCCTGTTCCCCACCCCACCACACCTAGGCCGCACCTTCCAACGTAAAGATAAAAAATGACTTAAGTGGATAGCAGGCACAGAACATACGTTCAGCCGCATGGTAAGGGATTTGCTTCTTCGGTCCTATGGAGAACCATGGCAACGATTTCTGGCAACACGATTAACCGACTGGCAGAGGGCGGAAACCTCCCGGCCCGCAGTGCCATCATGCAATCGCTAAATGCCATGGTCGACGAGATCGCCAAAACAGATATCGCCATTCTCCTCATAGGGGAAAGTGGGACAGGCAAAGAGGTCTATGCCCGATTGATTCACCGAGTCTCGAATCTGGGTAGCGCTCCCATGAAGAAGGTGAACTGTGCCGCCATGGATGCGGGGCGCCTGCTCGCTCAGATACGCGAGAGTCTAGGAACTGTTGGCGGGTGTGGATACGGGAAGCCCCAGACCTTGTTTCTGGATGGTGTGGACGAGCTGGATCTGCCCTGTCAGCGGGTGCTTCTTTCCCTGCTGTCGGACAGTGAGCAAAAATGCGGCAACGGAGAAGCGGCCGTGCGGCTTATTTCCTCCTCGTCTGGCGATCTAGAAAAGGACATTGAGGCAGGACGGTTTCGCCGAGAATTGTATTTCCGGATCAACGGGGTGGTGCTGAGACTGCCGCCTTTGCGCGAACGAAAAGAGGATATTCCTGATCTGGTCGAATATCTCTTAGCCAAACATGCCGGCGAATTGAAGAAGCAGGTGCCGGCGATGGATGGCAATGCCCTTGAACTGCTCACGTCCCACAACTGGCCGGGAAATATTCGCGAGCTTGAAAACGTTGCGAGAAAGATCGTGGCTCTTGGAGATCCAACGTTGGCCCTCGGCGATCTGCGATCCCCTCCGGCGACTCTCCCAAGATCGGGCGAAATTCCGCGGTTTTCGCCACTCAAAGTAGCCGCGCGGGCGGCCTCTCGACGGACGGAAAAAGAACTCATTTTACAAGCCCTCGAGCGAACTCACTGGAATCGCAAGCGCGCCGCCCGCGAGTTGCAGATCAGTTATAAGTCGCTCCTGTACAAGATAAAGCAGATCGGCGTCGAAGGCGCAGAGTCCGAAGAACCTTAGAGGAATAGCACATGAATCTTACAATCGGTTTCTTTATGGCGGCCTGGTTAATCATAGCGGGCGGGCAGACAGAGCAAACGCACGATCAAGCTCCGCAGGAGACAACTGCGAAAAAGAGCGAGACAAGCGGTGGGAGCGCGATCGCATCACATGAATCCCCATTGGACGCCGACTATAAGATTGGCCCGCAAGACATCCTGCGCATTGATGTCTGGAAGGAACTGGAGATTTCCCGCACGGCTCCGGTTCGGCCGGATGGAAAAATCTCCCTGCCGCTGCTGAATGATGTGCAGGCCGCTGGTCTCACGCCGATGCAACTTGCCGCAGTTATCGGCGAGGGGCTCAAGAAATACATCACTAACCCGCAGGTAACTGTGAGCGTCGCCGAGATCAACAGCCGGCGCATTTACGTTACGGGTGAGGTTCTAAAGCCTGGAGCCTTTCCTCTGTTGCCTAATATGACGGTGTTGCAGGCGCTATCGAGTTCCGGGGGATTTTCGCAATTCGCAAGGGTAAAGAATATCTATGTCCTGCGCAAAGAAGAGGGTAAGGACGTCAAGCATCCATTCAACTATAGAGACGTCGTGTCCGGTAAGAAGCCGGAACAGAACATTCTGCTCGAACCAGGCGACGTGATCGTGGTTCCTTAAAGGATTGATACTTATGAGACGCTATGCAGTGAATTTGGCGGGATGCTTCATCGCCGTGATCTTGCTGGGCGGAACTGTTCGCGCACTGGCCCAAGAGGATAGTTCGAAGGCCAAGCCTGCGGCTCGCACCTACCTTCCCCCTCTCGAGGGTCGCGCCGAAGACTTGGAGAATGATCAGTTATCGGCGAGCAACTTGAATCCTGATATCCGCCCCCTTACCGGCGTGCAAATTCCCACGCTTGGCTCGCCTGAGATTCGCCATAGCTATTGGGTGCCCGGCTTCCAGTACGGCAACTTTGTGCGCTCGAACACCCTCAGCCAGCCGACGACTTCCGGCTGGAATACGACGAGTTTTGTCGCAGGAACTCTCAGTCTTCTCGAAGCCTGGAATCGCTCGCAATTGTCGGTCAACTATACGGGCGGAGGCAATTTTTCCACCGACAAATCGCAAGGGAACGACTCCTTCCAGCAACTCGGACTGGTCCAATCGTTTGATTGGCGGCGAGGGCAGTTATCTTTCATTGACCAGTTCAGCTATCTCCCGCAAACCCAATTCGGCTTTGGAGCTGCAAGCAATCTCGCGAATCCCGGGATCGTGGGGCCGCTGGGGCCTCCTTTGCCCGGTCTGCAGCCTAACTATCAGCCCAATCAAACCATTTTCACCTCCATCGGTCCGCGCTACAGCAATTCCATTACGGCTGAAATCGCTTACTCCATTGGTCCGCGAGGGTCGGTGACCGTTTCCGGATCCTACGGGATCCTGCGATTTGTCGAAGCAGGAAACATCGATACGGACGACACGATCCTTAGCACCGGTTACAACTACGCATTGTCGCGAAAGGATACGATCGGGATGTTGTACCGTTTCAGCGGCTATCGTTACGTCGGCAATCCCCAAGCAATCAATGATCACGTGGCACAGCTGGCTTACGGTCGTAAGATCACCGGCAGGATGGCGCTGCAATTGTTCGCTGGACCCGAGGTGGCGACTTTCCGTGTCCCGTTCAGCGGCGCTACCCACAAGATTTCCGGGAGCGGCGGTGCCAACCTAACTTACGCTTTCAGAAGGAGCAACCTGTCGCTCTCCTATAATCATGGCGTCGGCGGTGGCAGCGGCCAATTCACGGGTTCAACTTCGGATCAAGCACAGAGCACGATAAATCATCAACTTTCACGCTTCTGGCAAAGTGACCTCAATTTTGGTTTTGCGCGAACTACGAGCCTAGGGCTTTCGAGTGCTTCCCCGGCTTCGCAGACCTTCGACTCCTGGTTCGCCGGCGGTGGGTTGAATCGCCCCCTTGGGCGCAGTGCGAATTTTACTTTTGGGTATACGGCCTTTATCCAGAATTCACACCTTCCGGTTTGTGCAGCGGGGAAATGTGACACCAGCTATCTGCAACACCAGATCTCACTCAGTTTTCAGTGGCACACGCGACCGCTGGTATTGAGGTAAACTGAGATTACGCCGATGAAGACATTGTGCCCGGGAGACAAGGTTTCCCAAATGGTTGGGAGCTGTAAACGAGAGTCCAGAGACTATGTATAAGAGCTATTTTGGTTTACGGGATAATCCGTTCAACGTTAATCCAGATCCGCGATACCTCTTTCTCACCAAACAGATTGAAGAGGCGCTTAGCGGCCTGATGTATGGCGTCCAGAACCGCAAAGGCTTTATCACGCTCACGGGCGAAGTCGGCACCGGAAAAACTACCCTCGTCAACCGTCTTCTCGAGTGGTTACAGCAAAGGAAAGTTAGAACCGCCTTTCTGTTTAATTCCCGAATGAATACGAATCAAATGTTCGACTTCATTCTGGCGGAATTCGGTATTTCCTGTGATTCTCGATCCAAGAGTCAGCAACTGATGCGCCTCAATCAATGGCTCCTCGATCGCTACCGAGCGGGTGAAACGACGGTACTCATCGTGGATGAGGCACAAAACCTGACCTACCCGGTACTAGAAGAAATTCGGCTGCTGACGAATCTCGAGACGTCCACGGAGAAGTTGCTGCAGATTGTATTGTCCGGACAGCCTGAGCTGGAAGAGAAGCTAAAGTTGCCGGAATTGCGGCAGCTCCGTCAGCGCATCATGCTGCGCTGCAAGACCGGCCCGCTCTCCAAGGAACAGACCCATGACTATATCGCCGAACGGCTGAGAATCGCAGGAGCAAGCGGTGAACTGATTTTCAGTCCGAAGGCGGTTGAAACGATTCATTTGTACTCGCTGGGTATTCCGCGTGTCGTGAACCTCTTGTGCGAACACTCGCTCATCAATGCTTATGTCGAACACGAGCGGCCGATCGGACCGAAGATTGTGGAAGACGTCGCGCATGAGTTTCAGCTGCACGAAGTCGGTCCGACTGCCCCCGAGGGAGGCACACGAAGCATCGAGGCAGAGGTTTACAGCTCAGAAGCGTTCATCCAGAATCTTGGAGAAGCCCTCTCGCGATTCCGCCTGGGCACTCCCGTCACAACGCCGGGCCGCGAGAGGAAGTAGGATCCAAAGTTCCAACTATCTGGTTCAATCAAGTTGTCTGAGGCGCGCGCCTGACTATTCCGCAGCTGTTAAACTCTAAGTCTTCTCTGACCCGCTTCATGGCGACATGCAAGAAGGGCTCGACTTGGATCCGATTGCCCGCGTGCGAGTCCTCTCATAGGGCATCAGCAGGTGTTTGGGGATAGGGCTACGCGGAGCCGCAGAGGTCAACCATGAGACTAAGGACGCAGGGCGCGACCGACGAACCTTTGGCTGGATTGATGCAAGAGGGCAAGCGTCAGGGCGTGGCCGAAAGTTTAACGTGGCTGTCAGCCTTGCCAGGTCCCCTGAGACACATATCTACTTTCCTTCTAACACAGTACGCTGCCTTCCTCGTTTCCCCTAGGCTTAGCCCTCTAACGATAATTCGCCCCATGCTGTAGTCAGGGCTTTACGCCTGCTCGAATTCAGGTCTAAAGCTGATTGTCAAGCCCGGCTACCTGCCCGAGAGTCTACTCCTCATGAGTCACAGAACGGTTCGGAGTGGTCAGGAGAAGTCGCTCGCATGCCTCTGACGCCGGATCACGTCGGAGTAGTCGGATACGGCCAAGGCACAGTAGGCAATAACCCTGGCTCCACTAGCATTGGATCTCCCCCAGCGTGCCGCGCTGGGCTGCTGGTCATCTCAAGCCGGATGCCCCTGTCCAAACTCCAAGCACGGTTTTATTACCCCGAGCTGGACTCCATCCGGTTCTTCCTTTTCTGCGGAGTCTGGGTTTACCATACGCTGCCAAGAGAGGAAGGTGCTTACTCCGCCCATCACGTTCCAATGCCCCTTGCGGTTGGAATCACAAGCATCATCAAGGCTTCAATATGCAGTCTAGATGTATTTTTTATCATCAGCGCATTTTTGATCACCGGATTGCTTTTGCGCGAGAAGGAGTTGAAGGGCGGGGTGGACCTGAAAGCATTCTACACTCGGCGCGTTTTGCGGATTTGGCCACTCTACTTTTTTGTGATTGGCCTTGCCGGTCTCCTATCGGTAATCGACCGGAGCCAGGTATTGGGATGGGTCTGCACGCTCTGCTACCTCCTCTTCGCGGGAAACTGGGTTTTTGCCTTGGGTGATTTCCCCCCAGCGCGAATCATCTGGCCTTTATGGAGTGTGTCGTTCGAAGAGCAGTTTTATCTTCTGTGGCCCCTCGTTCTACGTTGGGCGTCCAAGAGGATCATCTACGGAGCCGCCATCGGACTACTGGTGGTCGGCTCTTTCGCTCGATTGATCCTGCTGCTCGAACATACCGGAGCGCATCGTATGTGGTTTAACAGCTTCGTCCGAGTTGACTCGATTGCTTACGGGATACTGCTCGCCGTGTGTCTTCACGGACGCGACGCGCCCCGGTTTCGGCTTCCCACCAGGGTGGCATTGCTCCTCATGGGAGGCACCGCGTGGGTTATCGTCGGCCAGTTCTGCAGGTTGCTTGATCCCGAAGCAACGCCGATTGGCGTTATGATTGGATACCCGCTAATGTCGCTCGGAGGCGTTGCAATCTTCCTGTCCGTCTTTGGAGCTACGCAGGACGGGGCTGCTTTCCTGAATAATTCCGGACTCGTCTATTTGGGTAACATCACGTACGGTCTTTACGCCTATCATTACCTGGGTTTGCGCCTCTCGGGCTACGTTTTTGTTACGAGGCACCAGCATCTGCGCACCCAGACGTTTTATTTGTTTTGCGCCCTTGCGATAACATTCTTGCTGGCTGCTGCCTCCTTCAAATGGTTGGAGACCCCATTTTTGCGTATGAAGCAGAGGTTCACATACGTCCCTTCCGGGGCTCGAATATAGCGCCGAAGCCGAACGAACGCGCTCTACAACAGCAATAGGGGAGCTCGAGGAAGCGACCATTGCCGCAGTGGCAACAATCTCATCAATCCGGCAGAATCGAGCAGATTCTCTGCCCCCCGGTTACTTTCCCAGAATGATCCATCGTAACGGACTATTTTCTCCGCTCGCCACTTATCTTGCTTTGCAGCTCGGCCGAATTCGTCGATGAATACAGCGAAACAACACCAATGAGGCTAGCGAGTTGGGTCTTTGTGCCAGGTGCGGGCAGAAAATCTATATTTCATCTGGCGTCAACAGAGCCAGATAACTGAGGCTGATAACTTCTAGACTTTGGGACAGGCTCTGTCTCTGGCCAAGTTTTACGCAGAGGTTATGACACCGCGCGGATCCGAAATCTCAAAAAAATTTGACAGTCATATCTCCACGTGAAGCGCCTTCAGACCCCTGAACCCAAAGTTTGGAGACCATTCGGCACGCTGGGCGAGGCGCATCTTGGGGAAGCGTTGGATAATTCTTAGAATGGCGACTTGGGCTTCCAGACGCGCCAGTTGGCTCCCAATGCAAAAATGTGGGCCAGCGCTGAATGCAAGATGTTGATTATTCAGCCGCTTCAGGTTCAGTGTATCCGGATCCTTGAATTGCTTCGGGTCGCGGTTCGCCGCTCCCAGCATGCACCAAAGTGCCTGGCTCTTCCGGATTCGAACGCCGCAGAGTTCGATATCCTCCATCACCACGCGAGCCGTATATTGGATCGGACTCTCAAAGCGCAGAAACTCTTCCACGGCCGTTCGGATGAGCGCCGGGTTCTCCCGCAATTCGGCCATCTTTTCTCGTTCCCGAAGGAGCGAGAAGATGCCGCTTCCGATCAGGTTTCGAGTCGTTTCATGCCCCGCAAAGAGCAGCATCACGCACTGCGCATAGAGCTCCTCTTCCGTCAGCGCTTCTCCTTCTTCTTTGATATCGATCAGCAGACTGAGTAGGTCGCTGCCCATGTTGCGACGTCGCTCGGCGACGGCTCCCCGGAAGAAATCAGTGAGCGCATGCACTGCATTCTGTGCATTTTGAGCGTGTTCTACCGTGCGGTCGGGGCTTCCATTAAATTCCGCGATGGCAGCCGACCATCGAAGGAATGAGTCGTGCATTGCTTCGGGGACTCCGAGTAACTCCGAAATCACCCGCATTGGCACCGGATAGGCGAGCTCATGGACGAGATCGGCCTTGGGGACATCGCTTAGCGGATCGAGGATTCCATCCACGATTTTTTCCACTTGGGGGCGCAACGCTTCCGCGGCAGATTGGCTGAAGCCTTTGTTCATGAGTTTCCGCATCCGCGTGTGTTCGGGCGGGTCAAGGAAAATCATCCAAAGGCTCAGCATCCGAATGAGCTCCCCAAACTCGCCCTGCCTGTTTATTGGAAGAGATACCAGCATTCGATCGATTCGCTTGGCGGAGAGTCTTGGATCCTTTGCGACCGCTGAACAATCTGCATGGCTGAAGACCGCCCAGACTCCCCATCCGCTTACATCCAGAACATGCAGCGGTCCTTCCTCGAGCAAGCGACCATACGTAGGATATGGGTCTTGGATGAATTCATCGGTGAACAAAAACTTTCGCACGGGAGTTGCAGGTGCTTTGGACATGAATCGTCTCCCCCGGCAGGTCGACAGAATAGAGTTTAATTCTACCTCGATTGCGCGCAAGACGAGCCGATGAACGCTGGAAGTTAGCTAGCTGCATCGTCGGCCTCCACGTAGCTCGCGACAGGCGCTGACACTATCAGCACTGGTGTAGAACAAAGAGGTCTTTTTCTCGGGAGGCAGCATCTCCGAAACTTGCGCACAATGGCGCGCAGCACTGCTGGGCGCGACATTTCCTGCATTGCATCCAAATGCTTCAAAGGCAGTAGAGATCGAACCCACGAGTGTTGTTGCCTTCCGTGCCATTCTGGCAGAGCTTTCCGATCTTTCCGTGGACCCGCGGTGGTACCTCACTTTGGCATTTTTGTGGTTTTGTTCCTGCATCGGCTAAAGAAAAACGACCGAGTGCTGCTGGTAGGTGACACTCGCCAGCATGAAGCGGTCGAAGCGGGCCGACCGTATCAGCAGCTCCAGGAACCCGGATGCCAGTCTGGAAAAATGCCTCCGCACATGGTACGGAGGCAAGTTCACGACCAGTCTTCGAGACGGATTACGCTGACTGTGGTTGGCGCCGGGAGACGAAAAGGAACATTGCACCGATTCCTATCAGCAGCAAGAGGATAATGGCGGGTTCTGGCGTCCGGACGATGAACTCCTGTACTTGACCGGTGTACCCGAGGGGTCCAACGTTAGTGACGATTTGAAAGTTTGCCAGGTCTATGCTCTTGTAGCCCGCGGCGGCCATAGCCAGCCACTGCCCAACAGTTATCCCGTCGCTTCCCTTAAATCCTAGAGAACCGGCGCTTGCGTTCGTGGGACTCATGAGGTTCCAGAGGGCGTATTGCAAACTGACATAGTCCCCGGGGTGAGAGCCGAATTGAGTTACGAGCCAAGCGGCCTCTTCATAGAGCATTGTTGAGCTTGAGCTAGAGGGGTTGGAGCCGAGACCGGTATTGACCAACGAATTCCCGTATCTGGTGTTGTTGAAATTGCCTGACGAGGCGGCTGAAGCCAAGCTCGTTACATTGGCGCTCCACACCTGCCCTATGGAAACCTCATTGTTAATGTCATCGCAGAACAGGACCACGGACTGCGCGCTGGAGGACCCGTAATTCATCGTCCCGGTGTACGGGCTAACGTAATAAACTCCGTTGTTCGCCCCATTTACCCCTGTGAACTGCATTGTGGTCGTGCCGTCAGCGTGCGCTAGCGGCGTGATGAATAAGATTGCCGCCAGAACCCACATCACCCCTGAAAACTTCATCCAATTCCTCCCTGGTCAGACTCGTGCGCCGCTGCGGGGACGCTGACCTTTACATGGGCAAGCGAATGCCAGGATGGACAATTTCGTATGCTATTGCAAACAAATAGGTTAGATTCGATGCCGCATTTACACAAGTGCAATGTTTTGCCACAATCTTGAATGGAATGGGAATCATCGATCCAATAATTGGATTGTGAGGGAGTTTTGGCACGTTTTGCACTGGTCCGAGAGATTTGTAGGTCTGCTGACCTGTCCCCTGCGGTGAAAACCGGTCTGTGGAAGGACGGGGCAATATCATGCAGAGTCTCGGAGGAACATGTGGTTCACAAGAGGCGAGGCCTTTACTCTCCAACCAGAAATGCATTCCCTAATTTGGCGACGAAGCCGTGAAGAGTTTGAGTTGTTCCGAACTCAAATGAACTTCTTCGTCAGGCGTCAGTGGCGGAGAGGAGCGAACGCGCGCCGAGAATTCCATCTTGATCGCGAGGAGGGCGGACCTGTTGGAACAGGAAGTCAAGAGACTTGACGCACTCAACTGTGGAAGTGCATGATGCTCGTAGCCCCTGTCGTTTTTGTTTTCGATCTTTCAGCAAGAGAAAGCAATTGTTCAACATTCGGAGAGCATGCCTTGTCCAAATCGATCATGCTGGCAAACCCAGCTACCGTCGTCCTTGATGAAGTAGGGTCAATCCCACCAAATTGGGTCTTAAGCGGCCAGCCTGAGACGCGCAGCAAGATACTGGTTCGAACTGATGATTGGCTCGTGCGCGTCGTAGTCTGGGAATGCGGTGCGGTAAGCTACAAATGGCATTACACCCAGGACGAAGCTTATATCGTTCTCTCCGGCGAAGGCTTTATGACCGATGAGACAGGCGTAGAGCGTCGGTTCGGCCCGGGTGATGTCGGGTATTTCCCTGCCGGGACCAACACCACATGGCGTCACCCAGATCATTACAAAAAGGTCGCTTTCATCAAGGAATCCATTGGGCGCCCCCTCGGATTTGGTCTGAAGGTATGGAGTAAGCTACTCCGAACTGTGGGTCTAGCTGGGAAATCGCCATTCGTGCTGGCCCTAGCGGCCTGGACCGCAAACCTTCGTGAGCCCCCAAGCAGCCTCGGTTGATCCATCGTTTCAGAACAGGCAGGCGAACTCAGATTGGTTGAATTCCGCTTAGGATCCGTCAAACTTCATATGAAGCAAGTCACTGCGACGCTTCGCCCTGGCGACCTTGTGGAAGTCAAGTGTCCAAGCGAAATCCTCCAGACTCTAGACGCTGATGGAACATTGGACCAGCTGCCTTTCATGCCGGAAATGATGGAGTTTTGTGGCAAGAGGTTTAAGATTTCGAGACGAGTAGTGAAAGTCTGCACCTCGGGATCCGGGTCGAGCATGCGTAGGTTTAGGGCCGACGACGTCGTCTTCCTGGACGGCCTACGGTGCTCCGGAGCCGACCACGATGGTTGTCCCAAGGCGTGCATGATTTTCTGGCGCGAGGCATGGCTCCGCAAAGTTGAAGGCGCCGAGGCCCACTCAGGCATTGACTTGGGAGGCCGCGAGCAGCTTCGGGCCCGCCTCAAAACCTCAACTGGCGCAAAGACTTACTTTTGTCAGGCCAGCGAATTGTGGAAAGCAGCTAACCCATTGTCGCGGTGGGAGAGATTCACAAGATGCTTTGCCGACATCCGTGCCGGCAACTGCAGCGCCCTCGAGATGGCACAGCGTATTGGGCTATGGCTGTTCTGGAGATTCCGCAGGGTGTTTCTAGGCGTGTATGCGCGCGGAAGCAGCAAGAAGACTACTCCGGCGGAATCTCTGAACCTGCAGCCCGGAGAATTAGTCGAAGTCAGATCGATAGAGAGCATCGTGGAGACGTTGAATGAGAGTGCTCATAACCGCGGGCTGTGGTTTTCACCGGACATGCGTCTGCTATGCGGAAGGCAGCAACGAGTGGCAAGAAGGATCGACAAGTTAATTGTGGATGGAACGGGAGAGATGCGGCAGCTCCGCAACACCGTGTACCTGGAAGATTCGCTCTGCGGATGTGCCCACGCGGCATTCGGCGGTTGTTCGCGCTCGGAATTCGTCTATTGGCGGGAGATTTGGCTTCGCCGACCTTCGGGCCCCACTTGATCTAAGGTCAAAGTGGACCGACCAGGCTAGGCGCGCCTGCCTAGTCTAGACGGGCAGGCCTTCCTGCAATCTCATTTCGTTGAAGCCGCGTAGCCAAAGATGGCCTTCAACTCCAGGAATTCTTCGAGCCCGGCCTCACCCCATTCACGGCCGTTGCCCGACTGCTTGTACCCTCCAAAACAACCACCGAAATCCAAGCGCGCGCCGTTGATGTGCACGTTGCCTGCTCGAATTCGTTTCGCCACCCGGCGTGCGTGCTCGATGTCTCCAGATGTAACGTACCCAGACAACCCATAAGGGGTGTCGTTGGCAATTCGGACAGCGTGGTCTTCATCATCGTAGGGAAGGATGCAAAGAACGGGCCCGAAGATCTCCTCGCGCGCGATTGCCATGTCGTTCTGGACATCCGCGAATACCGTCGGCTTCACGTAGTAGCCCTTCGTCGTACCCTCCGGTCGCCCTGGACCCCCCGCGATCAGGTTTGCGCCCTCTTCAATGCCCTTGGTGATTAGACCCTGCACCTTCTCAAACTGGGCTTTGCTCGCGAGCGGACCGATGCTGGTGCCATCTTTGAACGGATCACCGCTCTTGGTCGCTTCAGCCGCCCGCTTCGCTATCGAAGCCACTTCGGCCATCTTGGACCGTGGGACGAGCATGCGAGTGGGCGCATTGCAGGACTGGCCGGTGTTGCGAAAGCATGACTGCACGCCCTCCTTGACGGCACTTTCAAGATCAGCGTCATGCAAGAGGATGTTGGCGGACTTGCCGCCGAGTTCCTGCGTGACCCGCTTTACAGTAGGAGCGGCGGCCGAGGCCACGGCTATACCGGCTCGCGTGGATCCAGTGAAAGAAATCATGGCCACGTCGGGATGCGAAGAAATCGCGGAACCCACACTGGAGCCGTCGCCATTCACCATGTTGAAAACGCCGGGTGGAAGGCCCGCTTCATGTAAAATCTGCGTAAATAAGTAAGCGGAGAGTGGGGCAATTTCGCTCGGCTTGAGGATCATGGTGCACCCGGCCGCAAGCGCGGGTGCCACTTTGCAGGCAATCTGGTTCATGGGCCAGTTCCAAGGGGTGATGAGCCCGCATACTCCAATGGGCTCCTTTCTCATAAGGGTGGAACCCTTCTGTTCTTCGAATTTGAACTGTCTCAGAACCTTCACAATCTCTAAGAAATGCGACAACCCGACCGGAGCCTGCGCCGCCTTTGATAGGGTGATGGGAGCCCCCATTTCCTTAGAAATAGTCTCGGCCATCTCGTCGATCTTTGACTTGTAAACCTCAATGATCTGCTGGAGAAATGCCAAACGCTCTTCTGTAGTTGTCTCCGAGTATGACTCGAAGGCCCTCTTGGCAGCCGCCACGGCCTTATCCACATCGGCTGCGCCGCCGAGCGATATTGCCGCGAGGGGCTCTTCATTGGCAGGGTTGATGACTATGAAGTCTCGGGCAGTGGTTGGGCTGACCCATTCCCCGTTGATGTAGAACAGACGGCAGTCCTTCATACCCTTCCTCCAACTCTCGACTTCCATACGAGTTTCACAGCCTTTGTCCCCCCTGCTCCTGCGACTGCGACTTTGAGCAGGAGAGGGCGTAACGCACGGGTGTGAAACAAGAAAGGCGAAGCGTCTCTTGATCGCGGGGGCCACTGAAAATTCCATCCACCAGCCTGCTCCTTGATCGAGATTGCGGCAGCCGGCTTCTGCTCGAAGGAGTTGGCGGCCTTGGTTTGTGATATCCAGCCCCAAGCATCACCTCTTTTCCTTGCCGCTGGAAATCACTGCCTTGCACCAAGCGCTCGCTCTCCATAAGATCACGCCAAGACTTGTGCCAAGCGTATTCGTAATGATATCCGTGACCCCGGACGCTCTCGAGGGAATGAATCCTTGCAGCACCTCGATAGTGGCACTGATGATTCCACCCAAAACCACGGTCACAACTGTGGCTCGATTCCATTGCCGATTGCAAGTGAGGTAGGCACAGAAAAAGAAGCCGAACGGAATGAAGCCCACTATATTAATCAAGATATCCCAAACGTAACTCAACTTCGGGGCAAACTCTTCCCAAGGAGGTGCCAGCATCTTCTTGTGTAAGATCCTGAATATCTTGGGGATATAGAGATCAGGTCCCGGACCGATGTTATTGTGGATAATCCTGCCGGATCGTTCTCTGAAAGAATAAAGCGCACGCACACCCTCGCTTGCAACGCCTTCCGGTACCCGTTCATGAGTCCACATCGTATAGTGCCGCGAGACCGCTTCAGATGTGAGTTCCTGGCTGTAAATGGCCACACCGAACAGCTTCCCTTGCCAAGCGTTGTCGGTAATGGGCGAATTCCCTATGACAAGTTGACCCGAGAAATTCTTGCAAGGCAGACCAATCTGTGGAAAAACTTTCACCCACACGCCGTTCCGATAAATGGAAGCGCCGTTTGGACCCAATGTGATTGTAAAGAGAACTGGCTCGGCCTGACGGAAAGCGTGCTCAAATCCTATTTGAGCAGTACTCAAACGCCTTTGCTCATCCCGATAGTCCCTCACAACCAGCCCATCGCGATACTGCTTAAGGCCGAATTGCAATGGGTTGTCTGGAGTGTAGAACGCAAGAATCATGACAGACTGGTTCACGTCTTCGAGTGCTGGTTGCAGCCAAATCTCCAGGCTGCAGAATGGCTTCTCATTCGACGTCGGAACTTCGAATGTGCCGGAACTGAATACCGTACCCTGATCACCGAACCGAAGCCCATTCTGATCTGTCAACCAATTTACGTCATTCTTGAGGAACGGATTGAAGGGCCAGAGTCCAGCCGTGAGCAATCCGCATACGATCAACACACAAATTAGACCTAGAGATTTTCTCATCTTTTGAAGGGTTTGGTCGCTCATTTGTTGGTAGTCCAATGCCTTACTTCAAAAATATGTCCTCGTCAGGATCTCTTGGAGACTTTTTCGCTCCGGAGTGACATTTGGTCGACGAGCTGTATTTCCGCTTGGCGGCAGACGAAAATAAGTGTCGACGCAAACCCAAAACTCTTTGCGTCAGTCCAAGACACGGTGCCAAAACGTCTCGACTAAGTCTCGAAATTGCTGATTAGGAACGCCTTCACAGCTTTAGTGGCTTCTGCCGTAGCCACACGATCGTAACCAACTGTCGCGCCGCGTGTGACACAAGCGTCGCTCCATGTGAAGGGTTGCCCGGTCTCGAGATTGATGATTTCTCCTCCGGGACGCTCCTTTCTGGGGCACTGATTTGTTGTCACCGCGTCAGGCAGGGAAAGCGGCTTGGTGTAGAGAGGGTTGTCGAAGGCATGGCGCGCCCCGGTGTACTCGGTCAACTGCACGTCTTTCCCCGCGCGATGTAAACGCTCGAGGTAGTTCCGACATGGCTCGATGGAAACGTAGTCATCCGCAGTCCCGTGAAAGACCCGAATCGGTCGACTACTCACCTGCTCGTCGTCGATGTATGTCGTGTAACACGAGGGGTAAAAGGGGATGTAAGCAGCAAACTCGACGCCAGTTGGGCCATGCATCCGCTGGAACCGATTTAGGCTGGCATAAAGTGCCGCAAAGCCTCCTTTGGAGAAGCCCATTATTGCGATCCGCGAGGCGTCGATTCGTGGGTGCTTCGAAAGCAGATCAAGCGCTCGGTAGGCGTCCATGATCATGGCCAGGCTCGCGAGCTGAGATTGGTCCGTTATCGTCTGAACGATGCCACGACCCGTAAAGCAATCCAGCAGCAAGGCGGCTACGTCGATTTCGTTCAACTCCTGAGCCCAACGATCGACGTTCGCTCCCACGCCTCCCGACCCGTGGATGAGGATGACCGCAGGAACTCGCGACAGACCTGCAGGTAGCCGCAACTCGCCGCCAATACGCACGGGGATACCATTCTTTGCTCCTGTCAGAAATTGCTTGTCAGTCAGCGTCACGGTCTCAATGGAATGGATTTCAATTCGTGCGGTTTTCACTGCAGTAGGCTCTTCATATGTCGCTGTCGTGGAGTCTGAGTCGGGGGGCATTAGGAGAAACCTGGAACAAGAGAATGGCTGAACTTCACGAATCCTCCATCAAGAGCAACGGCGAGTGCCAAGGATGAGGACCGGGAAATTCTCGTCAGGAAGATACGCTCTCGCCGGTGAAAGCTCAAGAGATTCCCCGTGCCTCACATTCGATGATAAAACTATAGCAATTTGCGAAACACAGTCCCGTAGCGCCCGCAGAATCGCCCACCGACCGAGCGGATAGTTGCCGATAGAGTGCGCGGTCACAATTGCTGGTGCCAATGTCTTTGAGCACTGAAAAGCAGACTTTTTGGCGCTTGCCCTGGCCTAAATGGGTGCCGTCAAGCGAGAGAGCAGCATTGTGAATGGCAGCTGCCACTTGGCAAGAGTAATGGCTCTTCATTGGCCAATTTCGGAACGAAAACATGGCAGATTCTTGGGTCAGCAGCCTTTGGAAAGAAGCATGAGATTCTTGAAAGTACGATAGGGATGGTAAGGTGATGAGCAGAGCCTTCACTTGCGAGCATGGCATGCCCGAACAGATAGACTTCCCTTTGCCCTCGAACTTACCGCGACCGATAGATGACGGCGCGGCAGACCATCTCCGCGGTATGCAATGGCCCCAAATCTTCCTTCGCTCTACGGCAGGCAGGATGGCTGACTTTTCCAACCTGGGTGCAGCCAGAACTGTAGTCTACTGCTATCCCATGACCGGAGTGCCTGGAAAACCGCTCCCCGAGGGATGGGATGAGATCCCCGGCGCCCGAGGCTGCACTCCCCAATCATGTGGCTTCCGGAATCGCTACCAGGAGCTATTGCAGCTCAAAACCTCTATCTTCGGGCTCAGCACTCAAACGACCGAATACCAGCGAGAGATGGCTGGCCGTCTCCGCCTTCCATTCGAAATCCTGAGCGATTCTGAATTCAAACTATGTGACGCGTTGCGCCTGCCCACCTTCGATGTGGAAGGAATGCGGCTTGTGAAACGTCTAACCTTGATTGTTCGGAGCAGCCTAATCGAACACGTTTTCTATCCCGTGTTTCCGCCAGACGAAAGCGCCGATCAGGTTCTGCGCTGGCTCAGGGATCATCCTGTTCCGAACTGAGCAGCCGCACCATGACTCTCTACTGCTCTCCCAGGGGGCCTTCTCACTCTTGCCTTGATCCCGGTAAGGTCATCCAATGCCGCGCGTCAATCGATACCGAAAAGACATGATCCCCGTTTATAGAGCCTGTTGAGCGAGTCGGCCTCGCAGCTCTGTCGGGTCGGAGGAGGCGCGCTCGCGCGCTGGCCTCCGTCCGCCGCTCAAACTGCACGTACGGTTTTCCCGTATGCAGCTTTCACGAAAACTCAGCTATGCCGAGAGACAAGCGAAGGAATTAGCCCAACCAGGTTTACAAGCCCGTACTCGCGATAAAGCGCCGCCGTGGGCAGCTGTTTCCAGCCGCCATTCCGCCAGCGCTTGAACCGATGGGACCAGATGCGTCGCACGATTCCATCGGTCCAAACGGTTGAAGAGTTTTCCGACATGGGCGCGCTTGTAGTACTCGCCCCATCCACGCAAGAGTGGATTGACTGTTTCAATCGAATTCGAGACCGTTTGCAGATCTCCCGAGGTAAGTTCGACCGCCTTCGACGCGCAACCGCCGGATTTACATTCACTGCCCTTGATGGATGTGGGCTTCGCTGCCATTTGCCAGCTCGCCCGAACACTGCCTGCCTCACATCCAGTTCTTGTTCATCAGCTCGCGTCTTTGCTCCGCGCTTCTTTCAGGCCCCGCCTCGCGGCGAGTGTCATTTCACCTTTGCGCTTCGCTATCACTTCGCGTCCATCACGTTGTGAAGAGGACTTGCACATCCGAGCTGTCGATCATGCTCGGCACACAAAAAGCAAACGGCGCGGAAATCACTCCGCGCCGTTGTAACTCAAGGCAGGTACAAATTGAATTTGACTAAATGCTCTTCGGTCCCGTCGTTGCTGGCGCTGTAGCGCTTGCGGACTTCGAGAACGCGCTGCTGGTTTCCTTCTCGGCGCTCTTATCAATTTCGATCGAGCCCTTGAAGTAGGCGCCGTCTTCGATCATGATGCGCGCCGTGGTCAGGTCGCCGTTCACCGAACCGTCTTTCTTGATTTCAATGCGGTCTTTCGCGCGAAGGTTGCCCTTCACCGTGCCGTACACCACCACCTCGCGGGCGATAATGTCTGCGGTTACTTTCGCGGTCGCTCCCACGGTGAGCTTGCGCTCATCGAGTTGGATCAACCCTTCCACCGAGCCGTCGATCAGAAGATCTTCGCTCCCGGTGATTTCGCCTTTCACATGCAGGCTGGAACCGAGCCGCGCGGTCGCACGGTCGCCGGTCGCACCCAATGGACTTGTACTCATCGCTGTATTTCCCTCCCAAGTCGCCGGAGCTGACTTCGGCGGCTGATTCTGATTTAC
>WNFR01005565.1_pt1 | contig 23079 bp, 32 predicted proteins | sample 5400221 | NCBI WGS metagenome assembly WNFR01 (sample SAMN13153357, study PRJNA577476) | soil metagenome | isolation source: 40 cm soil under Madrone tree | place: USA:California | collected 2016-06-14 | reverse complement strand
ATACCCTATCCACAAAAAAGTGGGCTGATGTCTCTCATGGTTGAGAGGTGAGTGCAATGGTTAATTTGCAGTCGCATGTTAAACTTGTGGACGGGGCGGGGCGGAGCTAGTAATGTGGCTCGGGCTGCGACATGTCCTACCTTCCTTCTTTCACACAGGATCTTTCTCTTGAGAGTCAGCACGGGACAAAGGGGTCATTATCGTGTAATTCTCGCAAGCAGAGGCCTGGACGGCTGCCGGCCATGTATCCTTTGCATCCAACATTGACCTTGAACTCGAAGGTCGCTCGCATTGGCAGCACACCCCTCGTGCCTACTGGGACACTTCCACGAATACCGCGCAGTTGGATACGTGTTTGGAACCTGAGCCACCTTCACTTGTACAGAGGTAGGCCTTCGGAGATAGCTGCCCAGTCGAGATGAACAGCATCACTCACCAGCAGATGTCGACCGTCATATACTCTCACCACAGCTCTATCATAGTCTAGTTCTAATGGCAACTCGTGACTCCCGTATCTTATCTGGATCGATTGTTGTATTCCCTCCCCTGGTCACACCGCCTCTGACTACCAGCAACTTGTCCCTTTTATCTAGAAATGAATCCGCTCGTCGGGTTGACTCATCGGGGTAAGTTGGTCTACATTTACTTCAAGGACATCAAAACCGAACACGGGAGGTAGTCCCAACGCGTGCAAGGTCTCGACATTTGGTCCCAATATCTTTCGATCGCCTCACTACCCTTATACGTGTACACAATCTTGGCTGGGCCGCCTGCAAATGTACCCGCTGTCCTTCGTGTAAACCATGTTGGCATACTGCAATGTCCACCATCTGTTCAGCGTTGTCCATGTTCGGGCACCACCTTGAAAGGAAGGAGCGCCCTCAATATCCAGAGCAACCTCACAACTAGACGTAAGCTAACCCACTCCCAATCTGAGAGCAGAAACTCATGTGAAAGGCAGGATTTAAAAGCGATTGCGGACGTATTATACTTGGTGTAAGTGCTCATAGGATTATCGTTCCCGAGGCGCATGATTATTGATTCTTTTTTCTTAAAAAAAAGGCGTAACTACCCCAACGTACAACAATAGATTACGACGAGATAACTTGCTGAGAACGGTGAGGCCGCAATGATAAGTCCGACTTATCATTGCGGCTTAAAAGCCCCGTGAGCGCAGAAGGTTGTGCAGGTAAATTAGGTACTAGCGTCAGGCAAAGCGGCGGGATTAGTGCGTCCTAAGTCCGTTCCAAGTCCGAGCATGACGGTTTTTTCTACAAGGGAAGGTCACCAAGAAGGGAACGGCACTCCCAGGCTTCCCAGTCGAATGCTTCTACAACGAATTTCATTTCGCCCGAGTGTATGTTGGCGAGCGAAGCAGCAGCACGATAGCAAATCGACCGCCATTTCAAACTCAACTGCTTCACTTCTAGCGCCTTCATCGTAAAATATGCCGGCCAGTGTTTGGTCTGGAAATCGACATCCTTTGGAGCGCCTGCCTCTTTGTCAATTCGAAACGGCGTCGCCGAATGGAACTGGGTGGTATATCTGCCGCAATTGGGAATCCAGTCATTTATCAATTACGCGAGAGGAGACTCCGGATTACGGAAAATGGTGCTTCGCTCACACGTCCTAAATTGTTACGCTAGGAGTCGCATCTTTAATTCCGCCGGTATAGGCAACGCAAATCCTGAGGTGCAACAAATGTTGTTCGGTGAAACGATGACTCAACCAAGGTCCAGGTACCAAGAACGAAAAAAATTGGGATCTCCGCGGAAATTGGGCAAGGAAAAACAATGCGTCCCGTAAAAAAGCGTAACGTATACCACGAGAGATTGAAATAGCCAGATATTGCAGACGGATTCTCACCACATAGTATCCGAGAGCGGGTGAGCTAAAAGTGATAGGTCCACCGTTTCAGAGCATAGTGACGCCACTAGTATCAAGCCAAGAGCAGACGAAATTAATGGACGTCCGGCACAGTTCCAACACATTCGAAGGGATTCTCAAATTTCCACGAACAACGACCCACATCTTCGGTATCTTGCTTTGGAGTAGAATACAAGGGTCCGTCCGCGGTAAACGGGCAACAGAAACTCACACCAGGCGACTGGTCGAGTACGAACGAACCGTCGGCGATCGCCAGGCCTAATTCTTAATCAGGCTGCTTACTTAATGTAACCTGAAACAGCAGCTTCCCTTCCTTCTTCTTCCTTCTTCACGAATGCTCTTCCTTCACCTTCGACGCAAACGACGCAAAAGCAATGGCACCACCCGCTATTTACTATGTCAATGTCACTGTCTCGCAGGATAGTTCCCGGCTTTCATACAAAATTGAGTCGGTTGTGACACTAATCGTCTCAAACCATGGCAGTATTGCAGTGTGGTCTGGTGGCTCAACCTTTCCGTGATTCCCATTTACACACGAGAGATGTCATTTCCATTTCTGAGTCAATGCTGACCTTGATGACACAGAAAATTTGTGCTCTGCAGCGCTGTATCTTGTCGCTTCACGTTTCGATTCATCTCTGTTCGAAACTAATTAGTGGACAAGCTGAGAAACTCGTCGCCGGAACCCTGGTCCCTGAGGGCAGCTTAATGGCGTGTCAGACATGCACATTGCTGGTGAGAAACTTGGACATAAGCTAGTAGATCCTTGTGCTGGTGCGGACTTGTTGTCTGACGAAGACCTCACGAGGGTCTTGATTGTCCACGAATGGAATCCGTGGCCACAGTTTAGCCGATCGCATTCAAATATGTCGAAGGAGACGTCCCATTGGCGACTTACTAGCATACTTGGACGCGGACTATTTTTTCAAGCATAGAATGTTTTATGCAGCGTTCGAACTTGACTCGGAGTGACAGAGTCTTGGGATTAGACTCCTGGAGTCGAACGGTGACGAAATGAAAAAAATGCCTTGAATGTGACCTCGAGTTCTTGTATACTTGAATTCTTCTGCTCTGATCTCTTTTGACTGATCCACCGTCCTGAGAATGATGCGTGAGGCCCATATGGCGTACAAGGAGGTCACAATTAATGCAGACTAAGCGTTAAGCGTGGGCGGTCGCACCGTCGAGGATCCAGGGACCGTGATCCGCATAGACGAGCACCACTCTCGGCTCGTCAAGGCTACGGTCCTGCGCGATGCACTGTGAAACACATAGCCAAAATTACAAGCCGTTTAGACGAGGGTGCAGGTTCCCTGTTCATGAGGGCTTCGAGCCCGTACGAGGCGATACATACGATCTTTCTGCAGACGAATGAACATCCTATTCCCACATCCAGCCCATTATTGCATATAATGAGATCAACAAGTCTGGAAAATTGGTAGTTAACTTTCAGTGCCCGATGCCCTGCCTTGTCAGTCAAGGAAGTTTCTGCATAGATTGGAACGCCTCGTATTGATACACATTCTATTGGATTTTTTGAAATAAGTAATCCTAACAGGGACTCGGCGCTCAGTCCCCAGTTGATTGTAATTGCGCTGACGGTGGTCGCTCCGGTACGTTGGGTGCTTATCATGCGGTGTGAATACCCACCGTATTGTAATGTAACTGCGATTGGTTTGTAAGGAGACAACTTCTTTGAAATCTTCTTTGCGTTGCGACTGTCCGCCAGGTTACTTGAGTGATCTTACTGTACTGTATGATCGGGTCTTCCGTATTGCTTCGGTCAGCTCCGTGCACACGCACAAGCCGCGCTTGAGCATGCGGTCAAATAACTTAACTTACGGACAGGACAGAGATCGAGTAACATCAACAAGCACGGAAATACACCGGATACAGTTACGACCGCCGCATAAAGCGCTCGCATATCCGAGTCATTGACCCTTCATGATCGACTCGATCCGCGCTTCCTTGATCCGACGGCGAAGCCTCAACAACAGAGGGAATCCAAAAATCGTTGTTGAGATAACCCAAGCCGCCTACAGATTACGCTCAGCAATCATTTCCGATACAATGTGGAAAAATGAATGCACGTACTGCGATGTTCCACGGCATACGATGTTTGCGCGCAAGGGAAGTCGCGTAGAATCCCTCGCCTACATGACAAACAAACGTAAATACCCATGCCGCAGTGAATAACACATCCGGCAAAACTCTAGGTCTCAGCGTGCGCGCCAACCACCAAAATGCGCCTTCAGAGTTTGATGGTAAACACATTCCATAGATAAGAAGTGAAAGGAGGGATGATGTGATCCAGATCTGGAAAGGCATCTCAAAATGCGTGATCTGCGGTGCCTTAGTCTGAATGAGTTTAGTTGTTGAGAAATGAGCGTGGCGTTCAGGGAAGTGAGTGGTGCTCACGTACAACGCCAAGCGCCTCGTCTGCGTCGGCTTTCATACCAAGGAGACGGGGCTTTACTTCTTCGTATCCAAGAAGAGGCGGGTCGAACCCGATGTGCACGGTCTGCGGCCTGTTCGGCGGGTCATTTGTTTTATATTCTAAGTTCATACCCTGCAGAGACGCATCAACTATCGTTCCGAGATGCAGATGGAGAGCGTCCGACGAACCTTGGAATCAATAGACAACATCTTAGCTGAAAGCAAATGGCCATTGACCTTTCCAAAATGCTTAGCGTACGCGACAAGCGTGTCAGGGTGGGAAGACATGTATGTGCAAAGGAAGCCAGACTTGTCCGCGACTGGATCCGCCATGGTGGAAGTCGTAAACCAAGAGAGACAAACTCAGTGCTGCTCACATGATCATCAATTCATAGTTCACAGGTAAACGCCATAACTTATATGTCGGAATCACTCGCACGGCGACTTCCATTTTTCTTGAAATCGGACAACCTCCAACGATATTTATTTTATCCTGTGACATTATTCGTCATCGTCATGGATGAGCTTGAGCTGAGCGATTCCCATGACGTGGCTGGTTAAATCCTTTTTTGGCGTGTAATAGTTATATATTATATAATATAGAAAATTCACTGTCGTTTTCTTTTTTCAGATTCGGTTTTCGTGAGTGACTGTATGCTTCGTCTTGCACGACGCTTGTGTCTGCGCCCATACTTTCAAAGGCGCACTTTTGCTAGCGAAGCTCACTCCCAGGGATATGATGGTTCAGTTTATATCCATAACGTTTTGTTTCCACTCACGTCTCTGTAGTATGCGTCATTGGAGGTGGTCATGCAGGGTGTGAGGCTGCCGCCGGTGCGGCGAGAGCTGGAGCCCGGACTTTGCTCCTAACCCAAAGGATTGATACAATTGGCGAGATGTCGTGCAACCCATCCATTGGGGGAGTTGGAAAGGGCATCTTGGTTCGGGAGGTTGACGCTCTCGATGGTCTTATGGGTCGCATTGCCGGTGCGTCCAATTCGATAACAGTCCTGTCCTTACGTGTTTGCTTATCGTGGCCTTCACTTTCCTGTTCCACAATAACCGTTAGATGCTGCCGGTATCCAGTTTCAGATCTTGAACCGCTCAAAGGGCGCTGCAGTTTGGGTACGTTCTACGGCTTCTCAATTCTTCGTTGACTTCACTGCTTCACCCAGGGACCCCGGGCTCAAATAGACCGTAAACTTTATAAGAAGCATATGCAACACACACTCCTCCACTACCCAAACCTCGATGTTCGCGCCGGAAGTGTTTTTGATCTTCTCCTTATCCACACCAAATCTCCCGTCTATGTGCCTGATTCCAGCCAGAATGTTTGGGCTACAATAGACGGCATCAGACTAGGTAAGACTTTTCACGTCCGCCCCTGAGTCCACCATTCAGACATATCAAAGATACTGGCGAAATCATAAAATGTTCTCAAGTCGTTATCTGCACTGGCACCTTCTTATCTGGGGAAATCCACATTGGTGTGCCGTCGTACCACCTTCCTGTGTCATCCCTGTACCTGATGTCCGTTTTTGAGGCATGAAACGTTTTCCTGCGGGAAGAATGGGTGATGTCCCAGCACGTGGCCTTTCTGAATCCCTTGCGACAGCAGGCTTCAAGCTCGGGAGGCTGCAGACAGGGACCCCGGCCAGGATTGATGCACGCACAGTCAATATTAAAGGCATGGAGGTTCAAGAAGGCGATGCTGACCCTTTACCGTTCAGTTTTTTGAACGCTACCGTCGCGAATAAGGCAAGCCACTGTGCATATATCCCCTGAAAGGACCATTAAATTTAAGCAGGATAACCAAGTTGTGTGTTATAAAACCCATACAACGCCGGAGACGCACCGCATGATTCGTGACCACATGCATTTGAGCGTTCATATTCAAGAAACAAAAAAAGGTCAACATTGGCGTTGACTTTGACCAGTTCTGCATCAATTTACTTTAAGGTATCATAGGCCCGCGCTATTGTCCCTCTCTGGAGGCGAAGGTCACTCGTTTTGCACAACGCCAGCAACATACCGTCTGGCTGGAGCCAGAGGGGTATGACTCGGGTAGGTATTTTCTCAGCATCACGTCACCGAACTAATTTTGTTCGCTTTGAAGAGGTTTTCTATCCTAATGGTCTATCAAATAGTATGCCAGAGGAGATTCAGGAGGCGATTTTGCGCACGGTGCCTGGGCTTGAGAATGTTAAGATGGTACGACCTGCGTATGGGGTGGAGTACGACTTTGTCGACCCGAGGGAGTTAGCTCGTGCGTACTCTTGCCGTTTTGTCCCTCCGTTATAGACATCATTTTTCTGCAGCAACCCTCGAGACAAAGCGCATCAAGGTACTATCTCTGTACAAACTCAAAGAAGCTTGGCACCGACTCCTCTTCAGGGACTCTTCTTGGCAGGTCAGATAAATGGCACGACTGGGTATGAGGAAGCAGCCGCTCAAGGCATCATCTCTGGCATCAACGCCGGTCTTGCAGCCCGATTTGCTCCCCCGCTGGTCCTATCCCGTGCAGACGGGTATGTTGGCGTTATGATTGACGACCTTACAACACGGGGCGCCGAGGAGCCGTATCGTATGTTTACGTCGAGGAGCGAATACCGTATGACATCGCGGAGCGACAATGCCGATCTTCGCCTTACGGAGAAGGGCCACGACATCGGTGTCGTGTCTACCGCTCGTTGGTCGTCATTGAATCGTGAGCGCGACGAGCTGGATCATGCGATGGCTCTACTGCGGGGAACTGTGCTTAGTCCACAAGGTTGGAGGGATCACGGGTTCGTGGTAAAGTTGGACGGGATCTTGCGTAGGTGTGACTGACAGTCCACTTCTCTGTTGAAACGGCTCACCCTTAAGCCGACCTGTAGTGCCTTCGATATGTTGACTCATCCTTATATCAGGAGCGCAAACTTTGTGGATCTGATTCCCGCCCTTGGTGCAATCGATCCTCGTATACTGGCGCGCATTGATATCAACGGTGTGCTACCTCATTCGCTCTGTGTTTCACGATCCCTTATGGACATTAGGGCGCTATGCGGCGCACATACGGCGCCAAGACGCAGATATTCGCCTTTTCCTCGCGGACGAGAGTCTCCTGTTACAGCCCACGCTTGACTACACGCAAGTGACCGGACTTAGTTCGGAAGAACGCGAGCGGCTTGCACGTGTTCGTCCCGCTTCTATCGTGGGTTCCGACCTTATCTATACGTTTTACCCTAATGAGACCCGCGGTAGGGCGCCGCAAAACGAATGGAAGGAATGACACCGAAGGGCATTGTTGCACTATTGCAGTACGCAAAGAGAACATATGTGGCGCGATCGGAATATGCCGATTGCGATTAGGCGCCCGTGCCGACGGGTTTGAGGAGACGAGTTGACAGGTGAGAGCAAATGGGGTATATTCTGGCAATAGTGCGTCCCGGTATCACCCAAGACTTTACCGACTGAGTGCTGAGGTGCTTCGGTTGACACAGGGATGCTGATTGAGATACTTCTTCCGTATGGGGTATTACATGCGCTGAAGACGCATATTCTTATTTTCTTATTTTGTAACAAAAGTCAATCAGGACCTGTCGCCCCTCTCCTGGTCCAACGGAGATGCGAAGATTTGATGGGCCCCAACGCATGATGACTAGGAGGTACCCTTGACCCCACACTAATCGCATCGCTCCATTCGTGATACAACGCTGCAAACCCAAAAAGGTTGCGACCCTACCTGCTTTCTTCCGACTTTCCCACCAGAGGTACTCGTGGTTGGCCTCATCAGGTTCAGACGGCCAGGCCATTCTCTCGGAGTCTAGTAAGGCGCAAGATGGTGTTTGATAAGGATCAACGAGCGTCCCAAAGCCTGCCGTGGACTATCTCTAATCAGGCAGTCATGCACGATCGTGCAACCTCCACGGGGTAGGAGATCCATGCGCCCTAACCTTGCATTATACCATATCCTACATTGAGGACTTATCCTAGACGGCACACCCCGTGTGTGTCCCTGGAGATTGGCTCCAAGTGTCGCGAATCCCCTGGCTTTTCGTGAATGTTGTCGAAGCGTTATAAAATGTGTACTTCCCAAACGACCCCGCGATGAGATATCTTCGCGTGCTGGCTTCCTCAGCGCTGAAGCCAAAGTGTCGGATTCAGGCAACTACCTGCATTGCTCCGATATGCGCGGCATTGGGTCAGTCAAAGTATTACAATGCCTGAAAGGTTTTTCCTTCTTTTTTCTTTGTTCCCTGGCTTGATGAGTCAGACTCTGGTTGTCCCTCACTCATTCCGTGACTTACTGTAACTCCGGATTGGGTTACATGGTTTCTGTGGAGTGACATAACGTGAATCGTTTCTTAGGACCAGGAGAGACCTCGTTCTTGGCCTCTCACAGCTTTCTCCTCCCAATCTGGTCCGTTGTAAGTGTTGACTGGCCGAGACTAACCGCATAGGCGAGTCATAGGACGAGTCATGGGAGGTCTGAAGATTTTTTCAAAGTTCCGTGCCTTGTTCTCTAACTTTTGCCGTTATAGATATATGACCTATCCCTATGTTGTGGGACTACTGTACTCCCTCCACACGAGCGTCGTGCATGTCACCAGAGCGTTCGAAGACCATCCATGCCAAACTAACAGAAAGTGTCATTTTGAATATCTGGACCTGCACGAGTCCCAATTTCCCCGGCGTCGTGTCATTTTGAATTGTACTGTACTTACGCCTCAGGTGATATCATCACATTGCTCGCTTTCGTATTGCCGGTATGTTCCTATCTCACGGAAATTTTATAACGCCTGGCCTGATCTCTGTTTAGGATGACAAGCGATTTTTTTCTGGGCCGGATGGGCTTCTCACATCTGTTCCGCCTTCAGTCCTTTTCGCCATCATGAAGGAACATAATGATCAGAGATTCGGGCTGATTATTCTTTCCATCAACAGCGCAGGGCGAAATGTGATCTCACACGGCCAAATGGGTGGTCGAGTGGAGAGTGGCATGATAATGGCCCCCGTCTGCCTTGCGTCTACCGTGTTGAGGGGCTCCTCCACCGCCGCGGCAGCCTCCGCAAGCTGTCTTGATCACGCCGCGGATAAGAATTATTGCTTCCATTTCGACCGCATGGCCAGATTGACCTCGTTTACAAGTCGTTCATTGGAATGCTAACAACATATTCCAGGTCATGGGCCGCGGCAGCTGGAGACAATATGATTCTTTTTGGGTGCCTCCGATACTGACTTAGGTGGCGATATCGGTGCGGATGCCTTCGTGGGGTTTCAGCCAAGAATTCCCAGACCTTCGTGGCGGTAAAAAATGCCATGGTCCATCAGAACGTGGGTGCGGCAGCATTGAAGCAGGGAAGGTTGAGCGCAACCACCACCGACGTTGGAAAGTTCTGTAGATCCAAGTCCGCAGGAACCCCGCATCAATACACGCCCCTGCCATCGTTTCTAGTATATCACAGGACTCCGCGGCGCAAGTTCAAAGTCTAGGGCGACTTATAGGATAGAAGGCATGATGTAATGCGAATCTGTTCTGCACAGAGCCCTGTTAGACGGCAGAAAGACTCCTGTTCCTCTGCTAGGACGACAATTTCCTCGCTGTCTTGACCACCGCAACGCTATGTGGGTCGCGTGTGAGTGTACAATACCTTCCTAGTAAATCAATGGCCTTGTTGTTACCGATGTCATATCAACCGTCCCCTGCTGCTGCGTTGCTACTTCTTGCGGTCAATGCTACACTATCGTAATGCCACGCAAAGTATTCAGGTGGTCAGCTTTGTGACATGGGTTGCTCCGTGGAAGTCTTCCCTACGCCCCTACCGTTGAATTTCCGACTTCGCGATCATTGAATTGACAGAGATCAACCCGCAATTCCTCCGTTCATGTCAGGTCGATGCCTGGGGAGTGTTTCGGAGGCATGTCGCTCTGGCCATTGCTTCGCAAAATTTTAGCGACAACGCATTCACTCGCAGTCCCCTCTAGGATCAACGGCACGCTATAAGTGGTGATACGCTGGAACAAATGTTGTCACTATCATGCGGTGACCGGGCTACTTGTGCGCACTAACGGGTCAACCTAGAGGCGAAACGTAAGTTGTCGTCGTCCTCCCTCCATTCCCCGTGTTCGCGTGGCTGATCTTGAATAACACGAGGATGGGCCAGCCGCGCTCACTAATCATGTTGTTCCTCTTCATAGGCCAGTACCTTCCGCTAAAGGTCGGTCACCTGTAACGGACTTAATACATTGCATTAATCTCCCTAACAATGTACAGATTCATTTTATCTGTTCCCGATACGGAGAGGAACTTGTAACTGACCTCTGGGCCCGTGAATGGGACGACTACATCCTTCTCACGAAGCCTCTTCGCGAACGGACGCGAATAATTGACCTTCTCAGTGCTGCACCATCTGCTACGGTTCTCGGCTTCCCACCATCGTTCCGACACTACCCCCAAAGTGGATGCCCATCAAATGGAGAAACCAGGTTGCCAGTGTGAAGCGCGGCATGCCCGTGGCGCTCGTCGCCGGTTGTACCGGCTCACCCCTCTGCGGGTCGGTCGTTCGTCCCTCAAGAAGCATGGCGAAGAGGCAGAGAGCGTCAGGACGATGGCACGGAGTCAGCACGTAAATTTAATTGTTCGAGACGATTTTTTTCGTGCTTTTTGAGAGTGGGCCCGCGATACCCGCGTAGCGCGCAACCTGACATGGACACATGGACACGGCTAACCCTGTCTGAGCCTGGGCGTCAATCCATTCTGGGGAGCGCCGTTCCGGACGTCCCCATTCCGTCCTCCGGCGAAGATAAAATAAATGGTCTGAAATACGGTTCACCATTCAGATCAGACTTCCTTGCCAGCGTTCGGCAACAGATTGATGCCACTGGTTACTAGATATGTCTCCAAACCTTCCGGCGGGGTGTTACAAGCATGACTTCTGAAGGCAACCTTGTTTCATTTCATTTTCTCTTTGCGAGTCTTTGCTAAATTACCTCCAGTTAATTTTTTTGGGTTTCACCTCAGGAACATATGTACCCTCATTCCTGTGCCAGTGTGTTTGCGACAATCAACCACGTTCAATCAGCATAGACTGCCGATAAGCGATCTTACAGCGATATGACTAAGTCCACGCGACCGAGACAACTAGCGCCCTTTTGCTCCTGACGATAGGTGTGAGAAAAGGTGGCACAAAGACAAGGCTCACGCGATCTGCCGTTGTCGCTCGACATCAATTCAAAAAAGCGACAGCGTGTCTTGTAGTTGGGGCCGTACCTGCCCCGCAGCGCTTACTGGTGTCCGTCATCGTCCTGTCATCATTTCACGCCCAAGCTCGCAACGTGATCATCGGACCTACTTCGACCTGCTTGGTGCTCGGTCCTGTCCGTTCTTTTGGGACACTGGCATAGGTGAAGCGAAATTAAACCTACCCATCCCGTTCTGCTGGGACTGGAAGCCCGCGGGGACCATATTCGTGCTGTAACAGCACACCGCGTATCGGCCAGATAAACTGATATGAACAGACAAGGACGCCGCGAGTTGATCAGGTGTAGCCCCGGAAGAATGGGTGTGCCGAGAGAACGTGTGCGATCACGACAGCACGGTACCACGCTAAACCCAAACTCCCCCACAGAAACTGAGTTTTTACGATACAGAAAATATTCCCGTCACCTGTACGTGGGACTGACTAAGCACGAGCAGCTAGGTCGCCGTTGGGAGGAGGACCGATGGGCTTAGACATTTGCCCAGTGGGCAACACCGGCAACTTGGACGTTCCGGGTTGATACCACCGGGGAAGCTGACCGTCGCCGTATAATACTTGCAACTTGTTCGTTTGAGGGAGATGAGAAACTACAGCAGACGCAGTGGCGGGCTTCATGGCCGCCGGCAACCAGCGTGCTCGTGCATCGTGATATCCAACACGACTAGTCCTTTTCCTGACTTGTCCACACTCCCATGGTCATGACCGCCACCGTGGCGCGGCGCGCGGGGTAAGATGCGCATCAACAACATCCCACGTGAGGCCTCACGCATGCCGCCAAGGTACCAATAACGGCAACGAAAACAAGAAGGGACAGCAAGAGTACCAACCACTAGCAAAGTAGCACACATGTGGGAGGCGCTGGCGATGTCTTTATCATATTAGGGCAGGTGGGGCGCAGTAGGGTGGGGGAGAAGGCCGGGGATGGCTGTGAGGTCGTGGTGGTGCTGTCAGTAATGATGGTGGTGACCTGTTACGATCGTATCATTGAAGAAGCAGGCTGTCTGTCTGTCAAGGCCGGGCTAAATTGGAACCAGGCAGAACATGTAGCAGGCTGGCTGGCCAGAGAGGGGAGGATTGCTCTCTAAAAGCAGCTATGAAGCACCCGAACGGGGTTTCCACTTCGGGCTCTCGGGAGACGCCGCCAACGGTTTTCTGGCGTTTTCCGCCGCGCTCAGCTGACAGTAAGGGGAAAGGGAAGGTGGCAAGAATGTTAGCATAGCAATGAACAAAGCGACGAGCAATAGCGGAGGTGAGAGGTAAAATTGTCACACGTGCAATGACCAAGATAAGACGGGTACGCAACGCAAGCCATATAAACTTAAGAAACGTGAACCCATGACCCTTACGAGTATAGTCAAAAAATAGGAAGGGGAAGGGGCAAAGGGAGCGTGTGGAGTGAGCAACCGATCAAAAAAGAAATAAGCGGGTAATTAATCAGTAACCGGCCCAGCAATGTAGCGACGAGCTCTGCTCACTCGCATAAACACCTCCAGCTAGTGTGTGAGCGCTGGCATGTACATGAGCAGGCGGAGAGTGAGCGGATGAGTCGCACACGGGGATATCGTAAACAGGTGGGGGGTTCGCGCGTAGCAGTCCAGGAGAGACGGCGGGGTTAAGGACATGTGAGTAATCCGCGCTTGCCGTCTGCCAATTTTGCGCCACATGTGTGGCTTGGGATGGTACCGAGAGTGGGGCAAATAACGGTGGCGGTGGCACGAAGGTCTCATACTCTGGGTAAAAGATGAATGGCTTATCCCCATCGTCCGCCGCAGGTGCAGGCGGGGTAGAACGTTGTACGGGTGGCTGGGAGAGATACGGCGTGCCTGTACCCGGAGCCGTTGGAGTTGGAGTATAAGCGAAAGGAGCATCTGCATTACCGTGGGGTATGTTGGCATAACTGGACGAGGCTAATGGTGCCGCGGCACGCGCGTGAGCGTGCTGGACCTGTACCTGAGCGGGAGAAAGCACTTGTGTTTGAGGCGGTGGTTGTTGAGGCGGGAGAAGGTCCGTGAAAGCCGGTCTCGGGTTAGTCGGTCCAGCTTGCATGATCGTTTCGCCTTGCCACAAAGGCGGTGGACCAGGGGGCGGAGGCATGGAATTATAGGCAGTCTCCGCGAGGTTCACCGTGGGGGACGACAAAGGCACACCCATCTGCATCCCAACGGCGACCGGGACCGTCGGCGACGCAAGTACGCTGGCTACCGTGGCAGTTGGCGAAGGCGCGCTGACGCTAGCGGATGAGTCCGAGTCTGGCGAGGATACTCGGGCAGACTCGGGGAACGTAAAGTGGAGAGAACCTCGTCGAGGTCGCCGGTGATCATCAACCGTTCTGCTTTTGCTCATGTGTACGCCAGTGTTACGCCGTGGGCGAGTGCCTGCAGCTTCGGCAGAGTGGACTGATGGGTAAGGCGAGGCAGATGTCGCTTCGTCCCGGAAGAACGGAGCACGAGCAGACTGCAGGCCATAATTTCGCTTCTTTGTAAGGCCGTGTATCTTCTGTAAGTGCTTCACGAGGCTTGGTCTTGTTTCCAATTCAGGCCCAGATGGGATATTCGTAACAGACAATGGGGGGGAATTATTTGTGGAAGAGGCTGTGCGGCGCGGAGCAGGGCGTCCATCGGCGCAGACGGGAGGAAAAGAGTTATTCCTGGGAAGAGGTGCTCGGGGTGGATGTGTAGGAAGTAAAGGCGGGGGTGGGGGGAGCGCGGAGGGATCTGGAAATGGGCCTGTGATCGGTGATGCAAGCGACAAGCCAGAAACGCCGGAAGTAGGAGTCAGAAGATTAGGGCTCACTGCCGGTGCGGTGCCCGCATACTCGACGGGAGTGTGGTGTGAAGATGTACAGGGGAGAGACCCGCTCGCACCCTCTTGATGATTTTGGGGCCACATGGACAGGTGAAAGCGGTAGTTTTCCGGGTCAGCCTGAAACCAGGTCCCCGCCTCTTGGAAGCGTTGTAAACCAAGCTGGGAGATGTAAGTCGCATCCGCATGAAAAAGTGACTTGGGTGTACACACAGTATCATAAAACAGTCGGTCAAAGTTCGCAGATTCTTTCACCTTTGGATTCAGTATCATGTGAAGATGAATGTTTGCCTATAATGGATGTCAGCACACGCCATAGGCACGTGAGCGGCGAACCTGCCTGTGTTAGTCTGGAGCGTAAGGTGTGCCAGACAGTCTCCGGATCTGCACCTGAAAGACCTGGTACATCTGTATTTCCCGATGGACCGGATGCAGCGACGACAAACAAGTGACGGGCAGTGGGTGAATCAGGAAAAGTCTTCGTGAGTAACTATCAATGGTAAGATAAGTGCAAGCCAGTGAGGTAAAGGCTGGACCCCCACATCAGTAACATGGAACAAGGTTGCGGCCGTGATCATATTGTCGGGTTGCATATTAAAACGGACCTCTGGAAGTTGGTTGTATTGCCGTGAGCCGATGCCTTCTTCTGACGGAGAAACCGGGCAGCTAGTGAGCCAGAGAACTTGAATCTACCGGGGGGGGGTTAGATAAGAGAAACTTAGCGGGTAGGGTAGAGGGTGTAGAAGCATTGCAACGTACCGGAACGACTGGATTGGCCATACGCATGGTACCCAGAAGAGTGGGGAGATGACGATCTCTAAGATCAGGCCAACGTTCCACCATTGCAGCTGAATTCTCGATGAGGACCAGGGTGGCGATGGTGTGTCCTTGTTGAGCGGGTCTGAAGAGGCTAGGTGGAGGTGAGGTGGACATGGCAGTGGAGGGATGGTGAAAGAGCAATAGGATAGAGGTGGATGGTGGACAGGGGAGGGAGAGGCGAAGCGGGAAAGAAAGGGTAGGGTTGGGTGGAAGGCCTGGCCAGACTCGGATTAACAGGAGAGGGATATAGTTAATCCCAAGTCAGAGCCGCGGGGGAACGATAAGTTAGGCTTGAGGTTGAAAAGTGAAGACCGGGATGTGTCTCGTACTTAATCATGGCTCATCAGAAAAATATAAATCTGAAGGGTGTGCCCAATCAGCGTGTCCCAGAAAACATTACAGTAAACAGTTCCTTGCCGCTCGTCGCTGTCATTGGACCGGCCAGAAACCCATTTGAAGAACACAACGCGGAGACGTTTCTCAGAAAGGTCATTCACAATTGTACCCAAGCCAAACACCGGGGGCTCGGCCAAAGTTTATTTATTTATTTATTTACCATTATATCTTATTTTTCCTGTTCGCCACTTACACACTGTCTCTTCTTCGTTGTCGTCCTCGACGCATCAGTCATGGCTGGCATCATCACCCAAGTCTCTCAGACCCCACTACAGGCCAATATACAACCCCCTCTTCTCACTCGCCTCTCCTTAGAACTTAGAGGAAAACGTTTCTCGGTTGACCGCGAAACTATCATGAATCTTCCCGAATCCGTCCTCCTTTGCCTCTTCCCAAATGGCCTCGTTCTCAGTCGCCAAGCCACTTCATTAGGAGATGGAGGAGAGAACTCCGAAGAGGAGGAGGTCTATGGTGTTGACGTGCGTCCGTGATTTCTACTCTCTCCCCCTATCCAGTACCTCAATTTAGCAAGTGTAGCTAAACACATTACTTCTTCCCCTCTTCACAGTTTGACCCCGAATGTTTTTCCTTCGTCCTTCAGTTCTTTCGTTCCGCCTCCGATGCCTTCTATGGGACCGATACATCCCCAGGTCTTTATCTTGCCCAACAACACCTTATCGATTCATCACCGACTTCCGACTTTGCTCCAAACCAGAATCCTCTCCTCTCAAAGCAAGCCATCATTGTTCTACGGGAAGAATTGGAGTACTTTTCCATACCACCCACGGGTGGAAATGCGTCCACAGATGTGAATGGAATCGCCAACGAGAGCATGCTTGAACTTAAGCGCGATTGTGGCAAATACCTTCTCGAAAAGAGGAGCATCTTTACTGCGCTGCAGCGCAATGTAAACAAGGAGAACAACATTGCGGAGCAGCATCTAATCGACATGTTGTGCATGAGGTAGCCGCGTGCCCATTGTCGTCTTATCCTCATTCTCACTCATATTTTCCACGCTCTCTCCAGTGGCTTCGACCGCGAGGACGAATGGGGCTTTAGGGCGCTTGAGCCTTCCCGCTGTTGTATATCTTCCATTGCTCTAGTCCTACTCAAGACCGGTATCCTCCACCACCCAACGACGTCGGGGGAGAAACAAGTTACTATTGATTATAACCAGATGGCCACAGCACAGAAGCTCTTACTCTTTTGGAGGAAGCCTGCGGTGCGTTTGCGTTATCTTTCTTTCTACTCCCGCTTACTGACCACATATTCCCTCTTTTGATCTGCAGCGCAAATGTTGGTGGGATGGCATAGAAGTGGAGTTGAAGCAGGCTAGCGAAGACACCCCACGGATCATTAAGTTGTGGGCACGCCGTGTATGGACACTTGAGCTCAGTCTGGTGCGCCTTCATCTCCTAACTAATGAATTGTATGACGAGCCACCCTTGATTTGGCTGTGGCAGGTCTAATTTTGGTTCACGGGGATTCATGCTCCTTCCTGGTGCGGGTGCTGCCGAGAGCAAGGACGGGATAGGACTGAGTACACCCTTTGAAAGCAGGGGCTACGACAACCCTTTGACATAAGGCCTTATTTTTGCGCCCGTCGCATTTACTTGAAGGTGAAGGATACCCTGTTATGTCCTCTTTTATTTTCCTTTCTATGCACCCACGCACACGCACATATCGCATCATCTGCACTAGTGTTGTCCGCCTCTTCGCCATTGTTTTTTGATGAGCTCTCTATTTATCTTCTCCGTGTACATCGCAGTATTATAGTTGACACTGCATGTCGCACCATGTTCGGCAAATCAGTCGCCGCGGGACACATTTACTTGGTTTGTCGTACTTCGATGTCGTGGCGATCTTCGCGGCGACGTCGAAGCGAAGCAGGGCAGGTTTGATGCTTGATTGGCCAACGTACTTGAATAGTTCAAATAGCGAGCGCCTTCTTGTTGACCGACTCGTTTATGTTCCGTTTATGTTCCGTTTCATGGAAAACGAAGCGGGAAGCATTCGGACGCCGAGCTCGGCTAAGCACAACCACGATCCCGGTCAGCTTTCAAGTCAAAGAGGCTCCAGGGGTAAGGCGAACCCCTGTGCTCCAGTATGACGCCATCTCCGCGACGACGTAAACAACACGAACGATCATTGTTCCCCTCCTCTCTAACCTCCATGACAACAACACCTGATCGAAGTCCAAGTCACATCGATGCCGATGGTAAACAAGATTTTGACCTCGAAGAGCTCGTACATGTGGAAGAAACGTGCGTGACTTTCCAGAAACACGCGTGAGGAAAATTATATCGACTCTTTCTTTTTTACCACAAAAAAGCTTCTACAAGGTAGGATACGAAGATGGGTATGCGCACGGTCGCATACACGGGCTAATCGAGGGTCACGCACTCGGCGCGGAGAAAGGATTCGAGCTCTGGGAAGAACTCGGCTTCTACGAAGGTGCTGCGCGCCTTTGGACGGCCGCCGCCTCGACCGATGCTGGCGGTGGGGATAGGTGCGTCCTTACCTACCCCAGTTTCTAGTGTCGCAGATCAAAATCTCTTCTCTCTTCGCTTTTGCTTTCATACAGCCGCGGGGCACACCACGCATCCGCGCTCCTCGCATTGATTGAACGATTCCCACGCAAGAATCCGCGTCCGGATGAAGATGGCGTTGATATGAGCGCACAACTACGTCTTATCCGCTCGCGATACAAGGCCATGTGCGCCTCATTCGGCGTACGTGCGCGCCTGCAACCGGCTTCAGCTGCAGCGGTCGAAGACAGGGCTGGCGGTCAGAATCTAGGCACTGATGCGGGCGCAAAGAAAAAGGGGCAATCAGTCTGGACACTTAGCGGCCCACCTGCGTCAACACAGGGCCTCAGCTTCTGACGTGGCCGGTTGTGGCACGTCTCGTTCTTTCGGCCGCCTCCTCTCCCTCCCGTCTTTGCGTCGCAACTTCCATGAATGGAAGTAACTCGGAGCCTTCCGGCAGCGGAGTGGGGGGTGCGGGGTTGGAGAGAGCAGTGAAAAAACAGGCGCCATGTCACAATCGCACTTATCAGCACGATCTGCTGGTACGTGTGCGCGTGCCGTGTGTGCCTCCTGTAATGTGACTGTTTCCTGTTTCCACTTTTGGTCCGTCTCTCGGGATCGGTGGCGCTGCACCTTGCCCAAGATCCGCCGGTGCTTGTAAGAAGGAAGCCGCATGCAACCTTTGTGGACCCGTTACTCAACGGCGGAACTCGACAGCCGTTTCGTAGCATTACCCTCGGCTGGTCAGGCGCACCCGCTCGGCTGCCGTCGTGGGTTGGGCCTGCGCCCGAACGCCCTCGGGCTCAGGAGGACGGCGACTGAGTCAAGTGACTATATCCCCGTCCTCTTGGCCACCCTAGAATTTATCTGTGATCTGGATTCCCTAACGCCCTTCCCCTCCGCGAACCGCCCCATTATCCAATCTGGTCTTCCATCAGGCCAATACAAGCAAGTGGTCGCCGCGATAGAGGTACAATTGACTTCTCGGGATGAATTTGGGAAGTTGTTTAGGGTACATGCTTCATCAAACGGCGTGAATTCTCTGATCTGAGACCAATGCTCCAGGCGAAAGGGGTTTTGTGACACACAGTGATACTCATTTCGAGCTGTCAAGTTCCTGCCGACCGCACAAACTGCAGGACCTCGCGAATTTACCCCTTTCCCTGCCGGAGCGTCTCATATGGATTCACTAGGACGGTATATGCGGTCTCAAGTTGTCGGCTGAATGTACATTCTGAGTGAGAACACTCTTTACGTGGCTAATCGACCCCCGACCCACAAGCATGAGTTCGAAGTTGTTACCTCTTCGCACGTCATGCGTCATGCGTGGCCTCGCCGCAGACCAAAGACCAGACGTATGCGAGCTAGTCAAGCGAGTCAAGGCTTGCATAGACATGCGCTACTCCTATAGTCGCCCATCGCAGGGTAGAGGTTCAAGCTTAAGTCTTCGACAGTATGTATCGAGAGACAGGTAAATTGTGCTTACTGTCTCTCAGCTGTGTCTCTCAGCTGTAACTGGTTCTAAGAATATTCTGCGAGCTAGAAGCTGTTCCTGCAACCAGTTCAGCGCGAATGGACGACACTCGGAGTCCGACTCTGATAGTACATTGTATTGACGTTTGACCTCCATTTCAATTTTGGACTGTCGATGAAGTCATAACAATCGATTCCTCCGCCCTGTGTCTGCGAACCATCTAGCTCGGCTAACAGCATCGTGCCAGCGTGGCCACTGACCCGGAGTCGATGCATTGAGAAGCCGAGACGCGGGACGAGAACCGAGCAACAAGCAGCACACCGTTGTGGGGTGTCTTGATGGTTTAGATCTGTGAGTCTATTTCATACGCATATGGAATGTCGGAGCCAGGTCCTCAGAGAGTATTTTAGGAGACTCAGCCCATACTCAAGCCACAGATATCGATAGATATGACGCTAGTTGGGCTACAGAGCTGTCTGTGCCCTTTCAGACTTCTCCGAGACGATGAGAACTTAGAGAAACAATGGGGGAAGGGTGTGCTTTCCTGGAGGAACACGGGCACTCAGGGACTGCCAAGGCAATCACTGACAGATCAAGGGGCTTAGCCTGAGTAAGTTGGTTCGGGCTTCGGGGGCGGACTTGGTCATTGGTCCGAAGGACGTTACCGTCGGGTTGCCCGTTTCTATGGGATCTAGAGTAACCGCGCCGCCGACATTCGACCCTGATCCCTGTAACATGGTGTTGCTGACGCTGGCCGATGCAGCTGTTTCAACCGACCGTGGAGGTTAGTGTTTTGCGGGCCCGTCCCCGAAGACGGAAGCCGGACGAGAACGGGCCTCCTGAGGACGGGCCAAGACGGGACTGTTGAACAGTCCTCATCAGTCCCAAGTCCCAGTCCCTCATTTTGGCAAGCGTCTCCCACGGTCCCAGGCCCGTCCGCACCGCTTTTTTTTTTCACTCCGCTTTTTTCACTTCCCACATCGATACGCATGTGCCATCAATTCTCTTCTCCCAATGATATGCCTGATTCTCACTTCTCGTAAGATCCTCAATGTCTCCCTTCTATAACTTCTCGTACTGATATACCACTTAAAGCCTCCTTAAAGTTACAGCGATGTACCATGCATGCCTGATCTCAAAGTCTGCAACGCCGAAATGCAGCGCCAACGCTCCGTACGTGCATCCCTACTATGCATCCCTCACCATCCACCGACCGCACACAGTTGCCGCAACAGGACCCGCCGCACGAAGACGTGACAATGGTGTCTGAGCCAACGTTCTCCTCTCTTGTGCAGTCTCCGCCCACATTCAACATGGCCATCGCGACACCGCCTTTGTCGACATCTTCTGCCTTAGTTCACACCAACCATCCCGCCTGCTCTTCCTTCAACTCCCGTCCCTCCCCAAACAACCCCCACCCCCACCCAAACACACCGAGCTCGCTCACAACAGAAGCTCTAACCCTCCCTCCGCCAGATCTCCGAGATGTGTGCTGATGCCATGCGGCGGGTGGATAAGCTCCATTGCGACCCATGCCGCGCGTTCGCGTTCCGGCAGCTGCGCGACAAACGGCTCACGGTAGATGTTATTCCCGCCACCCTCGCGCTTGTACTACACGCCTCGAGACTCTTCTCATCGCGTCGATTGCCGCCACGGTCATATCTTGTTCTACTTGAGAGTCTTTTGAACGTCTCACCAGCTGTGCGGCTGTCTTGCGAGAAGGTGCTCGCCGCGTTACACCTTGGCAAGTTCAACCCAATGCCTCCAAAATCGAGCCTCTTGGATGCGTTATCCTCGAGGCCATCACCAATGTCTGATGATCCATCGACTTCCTCATTAGTCACTGTAGTTCGCCGCCCCCATCTCTGCGTCAGCCCCATCTCCTCCCGCCTCTCCCTCTCACTAACCCTCACTCTCCAGGGCGGGACAGCAGACATCCTGAGTACGGCACGGCAAGTACTCATAGACTGGAACCACCACAAAATACCGTTCTTTACCAAGCTGCCCACTCCACGTCGCACACGTCCCATCCACGCTGCGCACTGGACCCGCATCGCAGCAGATAATCGCACCAGGCACGGAGAGGACCAGCGCGGGGCAGCTCGCGGATACGCTCGGGGCACTGTTCATCCTCAATGGCCTATTTGGCGAGGCAGATGCAGAGGCGATGGATGCCGAGCTGGCGCAGGCGCAGGAGCTGGAAGGGGATATGATGGAGGTGGAATACGAGGCGCTTGGGACGATGTGGATCAACGATGACGGCGACGGCGATAATAGCAACACGTACGTCTGCCCCTCCCTTCGTCCCCGCCATGAAAATGGCAATGCCGACTGATTCGAGGTGATCGTTTGCAGTGGCGGGGTGTGGTAATGGCGATGGTAATTCCAGCAGTGGCAGTGTCAAGGTAGTGTAGGTCAATAGATATGCTATTACATGCATGTGCTATATTACTTGTGAGGACGGCGGCTGCCGTCGTCCGAGGCCGAGGACGGGACGAAGACCACTGAAGACTGGAGTACAGTCCAGGTCCTCGGAATATCCAGGCCTGAAGACCCTAAAAGACGGGACGAATGGCCGTCTTTCAGGCCGGGATCCTCCCTCACACAGAAACCCGATAAAAAACTTCAATTACGGTTCTGTGTTGCATGGGTGGCCGTGGGCCGTGTTGGAATACACGAAAAACGTGCACGATCTCACTCGTGCCCCTCCTTGTCAAGGTATCCATCTTCGGGCCCGCGGATCAGCTAGCACTGGCATGACTCGGAGGGCCGTCACATGAACTGCGTGCCGCGCACCGCCCACGATGGGCGACATCTATCGTGAGGTCTTAGTGTTCTATTGCGTGAGGACGCCACGCGAGTTTGAATTGAAACTTTGACAATTGGAGGAACTTCACTGTCTCTACTAGTACAGCAGGTTGTGTACTACTAGGGCCTAAGATGACACATCTAATTTCCTGGAGGGCAACATGAATCGGATGTGGTACTTTTCTTCCTGAGTTTTTATTACTGGGACAGCCTGAGAAGAGAGTAGTTACTGGGGCCGTGGTTTACGGCTTCACCTCGCAGCGTCCGATTTAGCAACGAGTTGGTACTATCTACATCGATGCGCTATCCGGTGTTCAGTTTGAGGAGAAGGCGCTGGCGTCTACCCTGACCATACATGCAACTATGTACGTCCCTATGTGTTTCTCGCCAGTGATATACCGACGATGCTCACTTCAAGTTGTTCGTGCCTTCATACTGTTCGAACCGAGCACCAGGGCGAGTATACAACAACGTGCTTGGGACCGTGAAGCTCATCGATCGAGTACCTCGTCCTGTCTAGTACATTCGACGGCCCTGAATTCGTCGACCCAACCAAATACGCCGTCGAGGTCCTCTACACTCCCGCCCACCGCTCCGCGACGCTCTTCCACGCCGTCACGGAACTATGTCTCGAAGGGACGTATTATTCACCTGACAAGCCCGCACGCAACAACATCGTCTTCCACGG
>WNFR01005958.1_pt1 | contig 23086 bp, 21 predicted proteins | sample 5400221 | NCBI WGS metagenome assembly WNFR01 (sample SAMN13153357, study PRJNA577476) | soil metagenome | isolation source: 40 cm soil under Madrone tree | place: USA:California | collected 2016-06-14 | reverse complement strand
GAGAAGCCAAATAGGTCAACTTGCTTCAGGCCCAGCGCCTTGATGAAGGAGATGGCGTCGGCGGCCATCTGCTCGAACGTCGTCGGGACCTCGCCGGAGCTGCTGGATACGCCGGCGTTGTTGAACAGGATCACCTCACGGTCGCGAGCCAAGCCATCCGTCACCGTTGGGTCCCAATAATCCATGGTGCCGATGTAGTGCTGGCTAAAGACGAGCGGCACTCCTCCGGTCTTGCCGAAGCGGCGATACGCGAAGCGGATGCCGTTAGCCTCTACGAACTGTGTCGGCGCGGTCTGGTGGGGATGAATCATTGTGGTCACGCCCCTATTTCTCAGTCGACGTCGCATCGGCTACGAGGGCTAGGGCAGCTCTCGCGCAATCGACGTCGTTCTGCACCTTGGGAGCCCCGCTCACCCCGATCGCCCCGACAACTTCTCCGTTTACCTTGATGGGAAACCCTCCACCCCACGCCGCCACACGCGCAAGCGCGGGGATGCCGGCCAAAAGCGACGGGTCGTCCTGGATAAAGTTGAAAAAGTCCTGCGTGGAAACGCCGAACAGAGCTGTGTACGCCTTATTCTGCGCGATCTCAATGGTAGGGATCGGGGTCCCATCCATCCGGCTAAAGGCCTTGAGATTGCCGCCGTCATCGAGAATCGCTACGTTCTCGGTGACGCCGAGTTCTGTGGCTTTCGCCACCGCTGCATTCGCCATTTTCTGCGCTAGCTCATAAGAGATGCTGTGTTTCTTGATCACGTTTGCCATTGGACTTCTTCCTTCTACTTGATATGGATTGCGCGTTGATCGCGCGTGGGTCGTAACAGTCGGCTCCCTCGTGCAATCTCGGTGGCCCGAACAGGGTCAGTTCGCACTGTGACCGCCGTCGACGTTGAGGACGTGACCCGTGATGAACTTAGCTTCGTTCGATGCGATGAACACGATGCCGTCGGCGACCTCCTCGGAGAGGCCGAGTCGACCCAACGGAACCTGCGTCGCGAGGGCCGCCTTGTTCTCCGCAGTGCCGGTGAAGCGGGTCAGCATGCCGGTGTCCGTGGGCCCTGGCGCGACGGCATTCACGCGAACTCCCGACTTGGCGACTTCGAGCGCCACCGACTTGGTGATGCCTTCGACGGCGTGCTTGGCGCCGACGTAAATCGAGGCGAAAGCTGCACCCTCGTGCCCGTAGGTCGAGGAGATATTGATGATGCAGCCGCTCCCCTGTGCCTGCATGACGCGCACTTCATAATTCATGCTCAGGACCACGCCCAGAACGTTGGTCTCGAACGTCGCGGCAAAGCTTTCCGCGGTCTGGTCCGTGATCGGGCCGACCGCACCTTCGGTAGCGGCGTTGTTCACGGCGACATCGAGACGGCCAAACCGCGCGACGGTCTTGTCGACCATATTGCGGACGTCATCCTCCTTGCGAACGTCGGCGTTGATAAACTCGGCTTCCGCGCCGAAAGCGCGCAGCTCCTCAACAAGCGCCTTGCCGGCCTCATCACGCCGTCCGGCAACGACAACCTTCGCGCCTTTCTTGGCAAAGGCGACTGCGGCGGCGCGGCCGATACCCGTGAGGCCTCCCGTGATCAAAACGACTGGCTTGTCCATTGCGCTACCCCTAATGAAAGATTGATCGATATAAATTCTTTAATGACAGGTATTGCTATCGACTAGCTGCTTCATGGCGGCCACGGTGGGCTTCCGTAGCGCGCGTGAATAAGACTTTGTAAGCTGGGGGGCATACTATTCAGGCATGGAATGGCTATGGAGTTGAGGCACCTGCGTTTTTCGTAGCCGTGGTCGAAGAAGGCAGCCTGACGACGGCCGCCGAGCTCCGGCTCCACACCTCCCAGCCTTCGCTGAGCCGGCAGATTCGCGACCTGGAGTACCAGGTCGGGGCCGAGCTGTTATCTCGCAGCGTTCATGGCGTCGAGCTGACCGCCGCAGGCAAGGCCTTTCTCGACCATGCACGCCTGGCGCTGGCGCAGCTCGATGCTGCGGTGGAAGCCGCGCGCAGGGCCGCACAACCTGCAAGAAAAACGTTCGCCGTTGGCTTCCTAACGGGTCACGAGATGAACTGGTTGCCGAGGGCCATGCATGTGCTGCACGAAGAGCTGAAGAACATCCAGGTCACGATCTCGAGCGATTATTCGCCGGACCTCGCCGAGGCACTCGTCCGCGGACGGCTCGACTTGGCCTTCATGCGCGTCGAGCCGGGCCACGATCTCGGCTACGAGGTGGTGGACCACGAGCCGCTGATCGTCCTGATGCCGAGCGACCATCGCCTCACGAGCCGCGAAACGATTCACCCGCGGGAATTCGTGGGCGAAACCTTCATCGGTGGTTCGAACAAGGCCTCAGTGCTGCGCGCCGTGACCGAGGATTATCTGCGCCGCTGCGAGCTCGAGATCAAGCTGGATCATGGGGTGGACAACATGGCGATGGCCATGTCCCTGGTTGCGTCCACTCGCGGGTTGGCGCTGATGCCCGCCTATGCAAACAATCTGCTGCCCTCGTCCGTGGCCAGCCGACCGCTCGAGGGTGAAGCGCCAACGATCGATCTGGCCGTGGGTTACAGCAAAGCAAACACTTCGCCGATTCTTAAGCTGTTCCTCTCCAAGCTTGAGGAACTGCGGACGCCCATGCCCGAAAGAAAGAATTGAATGCCTTGAGCCCGGCATCACTCGAGCCGATTTCCGACCAAGTCTGGGTGATCGGGCCTGTACCGTCGTTGCCGGGTCCTGGTGAACATACCCCACCACAGAAATTTCGCTAACCCGATAGCCGACGCTCACGAGTGGTCGGTTTGGGTCGTGACCCGTCTAATGGACGGCTGTCCCGCGGCGCAGCCCCTTCGATCCATAGAGCATAGCCGGTGATTCTCGCGCCGCAGGGGAAACCCTTTCCCGTGTCTTCCCAGTTCCCGTTCCCACTCGCTCTACAGCAAGTTGGAATAGCGGGAAGTCCATCGAAGAGCTTGATCCCAAGCCCATCAAAAAACGTGCTCATGCTCAGATATCGGCGCTCTGGATGCCATTCGCACGCTCTTTGCGCCGCAAGAAGCTTAGCGCCCGCACCTTTGACGAGGCCCCGCATGGTAGTCGGCCCCTCTCCAGAAATTGTCCGCAAATTACCGTGCTCCTACGGCGTACTCGCAACCCGGAGGGCGTTAAGACGGTAAACCAGTCGCGCTCGCGTGATGCCGAGCAGTCGTGCGGCGGCGGAAAGATTGCCGTTGGCATGCGTGAGTGCGGTATTGAGGAGGGTCCTCCCAAGCGTGGACTCGATTTCGTCCAGCGAGGCGAAGGCTTTATCGAGCTGAGTCCCGGCCAGCAAGCGGCTCATGCCTTCCGAAATCAGGCTCTGTCCGCTTGCATCCTTTTCGCCGTCATTGGCATCGAGACGGCCGTCGGCGGAGACCTGGCCCTCGCCGCTCAATCCGAAGGTGGGGCTGCTCCAGCGCTCGCCGCCGATGAACAACTGGGTGACATCGATGGCGCCATCGCGCGGTGCCAGGATGACGCCGCGCTCAATCATATTCTCCAGCTCACGGATGTTGCCGGGAAGCTCGTAACTGAGTAGCGCATCAATTGCACGCGCGGTGAATCCGGTAACGACGCGCTGGTGTCGGCGGCAATATTTGCTCAGGAAATGGTTCATCAGGATCGGGATATCGTCGCGTCGTTCCCGCAGCGGCGGTACTTTTATTGGCACAACGTTGATGCGGAAGTAGAGGTCTTCGCGGAAGCGGCCGGCTCGGACTTCCTCTTTCAGATCGAGGTTTGTGGCGGCGATCAGTCGCACGTCCACCGGGCGCACCTGCGTGTCGCCGACGCGTTCGATCTCGCCTTCCTGCAACGCGCGCAGCAGTTTGCCCTGCGCGGCGAGACTCAGAACGCCGATCTCATCGAGGAACAGAGTGCCTTCATCCGCACGCTCGAAGCGCCCGGCGCGCGAAGTGGTGGCGCCGGTGAAGGCTCCTTTCTCAACGCCGAATAATTCGGACTCGATCAACTGCTCGGGGATGGCGGCGCAGTTGATGGCAACGAAGGGCTTTGCCGCGCGCGGGCTGTTGCGATGGAGGGTGCGTGCGAATACTTCCTTGCCGACGCCGGTTTCGCCAAGAAACAGCACGGTGGCCGTCGTATCGGCCACGCGCTTGACCATGTGGCAAACTGCGTTGAAACCCGTGGAGACGCCGACGATGTCGGTGGCTTCGAACATCGTGGTCGCATCTTCGCGTTCGCCTGGACCCATAGGGCGCCGCGTCATCGCTGACAGGCCGCGACTGAAAGCTTCGGCCTGCAGATACTTAGAGTCGTCTTCGGCATCTTTCCATTCCTCAACCGGTCTGCCGATGATGCGGCAATGCTCATGACCGGTAGCGCGGCACTCGACTTCGCGGAACAGAATGGGGCGACCCATGAACACACTGGTATAGCCCGAGGCGTAGCCGATCTGCATCCAGCAGACTGATTCGGAACCGATGCCGTAGATGCGTACGTGCTCTTCATCTTCAGAGGAATCGCGCCAGATGTAATCACCAAAATAGTGACCGCGCTCGACATCCATCTCCAGCGTCACCGGATCAACCCTGACGATACCTTCCAGCGCATGCAGCTGCGGTCCGACGTGGAACATATCTATTAGCGTAGCCGTGGGCCGCAGGCGGCGCGCCAACTCGGCGTCGTGTCCACCGGAGTTGTAGCCCATGCGCGTCAGCAGTCCGCGCGCGCGCTCGATGCCCAGTCCTTCGATCAGCTCGCGGCGCAGCACTCCCATCGCCGAGGTGTGGATCAACATCATGCGCTGATCGTCGAGCCAAATGCGCCCGTCCGCGGGCGCGAAATGCAACCGCGCCATCAGGTCCGCGATATCGGGGTAGCACTGTGCGTCGACGGCTTTGCTTTTTGGCACCCAGCTGGCTGAGAAAGGTGATGGGCCTTCCCCTTCAGTTTTCATCGGCGTCTCCGTGCGCTGCAAGCGCAACACTTGGCACTCTTAAACAATTTAATACAAGGGTTACCTGTTTGATCGGGAAATTTTAATAATTTTCTAAAACAAGCAACCTCGCAATACTTGCGCGAATCGCGCGAAATCCTAGCGTAAATGAAAATAAATGCAATGTTATCAGCTAGATAGGTGACGTAACCGGACACATCGCGGCCATTGGCACGCTTGGTGCTTCACATCCAACGAGAGAGCAGAACTTCGAGTTTGATCAGGAGTGCCACGCAGCACTCCGACGACACGGATTTTGGACGTTTGGCGGGGGAAAAACGGTGCCACTTAATCAGCTGCCACAGCGCAGCCCAGCATTTGACGCCACGCGACGCTACGTGCGCTTCCGCGAACTGCGCAGCGATGGCTACGTGCTGTTCGACTTCGCGATCGGCGATCCGGAAATCGCCGTCGAGCTGGTGCTGACCCTTCCCGCTTACCAAGAGTTCTGCCGAACAAACGCCGTGACGTGGCTCACCCGCGCGCAGGCCGACGCTGTCGACATCGAAAACTCGAAATGGCGCTTCGGTGCGCCCGGACTACATCCCTGAGGAGCGACATGCAAGTCGATATCAAAACTACGTCCGTTACCCAGCTACGCAATACGTTTTCGAACGTCGCACGGCGATTGGGCGGCGACAAGCCCGCCTCACGTTATCAGGAGGCGACGTTCGACTTGCAGTCGACGGCGAACTTCCACTACCGGCCGCTGTGGCAACCCGAACTGGCGCTGTACGACGTACTCCGCACGCAGATTGAAATGAAGGACTGGTACGCCTTCCGCGATCCGCGGCAGTACTACTACGGCACCTACACCATCGCGCGCGCGCGTCAGCAGGATGTGATGGAGAAGAACATCGACTTCGTCGAGAAGCGCGGCTTGCTCCGCGATCTGCCGGAGGTGGAGCGCACGGCGCTGGTCTTCACGCTGGTGCCGCTGCGTCATCTGGAGTGGGGCGCCAACCTCAACAACTGCTACATCACCGCCTTTGGCTACGGCGCGGCGATTACGCAGGCGACGATGTTCCACGCGATGGATCGCTTAGGGTTAGCGCAGTACTTGAGCCGTATCGGTCTGCTGCTCGATGGCAACAGTGGCGACTCGCTCGCGCAGGGAAAAACCCTGTGGCTGGAACACGCCGCCTGGCAGGACCTGCGCCGCCTGGTCGAGCGCCTGATGGTGACGAAGGACTGGTTCGAGCTGTACGTGGCGCAGAACCTGGTGCTCGACGGCCTGCTGCATCCGTTGATATTCACGCACTACGAGCGGCGTGTTTCCGCCGAGCACGGTCCGGCGCTGAGCCTCCTCACCGAGTTCATGACCAACTGGTTCAACGAAAGCGCCCGTTGGGTCGATGCCACGATCAAGACGGCTGCGGTCGAGTCGCCGGCCAACGAGACACTCCTGTGCGGCTGGATCGCGAACTATCGCAAGGCTTGCAATGAAGCGCTCGCGTCTTACGCTTCCGCGGTATTCGGTCAGGATACCGACACCGTGCTCGCCCAGATCGACGCAGTCTTTGAGACCCGAGTCGCCAAGCTGGGGCTCAAGACTGCACAGAAAGCAGTATGAACGACGCTACTCAAAACACCGTGTTCATCGCTTTTCAAACCAACGACGATACGCGCCCCATCATCGAGGCGATCGGCAACGATAACCCGAATGCGCAGATCAACCGATACCCGGCAATGGTGAAGATAGACGCTCCGGGCCGTTTGGTCGTGCGGCGGGCATCCATCGAAGAGCTGATCGGGCGCGAGTACGACCTGCGCGAACTGCATGTCAATTTGATCTCGCTATCCGGAAACATCGATGAGTCGGACGACGAGTTCGTCCTCCACTGGAACAAAAACTGACACCTTTGAAGGCCAACACCATGAACACGTCTCTCACCGGCAAACGACCCAAGACACTTAGCCTCAAGGAGAACTACGCGCTGCTCACGCGCGGTCTGGGCTGGGACACGACCTACGAGCCCATGGACAAGGTGTTCCCGCAGGACAAGTTCGAGGGCATCAAGATTCACGACTGGAACAAGTGGGAAGACCCATTCCGTCTCACGATGGATGCCTACTGGAAGTATCAGGGGGAGAAGGAGCGCAAGCTCTACGCCATTGTCGACGCGTTCCAGCAGAACAACGGCCAGTTCAACGTCTCCGACGCTCGCTATATCAACACACTCAAGCTGTTCCTGACGGGTATCAGCCCGTTGGAATATGGCGCCCATCGCGGTTTCGCCATGGCGGGCCGCAACTTTCGCGGCGCCGGTGCAGCTATCGCCGCGCAGATGCAGGCGATCGACGAACTGCGACACGCGCAGACCCAGGCACACACGATCAGCCACTACAACAAGTTCTTCAACGGTCTGCACGACTACACGCACATGTTTGACCGCGTCTGGTACCTGTCCGTGCCCAAGTCCTACTTCGAGGACGCGATGACCGCGGGGCCGTTCGAGTTCGTCACTGCAATCTCGTTTTCTTTCGAGTATGTGCTGACCAATTTGCTGTTCATGCCGTTCATGTCCGGCGCCGCTTTCAACGGAGACATGGCCACGGTGACCTTCGGCTTCTCGGCGCAGAGCGACGAATCGCGCCATATGACCCTAGGGCTAGAGGGAGTGAAGTTCATCCTCGAGCAGGACCCGGACAACATTCCCATCGTGCAGCGCTGGCTCGACAAGTGGTTCTGGCGAGGGTACCGACTGCTGACCCTGGTCGCGATGATGATGGATTACATGCTGCCCAAGCGGGTCATGAGCTGGGGCGAAGCGTGGGAGATGTACTTCGAGCAGAACGGCGGCGCGCTGTTCAACGATCTCTCACGCTACGGCATCCGCATGCCGAAGTACCACGAGGTCGCGGCCAAGGAAAAGGATCGCCTCTCGCACCAGGCCTGGGCCACATTCTACAGCTTCTCCCATGCCGCCGCCTTCCACACCTGGTTGCCCGAGGCAAGCGAAATGAAGTGGCTGTCGGAGAAGTATCCTAAGACTTTCGACAAGCTCTACCGCCCGCGCTTCGAGTTCTGGCGCGAGCAGCAGCAGAAGGGTCAGCGCTTCTACAACAACACGCTGCCGATGCTGTGCCAGGTCTGCCAGGTACCGGCGTTCTTCACCGAACCTGATGATCCCACCAAGATCTGCCACCGCGAGTCGGACTACCGCGATAACAAGTTCCAATTCTGCTCGGATGGTTGCAAGGACATCTTCGACCACGAGCCGGAGAAGTACGTGCAGAGCTGGCTGCCGGTGAACCAGATCTACCAGGGTAACTGTTTCCGCCCGGGCGCTGATCCCACGGTGCCCGGCTTCGATCCGCTGCTGGAAGTCCTGCACTACTACGGCTTCCACGTCGGTGAGGACGGCGGTGAATTCCAGGACTCTCCCGACCGCAAGAACTGGGAGCGGTGGACCGGCAAGCCCGGCGCCGCGGCATGAACACAGGCAGGAGGACATACACATGAGCGTTGTCGCCCTCAGTCCCGGCTACACCGGTGAGATCAAGGATCGGGTGGAGAACTTCCACGGCAAGCAGCTTCTTTTCATCAGCTGGGAAGACCACCTGATGTACTGCGCACCGATGTGCATCGCAGTGCCGCCGAACCTGCCGTTCGGCGCGCTCACCGCCGAGATCATCCCCGGTATGTACGTCGCGCACCCCGACACCCCAAAGATCGACTGGTCCAGAGTCGTGTGGCTGCGCACCGGCCAGGTCTTCACGCCCGATCCGGCAAAAAGCCTCACGGACAACGGTCTCGGCCACAAGGCACTGCTGCGCTTCCGCACGCCCGGCCTCAACGGCCTCAACGGTTCCGGTACCTAGGCCGTATGAGTTACCAAATCACCATCGAGCCGCTGGGGCAGACGGTCGAGGCTCGCGAGGGTCAGACCATCCTCGATGCCTGCCTGCGCGCGGGCGTGTGGCTGCCGCACGCCTGCTGTCACGGCCTCTGCGCCACGTGCAAAGTGCGGGTGCTGGACGGTGAGTTTGAATTGGGCGCGGCCTCGCCCTTTGCGCTCATGGATTTCGAGCGTGAAGAACACCGGGCCTTGGCCTGCTGCGCCACCGTGCAGTCGGATGTGACCATCGAGGCCGACATCGATGAAGACCCGGACGCTCTTCACTGGCCGGTGCGCGACTTTCGCGGGCGGGTCGCGCAGCTCGTCGATCTGTCGCCCACCGTCAAAGGCATCCACATCGAGTTGGACGGAGACGGCATCGCCTTCCAGGCCGGACAGTACGTGCAGGTGAGGATTCCCGGCGAGGAAAAGCTGCGGCCATTTTCGCTGGCGAATAAGCCAAGCGACCGGAATCGCGTCGAGCTCAATGTGCGGCGCGTGCCGAATGGCAAGGGCACGGCGTACCTGCACGATCGGCTTTGCGCAGGCGACGAGATCAAGATATCCGGTCCGCTCGGACGCTTCTTCGTGCGCGTCTCCGATCCTCAGCCGCTGATCTTCATGGCCGGCGGGTCGGGGCTGTCGAGCCCGCGTTCCATGATTCTGGACCTTCTCGAACGGGGCGAGGAGCGCGATATCACTCTGGTCTACGGCGCGCGCAACCGTGGCGAGCTGTATTACCACGAGGAATTCGTCGCACTGGCTTCGGCGAATGCCAACTTTCACTACCTGCCGGCGCTGAACGAGCCGACGGAACGCTGCTCCTGGAATGGCTTCAAGGGCTTCGTGCACGAGGCCGCAAGCGCGCATTTCAGAAACGACTTTCGCGGCCACCGTGCCTACCTCTGCGGCCCGCCGCCGATGATCGAGGCGTGTATCCGTACTCTGATGCAAGGGCGGCTTTTCGAGAAGGACATCTTCACGGAGAAGTTTCTCACCTCTGCCGACGGCAGTCAGGCGCTGGCGCGCAGCCCCCTGTTTCGATCGTTATGAGACTTAACCCCACCATGCCACGGATCTACATCGAGAACTGCAGCGAGAGCTTCGATTGCGCCGCGACCCAGAACGTACTGCGCGGGATGGAGTGTCTGGGACGCAAGGGCATCCCCGTCGGCTGCCGCGGCGGCGGCTGCGGCGTTTGCAAAGTGCGGGTGCTTCGCGGGCACTACCGCACGGAAAAGATGAGCCGCGCCTGCGTCAGCGCGGAGCAGCAGCAGCAGGGCTATGCACTGGCTTGCCGGCTGTACGCCGACGAAGGCGATCTGCACGTGCAGGTGGTCGGAAAGATGCAGCGCGCATTGCGGCCGAGCGCCGGTGCGCCGGCCGGACCGTTGGAAACCTGAGGAGAAATACATGGCACTTACTGGCGTTTTGCGGCCCGGACACGTGGCCCTTCGCGTACTCGATCTGAATGCGGCTGTGAAGCATTACACCGAGGTTCTCGGTCTGTTCGAGACCGCGCGAGATTCCCAAGGGCGCGTGTTCCTGAAGGCGTGGGACGAGGCTGATCACCACAGCGTCGTGCTGCGCGAGGCTGACACGGCCGGCATGGATTACATGGGCTGGCGTGTCGATTCGGACGCCACGCTTCGCAAGCTCGCTGGAGATCTCGAAAAGTCAGGCCTCGCTACCGGACTGTACTGGGTTACAGCCGGAGAGCATCCCGCAACCGGTGAGCGTTTCCGTTTCACCGTGCCTACCGGGCACACAATGGAACTCTACGCTCACAAGGACATCCTCGGCTGTTTGAACGGCTACAAAAACCCGGACCCCTGGCCCGACGGTCTGCACGGCATGGCGCCTTCGCGCTTCGATCACTGTCTGCTGTACGGCGACGACCTCGACGGCACGGTCAAGCTGTTCCGCGAGGTGCTGGGCTTCGGCCTCGCCGAACAAGTTATCGCCGGACCTGAGAAATTGATTATCGCGGCCTTCTTGTCGTGCTCGAACAAAGCGCACGATGTCGCCTTCATCCGCCAACCGATGAAGAACAAGTTTCACCACGCCTCATTCCAGCTCGACAACTGGGGCGAGGTGCTGAGAGCCGCGGACATCATCTCCAAGAAACGAGTGTCGCTGGATATCGGCCCCACGCGCCACGGCCTTACGCGCGGCCAGACCATCTACTTCTTCGATCCCAGCGGCAACCGCAACGAAGTCTTTACCGGCGGCTACATCTACTACCCGGATAAACCCACCATCACCTGGACCGATGACCAACTCGGACCGGCGATCTTCTATCACGACCGCAAGGTCAACGAAGCCTTCCTGTCGGTGGTGACCTAATGACACTTGAGTTCTACACGGAGCTTCGCAATGTCTGTATCGCCTACGCCTGAGATGAGCAAGAACCCGTCCATCGGCAATCCGGAAATCGGCCGCAGCATCACGGCGGCCGGCATCCAAACCAACTACCACGACGCCGGAATCGGCGCACCCGTATTGCTACTGCACGGTTCCGGTCCCGGTGTCAGCGCCTGGGCCAACTGGCGACTGGTGTTGCCGGCGCTCGCGCAGCGTCGCCGCGTGATCGCGCCCGATCTGGTCGGCTTCGGTTTCAGCGATCGTCCGCCGGATTTTCGCTACACGCTCGACAACTGGGTGGCTCATGCCGTGGGCCTACTCGATGCACTGGAATTGAAGCAGGTCGATCTAGTCGGCAATTCCTTCGGGGGCGCTCTCGCGCTCGGGCTGGCGATACGTCATCCGCAGTGTGTGCGTCGGCTGGTGCTGATGGGCAGTGTCGGCGTGCCGTTTCCGATTACACCCGGCCTCGAGTCGGTCTGGGGATACCAGCCCTCGTTCGAGAACATGCGCCGGCTGATGGATCTGTTCGCCTACGACCACGGCCTGGTCAATGACGAGCTCGCCGAGCTGCGCTATCGGGCCAGTATCCGCCCAGGCTTTCAAGAATCCTTTGCCGCCATGTTTCCCGTGCCGCGCCAGGCGGCGGTCGACGCGTTGTGCAGCCGCGAGGCCGACATTCGCGCACTGCCCAACGAGACTCTGGTGATTCATGGCCGAGAGGACCGTGTGATTCCGCTCGGCAATGCCCTGACCCTGGCCGACTGGATTCCGAACGCGCAGCTGCATGTGTTCGGCAAGTGCGGCCACTGGACTCAGATCGAACATGCCGCGCGCTTCGCACGGCTCGTGGGGGATTTCCTCGCCGAAGTGGTCTGAATCTTATTTTTAACTCCATTACACCAATCTGAACCGTGAAATGAGTCCCGACAAAATCCAGCACTACGGCGATGAACTCTACCAGTCGCTGGTCGATCGCCAGCCGGTCACGCCACTGACCGAGCGCGAAGGCCGTGCAGCAGATGCTCCAAGTCTACCAACCCGACTTCGGCCAGCTTCTCTCCGGCATGGTCTACAGCGAGGGCGCGGCGATTCCGCTCGATACCTTGATCGCGCCGCGCGCGGAGGCCGAGGTGGCCTTTATTCTCAAGCGCGATCTCGATGGCCCCGGTGTTACTGCTGCCGACGTGCTGCGCGCGACGGACTATGTGCTGCCCTGTTTCGAGATTGTGGATTCTCGAATACAGGATTGGAAGATCAAGATCCAAGACACGGTCGCCGATAACGCCTCCTGCGGCGTCTTCGTGCTCGGCGGCACCGCACACAGCCTGCGGGGATTGGATCTGGCGATCGCCGGCATGGTGGTCGAAAAGAATGGTGACATCGTTTCGACCTCCGCAGGCGCGGCCGTTCAGGGCTCGCCGGTCAACGCGGTGGCCTGGCTAGCCAACACGCTGGGCCGTCTCGGCATTCCGCTCAAAGCCGGCGAGGTGATCCTGTCTGGATCGCAGTCACCGCTGATGCCGGTCGTGGCCGGCGATTCCTTCACCTGCAGCGTTGGGGGCCTCGGCACCTGCGCGATTCGTTTTTCCTGAAGCCGCTATATGGCACTCGACAAAGACATCGTCCGGCAACTTGCCGAGCAACTCGACAACGCCGAGCTGAACGCCCGCCCGGTGAGCAAGATCACCGATGCGTATCCCAAACTCGACTGGGATGACGCCTACGCGATCCAGGCCGAGATTCGCCGCAGAAAGGAGGCGCGTGGCCAGAAGGTGGCGGGCCTCAAGGCCGGCCTGACCTCGCGCGCGAAGATGAAGCAGATGGGCGTGGAGACACCGGTCTTTGGTTTGATTTTCGACTACATGAGCGTCCCCGACAGCGGCGAGATCAAGGCCGCGGAACTGATTCATCCGAAGGTCGAGGCCGAGATCGCCTTCGTGCTCAAGTCTGCGCTGCGTGGACCGGGTTGCCACATCGGTGCTGTTCTCGCCGCCACCGATTTCGTGGTGCCGGCGGTGGAGATCATCGATTCGCGCTACGAGAATTTCCGCTTCGACCTCGCCAGCGTCATCGCCGACAACACGTCGTCGTCGCGCTTCGTCGTCGGCGGCGTCGCACGCAGCGTTGAAGGCCTCGACCTGCGCACGCTCGGGATTGTGATGCAAAAGAACGGTGAGATCGCCGCGATGGCCGCCGGTGCCGCGGTGCTCGGCCATCCCGCTGCCGCCGTGGCGATGCTCGTCAACGCAATGGCCAAGCGCGGCGAGGAAGTCCCGGCCGGCACCTTCATCATGAGCGGCGGTGCCACCGAGGCGATTCCGGTTGTGGCCGGTGACGCGATCCACGTCCGCTTCCAAGACATGGGCAGCGTGTCCATGCGCTTCGTTTGAGCCGCCGTGAACACCGTCGTCCCCCCAGTCCAAATTCCCAAACCCAACCTCACGGAACGCCCCATGAAGAAAATCCGCTGCGCCATCATCGGCTCCGGGAACATCGGCACCGATCTGCTGTACAAGCTCCAACGCTCGGAGCACCTGGAACCAGTGTGGATGGTCGGTGTCGATCCGGCGTCCGAAGGCCTGGCACGTGCGCGTCAGCAGGGCCTCAAAACTACCGATCAGGGAGTCGACGGCCTGTTGCGGTTCGTTTCGACCGACGACATCCGCATCGCTTTCGACGCCACCAGCGCCTATGTCCACAAGGACAACTCGGACAAACTGACGGCGCTGGGCGTGACGATGATCGACCTGACGCCGGCGGCGATCGGCCCCTACTGCGTGCCGCCGGTCAACCTCGCCGACCACATCGGCAGCCGCCAGCCCAACGTCAACATGGTGACTTGCGGCGGCCAGGCGACGATCCCGATGGTTTACGCCGTGTCGCGTGTGCAGCCTGTGGAATATGGAGAGATCGTCGCCACGGTGGCATCGCGCTCGATAGGACCCGGCACGCGCAAGAACATCGACGAGTTCACCCGCACGACCGCCGGCGCGGTCGAGAAAGTTGGCGGGGCGCGCCGGGGCAAGGCCATCATCATCATCAATCCGGCCGAGCCGCCGATGATGATGCGCGACACCATCCACTGTCTGACAGTGGACGATCCTGATCAGGCGGCGATCACTGCGTCGGCCCTTCGCATGATCGCCGAGGTTCAAAAGTACGTCCCAGGCTACAAGCTGGTGAACGGCCCCATTTTTGATGAACGTCGTGTCTCGATGTTCATGGAAGTGGAAGGCCTCGGCGACTACCTGCAGAAGTACGCCGGCAATCTCGACATCATGACGGCCGCTGCTGCGCGCACGGCGGACATCATCGCCGCAAACCTGCCATTCCGTTCCTCGTCGACTACGGAGGCTGCGTAATGAATCTCAAAGGCATCCGGATCAAGACTCACGACATGTCGCTGCGCGATGGCATGCACCCCATGCGTCACCAGATCACGGTCGAGCAGATGAAAGCGATCGCCAAGGGCCTCGACGAAGCAGGCGTGCCGCTGATCGAGGTCACTCACGGGGACGGCCTGGGCGGTGCCTCGGTCAACTACGGTTTCCCGGCCGCGAGCGACGAGGAATACCTGCGCGCGGTGATTCCCTTGTTGAGAACGTCGAAAGTCTCGGCGTTGTTGATACCGGGCATTGGAACCGTAGATCACCTGAAGATGGCCGCCGATTGCGGAATCACCACCATCCGCGTGGCGACGCATTGCACCGAGGCCGATGTCTCGGAGCAGCACATCAACCTCGGCCGCAAAATGGGCCTCGACACCGTGGGCTTTCTAATGATGGCGCACATGGCCGAGCCAGAGAAAATCCTCGACCAGGCCACGCTGATGGAGAGCTACGGCGCCAATTGTCTGTACGTCACCGACTCCGCCGGCTACATGCTGCCGGACGACGTCACCGCGCGTTTCGCTCTGCTGCGCGACAAGCTCAGGCCGGAAACCGAACTGGGATTCCACGGCCACCACAATCTGTCCATGGGTGTCGCCAATTCCATCGCCGCCGTCGCCGCCGGCGCTCGCCGCATCGACTGCGCCTGTGGCGGCATGGGCGCCGGGGCGGGCAATACACCACTGGAAGTCTTCATCGCCGTGTGCAATCGCATGGGCATCGAGACTGGCGTCGATCTGTTCAAAGTCAGCGATGTCGCGGAGGACCTGGTCACACCGATGCTCGATTTCCCGGTGCGCATCGACCGCAACTCGCTGACGCTCGGCTATGCCGGCGTGTATTCGTCGTTCCTGTTGTTCGCACGCCGCGCCGAGGCCAAGTACGGGGTCTCCGCTCGCGAAATCCTCCTGGAGTTGGGTCGCCGCAAATTGGTCGGCGGGCAGGAAGACATGATCGAAGACACCGCGATCACCATGGCCCGGCAGCGCGGGCGGGCCGCGCAGAGCGCGGCCTGAGAGACCCCGCACATGAAAACTCCCGGAAGAGGTATCGCCGTGTTGTGTGTATTGTGCGTGGCTGCTTGCACGCAGGCGCTAGACGACAAGGCCGTGAAGGTCGAACGCGAGAAGACGGTACAGCGCTACGACAACTTCCTGGCGGCTGCCAGCAATGGCAAGCAACTGGCAAGTGCCGGCGGCAATGGCGTGCTGGTCACCTCGGCCGACGGTGGCAAGACTTGGGCGCGAGAGATGCTGCCATCACCATCATCCGTGGTGGCAATGAGCGCCTGCCCGGATGGGACTTTCGCCGCGCTGGACTTGTATCGCAAGGTCTGGATCCGTGATGCACAGGCCGGCAACTGGCAGCCGCGCCGCATCGAGGGCAATTTCAACCCACTGGCCATCACCTGCGATGCACGCAACTTCCTCTGGGTGGTCGGCAGCTTCAGCACCATCGTGTCCAGTAGTGACCAGGGCAAGTCTTGGAACGCCCGACCTCCGGGCCCGGACGCGATCCTCACGTCGATGCAGTGGGTGGACGCGGATCACGGCTACATCGCCGGCGAATTCGGAACTCTCTTAGCGACTCACGACGGGGGCGCCACCTGGGTCAAGCAGGCAGGTCTGCCGGCGGAACTCTATCCCTACTCACTGGCGTTCACGGACACTCAGCACGGCTGGGTCAGCAGTCTGGCCGGCACGATCCTGCACACGGTGGACGGCGGCAAAACATGGGCGCCGCAGACCAACGCGACAGCGGCGCCGCTGTATGCGCTCCTGCATGTGGGTGCGCAGGTGTTCGGTGTTGGCGGCGGCGGTCAGGTACTCAAGCTCGAAGACGATCAATGGGTGACCGTGTCGAATACGCTGCAAGCCCCCGTGGACCTCGTTGCCGTCGCTCCTGTGGAGTCGCGGGGTCTGCTCGTCGCCGGTGCGGCCGGCGCGCTGCAGGTCGTGAATCTGTCCGTCTCGAACTCGCAGATGTCTTCACCCGTGGTAACCCAGAAGGTCCAGCCATGAATCTGCGCGAGCGCATCACGGCTGCGCTACAGCGCGGCGAAACCTGGATCTTTGCGCATCCCGGCGCGGTGCTGATCGCGATCTTCAGCTTCACGCTGCTGTTCGCGCTGCACGTGCCGAAGTTGCAGGTCTACACCGACTTCAACGACCTGCTGCCGCAAAAGCATCCATATATCCAGACCTACAACCGCATCAAGGGGAATTTCGGTGGCGCCAATCAGATCGTTATGGTCATAGCGGTTGACGACGGCGACATCTTCAATGACACGACCTTGAAGCTGATCAACGAGGCGACCCAGGGCTTCGACAACCTGCCGAGCATTAACCACAACTTGGTGTCCAGTCTCACGCATCGTACGGTGCGCAAGGTCTACGTCCGTGCTGACGGTGGTTTTGGCTCCGACGCCTACTACGATGCGCAGAACCCGACGCACACCCCCGCCCAGCTCGCGCAACTGCGCAAGGATGTCTTAGCCAATCCGCAAGTCTACGGTCTGTTGGTGTCGCCGAGTTTCAAGGCGGCGCTGGTGCGCGGCCAGCTGAACGAAGGCAGCATCGACTACACCGCGACCTTTAGCGCGCTCAAGCAGCTGCGCGAAAGCGTGAGCGCGCCCGGACACAAGGTGTACGTCACGGGCAACCCGGTGCTGACCGGCTACGTCTACACGTACCTCAATCAGATTGTCGGCATCTTGTTCTGGACGCTCGGCCTGCTTGCACTGCTCTTGATCGTGTACTTCCGGCGCCTATACGGAATCGCGCTGCCACTCCTCGGCATCTCCCTGTCGTCACTGTGGGGCCTCGGATTCATGGCCTGGATCGGGTTCAATCTCGAGCCACTGTCCATGCCGATCCCCTTTCTGATCGCAGCGCGCGCCATGTCGCACGGCGTGCAGCTAGTGGCGCGCTACTACGAAGAGCTGGCGGTCACGCACAACAGCAAACAGGCGGCGCGCAACGCGCTGGATGCGCTGTTCCGGCCGGGTTCGCTGGCGATCATCGTCGATGCAGTCTGCATCTTGGTCATGGTGCTCGGCGCCGCGCCGTTCAACCACAAGCTGGGCATCGCTGCCGGGTTCTGGGCGTTCTCGGTGATTTTCACCGTGCACTTCATGATCCCGCTGGCGCTGACGCTGCTGCCGCAGCCGAAGGACGTGGAAAACAAGAACCAGGCGGTGCGCGGTCTGCTCGGCCGGTTCATGGCCGCCACCGGCGGCAAGCCGGCCGGAGCCGCAATGATCCTCGGCGTTGCGGCTGCGCTGGTCGCGGCCGCCGCGCCGCTGGCGATGAAGGTACGAATCGGCGATGCCGAACCCGGGTCGCCCATCCTGGATCGCGATCACGACTACAACCGCTCCACCGCCGCCATCAACGGACTTTTTCCCGGCTCGGAGGAACTGCACATCATCGCGCGCACTACCGCTGAAAGCGGGATCAAGCAGCCTGAAGCAATGGAAGCGATCGAGAAATTCCAGCACCACATGCTGGCCGATCCCGCGCTCGGCGGCGTCAAGGCCATCCCGGCCATGGTGCGTCAAGTCAATCGCCTGACCCATGACGACGATCCACGATGGGCGCAGATTCCGGACAACGCCGCCGAGATCGGCGGCCTGATGTTTGCGTACATGGCCGCCAGTCCAATCCCGGGCGCGCTCAATGAGTTCGTCAATCCGAATGTGACCGAGGCCGACATGGTGTTCTTCTACAAGGACCACCAAGCCGACACCATCAACCGTGCCATCGCGCTCGCCGAAGAGGCATCGATGAGCATCGCCGACCTCAAGGGCCTGAGCTTCGAACCGGGCGGCGGCATCGTCGGCGTCACCGCCGCGGCCAATGAAGCCTTGCATCACGACCATCTGTTGATGGTGCCGTTGGTAATGCTCGTCGCTTTCCTGCTGGTCACGAGCTACTACCAGTCGCTCCATGCCGGCTGGCTGATGGTGCTGCCGATGCTGTTCGCCACTGCCATGACCTATGCCTACATGGGGTTCAAGCACATCGGCATCAGCGTCAACACAGTGCCGGTGATCATGGTGGGTGTCGGCGTGGGTATTGATTACGCCGTGTACTTCATGGACCGCATCCGCGAAGAGATGGCCAAGCTGAGCGACATCCGCCAGGCCGCGATCACTGCGGTCAGCACCACGGGCTACGCGGTCAGTTTTACCGCCTGCACCCTGATCGCGGGTGTGGTGCTGTGGGTGTTCATGTCTGACCTGCGTTTCCAGTCCGACGCTGCGGCGCTGCTGTCTTTCATGCTCGTTGTCAATGCAATCGCCGCGATGCTGATCGTGCCGGCTTGGTGTGTGGTCTTCCGACCGCACTTCGTCGTCGGGGGGGAGAAGTCGCGGCAGGTTGGGTGTGTAGCGCCTTCCAGCGTTGCACTGGTGCAGCGATCGCCGGAGTTCAATAAAGCTTCAATTTCCAATAACTAGAAGGGAGAGCATTGTGAAAAGGGGAAAGGCTCGAAATGGCATTGAAGGAATCATCCTAGCATCCGCTACCGTCGCGCTATCGGCAGTCAGTCTCCAATCCTCTGCGCAGGATCAGAGTTGGACGGCTGATGTTTTCTACGAGAACGACACGCATTATCGCGGGGCGGATTACACCGGCGATACGGTTGGTCTGTCGAAATTTCGCAACACACTGCAAGCGGACATCAAAGGGGGGTTGGGAGACGGTTGGGCGCTACGCTCGATCTTGCGTGGCTCCTATGATGGTGTTTACCGACTGAATGACAATGAATACGGGAGAAAAGCCGGCGGCGCGATCACGCTGGATTCGATCGGTGGTCCGCCGCCCTTGCCGTTTGGCGGCGGTGCGGTCAACCATCTGGTCGTCGCCAACGCCTTCGGTCTCACCAACAACACTTTCGGCTTCAATTCGACCAATCCAAATGCACCTAATTACAACCCCAACCAAGGGCTGCAACTACTGGGGCAACGCTGGCACGGCACCCACACTGGGGGCGTGGAGTTAGGCGTGCCCGTGCGGCCCTGCAACGTGGACCGGCGAGGTTGCGTCGATTTCGGCGGGTATGGCGACCTCACTGAAAATCAACTGACGTTCTCGGAATTCAATAAGCGCCTTGATTTCATTCGTGAGCTTTACGTCACCAAGGATCTCAATCTCGGAGCGTCCGACCAGATGTTTCTGAAGGTCGGCAGGCAGCAGGTGATATGGGGACGCACCGACTTGTTCCGCGTGTTGGATGTTATCAATCCGGTGGATTACTCGCGCAACAACATCTATGACGAACTACAGGACATTCGTATTCCGATGTGGATTGCCACCGCCGAATGGCGCATGGGGGCGACCTCGCATCTGCAGGATGCCAATATCCAGTTGGTGTGGAACTTCGACAAGTTTCGACCCGATGACCTTGGGCAATGCGGTACTCCCAATGTCATCCTCGACGCCGGCTGCTTCTTCCGTGCCATGAAGAACCTGTGGGACAACGGCGGCACGGTGTCGAACTTCGCCAACGTCGCGCCGGGCACGTTCCTGTCCACCGATTTCGGGCGTGGACAAATCGGTCTCCGCAACGTCTATTTGCCGGCTTGGTCCCTGTCCAACACTCAGATCGGCGCCAAATTCGAGGGCGTAACGCCAGGTGGCTTCAGCTTCTCGCTCAATGCGCTCAGCTATCGCTCGCAGCTGCCCTCACTGCACGGCGGCGCAGGCGCGCAGAATGCCTTCACCGGTGTGACGCGCACCGACGCCCAAGGCGGCACTCCCTACCTGATCGCCTTCGATATGTACTACCCGCGCGTCAACCTGATCGGTGGATCGGCGGACTTCGAACTAAAGTCGCTCAAGGCGGCGGTGCGTATGGAAGTCGCTCTGACCAACGGCGAAGAGTTTCCGAATACACTCAAGCCTGACCTGTATTCGAAGAACAAGGTCTTCCGCTCCGTGATTGGCATTGACCGGCCGACGTTCATTCCCTTCATCAGCACTTCCCGCACGACGTTGATCTCAGGTCAGATTTTCTTCCAGCACATTTTCAACTATGAAATGCAGCAGGGCTCGTTGGGTCCCGTGGGCATGCCCGACTGGGAAAACAATGCCATCGGTACCTTGCTGATCAAGGCCTTCTTGGTCAACGACCGTGTCAGTCCACAGATCATCACGGCCTACGACTTCCGTGCTCACGCAGTGGTGGTCGCGCCGTCACTGGATTGGATTTTCAATAATCACCTCAAGTTGACGCTCGGCGCCAACATCAAGACGGCGGATCGCATCGCGAATTGGAAGTTTGACGACTGCCGCTCGTGCAACCCGTGGCCGCCATTCACGTCCGGTGCGAATTTCGCAGGAGACCCGTTCACCGCGTACTCGCGCGGCCTCGGCGGCCTCGAACCGCTGGGACGTTTCCGTGCGGGCCCCATTGGCGCGGCCTGGAAGGAAAACGAAGCGATTGCCACCGTGCGGTATTCGTTCTAACTGTTACCGAGAGGAGATTACACATGAACATGCGACATTTGTTTTCACTGGTCCTTGTTGCCGTCATAGGCGCAGCGCAGGCGGCAACCGACGCTGACGTGGAGCGCAGCTTCAATCCCTACAAGGACGGATTCCCGACTTTCCCCGGGCTGTCGGCCGGTATGACCATTAACAAGAGCAACGTCGAACAGTTCAAAGACGTTTTGGATGCCGGTCTGTATCTCACCGTCAAGAACGGCTGGGACGAGTTACACATCGGCCCGACTACGCAGTTCGAAATGAACAAGCACTATGTGGAGGCTACGCGCAAAAACGCGGGTAGCGCCAAGCTGGGCGCGAAGAACGGCGAGATCACCGGCTTTGTCGGCGGGCGCCCCTTCCCGGAAGAGCCCAGCAACAGCGATCCGCGTGCCGGTGAGAAGGTCGCTTGGAACTACAAATACGGCGTCAATTGGGGCGACGGCGCGGCGATCTCGCCCTTCTACTGGAAGTACCGCAACATGAACAGCGGGCAGGTGGAACGCACGATCAAATTCGACTTCCACTTCCTCAACTTTAAGCATCGAGTTGAGCATGAGCCACTGCCGGAAATTCAGCCCAATCCTTCGAACCTATTCCGCGGCATCTACATGAAGGTGTTGGAGCCGCAGGACCTCAAGGACACGCAGTTGCTGATCCAACGCAACGACGATGATCTGAAACTCGACGACGCCTACCTATATCTGGGCTTCCAGCGTCGCGTGCGCCGGCTCGCAACGGGGCAGACCACCGACGCCTTTCTCGGCTCGGACCTGATGATCGAGGATTTCGAGGGCTACAACGGCCGCGTCTCCGACATGAAGTGGAAGTATCTCGGCACCAAGAACATCTTGATGCCATTTTACTATCACAACGAACTGCAACTCGCCGACGAGTTCAAGGATCCAGACGGCTATAAGTACGTGGATTTCGGCGGGCAGGGTGGTTGTTTCCCGAAAATCACCTGGCAGCTTCGCAAGGCCTGGGCCCTCGAGGCGATCCCGGTGAATAGTAGCCACCCGATCAGCAAGCGCATATTTTACATCGATGCTCAGGGCAACACGATCAATCGAACGCTGATCTACGATCGCAAGGGCGATCTATGGAAGAGTTGGACCATCGGCAAGTCGGATCCCGACCGTCAGCTCCCGGTCAATAAGGGTAGCGGCATCGCCATCGATGATTCCTTTTCAATGGTCGATCTGCAGTCCAAACATTGCACTACCGGCCAGTTCAAGGGCCAAGTGGACCCCAAGCTGAACCCGGCTACGCTGTTTCAGGTGCAGAACATGCGTGGCAGCAACTAGTTCGTCCAAGAGTGGCGGCGGGATTTTCCGTCGCCACTTTTCTAACAAGACACGGAAGGGCCATCCTATGCCCCCTCGCCAATATTCATACGCTGGAGGGTCGCAATGAAGACGGGAAGCGCCGTCGTCGAAAAAGTCACCGCCGATCATCTCGCCATGAAGGTCGGCATCGGTGCTGCGCCAACAACGTCCGCGTTGTTCCGCCGTGCATTCGTGAGTGTGGCATCGCTTCTCGGGTTCATCGTTGCAATGGGCCGGATGCCAGCACGACCTCGATGACGAGTCGGCTCGATGAACGCGCTGACGATTGGTGGGGATTAGGAGTTTGACGAGTGGTTCTTGCCGAACGCGTGAAACTGGGACCCAACCGGGACCCAGAGGTCCTTTCTAACTGGGACCCAGACGACATCAGGGGGCAAAAACCATAAGAAAATCAATGGTCGGGGTGACAGGATTTGAACCTGCGACTCCTACGTCCCGAACGTAGTGCTCTACCAGGCTGAGCTACACCCCGAATCGGCTGCGAAATCAGTTCTTGCGTGCCACGGCGAACTTCGCCAGTTCGGTCAGACCTTCTTTGAAAGCGGTTTCGGGAAGGGGGGCCAGCGCGGCAAGCGCCTGATCAGCCTCGCCTTGAGCGAGGCGCGCAGTGTACGCAAGCCCCCCGAGGCTTGCAACGGCGCGCGTGATTT
>WNFR01004225.1_pt1 | contig 23092 bp, 20 predicted proteins | sample 5400221 | NCBI WGS metagenome assembly WNFR01 (sample SAMN13153357, study PRJNA577476) | soil metagenome | isolation source: 40 cm soil under Madrone tree | place: USA:California | collected 2016-06-14 | reverse complement strand
AAAAGGTTCGCGAAGCGGGGTACCGCCGTATTGATGCGTTTGTGCCGTTCCCGGTGGAAGGGCTCTCGCAGGCGCTCGGGCTTGGGCGGAAGCACGATCTTGTGCCCGTGCTGACGCTGGCTGGCGGACTTGGCGGCGGACTGACGGCATTCTTTTTCCAGCTCTGGGCGAATGTGTCGTCGTATCCGATGGACATCGCCGGCCGCCCGCTGAACAGCTGGCCAGCGTTCATTCCTGTGACATTCGAACTCACGATTTTGGGTGCATCGCTTTCTGCAGTTTTTGGAATGCTGGCATTGAACAAGCTACCGCAGCCGCATCATCCGTTGTTCAATATCGAACGGTTCAAGCGCGCGTCGAATGACAAGTTCTTTTTGTGCATCGAGTCGCACGATCCGAAATTCCACTTGGAAGAAACGGCGAGGTTCATGCACAGCATCAACGCCCAGCACGTGACAGAGGTGCGCGATGAGGATTAGCGCGGCTTTGTTTGCGGGTGCGGCTTGTTGCGCGTTGGCGATTTCCGGATGCGACTATTCGTTGCGGCAAGATATGGCCAACCAGCCGTACAACCGCCCGCTTTCGCCGAGCGATTTTTTCGCTGACGGGCGTTCGGAACGGCCGCTGCTCGAGAATACGGTAGCGCACGGAGCGGTTGGAAATGACGTTTACAACGTCGGGAAGGATTACGCCGGATATCCGCTGCCGGTGAACGAGAAACTTTTGCAGCGCGGCGAGGATCGGTACAAAATATTTTGTTCGCCGTGCCACGGATTGCAGGGCGACGGCAACGGGATGGCTGCTGTGCGCGGAATGAAGCATCCGCCCAGCTACCATATAGACCGCTTGCGACAGGCGCCGAACGGATATTTTTACGACGTGGTGACCAACGGTTTTGGCGCTATGTACAGTTATTCAGAGCGCATTCCGCCGACCGACCGATGGGCGATCATCGCGTATGTGCGGGCGCTGCAATTAAGCCGTAACGCCAAGACCAGTGACCTGCCGAAAACCTTGCGGCAGAGACTGGCGAACAGCGGAGAATCTTCTGGAGGAGCGAAGGAATGAGCGCGCAGGAATACAAAGCGCCGGATAGCGTAGGGCGGCTGGAGAAGCGCGCGCTGGTGGTGGGAATACTGGGGCTGGTGGTGTCCATCATCGGATGGATCACCAAGCCCGAAGATTTTTTCCGGTCGTATCTGGTGGCGTTTTTGCTGGTGTTGGGGCTGTCGCTGGGTTCACTCGGACTCTTGATGTTGCAACATTTAACCGGCGGGCATTGGGGAATCCTGATTCGGCGTCCCCTGGAATCCGCTACGCGAGTGTTGTGGCTGGTGGTGGCGTTTTCCGTGCCTTTGATTTTCGGCATGAAGTATCTCTATACCACGCACACGGTGGGCGACGAAACGCGAATCGGCTGGCTTAATCCTCCTCCAGTTGGACGCGAAGGGCAGCTTTCCGGCCTGCAACAAAAATATCTGACGCACAATTTCTTTCTGCTGCGACTGGTGATGTATTTCGTAATCTGGATCGGTCTGATGTGGTTGTTCAATCGGCTGTCGCAAGAGCAAGACGCGAAACCGGAGGATCGCGCGCTGCGCGCCCGGTTCAAGCGGTGGGCGGGACCGGGCATTATCCTTTATGTTTTCGCAATGACCTTTGCGGCGATCGACTGGTCCATGTCGCTTTCACCCCATTGGGCATCGACGATTTACGGTTTCCTGTTTGTCGCGGGCCAGGCCATTTCGGCCATGTCGCTGATGATCATCACCATAGTGATGTTCTCGCGCAGCGAACCTTTTTCCCACATCATTCAGAAGCGCCACTTGCACGATTTGGGAAAACTGCTGTTCGCATTCAATATGTTGTGGGCGTACTTTTCGTTTTCGCAGTTGCTGATTATCTGGTCTGGCAACCAACCGGAAGAGATCACGTTTTATAAATCACGGCTGAATGGGTCCTGGGGAGTTGTGGCGGTAATGGTGCTAGTGCTGCATTTCTTCATACCATTTTTTGCGTTATTGTCGCGCGATGTGAAGCGCAACCAGTCCGTGTTGCCCAAGATTGCCATGTGGCTGATCGCGATGCGTTTTCTGGACATCTTCTGGCTGACGCGCCCGGAATTTACTTATCACGCGTTGCCGACGTTGTGGGATGTCGCCACCATTCTGGCATTAGGCGGAATCTGGTTGTGGTTTTTCGCCGTGCAGTTGCAGCAGCAGCCGTTGCTGCCACTGGGCGAACCGAAACTCGCGGAGGCTATCGCGAATCATGAGCACTGAGAAGCACGACAGCGAACACGGCACGAACGGCGCGCCGGTCAACGAGACCGTGACTTTCGAGCCACGCGACATCAATGTCGCCACGGTCGCGAAGCAATTGATCTATCTTGGGCTCACAATCTTAATCGCGCTGGCGATTTGTGTCCCGGTTCTGAAATTTCTAACGGGCATGGCCGCCGAAGACGATACGCCGATGGCTCCGGTGCGCGCGCAAATGAGCACGGGCGATCGCGAACGCATGTCGCTGCCTCCCGAACCACGCTTGCAGGGAGTTCCGGGACACACAGCGGACCCACAACAAGACTTGCGCGACAAGGTTGCGGCAGACGTTGCGGCAAATGAATCGATTGGCTGGGTGGACAAAGCCAATGGGATAGCGAAGATTCCCGTTAGCGAGGCCATGAAAATCATCGCGGAGAAAGGCGGCGTGACGTCTTCTGGCGCGGCCCCTTCCAAGGGTTCGAAGGGCACGCAAGCGCAAGGAGAGAAGAAGCCATAACGGTTATGGACAAGTTGCGTTCCATTTTCGTTCTCGGAATCCTGCTTTTTGCGGGAGCGCGCGGGTTTGCCCAGGCGGTGCCGGATAACACCGGACAAGCGTCATCGAGCATGCCGGCAATTTTGCAGGATGTAACTTTCCGCCCGGAATTGAATGCGCAGATGCCGCTGGAAACCACCTTCACCGATGAATCCGGAAAGAGCGCGCAGCTTGGCGAGTATTTCCATCAGCAAAAGCCGGTGCTGCTGGCATTTGTGTATTACGGATGTCCGATGTTGTGCACGCAATTGGAACAGGGCGTGGTCGGCGCATTGCGAATGCTCTCGTTCAATCCGGGTCGCGACTATGAAGTTGTTTTTGTGAGTTTTGATGATCGCGATACAACGGAAATGGCGGCGGCGAAAAAGAAAACTTCGCTGGACCACTTTCGCCGTCCGGAAACCGCGGCGGGATGGCATTTTTTAACGGGCTCGAAGGAATCGATCGCCACGGTCACCAATGCCGCGAATTTTCATTTTAATTACGATACGAAACACAATCTTTTCGCGCATGCCAGCGGGATTATGCTACTCACTCCGGATGGCCGCATTTCGCGCTACTTCTATGGAGTGGAATTCCCCGGGCGCGACTTGCGATTGGGCCTGGTGGACGCGTCGCAAGGAAAGATCGGAACCCCGGTGGACAAGATGCTGCTGTTCTGCTTCCAGTACGATCCTTCCACGGCGCGATACAGTGCGACCGTTTTGAGCATCATGCGCCTGATGGCGGTAGCGACGGTCGGGGGGCTGCTGCTGATGATTTTAATTTTCCGCAGCCGTGACAAGCGAACGGCAAGAGCGAATTTGAGCCAGCAAGGAGCGAATTGATCGTGCAGTCGCAAATGCCATTATCTCCGGAGCAAGCCTCTAACTTCGCTCCGCAAGTGGACAATCTGGTTTATTTCCTGCTTGTGGTGTGCCTGTTTTTCGCGACGGTGATCTGCGCTGCGGTGATTTATTTCATCGTTAAATATCGCCGCAAAACACCGGACGAAATCGGAGTGCCCATCCACGGAGACTTACGCCTGGAAATCGCGTGGATCGCGCTGCCGTTTCCGCTTTTGCTGGCCATGTTCGGATGGGGCGCTGCCGTTTACGTGGATTACCGGCACACCCCGGCGGATACGCTCGACATTTACGTAATTGGCAAACAGTGGATGTGGAAGCTGCAGCAGCCCGACGGGCGCAAAGAGATCAACGAGTTGCACGTGCCTGTTGGCCGCAATGTGCGGCTGATTATGGGCAGCGAAGATGTGATCCACGATTTTTCCGTGCCTTCGTTCCGCGTGAAGATGGATGTGGTGCCCGGGCACTACAACACGATGTGGTTCCGGCCAACGAAAGTTGGAAAATACCATTTTTTCTGTTCGCAATATTGCGGGACTGATCATGCGGTAATGGGAGGCTGGGTTACGGTGATGGAGCCTGATGAATATGCGAAATGGCTAGCGGGCAGTTCCGGTTCGGGTGATCCCGTGGCCGTTGGTCAAAAGCTCCTCTCCGACCTTGCCTGCAACACTTGTCACCTTCCAGATGGCAAGGGCCGCGGGCCGTCTTACAACGGAGTCTATGGCTCGCAGGTGAAGCTTGCGGATGGATCGACAGTCCTGGCGGATGACAACTACATTCGCGAATCGATTTTGCAGCCGAATGCGAAAATCGTTGCGGGTTATGCGCCGGTAATGCCTAGTTTTCAGGGCCTGGTTACGGAAGAGCAGATCGTGGATCTTACGGCGTACATCAAGTCGTTGAAGGACCAGCCGCCACCAACCAAGCCTGGCACGGCTGCGCCGGCAACGGGGAATAAATAGCATGAGCACGACACAACTGCACGTTCCAGAGAGCGAGAAGATGCCGCGCGAGCATTATCTGAACGCGACTTACGGCATTCGCTCCTGGCTACTAACCACTGACCACAAACGGATCGCAATCCTGTATCTGATTTCGGTGACCTTCTTCTTTTTCGTGGGCGGTCTGTTCGCTTCGCTAATTCGCATTCACCTGCTCACGCCAGGCGGCTACCTGGTTACGCCAGAAACCTACAACAAGCTGTTTACCATGCATGGCGTGGCGATGATTTTCTTTTTCTTGATTCCTTCGATTCCGGCGGTGCTGGGCAATTTCGTGATACCGATCATGATCGGCGCGAAGGATCTGGCATTCCCGAAAATCAATCTATTGAGCTGGTACATTTATCTGGTTGGCGGAGCGTTTGTTCTCTATTCGTTCGCCACCGGCGGCCTGGACACAGGCTGGACGTTCTATACACCGTTGAGCAGCATTTATTCGAACTCTGCGGTTACGCCGGCGGTGATCGGCATCTTTATCAACGGCTTTTCGTCAATTCTGACGGGCCTGAATTTTATCGTCACGGTTCATACCATGCGGGCGCCTGGCATGACCTGGATGCGCTTGCCGCTGTTTGTTTGGGCGCACTACGCGACCAGCATCATCTTCGTACTGGGCACTCCGGTGATTGCCATTACGCTGTTGCTCGCCGGGCTGGAGAGAATGTTCCATCTCGGTTTCTTCAATCCGGCTTACGGTGGCGACCCGATTCTGTTTCAGCACCTGTTCTGGTTTTACTCGCATCCTGCCGTGTACATCATGATTCTTCCGGCGATGGGCGTAATCAGCGAAATCATCCCCACCTTCGCGCGCAAACCGATTTTCGGGTACGACTTCATCGCGGCTTCGAGCATCGGCATCGCGGTAATCGGATTCATCGTTTGGGCGCATCACATGTTTCTTACCGGCCAATCGACTTATTCCGCTGTGGCGTTTTCGTTCCTCACATTTCTTGTCGCTGTGCCGTCGGCGGTCAAAGTCTTCAACTGGACCTCGACCCTTTACAAAGGTTCGATTGCCTTCGACACGCCGATGCTTTATGGCCTCGGATTTATCGGACTGTTCACCATCGGCGGCCTCACCGGACTCTTTCTCGCGTGCCTGGGCTTGGATATTCATCTGCACGACACTTACTTCGTGGTCGCGCATTTCCACTACATCATGGTCGGAGGGGCGATCATGGGCTACCTCGGTGGAATACACTTCTGGTGGCCAAAAATCACCGGACGTCTCTACCCTGAATATCTTGCGCGGATTGCGGCCATCGTCCTGTTTGTCGGTTTTAACCTGACCTTCTTCCCGCAATTTGTGCTGGGATATCTGGGAATGCCGCGCCGCTATCACGATTATCCGCCGGAATTCCAGGTGCTAAACGTGATGTCCACAGCGGGAGCTTCGATTCTCGCGCTGGGATATTTGTTGCCGATGGTTTATCTGACGTGGTCCATGCGCTACGGCAAAGTCGCCGGAAAAAATCCCTGGCCAGCCACCGGACTGGAGTGGACTACTGATTCTCCGCCGCTGACGGAGAATTTTCACGAAACGCCGGTGGTGGATTGGGAGACCTACGACTTTGAGCACCGTCCAGAGTTGGGTTTGAGCGGTACGGCTCCGAGAAAGCCGATACCGGCGCACGGCGACGACTGAAGCAAAAGTTGTTGAACTGACGAAAAGAGGAAACCGAGTGCACCGCACCGGAGAGCTGTTTGGACAATTTCAGACGCTGGAGCAGCAGAAAGAAACCGCATCGCTGGGCATGTGGGTCTTTCTGGTCACCGAAATTTTATTTTTCGGCGGCCTGTTCCTCACATATTCGATTAATCGCCATGCATACCCGACCGCGTTCGGCATCGGCGGCAACATGTTGGATCTCAACCTCGGCTTTGGCAACACCGTGGTCTTGATTGCCAGCAGCTTCACCATGGCCATGTCCGTATGGTCGGCCCAGACTAGCCACAAAAAATTGGTTCCGCTATTTCTGATACTAACCCTTGCTCTGGGTTCCGTCTTCCTGGGCATCAAGGTCATCGAATACAAGCAAAAATTCGATCACCATTTGATTCCTGGTCACAGCTTCGACATCACTTACTGCTCCAAGAATCCCTCCGCCTGTAACCTCTCAGGTAAAGATCTGGACGACGAAAAGAAGGAAATTCAGGAAGGCATCGAAGCGGAAGCGGACGAAGCGAAAAAACAAGGCGCCGCTAATCCTGAAGAAGTCGGTGCCGCCGCCTTGAACGCTCACGCTCAGCTGTATTTTTCCCTCTATTTTGGCATGACAGGTTTGCACGCGCTGCACATGATCGTCGGCGCCGGACTGCTGCTGTGGCTCATTCTAGAGGCACGCAAAGGCAGGTTCGATGCAAACTACAACACTCCAGTGGATAACGTCGGTCTCTACTGGCACTTTGTGGATATCGTTTGGATTTTCCTGTTTCCGTTGCTGTATCTGATCAACCGGCACTTGGCCTGAGCGGAGAATCGCGTGGCAGAACACTCAGCAGAACACGTTGTTTCCCCAAAAATCTACGCGGCGGTGCTCACGGCGCTGCTGGTAGGCACGGTTTTGACAGTCGAAGCCGCGAAAGTGGACCTCGGCCGCCTCAACATCGTTGCGGCCCTCGGCATTGCTACCATTAAAATGACGCTGGTCATTCTGTTCTTCATGCATGGCAAATACAGCCCGCGCCGTACCAAGCTCGTCATCGCGGCGGGTTTCTTCTGGCTGGCGATTATGTTGGGACTTACGCTGGCGGATTATTCCACGCGCCATGCTGAACCAAGCCGAAGCCAGCTAAACCAACCGCAGTCTTCGCTGTTGCCTCGCTCCTAGCATTCAGCATTTTTCTCCCGCAAAGCACCGCTTCGTTCTTTTCGCTTTCTCTTCGGTCAGCGCACTTCTGCTTTTGTGTCCGAAATCGCCATTTTGAACTTTCTAGCTGTTGGGGAAGTCCGTCGAGGCTTCTTGCTTATCGGTGGGAACAAAAATGGGGAGAAGGTAACCGGCCCAGCCCTCAATCCCCTAAAGGGATCCTCGGCTAACTCCTCCCACGCCATTTGACTATGCAAACCCTTCGCCATCTCTAACTCCTTTGGCTGCAACGTCGAGGTATATGGAATGTTTGTAAAAAATGCGCCAGTACCCTGAAAATTTACTTGTAGGGTGAATCTTGTAGCCTTTTTTTGTCAGTTACTTGTGTGCGTACTTGTGCGCGGTGGAAAAACTGTTCCCACGAGAGCAAGTTGACCCATACGAATATCGCCTGCTATGGTTAAGAGTTATTCTGGCCTCAGTGTGCTCACTAGGTGCCAGGGGCTCCTGTGGAGGGGCTTGTCTAGATCATGGGCCTTACCAAACTCATTGTTCGCGGCGCACGACAGAACAATCTCAAGAATATCAGCCTCGAGATCCCCAGAAATTCACTAACGGTGATTACGGGATTGTCGGGTTCCGGCAAGTCGTCTTTGGCGTTCGATACCATTTACGCCGAAGGCCAGCGCCGCTACGTGGAGTCCCTTTCGGCGTACGCGCGCCAGTTTCTCGACCAGATGGAGCGCCCTGACGTGGACGTGATCGAAGGGCTTTCGCCATCGATTGCCATCGAGCAAAAGACGACTACGCGTTCGCCGCGATCAACGGTCGGTACGATTACTGAAATTTACGATTACTTGCGCGTGGTTTACGCCTCGGTCGGCGTGCCGCACTGCCCGAACTGCGGAAAGCCCATTAAGCGCCAATCGAGCGAAGCAATTGTTCAGGCCATTCTCGCGGGCGATTTAAGCAAGGCCGACGATCGCGTGATGATCCTTGCGCCGATCGTGCGCGGACGCAAAGGTGCGTACCGCAAGGAACTCGAAAAACTTTCCCAGGACGGATATGTTCGCGTGAGAATCAACGGCGAACTTTTTCCACTGGATGATCCGCCGCAGCTCGACAAAAGGAAAAATCACACCATCGAAGTCGTGGTGGACCGTTTGCTGGTGAAGCAGGGAATTGCGTCGCGGCTGGAGCAGTCCATTGCCACGGCACTCAAACTCGCTTCCGGCCTGGTGACGGTTGCGGTGGTGGGCGGGAAAGAATTTACGTTTTCGGAAAAGTTGGCGTGCCCCGACTGCGGCCTTAGCGTTCCGCAACTCGAACCGCGCTCGTTCAGTTTCAATTCGCCGTACGGCGCTTGTCCGGCGTGCAATGGCCTCGGTTCGAAGTACGATTTCGATCCCGCAAAAGTAGTCACGGATTGGACGCGCCCGCTTTTCGATGGCGGATTGGGACCAGGGTCTGCTTCTGCGATTTTGAAACGCACGCTGGAGCTGGCGGCTTATGCCCATGGCTTCGACCTCGATACGCCGTTCGAAAAACTTCCCCTCAAGACCCAGAACTTGATTTTGTATGGCTATCCTCCGATTGGCGCGCCCGGTTATTCCGGCGACGACGGCAAAAAGTCCAAAGCCAAGACCACAAAAACTTTCCGCTTTCAAGGCGTCCTGAAGTTTCTTGAGCGCAATTTTGAAGACTCCAATTCCGATTCGTATCGCGAGTGGATGACGCAATATATGTCCGCGACGCTCTGCAGTGCGTGTCTCGGGAAGCGCCTGCGTCCCGAGTCGCTTGCCGTTAGGCTGGCGGGCTGGTCGATCGCCGACTTCACGGCGCTCTCGCTGGCTGCCGCCAGGCCGGCCGTTGACGAAATTATTTCGCAGCTCACGCCGCGCCAGAAAGAGGTAGCCGCGCGTCCGCTCGAAGAAGTGGCGGAAAGAATCGAGTTTTTGCTTGCGGTCGGGCTGGGTTATCTGAGTCTGAGCCGTTCAGCGGCAACGCTCTCCGGCGGAGAAGCGCAGCGCATCCGCTTGGCCACGCAGATTGGTTCGCGGCTGCGCGGCGTTCTCTATGTGCTTGATGAGCCCTCGATTGGGCTGCACGCTCGTGACAACGATCGGCTGCTGGGATCGCTGGAAACACTGCGAAATCTGGGCAATACCGTGCTCGTTGTGGAGCACGACGAAGACACCATTCGGCGCGCCGATTTTGTCCTGGATCTTGGCCCCGGCGCGGGCAACGCCGGTGGATATCTGGTGGCGCAAGGAAAGCCGCAACAAATCGCGGAAAGCACGGAATCGCTGACCGGACAATACCTTTCCGGTGCCGCGAAAATTCCCGTCCCGGAAGTGCGCCGCATCCCTAATGGAAAATCAATTCAGATTCTCGGCGCTTCCGCAAATAACTTGAAGGGAATTGACGTCACGATTCCTCTCGGCTTGCTCACTGTGGTGACCGGCGTTTCCGGTTCAGGTAAGTCCACGCTGGTAAACGATATTTTGTATCGCGCGCTGGCGCACAAACTCTATCGTTCGATGGAACCGCCGGGCGCGCATCACACGGTTCTGGGAATCGAGCACATCGACAAAATCATCGAGATCGATCAGGCTCCTATCGGTCGCACGCCGCGTTCGAATCCCGCAACCTATAGCGGAGTGTTTGCGCCGATTCGCGAACTTTTCGCAATGCTGCCGGAATCGCGCGAGCGAGGCTACAAGCCTGGCCGCTTCAGCTTTAACGTGAAGGGCGGCCGCTGCGAAGCGTGCCAGGGCGATGGCCTGCGCCGCATCGAGATGAATTTTCTGCCGGATGTTTACGTGACGTGCGAAGTGTGTCGCGGGCGTCGTTACAATTCGGAAACTCTTGCAGTGCGCTTCAAGGGCCATTCGATCAGCGACATTCTCAATCTGCAGGCGGTGGACGCGCTGAAATTGCTTGAAAACATTCCGCAAATCCAGCAGAAGCTTGCCACCATCGTGGAAGTGGGCCTCGGCTATGTCCAGCTCGGCCAGTCTGCGACGACTCTGTCTGGCGGCGAAGCGCAACGAATTAAATTGGCGCGCGAACTCTCCAAGCGGCAGACCGGCCGCACGTTTTACATTCTGGACGAACCTACGACGGGATTGCACTTCGATGACGTTCGGAAATTGCTGGACGTCCTTCAGCGCCTGGTTTCTCTGGGGAATACTGTGCTGATCATCGAGCACAACCTGGACGTCATCAAGCAAGCCGACTGGGTCATCGATCTTGGCCCTGAAGGCGGCGAGGCCGGCGGCCGAATCGTAGTGCAGGGCTCGCCAGAGACGGTAGCTCGCAGCAAAAAGTCGTACACTGGCCAGGCATTAACGCGCGTACTTTCCGTCTCGGTCGGTTCGAACGGGGCCGGCGGCTAGCCGAAAACTTTTTCTGCGACGGTTGCGAAATTATGGTTGCGCTTCTCTATCCCGCAATAAAGTTGCTGGCATACAGCTTCTGGTGTTATTTGGGGCTGCGAAATTTTCGGCCGCCAATGAACGGTGTGTACAGTCGCTCGGTGATGTACGGCTTTTTTCGGTTGCTCATGGGCTTCTTCTTTGGCGTCGCCATTTGGATGATCAGCACCGTTGTGCTTTCTCATATCGGGTACGGCCTTCCTCAGAACATCCTGACTTACGGATTGGTTTACGTGCCGGTGCGATGGATCGAGTGGTCCATCATGGCCGCGCTGATCGTGCCGGATTCATTTCCTTTGGTTCGATGGATCTCAGGAACTTCGCCCCGTGACCGGAACTGGCGGTTCGGTGGCATCGTAATTTCCTGCCTCGCGGACATTCCTTTGATCGCGTCGCTTGGCGGAGTCATCCCCACCGGCAGATTTTTGTGCTGAGCTTCTTGTTTGATGTAAGACGATTCGATCGTCCTGTTTCTTGCGCTCATCTAACTTCCCGTTTAGAGTGAATTGTCCAGAATGAATACCGTCTATCACGTGCAACCTCTTGTTCTCGGCGATGTCGCGACGTATCCGCTGGCATCGCGGAAAAGCAAGGTCTCGGTGGCCGATTTTGCCAAGCCCTTCTCCGGGAATGCAGCCATCGCGAGATTCCTTGATACGCTTCCCAGAATTTTGGCGGCAGATGATATTCGTAGCGTGGTGTCGGCCATTCAACTGGCGAAACGCCACCGCCGGACGATCTTGTGGGGCATGGGCGGTCACGTCATCAAGACCGGCTTAGGTCCGCTCGTCGTGGACCTGATGCGCCGCGGATTCGTTTCCGGAATCGCGATGAACGGCGCGGCGCTGATACATGACTTTGAAATCGCCCTGGCGGGTCAGACATCCGAAGATGTGGAAACCGGGCTGAACGAAGGTAAATTCGGCATGGCGACGGAAACCGGATTTTTCCTGAACCAGATTGCGGGTACTGCCGCGTTTTCTGGTATTGGATATGGAGAGTCTGCGGGGAAGTTCCTCGCAGGCCGCCGAATGCTACCGCAAAACGCCCAAGCAAGCGTTCTACTCAATGCATACAAGCTTCGCTTACCGGTGACCATTCATCTCGCGATCGGCACGGACATTCCGCACATGCATCCCGCGGCGGATGGCGCATCTCTTGGAGCCGCCACGCACCACGATTTTCGCCTGTTCTGCGGCCTCGTGAAAGGAATGCATCCGGGTGGCGTATATCTAAATTGGGGCTCGGCGGTGCTGTTGCCCGAGATTTTCCTGAAGGCGGTGTCCGTGGTGAGAAATCTCGGTGTGCGCCTAGTGCCGATTACCACCGCCAACTTCGATTTTATTCAGCATTACCGGCCGCTGCAGAATGTAGTGAAGCGCCCGACTGCGTCATCGAATAAGAGTGGTTCCTCGCATTCGAAAGGCTACGCCATCACAGGACATCACGAACTTCTGTTTCCGTTAGTGGCAGCCGCGCTGGTTTCTGGATGGCCTCGTGCGCCGCGCTCGGCAAGGAAAAAAGCATGAGCGTTTTTGACGATCCGAAACCGCTGGCTCCAGACACGCCCGCTGACCCATCGAACCAGGCTCAGAATTCCCTCGAGGATCTCGCCGGCAAAATCGTGGTGGGAACTCCGGAACCCGCTGGCCAGCCGTTTGGCGATCCCATGATGATGACAGGCATTCCGCCGGCGCCGCCTCCGCCGTACCAGTCGGATATCCCGGAGGATTTGCGCATCCCGTGGGGCTGGCCTCACTTTGCTGGGTTTTTAATTTTCGGAATTGTGAGCTTCATCATTACGCAGGTTGGCGCAACTCTTTACTTGTTGTCGCAATCGCACAATACGCATCCGACGCAAAAAGATCTGGAGCACCTCGCGGCATCTAATCCGATTATTCCCATCACGGCAAACGTACTGCTGTATGCGCTGATTATTTTATTTCTCTATGTCAGTATTCCGATATTGAAAAGTCTGCCTTTCTGGCGCACGTTTGGATGGCGAAAACTTATTCCTGTCCCCGGCGCGCCTTCCAATCCCTGGCTTTATTTTACTGGCGGCATAGGACTGTCATTATGTGTGGCGATTGTCAGCAGCCGCATAAAGACGCCGGAAAATCTTCCGATCGAAGAACTGTTTAAGAGTCGTGCCGGCGCTTTTCTCCTAATGGGCATGGCTGTGCTGATTGCGCCACTTGTGGAAGAGACGGTCTTCCGAGGATATCTCTATCCTTTATTTGCGAAAAGCCTCGGGGCTGCACCGGGAATTGTGATCACCGGCGTACTGTTCGGTCTGATGCACGCTCCGCAGCTTGGCTGGACGTGGGGCCTGGTCGTCATGCTGATCACCGTTGGAATCATTTTCACATTCGCGCGCGCAAGAGCCGGAACGGTGCTGGCCAGTTATCTGCTTCACCTGGGATATAACTCGATGATAGCCATTACGGCGATTGTGGCTACCCACGGTTTCACGAAGATGCCGCCGCATCCTTAGACGCGTTTTTGGCCCGCGCGTCGCGGTAAACTACAATGGAGTTTTGCGGAGATGAAAATCGAATGTACGTAGCGCAGCCGATTGCATGGACAGACCACGGCGTGGTGATGCTTGACCAGCGCCGGCTTCCGGGCGAAGAAATTTCCTACACCTATACGACCTACCAGGACGTCGCAAAAGCGATTCGCGAAATGGTGATTCGCGGAGCGCCTGCAATCGGAGTTGCCGCTGCGATGGGTGTAGCCATCGGCGTACAGAATTCCTCGGCCAGGTCGTTGGAAGACTTGCGCGCGGAGTTTCCGGTAATTATCGAGACTCTGGCCAAGACCCGGCCCACCGCAGTCGATCTCTTCTGGGCGCTCGACCGTATGCAGCGCCGCTTCACGGAACTTTCCGTGCAGACCTCAGACCTTGCGCAAATCAAGCGCGGGCTGGTTGCGGAAGCTAAAGCGGTGCATCTCGAAAAGCGTGCTACCGACGAAGCGATTGGCCGCTTTGGCGCGGAGTTCATGCCGCAGGATGGCCGCGTAATGACTCAGTGCAACGCCGGGGCGCTGGCCACCGCAGGCATCGGCTCAGCGCTTGGCGTGATTCAAATCGCAGTCGAGCAGGGAAAGAAGCTTCACATTCTTGTTCCGGAAACGCGTCCTTACTTGCAAGGTGCGCGCCTCACAGCATGGGAGCTCCACCGCAGCAACATCCCGCTTACCTTGATTACCGACAACATGGTGGGTCATTTCTTGAAAACCGGAAACGTAAGCGCGATTGTGACCGGAGCTGACCGCATCGCCGCCAACGGTGACACCGCCAACAAGATCGGCACATATCAAATCGCTGTCCTCGCGCGCGAACATAACGTGCCGTTTTACATTGCCGCGCCGGTTTCCACCTTCGATCTTTCCATCGCATCCGGCGAACAAATCCCCATCGAAGAGCGATCTTCCGCGGAGGTCACTCAGATACAGGGTATTCGCATCGCTCCAGACGTTCATGCGGCGCATCCCGCGTTCGATGTCACACCGCATCGCTACATTGCGGCGATCTTCACCGAACGCGGCGTCGCGCGTCCGCCCTACACGGAGTCGCTAAGAGCTCTCGCATCCGCCACCCATTCCTTTTCTGTTGCCTGAGCCTCGCCCGGCGGTTTATTTTCCTCGAGTGAGCGACATCGTTTCGGCGCCGACGTTCTTCTGAATACCGCGTGGTGCATGTGCAAATCATCCGCCTTCAGGTTGGTCGCTCCCACAAAGTCGAACGTAATCTCGCCCGCTGCGGCATCGTACGTCGCCGCCATCGTTGGCTGATTTCCCGCGTGACAATAGTGCGTCAGCGTCAACGTGTCGCCGTCCAGGTAATACATCGTAATCATGGTCATTGGCTTGCCGCCCTCGATCACTTGGAATCTTTCTAGGACCGAGTTTCCACCGGACGTCACTTCAATGTCCGCCGTTAATTTCGCACCGCCGGGCGCACTTCCCTGCCAGTGACCGGCAAGAGATTTCATCTTCTCGAACGCCGCCGCTCCGTTATTGCCCGCTCGCGTCCCTGCGGCAAAAACCAGCAAGGCCACGCAAATCAATCCGACCAATATTCTCGAATTCCGGTTCATTGTTCTTCTCCTTTTCTGAATGTTTCTGAATTGTCAAAACTAGAATCGTAAGAATAAATGCTGTTCCGCTCTCTAACGCGCCGGTGCAGTCGCTGTACTGGGCGCGCCATACCGTTGCGTCGCCCATCCCACCAACCCGCCTACGATACTTCCCGGAAGAATGATCTCGAAGTAGTAGCCGTGCTGCAGGTACGCCACCACAAACGCCAGAACGAATCCGACGAATAGCCCGAACAAAATTCCCAGCGGCACGGAATTCACTTTGCGCGCGAAAATTCCGGCGGCCACCCCGGCGATGAGTCCTTTGAACGTGGAGCCAAAAATAATCCCCACGATAGCCGGTCGCACGGCAGGCGTGAACCAGGCCGTGCCTCCGTCGATGGCTCCGAGCACAGCGCCCAATAGAAGCCCCAACACGATTTTGTTCATCCGTATCCCTCCCGGATTCGGGTTTTGAAAGCCCGAATGTTCTCCGTCTCTACGGTTCTTTACAACAATAGAAAAAATTCCTTTAAGCTTAGTGCCGCCCAAAGAAAACGACTATCGCCCGCATGAGTAAGTACGCTGTTATCAATAGAATGGCCGCTTGGTAGCGAGTATAGAATCTCTGCGCCCGCTCCCACAAATTTTCCCGGTAAGCCGAAACGGGCATTCCGTCCAAGTATCGGGAAATGTCCTCAGCCAGCTCCGATACGCTCGCGTAACGTCCAGACAAACTCTCTGCGGCAGCCTTTTGGCAAATCGCGCGAAGCGCGCGCGGGACGCGAACCGCTGTTGTACTTTTCGCTTGCTTTAGAATCGCCTCCAGTAATTTCCCGAGGGAAAAAATGTCAGTGCGCGCATCCAGCGAAGACGATTTACCCTGCGCTTGCTCCGGCGACATAAATCCCGGTGTACCCAAGATCACTCCGTCTTCGGTTGCTGATGTGATTTGAGCCTCACGATCGCCGGTAACACCGGTGCACAGAGGCTCTGATGAGCCGAGGGTTTCTTCGAAACGACCGGCGGAATCCGGTTGCAATATTTTCGCCAGGCCCCAATCCATTACCAGCACTTCGCCGAATGCGCCAACCATGACGTTTGACGGCTTCAGGTCGCGATGAAGAATTCCGCGCGAGTGCGCGAAAGATACGGTTTCGCAAATTCGTAGAAAAAGTCGCAAACGTTCGAAAAGCGACGACGCATTGTTGAGAAATTGATCGACACGCGAACCTTCCACAAACTTCATCACATAAAAAACCCGGCCGTCCGCCAGAGTGCCTGCGTCGTGCACCGGAACGATGCCGGGATGCTCGAGTTGCGCGAGCACTCGCGCTTCGCGTAACAGACGTTCTTCCAACGCGTTACAAGGGTCCGACGAATCCAACACTTTGATCGCGACGCGGCGGTTCAGTGTCTTATCTTGCGCTGCATAAACAGTTCCCATGCCGCCGCGGGCCAGAAAGTCCATCAGGACGTAACGGGTGCCCGAGAATTCTGGAAGCGCGCCCACACTTCGCAGTCTTTCCACCGCCTTGTCGTTGAGAAAGCCGGTCATACATTTCCGCCAAACAGTGTTTTGCATTCGCGCGCAAATTCCTCGTCCGTCGCACAAATCGCACGCAATCGCTCCTTCGCAAATCGTCGGAACTCGCGCCGGGCCCACGCCAGCTGATTGGTTACGTCGCCGACCGAGAGACCGCGCGATTCCGCCAGTTGTGAGTAGGACAGAGTCTCATCACCAGAGAGATCGTAAATGTCGAACAGAACAAATGCCGCCTGCTTTCCAAGGATTTCGCAGGATTGCCGCAGCTCTTCGACGGCCCAAGAAAACAGGCTGCGAATCCACTCTTTTTCGAAAAAATCTTCGAATTTGTCCGGCGATGGTATGGATGCAGGATCAATCGTCTGCGCATTCAGCTCGCCCTCCGCGGCAGGAAAATCGAGAGCCAGATGGACGGCGTCTCCACCACGTTTTTGCCGGCTCGCGTGCTTAATCTCGTTCAGCACAAAGCTATCCACGCACAATCGAACATAAGTACGTAGCCGGCTTTTGCGCGCATCAAAGCGCGACAACAAATCACGCTCCAGAAGTTCCGCAAAAAAGCCTTGCGTCAGATCCTGCGCATCGTCCGGCGCTTTCGAGAATTTCAGCCGGATGTACTTATAAACGGGCTTCCAATAGGCAGCAAAAAGAACGTCCAGCGCATGGGCGCGCTCCGTGGAATCGTCGCTACGCGCGGCGGCGACGACTGACCATCGGGTCTGCGGAAAATTGCCGCCGCCGGAGACGAAGGAATGATCCAGGGCCATGAACCTCGAAAGAATTCGCTGACACGCTTCAGCGAGTCTACGCAGACAAAATGAAGGAGCGCAAGAGCCGACACAAAAACGGGACGTTATCGTGCCGCGCTATTCGTAACGAAGCGCTTCGACAGGATCGAGCCGCGCCGCCTTCCATGCCGGATAGATTCCGAATCCGATTCCGATCATTGCGCAAAGCACCAGCGCCGTAGCCACCCAGAAGAGCGATAATTCAGCTGGCATATGGATAGCGAATTTTAAGAGCACGGTCAGCCCGGCCCCGAGGATGACGCCGATAATTCCGCCCAGCGCGCTCAGCGTTACTGCTTCAATCAAAAATTGCATCAGAATATTGCTGCGTTTCGCTCCAATCGCTTTGCGCACGCCGATTTCGCGCGTTCGCTCGGTCACACTAACCAGCATGATATTCATCACGCCGATTCCGCCCACGAGCAGCCCCACCGACGCGACCGCGAACGTCAGGAGGAAAATCATTCCGCTGATTTTATTCCACAGGTCGAGAAAATAATCGGAAGTGAACAGCGCAAAGTCATCGGGCTTTTCGTTGGAAAGCCTGCGTTTGCGCCGCAGCAGATCGCGAATTTCTTCCACCGCTTCGGTGATGTATTTCGGATCGCTGGCCTTGGCGAAAATAACGTAGTCACGTTTGTTTGGATAGAGCTTGCGCAGCGTGGTCACCGGCATCAGCGCGATGTTGTCTTCGGGATTCGAGCCGCCGGAAATGCCCTGGCGGCGTTTTTGCAGCGTTCCGATCACCGTGAAGAGTTGCCCGTCGATGGTTACTTCCTGTCCGACGGCGCCGCGGCTTCCATCGGGGAACAGAAGATTTGTTGTGTCAAAACCAAGCAGCACTACAGGCGCGTGATGCTCCGTATCCGTTTCATTGAACTCCCGTCCAGTCGCAATCTTCAGATCAAAAATTTGCGTGATCGAAGGCGCGTTGCCCTGCAGGATCACATTTTTCGCCCGGCTGGAACCGTGGCGTACATCCGACGTGCCCACGCCAAACTGCGGCTGAAAGATTCGCATGGACGGGGAAGCTGCTTTCACGTGCGGAAGCGTAGCCATATCGTCGGCAAACTCCGGCAAAAGCTCCTTTCGCGTAAACCACTCGCTTGGCGGGTGCGAGAGCGACGCCCAGGGAAATCGGTAGGCGATGATGGTATCCGATCCGAGATCGCGAATTCCGCCAAGCACATTGTCGTTCAACCCGTTGATCACGGAACTTACCGCGATCACCGTCGTTATCCCGATAACGATGCCAAGGATTGTCAGCGATGAACGCAAAAGATTCTTGCGCAGCGTGTCCAACGCCAGCGCCACAAGTTCGCCGAGCTTCAGCGAATGTTCGACGCGCACCAGCGCACGCAAACGCGAACTTCGCGATTCAGCGAGCGTGTTGGCGATCGTTGACATGCGCTGTCTTCGAAAAATCTCCTATTCCGCGCGCAAGGCTTCCACCGGATCCAACCGCGAAGCTTTCGACGCCGGATACGTTCCAAAGAAGAGTCCAACACTCAGCGCCACCAGCAATCCTCCCAGCACCGACCATAGTTGCACCGCGGCAGGCAGCGAAGTCGTCAGGTAAACCAGTTTCGCGACGACGATTCCGCAGAGAACGCCGATCGCTCCGCCAATCACCGCAATCGTTCCCGCCTCGATTAAAAATTGCAGCAGGATATCTCCGCGCCGCGCACCCAGCGCCTTACGCACGCCGATTTCCCTCGTTCGCTCCGTGACACTCACCAACATGATGTTCATGATCACGATGCCGCCGACCACCAACGAGATCGAAGCGATCGCGATTGTCACCACGAAAAATGATGAGCTGATGTCTTTCCATAACGAAAGAAAAGAGTCGCTGGTCTCGATTGCGAAGTCGTCTTTAGCGTTGTAGCCAAGATGCCGCCGCCCGCGCATGATCTGACGAACTTCATCAACGGTGTCCTGAATTGTTGCGGCTGAACCTGCTCGAATGGTGATTCGCAAACTATCCGTCTGCGAACCAAAATCCTTTTGGTACGCCGTGAGCGGCAGAATAATCCAGTTGTCCAGCGAAGTGCCCAGCGAGGAGCCTTCTTTTTTTCCTACTCCGATCACCATGCACGGAAAATTGTTCCAGCGGATTTCCTTCCCGACCGGATCGCCGCCGGGAAGCAGGTTGTCCATGATGTCCATGCCGATTACGCAGGCCGGCGACGCGCTTTTCAGATCGGCATCGGTGATGTGCCGTCCTTCGATCAGGTCCACGTCATAGAGTTCAGCCATCTCCGGAGTCCACGCGCGCAAGTTGGTATCCTTCAGCGAATTCGCTCCGCTGCGCACCTCCACGCGTCCGCCCAGCGAAGCGCCAATCCCTTTGCATGACTTGCACAACTCCTTGACAGCGTCGTAGTCCTCGGTATCGAGGCGCTTGCGTTTTTGAAATTCCAGCCAGTCGTCTACATTGGTAATAATCGAAGGCTGCCTCGATACGCCAAAAACGTCCGCGCCCAAACGAAAAACTCGCGTCGCGACGTACTGATTCGCCCCATTGATCAGGCTGACCACCGCGATCACCGCTGCAACGCCAATAACGACGCCGAGCAGCGTAAGCACACTCCGCAGTTTGTGCGCCCACAAACTGGATGTAGCGATATTTACCGCCTCGGAGAAGTTCATCGACCGCTTCGCGGTCGTGCGAGACAAAGACCCCTCCGCACTCGTATCCGACGAAGACCGCTTCGCAGTGCTGTCCGATAGCGAAAGAGAGTCTGTATGAGGCTGGCCCATGCGCAGGGTTATGCGGGAATGCCCCCATCCTACCATACGCAGCGAAGCGGGCTCGAGTTACCGTTTACCGCGCGTCTCCCAGAGGCCTACGGAGTCACTTCAGAGCGCAAATGCTTGGCCAGCTTCTCGATCCGCCTCAACCGATCACCCAAGTCTTTAGGCAGTTGTCCTTCGGCGACCAAATTCACTCGCGGCGGGATTCCTGCGGATAATTGTGCCAACTCTTCCGCTTCTTGCTTGAGCTTCGCTGGATCCTGCACCGTCAGATTAGGCCCTAAGGGTGGATCAAGCGACTTGTTTGTCTGTTTGTCGGCTTCGCGAACACCCGGTGGAATTGGCCGCACTCTCTGGCCAGATTCTTTCGCCGGAAAAGATGTCAAGGTGACCGCAAGTAGAACCGAAGTAAGGAATGGCTTCCGCATAAGACACCTCCGCGGAACACTCTGTAGACCCGTGCGAAGTTTACACCCTCGCTCCTCGGTCGAATAGCACAGCGCAAAAAACAAAACCGGCCCCGCAAAAAGCGGGGCCGGTCGGTTGAAGTTAGGTATTGTTTTAGAAGCTGACTTTAAAGCCGAACTCCATCGAGCGCGGCGCGCCGATGGCGAACACGCCCGAGCCGAGTCCGGTCTCAAAGGTTCTGCGGGTTGAAGCCGTCGTACCCACGCCAGCCACCGACCCAGCGCTTCCATCGAGCACACCGCTGATCAGGTTGTCCGGACCATTGTAGTTCTTGCGGTTGAAGAGGTTGTAGAACGCCGCCTGCGGTTCAAACCGCACGCGCTCCCACTTGCGAATCGGCTTGATGGACCAGCCGAGCCGCAGGTCAAACGTGAAGAAATTTCCGTTGCCCACCTGGCCGGCAGGAGCGGTCGGCAGCTGTAGACCTTCAGAGGAGGCGCAATTGCCGATGGGGTTCAGAGAGGGCGTCACGGCGCAGAGCGACTTCAACTGGTCCGCAGTGAATAACCCGGCAGACACGAGAGTCTGTCCCGCCGGAGTCAGCTGATTGCCAAACGCGTCGCTGTATTTCTGGAGGAACGTGTTCAGGCCGCCCGGGCTAATGTCCCGGCCATACGAACCGACCTTCGATCCCGGAACCGGAGCAACACCCGTCTGGCCGTCACCGCTCGTATCGTATTGGAAGATGTCTTCCAGGTTCCCCGGAGCAAAGAACGTCAGCGTCTGCGGCAGTGCCGTGTAGAAGTGTGTGATGAAATTCGCACGGATTCCTGCCGGCAGCTCCATAACCACTCCGGCGGAGAATTGGTGCGTGCGGTCAAGGCCGTTCGGTCCGATGAATTTGCTGGGATTGTTGAAATCCAGCGCGCTGTTCACGAAGTCGCCGTCGGTTGCCTGGGCGTCGTACCGCGAAAACGAATAGGAGACCTGTGCGTTCATGCGGTGAATGAAGCTTACTGGGCTCTTCAGGTCTGAACGGAGTACAACGTCAAGACCGTTGTAAACCGACCGCCCAACTGGTTCGAGGAGAAGTACCGCGCCGAAGTCCGGATTCTTGCCCGGGAACGCCAGCACGCCTTGTCCCACTGGGAAATCGCCCGTAGCATTCGGGCCCCCGGTCAATCCGTTATTTGCGAAATCGGCAATCAGCAGCGGACGACCCGAAATTGCAGTCGTAGGGTCGGCTCCGCCGGGGCAATTCCCGGCGATACCCGCGTCAATCGTCGCCACTCCGCATTGCGCCAAAGTGGCTGCGATAGCGGTCTGTGCCGCGCCTTTATCCAAAATGCTGGCATCGCCTTGATGGTTTTGATCGATGCCGAGGAGAGTGTGTAATCCAACGTTACGAATGTAGTCCACACTGAGCACTGTGCCAGGATGAAGTTGGCGTTGAAATCCAACGTTCATTTGCACGGAATAGGGCGAGCGGAAGTTTGGAGCAAACATCGAGCCGGTGTTTGCAGTCGTGTTTACATTGCCGAAGTACGCGCCATTTGCCTGCGGCCCCGCCGCAAGCGTTGCTTGTTGGTAACTTTTCTGCAGATCGGAGATCGCCGTCTGCACGCTGCCTACAGCATTTTTATCGCCGCATATCTGAGTTGGGATATCCAGACCATCGATGGAAGTTACGAAGGAACCATCAGGGAACGTGACGCCGCCCTGTCTGCACACTTCCTGAACCTGGTTGAAGAGTCCCGTGGGCAATCGGCCGGGGCGATCAAATAGAACGTTGTTAAAAACGCCGTTCTCGTAATAAATTCCCGCTCCAGCACGGATCACTGTCTTGCCATTCTTGCGAGGATCCCAAGCTACTCCGATCGTGCCGCCAAAGTTCTTGTTTGGCTGCCGAACTCGGTTGCCTAGGCCGGGCTGAAAGTCATTCAAAGCCTGGACAGCGGGCAGGTCCGCGTCAGACCGGCCAGTATCACGGTTGTAGCGAAGGCCATAAAGGAAAGTGACATTTGGCAATATCTTCCAGGTATCGCCAATATATGCTTGAAATCGAGTATCAAACTGTCCACCGCAGCTTTGTCCGAATTCAGGAATCTCTGTAAAGCATCCTTCGCCGTTGCCAACATCAATTCTGTGGACTGGCCAATTAAGCGGATTGGTATCGCCACCAGGCCCAAAAGGATTCCCGTTTGCAAACGCGTCGGTCGCCGGACTTACGGCGGCGCGAACTGCAGGTGCTATTCCAAAGAAGTTGGCAAAGCCGCCTCCCAGAATTCGGTTCACGCCAACGCCATAACGCAGGATGTGGCGGTTAAAGCTCCTGGTACCGTCATATTTAAACTGTTTGTTCGATTGATAGGTCTTTTGCGGAGCGAGGATGTTCGGGCCGGAGCAAAATTGATCACCGCTCGTCAAACACGAAGTTGACACGTTTCCGATAGCCAGTGCCAAAAGAGGAGCAGGGTTGAAGATGGTCGATCCCGTGACCGCATCGGTGATGCCATTGCGGAATTTCAGATAGCCGAGCCGGAAGGTGTGCGTCCACTTTCCGTGCGTAATGTCAAAACCTCCGCCATAGGAAGG
>WNFR01003470.1_pt1 | contig 23101 bp, 23 predicted proteins | sample 5400221 | NCBI WGS metagenome assembly WNFR01 (sample SAMN13153357, study PRJNA577476) | soil metagenome | isolation source: 40 cm soil under Madrone tree | place: USA:California | collected 2016-06-14 | reverse complement strand
GAACTGGCTGGAAGGAGCAAACCGCGTGCAGCATTTGGCAGGGCGCGTTAGCTTTGCAGCCATGCTGATAGCCCTGGCGGGATCCTCAATTGATCAGGTGGTCGCCGGCCTCGGCTGGGCGCTTGCCTCGTCCTCGATTATTGCCTGGTCCGGTTCGCTGATTACCAGAAGACTTCTGGCCACCCGGGGCCGTCCTCAAACCAGTGATGCTTAAGGCTGCGCAGCCGTTCAGTTGAGTTGAGAGTTCAACCTTTGGGTTGCAGATTTCCAGCGCAGGCCAAAGCTTGAACTCTGAACTGTTTCAGCCAGACGCTTCCTTAGCCTGATCCTTCCTGGTGGCACTCCGCGATTTAGTGGAAGTCTTTTTCTTAGCCGGAGCTTTGGCCTCAATAGCCCGTCCGGCCTGCTCAGGTGCGGATGCTGCTGCTTCGATCCGAACTGGAGCCGGGTTCAAAAAGGCGTCCCAGCGATAGCGAGGACGCTCATCCGCTTCGCTCAGGCGCTTGAACACAAGATTAGTCACGGCTTCGGTCACCCAGCCGTGATAGAAGCCGCCTACTGATTGCAACTCAGCATCTGGTGCGGGATTCATGAAATCGATGGCATAGGGCACGTCGTCCTTGATTGCGAACTCGACCGTATTAATGTCGTAACCCAGGGCCGTGCAAAGCGTCCGCACATCTTCGACTACTCGCTTTGACAGCGCGGGCGCCAGGTAATTAGGGTCGTTGACATATTGCTCTCCAGAGAGGTAGGCCTTGCGCGGATCGTAAGGCATGATCATTACTTCCTGCTGGCCGATGCAATAGCACCGGACGAACTGATCGAAGTCGATGCCTTCCTGCAAAGTCATGCACAACGTGCCAGTCTGATCATATTCCGCGATCAGCTCTGCCAGCGTGCTAACCCTCGAAACATTCTTCCATCCGCCGCCGTCAAACGGCTTCAGGAACGCGGGGAGCCCAACGTAATCGATGATCGCCTGCCAGTTGAGGGGAAACTCGAGATTGCGCAAGCTTTCACTGGTGATTCCGGCGATGTAGTCCTTCTGTGGCAGCAGCACCGTCTTTGGCACGGCCACGCCGAGTTTGCGCGCCAGCGAGTAATTAAAAAACTTATCATCAGCCGACCACCAGAAAGGGTTGTTGATGATGATGGCGCCTTCGAGTGCCATGCGCTTCAGCGTGGCCCGATAGAAGGGCACTTCGTGCGAGATGCGGTCGATCACCAGGTCGTAGAGTGGCGGCGCGTCATGGCGAACGCCTCCGAGAGTGATAAATTCCGCCACGACCGATCCGTTTCCGCGTTCATTGATATTTCTAATCAGAGCTTCCGGAAAAGTCTTTTCCCGGCCCACCAAAATACCAACTTTTTTCATTAACCAAATGTCCTTTCGTAACCACTCTGGTCGGATTCGTGCCGGCTGGCCAGCGACTAACGAACCAGGCGAACGGCCTGTTAGTGCGTGCTCTCTTACTTAACGCGGTGGGGAGCGTGTTGTCAAACGGGTGGACATCCCACAATGGAACACCAGCATCAGTGAGGATAGAGCAAGACCCATTTCCATATTGGCTTGTGTTACAATCCCGACAAAATGCAGAGCTCTTGATTCTCAGGTGTTGTGAGCATGAAACTAAAAGCCCCCTCGCGCTTTCGAAGATTAATCGTCCTGGCGATAGCGCTATTGTTGTCAGTGGTCTTCTTGTCTCTGAGCCCTTTGGCCAGGGCTGACGATCCCAAGAACCCTACGGCTGAGCAGATCGCCGAAACGGTAATAGCATACGCGGGAGGCGGTTTTGGCCGCGCGGTTCTGACTCAGATTCGGCGCAATGGCGTTGAACGAGGGAAATTGACTCGCATTGCAGCGGACGGCCGTGCGGAGGAGATGCGATACGAACTGCGCTTTGTGCGCGGGGACAAGGCGGAAAAAGACAAAGTGCGCCTTGATAGCAAAACACCGCGGAGCGAGTACTCCCTGGTCTATGGTGACGGTCGCATCTTCGGTATCATCAACGGGGCAATGTTTACACCTCGCGCCGACGCCTCGGCCGACTTCATTGCGCAGCAAGCTCATAGTATCGACGCGCTCCTGCGTTACAAAGAAAACGAATCCAAGCTGAGTGCGGCCGGCAAGGACAAACACCAGGGCATAGAGGTTTATGTTATTGATCTCACTGACAAAGCAAATCGCCGAACGCGATACTTTGTGAGCGCCCGGACCTTTCGCGTCTTGTGGCTTGACTACGAGGAAACCCCACCCGGGTCAACTACGCCGGTAAAATACACCAGGCGTTTCTATGATTATCGCCTGGCCCAGAGCACTCTGGTGCCCTATCGGACTGTGCTGCTGGAAGATGGAAAGCAAACACTCGAGACCCGGATTCTCACGATTACCTACGGCGTGAAGATGGAGGACTCGCTCTTCCAAAATCCAGAGGCAGCAAGTTCGGCAGGGAACCCCTAAGCCGGCTCTCCCATAATCTGCGACTCGTCAATTGGGTGAGAAAAGGAAACTAGTCTGAGTCCGTATCAATAATCGTAAGGGAACTGGTCCCGCTGAATCCTGGGGAGCCGGCCAAAAGCCCATTTTTTTCGGAACCGAAAAGGCCGGCGGGCGTGTTTACTGCCGAGGCGTTCGTGGGCCGGTGTATAATTTTGCTCGCGATGAGCCGTAGTGCAATTGGAAATTTGCGTCACCGCTGACTGAGAGCCTGCCTGCCCGATGAGAACGCTAACTTCGATTGAGGAGTTGGACTTCGCCGCCGCGATGCCGTCGACTGTCGTCGTTAAGAAGACGTCGGATCACGTGCTGCTGGAAGAAACCCTGGCGGGCGACGAAGACGCGTTTGCGGAATTGGTAGGCCGCTATCGGAACCAAATTACCGGTTACATTTACCGCATGACAAACGATTATGACGGAGCAGTCGATTTGGCCCAGGAGACGTTCATGCGGGTATATCGGGCGGCCGGCCGCTATCAGACGACCCATGCATTTTCAACTTACATCTACCGGATCGCAACGAACCTGGCGATTAGTGAGTTGCGCAAACGCAAGCGCCGGCGACTGGTATCGCTGACGGGCCTGCTCTCGTCCGACGATGGTCAGGAGGCCAGGGATTTCGATGCCCCGGACGAAAAGCCTCTGCAAGATGTCAATCTGGTCGATTCGGAAAAGCGCGCCGTGGTGAAACGAGCCATCAGCACTTTGCCGGATAAGTATCGCGCGCCGCTCGTGCTGCGTGACGTAGAGGGTAAGAGTTACGACGAGATCGCCGCGATCTTATGCACGAGCGAGGGAACGGTGAAGTCGCGCATCAACCGGGCCCGGAATTTCCTGCGCGACAAGATGCGGAATTACATCCAGGTGGTGCCATGATGAATGGGAAAGAATGCCGCGCTACGCGGCGAGAGATTGACGAATCGGAACTGAACCAGAAGTTAGGCGATCAAGCACGCGCGCATATTGCCTTATGCGCCGCGTGTCGAAAATTTTGCGCCGAACGCACCAGCCTGCGCGAGTTAGTTGGCAGTCTCGAGCCGGTCGCCGCACCAGGAGATTTTGACCTGCGACTCCGAGCGCGCCTGGCCAATGAGCGGCATCGCGCTCGTCAGCCGTTTGCGTTTCGTTTTGTAATCGGCACTCCCGCAATCACAGTCGCCGCGCTGGTAGTCATGCTGGCGGTGGCGCTGGTGTGGTTCGCACAGAAAAATCAGAACCAGGCGCCGGCGATAGCCGCGGACTCAACCAGGCAAGAGCCAGCACTTCCCAATCAAACGAGCTTGGCCTCAAACAGACATGAGGCGCCGGTACAGAGACCCGAAGTCCTGTCTCCGTCGGTCGTCGATCCGAAACCAACAGGTCGTCAGAATAGAGAAGGCAATAACTATAAAGACATCAATAGTAACTATGCGGGCGTTAATGTCAGAGACTATGGCGTTTTACCCGCGGAATCCATAAGGCAGATAGAACAAAGAGCGGGCGAAGTTTCTCTCAGTGCGCCTCTCAAACCGATGGTTGTGTCCATGGAGGATGACCGTGGCGCGACGCGCAGGATTTCTTTGCCACCGGTAAGTTTCGGCGCACAGCGAATGGTCGACAATCGAACTCCGCTGAGTTTCAGTTCGAACAGCCGAAGCTGGTAATGGCAGTGTTAAGACCATGAACACGTTTTTCCATCGAGCAGTTATGTTGTTGATTACCGGCGCCGCGGTGATCTGCTGGACCGGCGCGGCCAGCGCGCAGACAATCGCGCCGGCGGCATCGACAGCTATTCAGAAACCGGCTACGGTGCAGCCGCCGGCGCCGGAGAAAACACAACTCAGACGGCCGCCCAGGCGGGCATCGACTCCACCTGCCACGGTCACAGTCATCGCAGATCAAACGAAAGTTGCGCCGCAAGTCGTGACCATCGTGCATCGTTTGAGTGGGGTCAAGATGCTGCGGTTTTTACAGCGGCAGTCTGGCGCGCCCGGTACGGTTTACACAATCGATACTGACTCAATCTCAAGCGACGCGCACGCGAGCATCATCGCCGGGTGGGCCATGGAGGATGGGAAAACGATCGCCGTGCGACTGCCGCAGGCCGGTGCCGAACTCGAATTTGCGCGGGCGCTGGTGATGCCCGCCGCAATGACCCCGGAGGTACCAGGCGCGATAACCAGGCGCATGTTCATACCCCCGGGAGGCGCCGAACCCGACCTGACGGTGATTACGCGCGACGGCCGAAAACTGAGGGCACGTTATATCGGGTTGGACGCACAGACTGGACTGTCGGTGTTGCAGGTGAACGCGGTTGTTGTACCGCTAACGCCTGAGGCAGGCGCGAGGGAATTGAGTCAAGGACAGGCGGTACAGATTTTTGCTCCTGAGCGCACGACGCCCGAGGGTGAGAGCTCACCGCGAAACATCTACGTAAAAGTAGGTGAGGTTGATACAAAGGTCACCGCGCTGGCCGACAGTCCTGGGAAACTGGAGCGACTGACGGTGCGCGGCAACAGACTCTCGCCTTCAGTTATTGGCGGCGTCGCGTGTGATGAAGCAGGAAAGACGCTCGGCATAGTTGAATCCATTGAGGGCGACGACGCGCGCATTGTGCCCTCAGATACAATTCGTGCGGCCGCGCGCCGCGTATTGGAGCGGCAATCGAGCGTTCCCAGGCCTCTGCTTGGTGTCGTAGGTGAACCGGTGAAATTCGCGGCGCGAGCTTCGTTCCTCGCGCGCGGATGGGACGAAAAGCATTTGACTGAGTTTCTCCAGAAGCAACTGGGGATTCTGCTGACCTCGGTTAGGCCGGGGACGCCGGCGGCGCTGGCCAAATTGCGTCCTGGCGACGTTATTGTCCGGGTCAATCAGGAAGACATTGAAAGCAGCGAGGAATTCTCGAAAGTGCTGGGAGAAGCGGGCAGCGGCCGGGAAGTTCAGTTTCTGGTCCAGCGGCCGAGTTCCCCGGGCCCGTTTCCGATAGACGTGAAACTTGGAGGTTCGTTTGATCCGGTCTTCGAATACCATTTTGAATTCCCCGCGATGGCCGCGAACCTAAGTGGTCTGGAAGGACTGGGAGTTGAGACGATGGCCCTCTCGCCAAAGAACCTGTCCCAACTGGGCGCGGAGAATGGGGTACTGATAGTAGCCGTAGAACCCGAAAGCATTGCCGCACGCAACGGGCTCAGGGAGGGCGACGTTATTGAATCGATCGATGGCCGTGTCTTGCGACCGGGCGCCTGGAACATGGGCTTTGAGTTCAATCGCCAGAAGAAGCACGTGCTCTCATTGGTCAGGAAGCGGGAAAAGAAGCAGGTAGTCCTCGAGCCAGTGGAGTAGTTATTTCTGACTTACACTTAGCCACTCAGACGTTTTGGCGAGGTTTCGATCCAGAGGTCATGGATCTGAAATTTCAAATTTCAGATTTGAAGAGTGTCAATCAATCTCCCGGCTTGCCCGCAAGCAATCCTTCGCACGCAAGAGTCTGCGGTCCACTTTCATTGCAGATAGCGAACCTGGCATTCGATCCCTGGTACATGGTCACGCCCGCATACTCGCCGCGAGCGTTCAGAATATAAAAGTTCACGTAGAAGTTCGGCGTTCCCTTGCTGTTGAGCAAGCGCTTCTCAACCGTGTTGGCTTTGATGCGCTTGAGCGCTTCCATCCCGGCGTCCTTCGGATGCGCGCCGCGCCGCATTTCTTCGATGATGAGAAACGAGCAGAGGCCGTAGAGGTTTGCTTCGCCACGACCGGTGGAACCGGCCGCTCCCACGCTGCCGTCAACATACAGACCGGCGCCCAGAATCGGCGAATCACCTACGCGCCCGGGGATCTTCCAGGACAGACCGCTCGTAGTCGTTACACCACAGATTTCGCCCTTGCTGTTAATGCCGTCGCAATTGATCGTGCCATGGAAATTTTCTTCTCGCAGTAGTCCTTTGGCCAGCATGTCCAGAGCCGCGCGGCGCCCGGCTTCAGCTCTCTTTTTCGGATCGAGATAGTGTGACGGATCGATTTGGCGCTTCCACTTAAGCCAAAGCTCGCGGGAATGCGGCGTATTCAGATCATCTTCGATCGTAAATCCCATACTGCGCGCAAAATCCTGTGCGCCCTTGCCGACTATCAAGTGATGATCCGTCTGTTCCGATACGGCTTTCGCGACCAGCGAAGGCCTGCGGACTCCTTCGATTGAGGCCACTGCGCCGGCCTGTTTCCTTGGTCCGTGCATGCACGAAGAATCAAGCTGAACGACGCCTTCAGCGTTTGGGAGACCGCCATAACCGACGCTGTCATCCAGCGGATCGATTCAGGTACACCTTACGCAGGGCCTCGGGTGATTTGTCGGGTTCGGACGCGTCAGCCGATGAGGGATCGATTTCCGTTGGCCGAGGAAATGACCAGCGGCTTGACGGCGCTGGGCACCAGCATCGTCGGCAAAGCGGTGCTGGTCCCCGATTTCGACGCGAGCACCAGGCTGGCCGCGCCAGTTCCAATCATGAAATCACGGCGTTTCATCTTTGATTGACCTCGCTTTTGTTTTTCGGACTTTGCAGGGCGTGTTTACACGAGCCGTGTGGTATCAGTCAACCTGAAAACCAAATCTTTGGGAAGCGCTTGCTTTTGCCACTCGATCAATCACGGTAACCAGCAGCAGATATCGGCCGGGTCGCAGACCTTCCAGATTTATCTCGGCCGCATAGGGAAGTCGCTGCGAGTCTGAAAGCCCATCAATCTGAATCTTGTGCAAAGGCATGGTAATGACCGGTTCATTATCGCGAAACAGTTGTACTTGAACAGCCAGATCGGCGCCAGTGGCGGGAGCACTGGTAGAAACCGCGGGCACACTATTAGCGCGTTCGGTGACGCCCTGGACCGCCGGCCCCGGGGTGGTGCCTGCTGAATTACCACTCGCATTATAAACAAAGGTCAGAAAGCGTAGATGCGAAGAGCTCGCAAAGCGGTGGTCAACATTCAGGTACACCTTACGCAGGGCCTCGGGTGATTTGTCGGGTTCGGACGCGTCAGCCGATGAGGGATCGATTTCCGTTTCAGTCTTTCGCTCGCCGACGATCAAGCTGCTGAGAGTCAAAGCTTTTGAACTAAGATCTGGAATCTCGATCCAGGCTACGGCACTCCCCGCGTGGCCCTGTCTTGCGTCCACGGTGGCCACCCGAACTTGATAAAGCCCGGGCTTAATCGTGCAGAAGTGGGTGTAGAAGACATGGTCCGGTGGTGGAGCCTTCGCATTGCTGGACTTCGTTTTAATCGTCAGATGTCTGTTAAAGCTGCTTACGGGTTTGCCCTGGTCATCGTATACGCCACCAGCGACATCAATTGCCCCTACCTGTTGGTCTTCCTGGGGCTCGAGCACCAGAGAGTTGGTTGTAATCCTGATTGAAGTTGTGAGCGTTGGGCCCACTTGGGCAAGATCCAGAAAGTTTAATGAAATCGATACTGGCAAATCGCTCTTCGGATAGATCGCTCGCAGTGTCTCACCCATTAGTTCGCCGGACGGCCTGACGCCGGCTTCACCTTCTTTTCTTTTCTGTGATGCCGGCCCGGAAGGCGGACTGTCACCAAAGCCATGATGGAAACGAATTACCAGATCAGGATGTCCGTTGACGATGACTTCGATGCGGCGAGATTTTTGATTGAGTTGCTCTGCCTCTTCGGGCCGCCAGGCCAGGAGATAGTAAGCGGACGTCTCTTTCAAAGCCCTGGTGACGCCGGCCGACAGGTCGTTGCTGTTTAAGTAGGCGCGGCCGCCGGTATCTGACGCCAGAGTGTTGAGGCCGTCTTGAGTGGCGGTGAGCGCGCCCGCGGCTCCGCGCATCAGCCTGCCTGAAGGGTCAAACGGTGTCTCCGTGCCGGCGTCAGGCATTCCCGAGGTCAAGCCGCGCGAGTCAATCGAGTAAATGATTACGCCGGCCGCCGCCGCCGCGGAAGTGATTTGGCGCAACCGATCGTTCGAGTCTGAGTTTTTGCTGTTCAGTAAGAATCCATCTGAGATCAAAAAAACAAGTTTGCGTCCTGGTAGCACCATAGCGTTCCTGACCAGAGTCTTGAGTGAATTGAGCGTACCATTGGATAGGTAATCCGTCTGCTGAACAATTTGCGAGGCTCGCCCATGGATTTCTGACTCGGCCATATTGCGAGGCAGCTGTGGATTCAAGCGGATCAATTCATCGACGAAAAAAGTGAAAACATCATCATTCTGCTCTTCGATTAGTTGGGCTTGATACTCAGTCATCACCGGCCGTTGCGAGTCTTTGAATGCGAATGACCTGGGTACTAGTCTTTCGACCGCTGCCTTCAGGACAATCTTGTCGCCAGTGAGTTGTTGCAGAAACCCAATCTGCCCACTGCTTGAGGTGATGGCCACTTCGTCGTTCTGGCCCATGTCATGATCGATAAAACGTTGGAGCAGCATACGGGTCTGCTTGTTACTCGCCAGGGAAAGGTGCAGGTCATCGATGAAGAAAAAGAGTGTGCGCCCACGATCGAGTGGGACAGGCTTACCTGGGGGGACGCTGGCGGCGGAAGTGCCGCGCGCAGCCGCGAGCTGGGCCTCTTCATTTCGGCTCCCCGCCACGATTCGCTCGAAAAAAGAAATGTCCCGGGGCTTGCCGTCAATCTTCAAAACAAACTGGTCGCGCTTCAAGCCATCTACGAAAGTGCCCTGTTTGTCGAAGACCATTACGTCTGTTTGCACCAGCGCTGTGTTGACCCGTACGACGTCAGGACCCTGGCGGGAAGCTCCCTGCTCCTGCGCAAACCCCGGCTCCGCGCACGCCCAACATGCCGCTAAGAAAAAGACAATGCGCAAAGGCAGGCCGTGAACTCGCACGCTGGCAGAAACTCCTGATTCAAGTACTGAGGTAGCTGGGAAGATCGCCGCAGATGATATCATGCCGCACCCGGAAACGGGGCCGCTCGATTCTAACCTGGACTAAGGGCTGAGGCTGATTGACGAGATCATGGACGAACTGAAAAAGCTGATTCGCGAAGTGCCGGACTTTCCCAAAGCAGGGATAAACTTTTACGACATAACCACGTTACTTAAGCATCCCGCGGGTTTGCGTCAGACCGTCGACGCGCTGGCCGCGGAATTTGAAGGGATGAAAATCGACACCGTGATTGGTGTCGAGGCGCGCGGTTTCATTTTCGCGCCGGCCCTGGCATATCACCTGGGGGCGGGTTTTGTGCCGGTGCGCAAGCCAAAGAAGTTGCCGGCGGCTCGAACTTCGATTTCCTACGATCTTGAATACGGGCAGGACACGCTCGAGATTCACAGCGACGCGGTCAGCAAGGGCCAGCGAGTCATCATCGCAGATGATTTGCTGGCCACTGGCGGAACTGCGCGGGCGGTGTGTGATCTGGTCGAAGGCCTGGGCGGCAAAATCGAAGGTCTAGTCTTCGTAGTCGAACTGGAATTCCTTCCCGGCAGAAAGAAACTGGAAGGCTACGACGTACGGTCGCTGATTAAATATCAATCGTAGAGACGATCTTTGGTCCTGGTGCTTCGAACTTTGTTCGCCGGGGCCAACTTGAAGGCTGCAAATCCAAAGTACGAAGCACCAGGTACAAAAGCCGCCGGCTACTTTGCGATTGACCATTCACCATTTACTATCTTGTTGTGTGCTCCCGTAGCTCAGTTGCATAGAGCGCTCGCCTCCTAAGCGAGAGGTCGCGCGTTGGAATCGCGCCGGGGGCACCACTATTTTTAAAACTGACTCCCCCTTGCTCTCCCCAATGAGTGAGTTAGCCGCCGATAAAGAGCGACGTTAGCACCCGCGGGCTTGCTGCAGGGGTCCGTCGCCCGTTTTGGTCCGTTCGTGAAGTTCTACGTCGGCATCACTGACTACGATTGGTTCAACTCCACACTTCGAAAGAATCGGTTGATGGGATCAATTTCTGACGATCTTCGTCTACGGTAACCTTCAAAGCGTTACAGTGGTTATTCTCAGGATATGTCTTACAATATGCCATGACATTGTACATTTGATTGCCGCGGCGAGAACGGAAGAGCGATGCTGGCTGAGTTCGCGGGTTTAGCGCATCGGTGTTTTCATAGCTAATTGTATGTCGTTCATGAGTAAGACAGCAGCGTTCATGGGTATGGGCGCTTTGCGAAATCTGGTTTCCGATTCAATGGCAATAGACATGGGATCGGCGGCAACCATCATCTATGTGCGCGGACGCGGCGTGGTCGTGGACGAGCCGTCCTTAGTCGCTGTCAATATCGTCACCGGAGAGGTAATAGCGATTGGGCTTGAGGCGCAACAGATGTACGGACGAGAGGCCCGCGATGTTACTGTAATTGCTCCCTTGCTTAATGGGGTCGTCGCGGACTTTGAAAGAACTAAGGAGATGCTGGCGCATTTTGTGCGCAAAGCACGCAGCGGTGTTTCACATTTCAGCCGTCGTGCGCTGATGAGCGTATTGTCTGGCGTTACGCAAGTTGAGCAGCGGGCGCTACTCAGCGCTGCCGAGGGAGCGCGTATCGGCCGCGTGTGCATGATAGAAGAAGGACTGGCGGCAGCCTTGGGGGCAGGTGTCAGAATTGACGACTCCCACGCTTCCGCGGTTGTTGACATCGGTGGGGCGACAACCAACGTTGCCGTCGTCGCGAACGGCTCAATTGTTAACGCGCGCGCCGAGCGGATCGGAAGCTGGAATATTAACGCCGCGATTATTGACCATGTCCGTCGTCACCGTGGATTAGTCATCGGCGCGCAGACCGCGGAGCGTCTTAAGCTTGAACTAGCATCAGCGACCATTCCCGACGACCTCGCGCAGGAGATCACGATCAAGGGGCGGGATATCTTGTCAGGAAGTCCAGGGGCTATCGAGATCACGGCCGGCGAAGTCTATCCTGTCGCCCACGAGGTGGTTCGCAAGATCGGGGAAATCATCTCTACGACCCTCACGGAGCTTCCTGCTGAAGTAGCGAGTGATATCTATGATCGAGGGCTCGTCCTCACGGGCGGTGGTGCACAGTTCAGTGGGTTGAACGATTATTTGCGTGACGAAACCAAGCTGCCGGTGCGGATCGCTGATGAGCCCAGATATGCCACTGTGCGCGGTCTTGAGCAGATGTTTGACGAGCCACTGTGGGTACGCCGCGCCATGCGCTGCGGGCCTCAGCTGTTGCTGGATCTGGAGAGGGATCTTTCTGGTTCTGAAACGTAAAGGACGCAATGCGCCGCACACGGAACGTGGCTTTGTTTTCTCCTACCACGCTAACCACTCGCTCACTCTCTTGGGTGTGACCGTATGACTTACCGAACTGCGGATCTCCGGGCTGACGTATGCATTTCCGGCTCGCAAGTGGTTCCGAACTACAAGACACTCCAGTCGTTTCGTACTTTCTCCAACCTGCACAAAAGCCCACGGAATTGTTTGGCGAGCAAATTCTCAGTGCTCGAACGGTTTTTTCAGAACGCGTCCAGCCTTCTTCAAAAATGACGTAATTTTTGAATCGTTCTTCTGATCATTGTCCTTTGGTTTTACGTCCTTCTGCGGTGTCGCAGAAGGACGCGATGCAGACATTGGCAAGTTGGATTTCACAGGCGAGGAAACGGACTTATCTGAAGGCGCCTCGGCTTTTGCGCGTGTCGGTGTGAAAGAAGGCAACGGTCTCGGTAAGGGAGTTTTGGCTTCAACAGGAACAGCCCGAAACGGATCGTTGTCGTCCGGCTGGCGGACACGTTCGCTCTTGCGTGGAGCATCACTCTTCGGAGGTGTCCGGTTGAAAGCCGGCGACGGGGTTATGAAGGGAGATGCCGCCTCGACAGGAGTGACAACAGCCCGGTCCCGATCGCCGGACGGTATCGGATTGTAAGTTTTTGCTGCTCCTGGACTGCTCTGAAGTAGGTTTCGCTTGGCGACGTTGTGGAAGTACAGGAACAGAGCGATTGCCAGGATGACGCCCGAGGCAATGAGTGTTAAGCCGCGCCCGTGTGAATTTGTCGGCGGCGCCGATTGTGGCAGGGCGCTTTCTTCCAATGCCAACGGCCCGCTGTGGTTGACGAGTCCGGTACTATCCATCGCGCAAAGTTTTTCGTCGTCTTCATAAATAAAGTCACACACTGGACAGCGTTTCATGGGGGATGCCTCCACAAATCAGCATTGTTTTGGGCAAGTGCGGAAGCGAAAGCTAAGGCAGGAAACGCCTCTGAGGTAATCCGCTGATCGTGTAGCTTACAAAATCCCTGGCAAACGGGCAACTGAATTCAGCGAGATTATGCCGAAGACACCCCAGATGCTTGAGATTAGGAACTAGTTCGTGAGAAGTGATTGGAAGTAGGGATAGAGACCGACTGCGCAAACGACAGGTTTTACATGGGTTCACCGGTTTTTCGCGCCGGGGGCCCCCATTTCCGAGAGACTCAAAACACTCTCGTTCTAGTCAAATAGTATATCCACGGAGAACTCGTGTCTGACTGGCACACTGTTCCCGCAAAGCCATAGGCTTCAGTGCCAACGAAACCCGCCTGGGTCAACTGTTCGATTTGCTGGTCGATGCTTATGTAGTACGTCAGAAGAGAGTATCCATGAGCATTGTCATTGATGACTGCATACTTGTCTGATTGCATCGCATGCTCGTTCAGGCTCAGGTGTTTGGGGAGGTAATACAGCGCGTGAGCACAGTTCTTGAGAAAATCTAGATCAAATGAAAGTCTCTGCTGCCAGGGCAACCGATCGAAATCCTCATAGTCACGGTTGTGGGTTGAAAACATAAAGAGGCCGCTCGCCTTGAGAACGCGAAAAACCTCTTTCATGACCGCGATGCGATCTTCATGCACCATATAATCGAGGCCGTTATTTGACGCGAGCACGAAGTCAAAAGTCGCGTTGTCAAAGCTCGTCAGATCCCTCGCGTCCCGGCAGAGAATATTAGCTTCCGGATATTTGCCCTTAGCAGTCTCAACCAGGTCTGGCGCATAGTCGATCCCGACATAGTTCCGGCTAATTGGAAGTAGAAGCTTGGTTGTCCTGCCTCCGCCCACGCCAATATCCAGGAGCCGGTTGTTTTTGATCAGCGGGGCTATCTGTTCGAGAATGGCGCGTTCCGCGTCCTGTATAACATCCAGATCCCCGTACCAGTGGAGCATTGGTTTGCCGGTGTAAGCTCTCCGGTTTATCGCGTCAATAATTTTCTTGTACTCCATAGGGCGGCCAGTTAGGCACGGTGCCGTAGATTTCTCAGGTTCAGATCGCATCACCTAACAGCAGACGCCGCACTTGCAGAAACAGTTTCGCTCTGGAGGTCAGCGCGCGTTCGCAAATGTAGTTCTTCACGATCTCGCCGCCAAACTCTTCCTTGAATCTATTTATTCTGAGCCGTTCCAGATCGGTGTTTCCCTGATACCAGCCGCCGAAGTCATAGACTGAAAAGCCTTCGGCCTGAAATCGTTCCATGTCCTGCCAATGCTGAAAACGATTGGCCCGGCCAATCTTGTTTCTCATCGCGCTGCTGTCGAAACTTCGAAAGTGCGATGCGGAATACAATAATGTTGCCCGATGGTTGGAACAGTGATAGACGTGCCAAACCAACCGGTTGCCGGTTGCGTCGCTGACGCGCGACAGAGCCAGAGCGCCGGCCCTGGCCAAAAGCGACAACCAGGACCGATTTAATTTCGGTTGGGCCTTCTGGCTCGCAAAGGCGTCGTAGTAGTCGCAGAACTCTCGAAAGGTTTCCAGGTCGGCAGCGTTGCGACAGTCATAGGTAATCCGATCCTGAACGGCAGCGCGCCGGATTTCGTAACGGGTGTCGCGTTTGAAGCCGCTCAAAAGCTGTTTGGGATCGCGATTGAGGTCGAGGAGGATCGTATAGAATTCACGGCAGAGCATCTCTGCTCGGGGCTGAGCTTGTTGGAAGCAACGCATCAGATCTACTCCTGCCGGTGCGGGGTCTTCGCCATTCCAGGACTCTGCAATGCGCAAGAGGTTCTTCCGATAGACGATCATTCAGCAGTCCTGTAGCTTCTTAGTCGCCAAGCTGAAGACCCGGCTCGACAGCCGGAACCGTCTCGTCGGTTGGCCGCGGGCGAAGGGTACCTAACCGGCGAGATCCTCTGAGCAGGCACACGAGCCACCAGCGCAGTCCGGAGACACGAACCGCGAACGACGCCAAATCGTCATTATTGCCGATCAGCGCCCGGCCGAGAGTGAACAGATCGTGATCCAACTCGTTTTGTCCACGGTCGGTAGTAACCGCGCAGGCATAACCAAGTTTGCGGGCATCGTCAGCCAGCAGGCTCGAGTACTCGCCCTTGGGATAAGATAGCGTCGGCTTGTCGACACCCAGATGCGTGACGAGTTCATTAAAAGAGTGTAGCAGTTCGCGCTCGGTATCCGACGCGGAGAGTCCAACTAAGCGTAAATGAGAGCAGGTGTGGGAGCCAAACTCAAAACCGTAGTCTGCTTTCAACTTTCGCGCTTCTGTCCACGACAGATACTGCTGGTCGTCTGCGGGGGTCCAGGTCGAAGGCCGCTCGCCGTTATCTTCCTGATTGGCTTCATCGGTGATCAGGAAGACGGTAGCTGGAAGACTGCGCTCGGCAAGCAGCGGCGCAGCGACCGTCAAAAAATTTCGAAAGCCATCATCAAACGTCAGCACAACCGAGTAGTTACCCAACGACTGCCCCTCTTGGTGGGCGAACAAATAATCCGACAGGGAAACGACGTTGTAATTGCGCTGAAGAAAATCAAGGTGAACAGCGAATCTCAGGCGGCTGACGTGCAGCGCTATAGGATCATGCGCCCTGCCGCCAGGGCGTTCAGAGACGCCGTGGTAGCAGAGAAAGGTTACGCGCTTACGGTGGTACCAGGCGGCAAGTCTGGTTACGCCAAGGCGATACAATAGGGCAAACAGAACCTTCTTCATCGAGACGAGCTCTATTTAGAGCAGATGAATAGTTATCCTGAGACAGGCAGCTGAATAGTTTTCGTGCAGAGGTCGAACAACTGTCCAGAAAAAGTATCACCGCCCAGTCTGTCCCCACGTGACTGAGCTAACTGATTTCCGGATTCTTGTTGGGAAGCAAAGACTACTACGGACCATCGCCCATGACAAGCCCTAGACTCTCTTTAAGCGCGATTTAATCTGGCAACTTTTCTTGCCATGTGGCCAATCGTATTAAGGTAGCGCCCAGCCCGCCCGCGTCAGGAGGCGCATCACCCCAGTCTTCAACGAATGGAGTGCGCGCCAGAATTGATCTAACCATCTCGCGCTGCACGCCGATGCCCTTGCCATGGATGATCCGAACCACGCGGAAACCTTTGCGACGGGCCTCGCGCAGATATTCTTCCACTACCGGTTTCACTTCGCGTGGAGGGATCGTGTGCAAGTCAAAGACGTCGGTGATTTCAATCTCGACCGGTTCGGGAAATGGATCGAGACAGTCGTCATCGTTTTGCATTTCCGATTCTTCGCCCTATAATTTTAAGTGTTCGAAATCTTCTAACAACTTGTTCTTGCTGAGACCAGAAGCCTTGCTGAGTACACACCGCAGAGAGGAACCCTCGTGGCGATTCGTCTGAGCAGAACGTTTATTCTGCGAAAGCTCCACCAATTAACGGGCATCATGCCCCTGGGCTTTTTCTTACTCGAACATTTTTACACCAACTCCAAAGCGTTGACCGGGGCGGCTGACTTCAATAGCGCCGTCAAGGATTTGCAGTCGATCCCTTACATTTTGTTCGTCGAGATCGGCGGCATCTTCATCCCCTTAATCTATCATGCCGTCTATGGCATGGTGATCACGGTCGAGATGCGGCCTAACAATCTCTTCTATCCTTACGCACGCAATTGGTTCTATACGGTTCAACGAGTGACCGGCTTTATCTTGTTTTTCTTTATCACTTTTCACGTGCTGAATTTCCGCTTTGGTTTGATTCCCGGACTCAATACGGTCTCGGTCGCTCATCATCCAGACGAGGCTTTTGCCACGGTTGCGCGCGAGTTCAGGAGCATCCCGATCTTCATCGTGTATGTAATTGGGATTACTGCGACGGTGTGGCATTTGGCAAACGGCATCTGGCTGTTTCTGGTCGATTGGGGCATTACGATCGGCGAGCGGGCACAGAAGATCACGGGCTATGCGTGCCTGGGATTCGGCGTCTTTTTGCTGGCCGTGGGCATCAACGCGGCGGTGGCATTCATTCGTCCCGGGGGTCTGCTGGCGGGGATTCTGTAGACTTGTCCGACAAACTTTAGTTTGTCGATGTTGTCATCGGGAGCCTATTGCGGAACTTAACGACAAACTTCAAAGTTTGTCGGACATTTTCATAGAACTTATGGCGAGTGGAATCAAGATAGCGGTGGTTGGCGGCGGCCTGGCCGGTCTCGCAGCGGCGATGAAGATCGCTGAGGCCGGTCACGAGGTCGATCTGCTTTCGGTGGTGCCGGTCAAGCGTTCGCACTCTGTCTGTGCTCAGGGCGGCATCAATGGCGCGGTCAATACGAAGGGCGAAGGCGACTCGACCTGGGAACACTTCGACGACACTGTTTACGGCGGTGACTTTCTGGCGCACCAGCCGCCGGCAAAAGCGATGTGCGAAATGGCGCCGGCGATCATCTATCTGTTCGATCGCATGGGGGTGCCGTTTTCGCGAACCCAGGAAGGCCTGCTCGACTTTCGTCGCTTTGGCGGCACCAAGCATCATCGCACTGCGTTCGCCGGCGCTTCGACCGGGCAACAGCTTCTGTACGCGCTGGACGAGCAAGTTCGGCGCTTTGAAGTAGAAGGCCGGGTCAAGAAGTACGAAGGCTGGGAAATGATGTCACTCATGCTCGACGATCATGAGGTCTGTCGCGGCGTCGTGGCGATGAATTTGCGCTCGCTCGAGTTGAAAGCTTTTCCTGCCGATGCAGTGATCGTCGCGACCGGCGGTCCGGGATTAATCTATGGCAAGTCGACGAACTCGATGGTTTGCACCGGCAGCGCCGTTTCGGCTTGTTACCAGCAGGGCGCGAAATATGCCAATGGCGAATTTATTCAGGTGCATCCAACTTCAATTCCGGGAGAAGACAAGCTGCGTTTGATGAGCGAGTCGGCCCGCGGCGAAGGTGGCCGCGTCTGGGTGCCGCGTGCCAAAGGTGATAAGCGATTCGCTTCCGCGATTCCGGAAAAGGAGCGTTGGTATTTCCTGGAAGAGAAGTACCCGGCGTATGGCAATCTGGTGCCGCGCGACATCGCCACCCGCGAAATCTTTCAAGTGTGTCTGGCCGGGATGGGAGTCAACGGCGAGAACCAGGTTTATCTTGATCTGACGCATATTCCGCCAGAGACCCTGGATAAAAAACTCGGCGCCATTCTGGAAATCTACGCAATGTTTGTGGGTGACGATCCGCGCCACGTGCCAATGCGGATTTTTCCGGGCGTGCATTATTCGATGGGCGGTCTTTGGGTTGATTACCAGCAGCACACAAGCATCTCCGGGCTGCTGGCGGCCGGCGAATGTGATTATTCGATTCATGGAGCTAACCGACTGGGAGCGAATTCGCTGGTCAGTTGTGTTTACGGCGGATTTATCGCGGCCCCCGCGGCGATTGGCTGGGCGCAGAGTGTCGAGCGAAACGGCTCCACTGGCGCACGCTTATACGAACAGGAAACGAAACGCCAGCAGGAAATCAACGACAAACTAATCGCCCAGAGCGGCAACGAAAATCAATACAAGCTGCACGAAGAGATGGGCCGGATCATGACCGACAACGTCACCGTGGTCCGCTACAACGATCGTCTGAAGCAAACCGACGATACCTTGCGCCAGCTACAGGATCGTTACCAGCGCATTTCAATCAACGACTCGAATCTTTGGGCGACGATGGCGTTGCCGCATGCGCGTCATTTGAAGAACATGTTGGATCTCGCGCGAGTGATTACCCTCGGCGCGCTCAATCGCAACGAGTCGCGCGGCGCTCACTACAAGCCGGATTTTCCCGATCGCGACGACCCGAACTGGTTGAAGACGACGATTGCCGAATACTCGGGCGAAGGCCCGGTATTCTCGTACGAGGCGGTCGACGTTTCACTGATACCGCCGCGCAAGCGCGACTATTCGCACGAGAAGAAAGAAACGGCGAAAGCTTAGAATTTGGAGTGCGCTGACTCGTGAGCGCTTTGATATGCGGCGACTTGTCGCCGCAAGCCTTGCGATTGCGGCTTCTACATGGCCGTGACAAGTCACGGCCTTTGAAAGCGGTAACAAGTTACCGCACTCCAAAGTCTTAGTTATAAGTAGATCAAAATGAGCAACACAGTCGAGATTCACATCAAGCGCCGGGCCAACACGGACTCTCCGCAGTACTGGGAAGAGTTCGAAATTCCTTACCGTCCGAACCTCAACGTGATCTCCTGTCTGATGGAGATTCGTAAAAACCCGGTCACCAGGTCCGGCAGGCAAACCACGCCGCCATCGTGGGACATGAACTGTCTCGAGCAGGTTTGCGGGATCTGCACGATGGTCATCAACGGGCGCGTTCGGCAATCGTGCTCGGCGCTGGTCGATAATCTCGATCAACCAATCAAGCTCGAGCCGATGTCCAAGTTTCCCAACGTCCGCGACCTGATGGTGGATCGCTCGCAGATGTTCGATCACCTGAAACGTGTGCATGCCTGGGTTGAACTTGATGGGACTCATGACCTCGGACCCGGACCGCGGATGGATCAGGAAGACGTCCAGGAGCGTTACGCCTATTCACGCTGCATGACCTGTGGGTGTTGCCTGGAAGCCTGCCCACAATACGACGAGGATCACTACATCGGTCCACAGGCGATAGCTCAAGTGCGTCTCTTCAACATGCATCCAACTGGCACCATGAACCGTGACGAACGCCTGGAAGGAATCATGGGCGAGGACGGCATTACCAACTGCGGCAACGCACAAAACTGCGTCAAGGTCTGCCCCATGGGCATTCCGCTTACCAAAGCGATTTATGAAGAGAATCGCGAGACGGTTCTTTATGGACTGCTCGGGTGGTTGAAGAAGTGATTCTTTGTGAAACGGCCAATAGACAAGCTGAGAGATCTGGTTCGGGAAGAGAAATATCAGATTTCGGTTCATGCAAACGAAGAGATGTCGAGCGATAGCTTGGTAGTTGTTGATATCGAAAACGCAGTTCTCAGTGGAAAGATCACCAAGAGATTTACGAAAGAGCCGAGAGGAACGCGGTACGAAATCACTGGTCAAGCGTGTGACGGCCGATCGGTTGCAGTTATTTGTAGGATTCTTGGCAACGGTTGGCTTAGAATAGTGACCGTATTCGCGCTTGAGGATTGAACCATGAAGAAGGATCCTTGTGAATTCTGTGACGGTGAAATTGAAGAAAGGGTCATGCGTGTCCCTTTCCATTATCGGAAAGAATTGATCTACGTCGACAACGTCCCGGTAAGAGTATGTCGTAAGTGCGGCGAACTTTACTTTGATGCGGTAGTCTACAAACGTTTGGAGAAAATCGCCGAGGGTAGAAACGCGATCCAAACTAAGATAACCTTTCCCTTGGCAGACTATCGGAAAGCATTAACATTGGACACTCGTTGATAGTTGCGTCTTCCATCTTCGCTCTTACTGACCAACGTTGGAAGCGAAAAACTCTCTTTCAGGTGTTCGCTTCCATTTTTCCAGATTTGCTTGTGTAGTTGGCCCTCCTCAATCCAAATCTCGTGCCCACTCTTGAGCCAACCATTCGGTAGCGGATTTCTCGCTAAAAGGGTTATGGGCCAAAATGAAGTTCTCGCTTAGTGGAGCGGGGATTCGGTGCTGCCAGGTCCAAAACCCTTCTTTAGAAACGACCAACGCCGAGATTCCCGAGTATTCCTCTCGTAAAAATATGTTAGTCGGGACTTTCTTCCCTTGCTTCACCGTCACATAAGGGCGATAGATGTCGTCCCATCTGTCGGAGGAGATTGGCGCTGACCTGCCATCAGGGGGAAAGCCGCTCAGAAAAACAGTGTCACCATATCCGAATAGGACCTTAGCAATCAGAGGTAAATGACCGGGGGTGTGCTGATGGTCGAACTGAGCAAAAGAAGTCTTGTACGTGTTCAAAGCGATAATGTAAGGATCAGTATCCTTTACGATGCCTTTTTCAAGGTACCCGCGATGATGTTTGCCTTTGCGATCGTCGTCGTAACCCGATAACTTATTGTTCTTTTCTTTGATGCTCGCTGAGAGTCTTTCAATGATCTTGTCTTCAGGAGGACCGCCCCATACTGGGGCCAGTGTCACGATTTCGGCACGCGAGACGGAGCATGAATTTTCTCGTTTCCTGTGGCACCATCGGTTGAAGCAACTGCCTCAACCCAGATCGTCGGATCGCGTAACTTGATGTCTGGCCCTTCTTTGAGTTTTTCAGATAGCGTGAATTTCTGCTCACCTAACGCAATAGTCAAATACATCTCCCAGATCCGAGGATGCGGTTGAGCTTCTAGATCTCGAAATTCGTCCTCTTGTGAAGCCTTGAGGTAAGGCCTAAACTTCTGCCACAATCCTTCGAGAAAAGACTCGTGATCAGGACTAGCTAAGAAAGTCATCAGCTCCCGATCATCACTGGTGAATGATGGTCCAAACAACTCAGCCATGGTGTTGATGATATCCCTGCCCCAATGAAAACCCCAAACGAGGTAGGAATACTTGAATCTGCAAACAGCCACTACATGTTAGGACTCGCTCGCTAAATCCCGAGGATGTCCACTAGTTCCTGCACTGCCGCCGCGCTCTTCTGGAGAGCGATGCGCTCTTCAGCGGTTAAAGTAATCTCGATCACCTGCTCTAAACCTCGCGCGCCGAGTTTACAGGGTACGCCGACGTAGAGTCCGTTCACCCCGTACTCGCCTTCCAGATAAGCCGCGCACGGCAGGATCTTCTTCTTGTCCTTCAAAATTGATTCAGTCATCTCGACCGCGGCGGCAGACGGCGCGTAATAAGCCGATCCCGTCTTCAACAGATTTACTATTTCGGCACCGCCGCCGGCGGTGCGCTTCACGATCGCATCGATTTGTTCTTTCGACAATAACTCGGTAATGGGAATACCTGCGCAGGTCGAGTAGCGCGGCAGGGGCACCATTGTGTCCCCATGGCCGCCGAGCACGAACGCAGTTACATTTTCAACCGAAACGTCCAGCGCTTCCGCCAGAAAGCAACGCATGCGCGCGGAATCGAGCACGCCGGCCATCCCAATGACGCGATGCTTGGGGAAGCCTGAACGGCGCAAAGCCACCTGACACATGGCATCCAGCGGATTCGAAACAATGATCAGAATGCAGTCAGGCGAACGTTTGACGATCTCATCGACCACTTTCCCGACTATGTCGCCGTTAATGCGGAGCAGGTCGTCGCGACTCATTCCGGGCTTGCGCGCCAAACCCGCGGTAATGATCACCACGTCAGAGTTCGCGGTCTCTTCATAGCTGTTGGTTCCGGTCAAGCGTACGTCGTAGCCTTCGACCGGCGCGGCTTCGGCCAAATCCAGCGCCTTGCCCTGAGGCACGCCTTCGACGATATCGACCAGGACGACGTCGCCCAACTCCTTGGCGGCCAGCCAATGCGCGGCCGTCGCGCCCACATTGCCCGCGCCAACTACGGTGATTTTCTTTCGTGCTCCCATCTTTGATCCCTTCGAGTGTCGTGGCACAGACTTCAGTCTGTGATTCGATCCTTCTCTTTGAAAAACACAGACTGAAGTCTGTGGCACGTGTGTTACGATTTGAAAGAAGCCGAGTCTAATTGTGTGCTTGTGAGAGTGTCAAGCAAACGCTCGGAAGCACAACGACATCACCCGCCAGGTATTTGCCAAGAGTGTGAGAGCGTGCAGTTCAGCGCCGTGAGGCGCGAAGGGTTTATTGCCTTGGAAGCGCGACTATTTTTTCAAGCTTCTTTAGGAGCGACATAGAAGAATATTCCGCTCCTAAAGGAGCTAAGTGTTTTTCACAGCAATGGCGCGTGCTATAAACATCGCGCTCCTCCGGAGCTTCTCGTTCATAAGGAAATAGGAGCCGCAACCCTGTCCGACGAATTGACAGCCAACTCGGCCTACCAACTGGCGTCTCTGATTCGCGCGCGTGCCGTTTCGCCGGTTGAAGTTGTCGAAGCGCACCTGCTACGCATTGCCCGAATAAATCCGTCACTGAACGCGATCGTTACGCTTGCTCCTGACATCCTGGATCGCGCGCGGGCCGCCGAAGCAGAACTGATGAGCGGCAGAGAGGTTGGTCCTTTACACGGTGTGCCCCTCACGGTCAAAGACACGATCGATACTCAGGGTTTGCGGACGACCAGCGGCTCGCGTCTGCGCGCGAATCACTTGCCCGATCGCGATGCGATCACCGTGGGCCGCCTGAAAGCAGCCGGCGCGATTATTCTCGGCAAGACGAACACGCCCGAAATGGCGATTCCGTACGAGACGGACAATCCCGTCTTCGGCCGAACGAACAATCCGCATGCACTTGATTCGACGCCGGGAGGTTCAAGCGGCGGCGAGGCGGCAGCGATCGCCGCGGGTCTTTCGCCGGCCGGGATTGGCAGCGATCTTTCAGGATCGATTCGTGTGCCGGCTCATTTCTGCGGCATCGTCGGATTGAAACCTACTACGGGACGGGTGCCGATGGATGG
>WNFR01004203.1_pt1 | contig 23104 bp, 17 predicted proteins | sample 5400221 | NCBI WGS metagenome assembly WNFR01 (sample SAMN13153357, study PRJNA577476) | soil metagenome | isolation source: 40 cm soil under Madrone tree | place: USA:California | collected 2016-06-14 | reverse complement strand
TAACCTTTGATGTATTCCTCGGCCACAGCCTCGTATTCGACGTCGGCAGTTTGCGCGGCAAAACTGCTCGCCCATGGCAAACAGAGCGCGACCGACAAAAAAATGGCCGAAGGCAACTTCATCACAAAAGCGGGTTCCGCTCGCGCAAAGTTAGACAACCTTTGCGCGTTGCCAAAAATTTCCGGATGAGCGATTGTCCAGTCGGGTTGCTGATTCTTGCTCGAAATATGAAACGTTCCATCGCCGCGCCTTTGTTGGCTTGTCTGCTGGTTTTCGGTGCGCTGTCTTGCGTCCGCGCCCAGGATGAGCAGGCAGCAAAGAACGAGGACGACAATGGTTACTCACAGATTTCCATTTTCGCAAAAGCTATCCAATTGATTCGACAGGATTATGTAGATGGGAACAAAACGAGCTATCACGATCTGATCACGGCAGCGCTCAAAGGAATGCTTTCGTCGCTCGATCCCCACAGCCAATTCATGGACCCAAGTGATTTCCGCGACATGCAAGACGACACGCGCAGCCGCTTCAACGGCCTCGGGATCGAGGTTTGGATGAAAAACGGCTTGCCTACGGTCGTCACTGCGATGGAGGACACGCCCGCGGCCAAGGCCGGCATTCTTTCGGGCGACCAGATTTTAAAAATCAACGGTAATTCAACGGAAAGAATGGACCTCCAGGATGCCATCAATATTTTGCGTGGACCAGCAGGGCGGAACGTAACCCTTACCCTGCTGCGTCCTTCGACAAAGGAAATCAAAGACTACACGCTGGAACGCACGGAGATCAAAGTGCAAAGCGTCAAAGGAGCGAGGTTGCTCGACGCGGAGCTGACCGGCCCATTCCAGATCGCCTACATCCGGCTGATTCAGTTCAACGAGCCGACGGCCGAGGAATTATCGAAAGCTCTCGACGAATTGCAAAAGCAAGGGATGCAGGCGCTCATCCTCGATCTTCGGAATAATCCAGGCGGGCTTTTGAACAGTGCGGTGGACGTCTGTGCTCAATTTTTGCCGCCCAATACAAAAGTCGTCTCAACTCAGGGTCGGGTTGCTTCCCAGCAGCACGATTATTCAACCTCTGGGGCGAGAAAAGAGCGCCCGCCTTTTCCCGTGGCGCTCCTGATTAACGGAGGCAGCGCGAGTGGTGCTGAGATCGTTTCCGGAGCGCTGAAGGATTTGCATCGCGCTATCCTCGTTGGCGAAACGACCTTCGGGAAGGGTTCCGTGCAGAATGTCATGCAGTTGCCAGACGGTTCGGCGGTGCGCTTTACCACGGCAAAATACTACACGCCGAGCAAGCAGGTCATTCAGGGAAATGGCGTGACGCCGAATATTCGCGTTCCGATGACAGCAGAGCAGGAGCGCGCACTCTTCTCGTTGCGCAATGACGACAACGTGAAACCGGACGAAGAGAAAGACATCATCAAGGCGAAAGATCCACAGACGTTGCGGGCGATCGACGCGCTGAAGGGTGTCATGATTTACGCGCAGCAAAATGCGCCGAAGGGCGAAGCGGTAAAGAAATGATTTGGAGGACGACCTCTGCGTCGTCCGAAAATGGGACGCGCCGGCGCGCGTCTTTCCATTCAGATGAAAACGATCCTCGCGCTCGAAACCTCGTGCGATGAGACAGCCGTCGCGATCTTGCGCGGCGGTAACGGCCACTCCGGCTCGGAGCTGCTCGCGAGCGAAGTCGCCTCGCAAATCGCCGAGCATCAAAAATATGGTGGAATTGTGCCCGAGATTGCTTCGCGCAATCACCTCGTCCATGCGCCCCGCTTGCTCGAGAGCGCCACACGCACTGCCAAGATCGACATAAAAAATGTGGACGCTTTCGCAGCAACAAGCGGACCCGGCCTCGCAAGTTCGTTGATGATCGGCGCCTCGATTGCTAAAGGTCTTGCGACCGGTTTCAAAAAACCTTACCTCGCGATCAATCACCTCGAAGGTCACTTGCTTTCGCCATTTTTCGGAGACGGTGAAGTGAACCCGAACATTTCACTCATTGTGAGCGGCGGACACACGATGTTGCTTCGAGTGGATGGGCTGGCGGATTACCAGTTGATCGGGCGCACGGTCGATGATGCTGCCGGTGAAGCATTCGATAAAGTGGCCAAGATGCTCGGGTTCGGATACCCCGGTGGCCCGGAAATTGAAAAACGTGCGCATAACGGTGATCCGAAGCGGTTCAATCTCCCGCGTAGCATGCTCGATTCGGAAAATTTCAGTTTCAGCGGATTAAAAACAGCGGTCCGATATTTGTTGCCCAAATTGGAAGGCGATTACGTTGAAGATCTTTGTGCGTCATTCCAGCAGGCGATTGTGGATGTCTTGGTGCGCAAAACCATCGCGGTAGCGCAGAATTACAATGTCGGTCTTGTGACGGTGAGCGGGGGCGTGAGCTGCAACGGTGAACTGCGGCGACAATTGCGCGACGCGTGCGCGCGCCGAGGATATAAATTCAAAAGCGCGGAGGCTTGGTTGTGCACGGATAACGCGGCGATGATTGCATTTGCCGCGTCGTTGCGATTGCAAGCCGGATTCGAATCCAAAGTGACAGAGGAGATCGATCCGAATCTCGCGCTGACATAAGGTTGCTGCGCAGCGACGCGCCGTCTCTGCAATCAATACTCGCGTTCGAGAAGATAATTTGCGAGAGCGTGCAGCGCTTCGGCTTCGCTGCTGCCAAAGATCGACAATGCATCGTGTGCCTTGCGCGTTAGCCGTCTGGCTTCGGCACGTGATTTTTCCAGACCAATCACGGCCGGATAAGTCGCTTTCTTTGCCGCGATATCTTTACCGGCGCTTTTTCCCAACATTTCCGAGGTTTGCGTCACGTCGAGAATGTCGTCGATGATCTGAAAGGCGAGTCCAAGTCCGCGTCCAAAATTTGTGATTGCCCTCAGTTTCTTTGAATCCGCGTTTGCGCTCATCGCGCCAAGCCGAACCGATGTGGTGAGGATCGCAGCCGTCTTATTTTCATGGATGTAGCGCAACTGTTCGCGACTGGCTTTCCTGCCTTCGGCTTCGAGGTCCGCCACTTGACCGGCGATTAATTTTTGACTTCCTGCCGCAATTGCGATCTCGCGCAACAATATTGCCATGTCGTAGCGCCGGGCTGGTTTCGCCTTCGAAACAATTTCAAATGCAATGGTTAATAACGCGTCGCCCGCGAGTACTGCGACACCGTCGCCAAAAACTTTGTGGCAGGTGGGACGTCCCCGCCGGAAGTCGTCGTCGTCCATGCTCGGGAGATCATCGTGGACGAGCGAGTAAGTGTGGATGCATTCGAGCGCGCAAGCGAGGGGAAGCCCATTTCTGATGCTGCCGCGGCAAGTTTCGGCGGCTGCGAGACAAAGGATCGGTCGCAATCGTTTGCCGCCGGCAAAAAGGCTGTAGCGCATCGCCTTGTGAAGCGTTGCTGGTTTGCTGTTTGCCTTCGGCAAATAAAGATCGAGCGCACGGTCGATTTCTGTTTGTCGGGACCTGAGATAGGCTTTCAGATTCATTCTATTTCGGCAAATCGTATCGATGCCACATGCTAGAAACGGAGTGAAGCTGAAAAAGTCGCTATAGATTTTCCGCCGATTCGATTACTGCAGCTGGCCTGACTCTCATGGCCAGGAATGCGCCAAAGAGGAGAATGGCGGCGCTCCAAAGTTGCGCGTGAGTGAGACGTTCGCCAAAAATCCAGGCCGAAAGTGCTAGCGCGCCGGCGGGACAAAGGAGTTGGAGCGTTTGCGCGAGCGCAACACCGATTTTGTGGATGGCCACATAGTACAAGACATGTGCGAGCGTAATGCAGGTAACGGCCGAGATGATAAGAATGAGATTAACGTGCCATCCCGCGTGAAGGGGAGTGCCAATTTTGCCAAACATACAGGTGAGCGGGAGTAACAGGGCTGAGGTAATAAGACTGATCAGACCGAAACTACGAATCGAGCCAAGTTGGGCGGAGGGACGTTTTACCAGGATTCCGTAGAGCGCCCAACAGAATGTGGCCGTAAAAGCGATGAACAGTCCGGGAAGCGCGATGTGGCCTGATTGCCATCCCGGCTGAAACCAGACGACACCAAAAGCGCCGACTAACCCAAGCAGCGTGCCCAGTTGAAACTGCCATTGACGGATTACGTGGCGTTCCTCAGGGAAAAATGCGAGCGCGAGTAGTGCGGTGAAGATTACGGAGGCGCGGGTGAAAATCGCGTAAACGCCAGGACCCATATAAAACAAGGCCATTACCTGGGTGATTTGGTGGACTACATTAGGCAGACAGGGAAAGAAACATAAGATCACAGCGCGCCAATTGAGCCGCTGCTCGCCACTCTGAATTCGATAAATCATCAAGGGCGCGATTGCGAGACAGGCGACGCAATATCGATAAAAATTCTGTGCCCAGGGATCGTAATAACGATTCAGATAATACTGAAAGAGCGACGGCGTGGACCAGATGGCGATGGTGGCAAAGACCGCGGCATATCCTTCCGAGAAATTAGCGCTGCCACGTTGACCGACAATCGCTTGGGTGGAATCCAGTTGCTTCATCGCTTTGCTTCTTTTGGCCCATTAATTTGCTCGCTTACAAACGATAAATCGCTCAAAAAGTAAGCTTGGAGGAGAAGAACTATTATGATCACGAATCGAATCACGATATTTGCAGCCGCCGTCGGGTTCCTCGGCATGGCCGGTCTTGCGCTGGCAAAGGAGAAGGGCGGATCTGGAATGGGCGAGTACACAAAGGGTAACCAATTTTTTGAAAATAAGCAGTACCAAGAGGCGGTTGCGGAGTTTGCGAAAGCAATCGAAGCAAATGGCAAACAACCGGCGTTTTATCAGAATCGCGGCTTTGCCTATATCGGGTTGGAAAAGGGGCCAGAAGCAGCCGCCGATTTTTCCAAGGCCATCGAGCTGGCGCCGAAGGACGAACGCGCCTACATCGGGCGGGCTCAAGCTTCGCTCCTGCAAAAGGATTATCAACAAGCCCTCGGCGACGCCGGGAAGGCGCTGGAACTGAAGCCGGACGACGTTACTGCCTACATGTTCCGTGGCTATGCCGAGATTGGACTCAACCAGTGGGACAAAGCGGTCGCGGATTTCACAACGGTGATCCAAAAAAAGCCCGACGATCTGCGAAATTACGATCGACGTGCCTGGGCAAATCGGAATTTGAAAAATTATGACGCGGCCGTTGCAGACTACACGACACTGATCGAGAAAAATCCGGCCGACGCTGAGGCTCTGGTAAAACGGGGCGCCACATACACTGCCATGATGCAGTATGAGAAAGCGATTGCCGATTACCAGGCCGCGCAAAAGTTAAACCCCCAAGACAACGATACTTTCCAGCGCTTGCAATACGCACAGGGAATGCTGGCGGCGAAGAATGCGCCGCCTCCGACTGCTACGCCTTCACCGACACCGGAAAAACCGGGTTTGATCACTCCGCTGAACATTGGCATCGCGATCGCGGTGCTCCTTATTATTGCGATAATCTGGCGCCTGGTCACGCGAGGGAAAATAGAAGAGACAAGCGGAAGAATTCGGTAGCGGGCAACGCGAACAAATCTCTTTGACACACCAACGCGCGCGGTTAGCTTTCGGACGCTTTTGCTGGAACGAAGCGGTCCCATGGTCGTTCAAATTGCAAATTTGACGCGGCTTTGGGACTTTTATCTCTCTGGCGGAAAGTGAAACCGGTTCGTCGCTTGGCTCCGCCACGGAGAACGCGGCGAGCATTGAGATGACGAAGAGCGGCCCATGTAGCTCAGTTGGTAGAGCACGTCCTTGGTAAGGACGAGGTCACCGGTTCAATCCCGGTCATGGGCTCCAGAATGAGCTCGGGACCGGCAGTGAAAATGAAGGAAAAGAGAACAGTTTAGTTAACCAGGAGAATTGAAATGGCTAAGGAAGCATTTAAACGCGACAAGCCGCACGTGAACGTCGGCACGATCGGGCACGTGGACCATGGCAAAACGACCCTCACGGCGGCAATTACGAGCGTGCTGGCGAAAAAGGGCATGGCCGAAATCCGTGCTTACGCTTCGATCGACAATGCGCCCGAGGAGAAGGAGCGCGGAATCACGATCAATACAGCGCACGTGGAATATCAAAGCGACAAGCGACACTACGCCCATGTCGATTGCCCCGGCCACGCCGATTACGTGAAGAACATGATCACCGGTGCGGCCCAGATGGATGGTGCCATCCTGGTCGTTTCAGCCGCGGATGGGCCGATGCCGCAGACTCGCGAGCACATCCTGCTTGCGCGCCAGGTCGGGGTCCCAGTACGAATTTCCGGGAGATAAAATCCCGATCGTTAAAGGTAGCGCACTCAAGGCGCTCGATGGCGATGCCGAAGCAGAAAAGCAGGTGCTGGCTTTGGTAGCGGCCATTGACGATTACATCCCGGTTCCGGAGCGACCGGTTGATCAGCCGTTTCTGATGCCGATCGAAGACGTGTTCAACATTGAAGGACGCGGCACGGTCGCGACCGGTCGTGTCGAGCGCGGTATCCTCAAGAAAATGGGGGAAGTCGAGCTCGTCGGCATTCGTCCTACCGCTAAGACGACCGCCACCGACATCGAAATGTTCCGCAAGCTTTTAGATGAAGCACGCGCGGGCGATAACGTGGGCGTTTTGTTGCGCGGCCTGAAGAAGGAAGAGGTCGAGCGCGGCCAGGTCATCGCCAAGCCCGGGTCAATTACGCCGCATAAGAAATTCAAGGCGGAAGTTTACGTGCTGAGCAAGGAGGAGGGCGGCCGTCACACGCCGTTCTTCACGAATTACCGGCCGCAGTTTTATTTCCGGACCACGGACGTGACCGGCACGGTCAAGCTGCCCGAAGGCGTGGAAATGGTCATGCCAGGTGATAACATCTCGATCGAGGTGGAGCTGATCACGCCAATCGCGATGGAAAAGACGATCCGCTTCGCCATTCGTGAAGGCGGCAAGACCGTCGGCGCGGGTCGCGTCAGCGAAATTTTAGACTAAACTCTCGTCGTAATCGCAGGAGTGAAATTACGCCAGTAGCTCAATTGGTAGAGTAGCGGTCTCCAAAACCGTCGGTTGGGGGTTCGAGTCCCTCCTGGCGTGGTCTTTGGATGTTTGATTTAACAATACGACGCTTCAACGATTCCCATGTTCACAAAAGTAAAAAACTTCTTCAGCGAAGTGAAGGTCGAGTTGCAGAAAGCTTCCTGGCCGTGGGAGCCCAAAGAAAAAGGAATCCGCCGTTACAAAGAACTCACTGACTCAACCATGGTCGTCATCATCGCAATGTTGTTGCTCGGCGGTTATGTCGCCCTTTTCGATTTCGTTCTCGTGAACTTCGTCCACTTTTTCACCCGATTACACTGATTTATGGCGCAAACACTCGCAGGCAAAGATCAATGGTTCGTCGTGCACGTCCTTTCCGGCCAGGAAAACAAGGTGCGCGAGAACATCATGAAGCGCGTCAAGACCGAGGAGATGAGTGACTTGATTTACGAAGTGCTCGTCCCGACGGAGCGCGTCTCGGAAATTAAGAAGGGAAAAAAGAGCGAGACGACTCGCAAGTTTTTCCCGGGCTACCTGATCGTCAACATGCATTTGCTCGACGAAAACAATCAACTAGTCGGACGCACTTGGTATTTCATTCGCGACACTCCCGGCGTGATCGGTTTTGCCGGGACGAAAGATAAGCCGATCCCGATGCGTCAATCGGAAGTGGACAACATGCTCGCGCAAATGAAGGAGCGCGAAGAGAAAGTGAAACCGAAAGTCAGTTTTGAAGTCGGCGAGACCGTGAAAGTCGCCGATGGCCCGTTCCAAAATCAAAACGGCATCGTCGAAGAAATCGATCCCGAGCGCGGCAAACTCCGCGTATCAGTCACCATCTTCGGCCGCGCCACGCCCGTGGAATTGGAATATTGGCAAGTGGAACGCGGCTAAGATCGGCAATCACTCAACCCTCACTAACAACTCTCAACATTTCAGATGGCCAAAGAAGTCGTAGCTCAAATCAAATTGCAGATTCCCGCCGGTCAGGCGAACCCGGCGCCGCCTGTCGGCACCGCGCTTGGACCACGCGGCGTTAACATCATGGCGTTCTGCAAAGAATTTAACGCCGCCACTCAGAAACAAGCCGGCGACATCTTGCCGGTCGTGATCACTGTCTTTAAGGACAAATCGTTCACGTTCATCACCAAGAGTCCGCCGGCCGCGGTCCTTTTGAAGAAAGCCGCCAACATCGCTGCCGGCTCCAAAGAGCCGAACAAAACCAAAGTCGGCAAAGTCGCGCGCAACGACGAAGCCGCCTTCCGCATCATCGCCGGCACCGCCCGCCAAATGGGCCTCGAGATCGTCGATTAACGAATTGAGGGCTTAAGCTCTCCACGCTGGAGCGCAGCCAGCTCTGATGTGTGCGCATAGCTTAAGGAACGGAACCAAGTGATCCTCAATATCGATCCAGAGTTGCGCGATTTCCGTTGTATCGGGTTTCACTCAATATCTCCGGCAAAAAGATTCCTTGACTTCACTGGTAATCCCAAGGGTGCGGCTTATTTTGGGCCTTCATCGCTGCCTCCGAGATACTCCCATTGCTGTAAGGCAATCGGAACGTTGCCGTTTTTCCAGACGAAATCGTGGAAGGCGCGGAGATTGAATTTGTCGCTCTGCTGCATGCGTGCTTCGGCGAGAAACTTCAGGATCTGGAGTTTGCCGATCTGATAAGTGATCGCTTGGCCGGGCCCGGTGGAGAAAGCGATCGCTTCCTGGTGCGCGGTCTGTGAATCCATCGGAACTTTTTCCTCCAAGTATTTCGCGGCCTGATCGAGGGTGAAGTCACCGAGTGCGAGTTTCACGTCCACTTCCACGCGGAGCGCGCGCAGGCGCATGAAATTGTAAATGATCTCGCGCGTGTGCGGGCTGTCGTCGAAGAGCCCGGCCTGCAACATCATCTCCTCGGCGTAAAAGCCGATCCCTTCGTTCGCGCCGGAATCGTAGTAATGACGCCGGATCGGGTCTTCGTGTTTCCACGAAAGACAAAGTTGAAAATAATGGCCAGGAAGTCCTTCATGAACGGTAATCGGCCGCGGATCTTCCGCGGTCGCGCGCCAGAAGTAACCGAGCTTTCCTGAAGGTTCGGGGACGTAGCGAATGCAATTCTCTTTCAATCGGGATGGCGACGTGAAGTCGTCATTTTCACCGAAGCCGAGCGCAGCCAAATATTCCGGCATCGCACGTAGCGTGTAGTGTTGAACCCAATTTGGGACGGTGAGAATGCCGTGTTTGTCCAGAAACTCACGGATCTGCAATTCCTTGGCGGCCGCGTCTTTTATCCAGCTGTCTGTGTTCGCCGCTAACTTTAGGGGCGGCACGTTGCGATTCCGTTCCTTCTCAAATGCTTCGAAGGCGACCGCTCGGTCCCATTCCTGGCGACCCATGGCCAAAAGTTCCTCCGGCGAGTAGGGGATCAACGCTACGTTTGTGAGAAAAAATACGTAGGCATCGCGACCAAGCGCAGTTTCTTTCGGCAGCGACGGCAATTTTTCCTGAAGCTGCTGCCGAAATTTTTCGAGCGCCTCGGCCGCGCGATCGGCCGCGCCGTTTAACTCCTGTTCTTTAAGAGTTGTCGATGTCAGCAAGGCGGTCGCCACTTGGTGCAGGGGCAGCCGAATATTTTCCAGGGCTTGGATCGCGACCGTGGCAAACGGCGCGGGTGGATTCGTGAGATTCGCTTCGCCCTGCTGCAAAATCGCCGGAATATTGTCGACCCGTGTGAGAATCTCCCGGCTGCGCGCGGCATCATACGGCCCCGGCACAGTGAGCGTTTCGACCACCGGCGTGAGCGTCTGCGCAAGGTAGAAGGTGGGATCGCGTTTCCAGCGCGGATTGACGTCCAATTCCCATTGCACGCGCGACAACGCCGAGCCGATCAATTTGTAATCGACCTGTTTCGCAACGGGCCAAGCCTTGACGTCGATCTTCTTCCAGCGCGCTGCGAACTCAGCAAGATCTTTGTGCTGCTTGTCGATGGCGGCGGCCGACCAATCGCGAGTTCCGCCCGGGCGTTCGATCCGATTTACGTCATCGCCTGTAAATGGCGCATACTTGCCGCGCCACGTCCAAAAATCGCCAGCGAGTTTATCGAGAGCTTCCGTTTCCGGGTTCTGCGTCGGCTTTCGCGAGCACGCGCAACTCAATACGAGCACGACCGAAATTAGCGCAGCCCAGGAATTCTTCATCCTTCGCGGTCACTAATCCGCGGTTTTGCAGATCGTGATTAGTCCGAACTTGTCCTGCATCGGAATCTTTACGCCGCAGTGTAGTTCGTAATCGGCAGTGGCGGGCGGAGGTTCCTTCGGAGAAGGCGACGGCGCATGGGGCGGTGCTTGCGCAAACAATATCAGCGCAGCGGGGGTGATAACGAGAGCGAGCAAAACGGCGCAGCCGAGCGGCGGAGTTTTCATCCGCTGCGATTGAATCGAAGCGTCTCCGCCGAAACAAGAACTTCCTTGCCTGTAGCGCAAATACTTTTTAAACGGATGGGATGCGAATCGCGTCTCGTCTTTATTACTCTGCCGGCATTGTAATCCTTTTGTTCTCGGGCGTTGCCGCCAGTGCCGCTGATCAAACGATCGTGCTGAAAGCGGCACGGATATTCGATGGAAAATCGAAATCGCTTATCCCGAACGGTGTTATCGTCGTGCAGGGCGACAAGATTGTCGATATGGGCAGCAACGTTGCGGTTCCGAGCGACGCGAAAGTGATTGATCTTGGCGACATGACGCTTTCGCCGGGATTCATGGACGCGCACACGCATCTGACGTTGGATTTTTCCGGCGATTTCAACAAACGGCGTCTGGAACAACTCGATTTGAATATCTCAGAGCAGGCAATCAGAGCGGTGGGGTATGCGCGCACTACGGTGGAAGCGGGTTTTACAACCGTGCGCGACGTGGGCAGCCGTTTTGTTAGCAGCCGTGAATTTGTCGATGTTGCGTTGCGTAACGCTATCAATAAAGGCGTAATCGTCGGTCCGCGAATGCTCGTGGCGACAAAAGGAATCGGCGCGACTGGCGGCCATTTCGATCCGACGGGCGGGTTTCGCGATTTTCTCTTCGGGCGCGAACCTGATTACACCGATGGAATCGCCAACGGGCCGGATGAGGTTCGTAAAGCAGTCCGCTTCGAAGTGAAAAACGGTGCGGATGTAATCAAAGCGGCCGTTTCGGGCGGCGTCCTTTCACTGGCAGACGAAGTGGACACGCCGCAATTCACGCCTGCGGAGATGGTCGCTCTGGTCGATGAATCGCATCGTTTGCGCAAGAAAGTCGCGGTGCACTGTCACGGCGACCAAGCTGCGCGTGAAGCGATTGAGGCTGGTGTGGATTCGATTGAGCACGGCTCGTTTATGAAACCGCAAACGGTCGCATTATTGAAACAAAAGGGGACTTTTCTCACACCTACATTGATGGCGTCGGAATATATCATGAGTAAGATCGACCAATATCCGCCAACGCTTCAGGCGAAAGCGCGAGAGGCGACGGCGGCGCGCTCGGAAATGTTTCGCAATGCCGTGAAAATGGGCGTGAGAATTTCATTCGGAACCGACGCGGCCGTTTTTCCGCATGGTCAGAATGCGAAGGAATTTGCTCTCATGATAGGACTCGGTATGGCGGCGATCGACGCCCTCAAATCCGCGACATCAAATGATGCGGAGCTTCTGGGTATCGCACAAAAGGTCGGCACGCTGGAAAAGGGCAAGCTAGCCGACATCATTGCCATGCCAGGTGATCCGATTGCAGACATCACGGTGACGGAGCGCGTTTCGTTCGTGATGAAAGAGGGCAAAATTATCAGGAACGGATCACCAAGTATGCAAGCGGCGGCCGAATCGACGAACATTACAGACATCACGGCGCCGGTTGATTAAGGCGTCCATCTGCGTTTGGCCGGGAGAGGCTCATTTTGACAACGGAAAAATACCCGCTAGTTTCCACGTCTCGCCGCTCAGCCGAGTGGCTAAAATTTTAAGCAGGAGGTCGCCGCGGCGACCGCTTGGACTGCACAACATCATGCAACAAAGTCGTAGCAAACGTTATCGCGCCGCCGCTGAGCAGGTTGACCGGAGCAAAGTTTACAACCTTCCCCAGGCCATCTCGGCGTTGAAAAAAATGCCTGCGACAAAGTTTGATCAAACCGTGACCGTTTCATTCCGGCTCGGTGTCGATGCCAAACAATCAGACCAGATGGTGCGCGGGACCTGTCCCCTCCCGCATGGCAGCGGCAAACAGGTGCGCGTGCTTGTTTTTGCCCAGGGCGCGGCTGCTAACGCGGCAAAGGAAGCCGGCGCAGAGTATGTGGGCTTTGAGGATTTGGTCAAAAAATGTCAGGAGGGTTTTCAAGATTTTGATGTTGCCATCGCCACGCCTGGGGCAATGGCGGAAGTCCGAAAACTGGGAAAGGTACTGGGGCCGCGTGGATTGATGCCAAATCCCAAGGCTGGGACGGTTACCGATGACACGGCGAAGGCGGTGCAGGAGGTAAAGGCTGGCCGAGTCGAATTTAAGCTCGACAAGAATGGTAATGTCGCGGTGCCGGTTGGAAAATTTTCGTTTGAAGAAAAAGCGCTCGTGGAAAATGGGAACGCGGTGATCGAAGCGGTTTTGCGGGCACGTCCGGCCACGGCGAAAGGACATTATCTGGAAGGTGTTACAATCAGTGCGACGATGTCTCCCGGCGTCCATGTCGATCCGGCGCCGTATTTGAGAGCGTAAGCCGAAGGAGCGACAACTTAGACCGAGATATGAGATCAGAAAAAACCAGCATCGTTTCCGATCTTTCGGAGAAATTGAAACGCTCGCCGTTTGTGCTCGTAACCGATTACCAGCGCATGAAGGTCAGCGATTTCGGCGAATTGCGGAACCGGCTCGCGCCAGCGGGTGCGGAAGTGCATGTCGTGAAAAATAATTTCCTCAAACGCGCGATGACCGATTCCGGTTTTCCGGATGTAAGCGACAAGCTGGTCGGCCAGACGGCAGTGGTAACGGGCGAAAAAGATATGGCGCCGGTAGCGAAAATTTTTAAGATGTTCGCGGCGGAGTTTAAAATTGCTGCGCTTAAGCTTGGTTTTGTCGATCGAACCGTTCTTTCCACGGCGGAATTGGAAACACTGGCTGACCTGCCGCCGCGCGAAGTTTTGCAGGCGCAATTACTGGGACTGCTGTTGTCTTCAGCAACGCGTCTTGTCCGTTTGTTGAATGAACCAGGCTCTGCACTCGCGCGCCTGTTGAAGGCGAAATCAGAGAAGGAGGATGCGTCCGCACAAGCGGCAACATAAGAAATTTCCTCCCGTGTGGCGGGAGGGGAATAAACCGAAACTGTCCGGGCTGATGGCTATCGGCCTTAATTCTCCGAAAGCTTTCGGAGGCGGCGAACCGAGGAAAAGAAAATGGCAGATACAGATGAATTGATGGAGCAACTCAGCGGCCTGACCGTTCTCGAGATTGCTGGATTGGTGAAACAACTCGAAGAAAAATGGGGGGTTAGCGCGGCTGCTCCCGTGGCGGCAGCAGCTGGTCCTGCAGCAGCCGGGCCGGGCGGAGGCGCAGCAGCGGCGCCGGCCGAGGAAAAAAGCACATTCGAAGTTGTCCTAACAGAAATGGGTTCGAATAAGATTGCCGTAATTAAAGAAGTCCGCGGCGCGGTGCCCGGGCTCGGGTTGGCAGAGGCCAAGGCGTTAGTCGAAGGGGCTCCCAAAACAATTAAGGAAGGCGTTACCAAGCAGGAAGCCGATGAGATGAAGAAAAAGATCGAAGCGGCTGGGGCGAAGGTCGAAATCAAATAATTGGTTTTTCCCGGCCGCCGTCGCATGAAATGTCTTGCGCGGCGGCCGTTTTCGCTTATGTTCAGATTTCGTTAGAGATAGGTAGACTTATTTTTAACCCGGCACTTCGACGGCAAGATACAAGATTGGCAACAGAACGGTGGAGGGTCAATTTGACAAGCCGCTGTTTTGGAGCCATTGTTGCGCCCCTCGCCCGTCGCTGATCCCGTAAAATCTTGCCCGTGTCGGCCATTATTGGGGGTGGTCGCTGCGAGGTTTAACCCTTGGTCTAGTCATTATGTCGGAACGCATTTACTTCGGAAGCATCAAGGAAGGTATCGAGCCGCCCAATCTGATTGAGGTTCAGCTCAATTCATACGTCGATTTTCTCCAGAAAGACGTCCCATTTTCCAAGCGGAAAAATCACGGACTGCAGGCGGTTTTCAAAGAGGTCTTTCCGATCGAAAGCTACGATGAAAAAGCGGTGCTCGATTTTAGTCATTACGAGATTGGCGAACCGAAGTTAGCCGCACTGGAGGCGCAGCGCGAAGGGCAGACTTACAGCGCGCCGCTACACGTCACTTTCCAGCTACGAGAGGAAAAAGGCACCAAGGAAGAAAAAGTTTACATGGGAGAAATCCCGCTTATGACGCCGCAGGGCACTTTCGTGATCAATGGCGCGGAGCGTGTGGTAGTCAGCCAGCTGCATCGTTCTCCTGGGATCGCTTTTGAATCCACCATCCATCTCAATGGGAAAGTCCTCTACAGCTTCCGCATCATTCCAGACCGGGGTTCCTGGATTGAGGTGCAATTTGATACGGCCGATCTTCTTTATATCTATCTTGATCGCCGCAAGCGCCGGCGCAAATTTCTCGCCACCACTTTCCTGCGGGCGCTTGGCTACGGCTCTGACGAAGAAGTCATTAAACTCTTTTACAACATCGAAAATCTTAAGCTGAGCGACAAGCTCGACGAAGAGAAGCTAGCCACCAAAGTGCTGACCGCGGAAATCCGCGATGGCGAGGTTACGGTGGCGCGCGCCTTCGAACCTCTCACCTTGGCGACAGTCCGCCAGATAATGGCACTCAAGGTTCATGAGGTGAAAGTGATCGATATTTCGCACGATGACACGGTCGTGAAGGCGCTTAGGAAAGATCCGGCGCATGATCAGGAAGAAGCGCTCAAGGACATTTACCGGCGTCTTCGCCCAGGCGATCCTCCGACCGTGGCGAATGCCCGCGCTTTGCTCAAGAGGCTCTTTTTCGATCCAAAAAAATATGATCTTGGACGCGTCGGCCGTTACAAAATCAATCAGAAACTTGGGATTAATGTCGATTCGAGCGAGCGTATTTTAACCGACAAAGATTTTATCGCGGCGATCAAGTATTTGATCAACTTGCGCCGGGGCGAAGGCACGCTTGACGACATCGATCACCTGGGCAGCCGTCGCGTACGCACGGTGGGCGAATTACTCGCCAATCAATGTCGTGTCGGTCTTGCTCGCACCGAACGTCTGGTCAAGGAGCGCATGACGTTGTTCGACATCAACGTGGACGGGATGACGCCGCAAAAGCTGATCAATCCCAAGGCGCTGAGCGCGGTCATCCGCGATTTCTTTGGCCGATCGCAGCTTTCCCAGTTTATGGATCAAACGAACCCGCTGGCGGAATTGACGCACAAACGCCGCTTGTCCGCGCTTGGACCCGGGGGTCTAAGCCGTGAGCGCGCGGGATTCGAGGTACGCGATGTTCATCCGTCGCACTACGGGCGTATTTGTCCGATCGAGACGCCGGAGGGTCCGAACATCGGTTTGATTAGCTCGATGAGCACCTTCGCGCGCATCAACGAATTCGGTTTTATCGAGACACCTTATCGCAAAGTAGAAAAGGGTCGGGTGACGGATCAAATTGACTACCTTACCGGCGACCGCGAAGAGAACTTTCTCGTCGCGCAGGCGAATGCGCCGATAGACGGGCGAGGACATTTCACCGGGGAAAAGGTTTCGGTGCGCTATCGCGGCGACTTCCTCGAAGTCGATCCGTCGAAGGTGCATTATATGGACGTATCGCCCAAGCAGCTTGTTTCGGTGGCAGCGGGCTTGATCCCATTCCTGGAGCATGACGATGCAAACCGCGCGCTCATGGGTTCCAATATGCAGCGACAGGGCGTGCCGCTCATTGTGTCCGAGACGCCATTGGTGGGCACCGGCTTGGAGGCGAAAGTAGCACGCGATTCGCACGCCGTCGTTCTCGCGACCGAGAGCGGCAAGGTCGCCTCGGTTACGGCAAACCAAATCGTTGTCACCAAGGATGGGCATCTGCCGGAAAGCAAAAAGAGATTAAAGACCGACACAGAAGCAGGGATTCACCTTTACGAGCTGCGGAAATTCATGCGCTCAAATGCCGGCACGTGCGTGAATCAGAAGCCGATCGTCCACAAAGGCCAGCATGTGAAACGCGGGCAAGTCATCGCCGATGGTCCGAACACCGATCAGGGCGAGCTCGCGTTGGGCCGAAACGTGCTTGTCGCGTTCATGCCTTGGAACGGGTACAACTTCGAAGACGCCATCATGATTTCGGAGAAGGTGGTGAAGGAGGATATTTACACTTCCATCCACATTGATGAATTCGAGATCGGGGCGCGCGACACGAAGCTGGGGCCGGAAGAAATTACGCGTGACATCCCAAATGTTAGTGAGGAGGCCCTGCGCAATCTCGGCCCCGACGGGGTAGTGCGGGTCGGCGCCGAAGTGAAGCCAGGCGATATTCTCGTTGGTAAAATTACGCCGAAGAGCGAAACCGAGTTGGCGCCCGAAGAACGTCTCCTCCGAGCGATTTTTGGCGAAAAAGCTGCCGACGTAAAAGATACGTCGCTTACCGTTCCGTCTGGCACTTACGGCATTGTGATGGATGTAAAGGTTTCATCGCGTCGCGAAGTTTCCCGGGAAAAACTCACGCCAACCGAAACAAAACGGCAGCTCAAGACAATCAACGAAGAACATAAGCGCAAGAGAGACGAGCTGACCGAGCAACTAACGGATTCGCTTTCAAATATTCTTCTGGGTGAAAAAATCCCGCTTGATGTTGTCAATGCCGAGACCGGCGAAATCATTATTCCGGCTAATCGCAAGATTACCAAAACATTATTGCGGAAGCTCGCGATAGTTCACGATCACATCGAGATCGATCCGAGTCCGATCCGAAACAAAATCCGTGAGATCATCGGCTCGTATGAGCACAAGTACGCGGAGCTGGAGCTCGAACGCGAGCGTGCGATGGATCGGGTGGAGAGTGGCGACGATATCGACCCCGGCATTATCAAGCAGGTCAAAGTTTACATCGCGAGCAAGCGCAAGCTGAGCGTCGGAGATAAGATGGCTGGTCGCCACGGAAATAAAGGCGTCGTCGCGCGCATCGTTCCCGAGGAAGACATGCCTTTCCTGGCGGATGGAACCCCGGTGGAGATAGTGCTGAACCCGCTTGGCGTCCCGAGCCGCATGAACGTTGGTCAGGTACTAGAGACGCACCTCGGAGTTGCGGCGAAGGCGCTTGGATTCAAAGTGGCGACTCCAGTGTTCGACGGAATCGCGGAGAAAAAGATTCGCGATTATCTGCACGACGCTAAAAAGAAGGAAGGGTTCTCCTGGGTGCAGGAAACCGGTAAGGCGCGGCTTTTTGATGGCCGCACCGGAGACGCCTTCGATCAAGAAGTCGTTGTTGGTTACATCTACATGATGAAGCTTGGCCATTTGGTCGCGGACAAGATCCACGCTCGCGCGGTCGGCCCATACTCACTCGTCACGCAGCAGCCGCTTGGCGGTAAGGCGCAGTACGGCGGTCAGCGGTTCGGCGAAATGGAAGTCTGGGCCTTGGAAGCTTATGGCGCCGCTTACACCTTGCAGGAATTGCTCACGGTCAAATCCGATGACGTGCAAGGTCGGACCCGCATCTACGAATCAATCGTCAAGGGCGATAACTCGCTCGAAGCAGGCACCCCAGAATCTTTTAACGTGCTCATCAAAGAAATGCAAAGCCTCGGCCTCGACATCAAAGTCGGCGGGCAGGCGCCAAGCAGTTTCCTCGAGAACGTCGCATAAATTTTACATCGACAATCAGTTTAAATAATCATGAACGAACATTCCTGGCGTGAGTTAGTGGGCGAAGAGCGCCCAGTGGGTTTTGATCAAGTCGCAATCGGCGTCGCGTCGAGTGACACGATGCGCTCGTGGAGCAAAGGCGAAGTCAAAAATCCGGAGACAATCAATTATCGCACGTTTAAACCGGAAAAGGGCGGGCTTTTCTGCGAGCGAATTTTTGGTCCAACGCGCGATTGGGAGTGTTCGTGCGGAAAATACAAGCGCATCAAACATAAGGGCGTGATTTGCGACCGCTGCGGTGTCGAAGTCACGCTCGCCCGCGTTCGCCGGGAACGCATGGGCCATATCGAACTGGCAGTGCCCGTTTCGCACATTTGGTTTTACAAATGCATGCCGTCGAGACTCGGGCTCATGCTCGACATGAGTGCGCGGCAGCTCGAGCGCGTGATTTATTACGAAGACTACATCGTCATTGATCCAGGCAAGACTCCATTGCAGAAAACCCAGCTTCTAAACGAAGTTGAATATCGTGAAGCGCAAGAACAATACGGCGAAGATTTCGTCGCCGGTATGGGCGCCGAAGCCGTGAAAAAACTTCTCGCCGAGATCGATCTTAACAAGCTCAACAAAGAGCTGGAAAAGGCGATGGGCGCCACGAAGAGCAAACAGATTCGCAAGAAGCTGGCGAAACGACTCAAGCTCGTCCAAGGATTCCAAAACTCGCACGCACGTCCCGAGTGGATGGTTCTCGATGTGTTGCCGGTCATCCCGCCGGATTTGCGTCCGCTTGTTCCACTGGAAGGCGGGCGTTTTGCGACTTCGGACCTTAACGATCTTTATCGTCGGGTTATTAATCGCAATAACCGTCTCAAAAACCTGCTCCTGCTTAAGACTCCGGACGTCATCATTCGCAACGAAAAACGGATGTTGCAGGAAGCTGTTGACGCTTTGTTCGACAACGGCCGCCATGGCCGCGCAGTCACGGGTGCAGGCAATCGACCCTTGAAATCACTGAGCGACATGCTCAAAGGCAAAGGCGGACGTTTTCGCCAAAATTTGCTCGGAAAGCGCGTCGATTACTCGGGCCGTTCCGTTATTGTCATTGGTCCCGAACTGAAACTTCATCAATGTGGTTTGCCCAAGAAAATGGCGCTTGTTCTTTTCGAACCCTTCATTATCCGCCGGCTAAAGGATCTCGGTTATGTTCACACGGTGCGCAGCGCGAAAAAAATGATCGAGCGTCAGACGCCGGAAGTTTGGGATATTCTCGACGAGGTTACCAAAGGTCATCCGGTTTTGCTCAATCGCGCGCCGACTCTGCATCGGCTGTCGATTCAGGCTTTTGAGCCGCAATTGATCGAAGGCGAAGCCATCCGCATTCATCCGCTGGTCTGCACCGCCTACAATGCGGATTTCGACGGCGATCAGATGGCCGTGCACGTGCCGCTCTCGGTCGAAGCGCAAATGGAAGCGCGCATGCTCATGCTCGCCCCGAATAATATTTTCTCTCCCTCAAGTGGTAAGCCAATTACGACGCCGTCCCAGGACATCACACTCGGCTGCTATTATCTCACGCAAAATCCGAGACGAGCGGCTGGAAGTGATGCCGACGGACGTCTTCCGCTCTTTTCTGATGCAATCGAAGTGGAATTTGCCATGGCCGAAGGAAGCGTTCGGACGCACGATCGCATCCGGATCAAGAATCCCGATCATGGCCAGCAAACGACCTTTGGAAATGCCGAGGTAAAGATACTCGAAACCACGGCGGGCCGCGTCATCTTCAACCAGATTTGGCCCAAACAGTTAGGATTTTTCAACAAGGCCGCGGGCAAAAAACAACTTAGCGATATTATCTGGCGCTGTTACCAAATTGCTGGCCCGGCCGAAACGGTTGCGACGTTGGATAAATTGAAAGAACTCGGTTTTGCCGAAGCAACCAAAGCCGGCATCTCGATCGGGATTTCGGACATGATCATTCCGAAAGAGAAACAAACCGAGCTCGAAAACGCTTACAAACAAATCCGGCAGGTTGAGCAGCAATATCGCAAAGGCATTATCACCGACGGCGAGCGTTACAACAAGATCATCGATATCTGGACACACGCCGGAGATGAAATTTCCAGCGTAATGTTTCGCACTCTTGAACACAACGAGGGACGGAAGGAACTCAATCCTGTCTACTTAATGGTCGATTCCGGTTCGCGCGGCAACCGGCAACAGGTGCGGCAGCTTGCCGGCATGCGCGGTTTGATGGCGAAACCTTCGGGAGAAATTATCGAGCGCCCAATTACCTCGAACTTCCGCGAGGGTCTCACCGTGCTCGAGTATTTCATCTCCACCCACGGCGCGCGCAAGGGTCTTGCCGACACGGCGCTCAAAACCGCGGATTCCGGTTATCTTACTCGCAAGCTGGTGGACGCGTCGCAGGACGTGATCATTAACGAAGAGGATTGCGGCACCGTAAATGGGATCGTGGTGCGCTCAATTTATGAAGGCGACGAGGAAGTTGTCGATCTGGCCCAACGGATCATCGGTCGCGTGAGCTGCGAGACCATCGCGGATCCCGTGGAGAAGAAGAAGAAAATCGTGAAGGCGAATCAGTTGATTGATGAAAAGATCGCCGCAGAACTTCAGCGCGTCGGCGTGGAAAGTTTGAAGATTCGCTCAGTGCTTACTTGCGAATGCGGCCGCGGCGTCTGTGCAATGTGCTATGGGCGCAATCTTGCAACGGGCCAGTTCGTTAAACTTGGCGAAGCAGTTGGCATCATTGCGGCGCAATCAATCGGCGAGCCTGGAACACAGTTGACGATGCGGACATTTCACATCGGCGGCACGGCCAGCCAAACTTTCAAGCAACCGATCATCAAAGCAAAAAACGATGGCAACGTTCGCTTTAACGAGCTCCGAACGGTGCAGGCACTCGACGGTAGCTGGATCGTTTTGAATAAGAACGGCTCCATCAGCGTGCACAACGCGGAGGGCCGCGAACTCGAGAGTTATAATGTTGTTATCGGCTCAATGATCTCCAAGGACGACGGCACCTCAGTTAAGAAAGGCGAGACGTTCGTGCAGTGGGATCCGTACAACGTGCCGATTCTGACCGACAAGGGCGGCAAGATCGAATTCCGCGATATGATCGCTGGTGTGACGATCAAGCGTGATGTCGATGAAGCAACCGGCCTCATGGGCACGGTAATCATCGAGCATAAGGAAGATTTACACCCGCAAATTGTTATCGTGGGTGACAAAAAGGAAGTGCTCGCGAGTTATTCCATCCCTGCGGGCGCGCACGTGATCGTCGAAGAAGGACAAAAAGTGCGCGCGGGCGCCTTGCTCGCAAAAACACCGCGAAAAGTTGCGAAGACGAAGGACATCACCGGTGGCCTTCCGCGCGTGGCCGAATTGTTTGAAGCGCGTCGACCCAAGGACGCCGCGGAGATCGCCAAGATCGATGGAATGGTCGAGATGGGCGGAACAGTTCGCGGGAAGCGGCGGCTCATTTTAAAGGACCCGGACACTGGGTCCGAGGAAGAACATCTCATCCCGCTCACGAAACATATCATCGTCTTCAAAGGAGATTTCGTGAAGAAAGGGCAGCAGCTCACCGAAGGACCGGTCGTTCCTCATGAAATCCTCGAAGTCTGCGGACCGCAGGACCTGCAGGAACATTTAGTCAATGAAGTGCAGGAGGTCTATCGCCTACAAGGCGTGGAGATCAACGACAAACACATCGAGATCATCGTGCGCCAGATGTTGCGCAAAGTAAAGATCACCGATCCCGGCGATACTTCGTTGCTTTGGGGCGATCAAGTCGATCGGCTTGATTTTGAAGCAGAGAATCAGCGCGTGGTTGAGCAAGGCGGAAAGCCGGCCGAAGCCACGCCGGTGCTTCTCGGCATCACGAAAGCTTCGCTCGAAACCGATAGCTTTATCTCTGCTGCGTCTTTCCAGGATACAACCCGCGTCCTCACGGAGGCGGCGACACTTGGCAAAGTCGATCGTCTTCGTGGATTCAAGGAAAATGTCATCATGGGCCATTTGATTCCTGCAGGCACCGGATTCCCTCAGCACCGCGAGATCAAGCTTGTCGAACTTGGCGAACAGATTGATGCGCCTGTCATGGAAGAAGCCGAGGCGCAGCCGGCCATCGGGTAACACGGCAGCAAATGGAGTGACGGAACGTGGAGTAATGGGCGCCACGAATTGCCTGCGACCCCAGCATTCTGGCACTCGAATCGTCGCCGATGTCGATCGTCACTAAAACCGGCGATAAAGGGGAAACTGCGCTCATGTACGGTCGGCGCGTTTCCAAAAGCGATCCGCGTGTGGATGCCTACGGCTGCGTTGACGAACTGAATGCTGCGCTAGGCCTCGCGCGCGCGTTTTCCGAAAACGCCTTCATTTCCGAACAGATTTTGTTGGTACAAAAAGATTTGATCGTCCTGATGGGCGAACTTGCGACTGCGCGTGAAGACATCGAGCGTTACGTGAAAGACGAGTTCAAACTTACGAGCGCCGAAATGATCGATCGCGTCGGTGGGGTGATTGGCGATCTTGAAAAAGACACATCGCTTTATCCGAAAGATTGGGTTATCCCCGGTGGAACGGTCGTTTCCGCGGCAATCGATTACGCGCGCACAACGGCGCGACATGCAGAACGTCGCGTCGCCGCCTTGAGGAATTTGAATCCTGAAATTCTCCGCTACCTCAATCGCCTGTCCGATTTCTGTTGGGTTCTCGCGCGCTACAGCGAGAAGAAATCCTGATTGATTTGCACGTCTAGAAGACAGCGAATTTGCGGTTGCACTTCGGCAGGCGTTGTAGCATCTTCCCCGTTCGCTGTGCCGGTCGGCCGGCGCGATTTGTTTATGGCAGATACACCAGAATTAGTGCCTGAGCTCCTTGAGGCCGGGGTCCACTTTGGGCACCAGACCAAGCGCTGGAACCCGAAGATGAAGCCGTTTATCTTTGAGCAGCGGAACCAAATTTATATCATCAATCTCGATGAGACCGTGCAGCAATTGCATCGTGCGACCGAATTTTTGCAGGAGGTGACCCGTCGCCGCGGGAAAATCCTGTTCGTGGGCTGCAAGAAGCAGGCGCAAGAAGCCGTGAAAGAAGCGGCCCTGGCCTGCGGACAATTTTACGTCAATCAGCGCTGGCTTGGCGGGACGCTGACCAATCTCTCGACTATCCGCAAGA
>WNFR01001688.1_pt1 | contig 23107 bp, 21 predicted proteins | sample 5400221 | NCBI WGS metagenome assembly WNFR01 (sample SAMN13153357, study PRJNA577476) | soil metagenome | isolation source: 40 cm soil under Madrone tree | place: USA:California | collected 2016-06-14 | reverse complement strand
GGAACGAGCCCTCGGGCGCCTTCACCGTGATCGGCCGCAGCGCGCCCTCGTTCATCGGCCCGGAGGGATCGGTGAGGCACTTCACCGCCGCGTACGAGTACGAGCGCGTGTAGTTGATGTAGGAGTTCATGCCCGACGCGGTCTGCGGGCTCGAGCCCTCGTAGTCGATCGTCATGCCATCGCCGTCGACGGTCACCGCGACCGCCACCCTGAGTGGCGCGGTGCCCGGCCCCCAATCGTCGAGGAAGTCCTCGAAGCGATAGACGCCGTCGGGGACGGCGCGGATGGCGGCGCGCATGTTGGCCTCGGTGCGCGCGACGATCTCGTCCATGGCCGCCACGAGCGTCTCGCGCCCGTAGCGCTCGGCCAGCTCGGTCAGGCGCAGCTCGCCCACCCGTAGCGCGCTCCGCTGGGCGCGCAGGTCGCCGAGCACCTTGTCGGGCGTGCGCGTGTTGGCCGCGATGATGCCGGTGATTCCCGCGTGTTCCCGATATTCCTGCCAGACCTTCGTCGGAAGGATGCGCAGGCCCTCCTGGAAGAAGTCGAAGATGCCCTCGACGGCCTGGCTGCCCGGGCGCGCCCCGCCGACGTCCGTGTGGTGCAGGATGTTGACGGCGAAGCCGATCAGCTCGCCGCGGTGGAACGCCGGCTGCGTGATGAAGAAGTCGGGAAGATGGCCGGACCCGAGCAGCGGATCGTTCAGGAGGATGGCGTCGCCCGGCTTGAGCGTCTCGACCGGGTGCGCGGCCAGCGCGTTTCGCACCGCGAAGGACATCGCGCCCATGTGGCCCGGCGAGTAGGGCCCCTGCGCGACCATCCGTCCGCGCGCGTCGAACACCGCCACCGAGAAGTCCTGGCCCTCGCGCGCCTGCTCCGAGTACGCGGTCTTGTGCACGGTGGTGCCGATCTCCACCGCGATCGACTGCAGGGCGCCCCAGATCACGCCGAGGGTGATGGGGTCGACGCGCCCGCTCATGGTGCGGCCTCGACGATCAGGTTGGCGTACTCGTCGACGCCGGCACTCGTTCCCGGCGGGAGCACCGACGTCGACTCGCGCTCCTCGACGATGGCGGGCCCGTCCACGCGCGCGCCCGGCGCCAGCGCGTAGCGATCGTACACGGGGCAGTCGGTCCAGCCGCGCGTCTCCGGGAACCACGCGCGGCGCCCGCCCTTGAGGCCGCCGTCGCGCCCGTCGCCGGCGGCCTTCGCCAGCGCGACGCGCGGCGCGCCGCCGACGGCCGCCAGCTTCCACGTGACCGTCTCCACCGGCTCCGTCGGATTCGCGTAGCCGTAGCGCGCGGCATACACCTCGTCGAAGGCGGCGCGGATGCGCACGAGTGCCGCCACGTCGAGGGCGCCGGACGGCACCGGCACGGTGAGCTCGTACCCCTGACCGACGTACCGGGCGTCCACCGAGCGCGCGAGGGTCACGGTGCCGGCCACCGCGGCGCCACGCACGATCGACGCCGCCTGCGCGGCCATGTCGTCGTACATCGTGGTGAGCGCCGCCGGGTCGAGCGCGTCGAACCGGCGCACCCAGGTGCGCGCGACGTCGAACTTCACCTCCGCCGCAAGGAGTCCGATGGCGGCGGTGACGCCGGCGGCCGCCGGCAGGATCACGCGGGGAATGCCGAGCGCCTGGGCCAGCCGGCAGCCGTGCACCGGCCCCGAGCCGCCGAACGCGACGAACGTGAGGTCACGCGGATCGCGCCCGCGCTCGATCGACACGACGCGCGTGGCCAATTCCATGTTCGTGTTCACGATGGCGTGGATGCCCCACGCCGCGTCCTCGACCGACAGCCCCAGCGGCTGGGCCACGCGGGCGGCGATCGCGCGCCGGGCGCCGTCCACGTCGAGGCGCAGGCTGCCACCCGCGAAGTAGTCGGGATTCAGGTAGCCGAGGACGAGGTTGGCGTCGGTCACGGTGGGCGCAGCACCGCCGAGGCCGTAGCAGACCGGGCCGGGCGCCGACGACGCGCTCTCGGGCCCGACGGCGATGACGCCGAGATTCACGCGCGCGATGGAGCCGCCGCCGGCGCCGATCTCGACGAGGTCGATCGCCTGGATGTTCATCGGCAGCCCGCTGCCCGCCGCCCCGTTCACGCGATGCAGCTCGAAGGCCGTCGTCGTGTCCGGCCGGCCGTTCTCGACCAGCGCGAGCTTGGCCGTCGTGCCGCCCATGTCGAACGCGATGAGGTCGCGATGACCCGTCAGCTCGCCGTAGGTCGCCGCCATCAGCGCGCCGGCCGCCGGCCCCGACTCGATCATGCGCACGGGGTAGCGTTCCATCGCATCGGCCGTCGCCACGCCTCCCGAGGACTGCATGACGAAGAGCCGGCCCCGGTAGCCGCGCCCGGCGAGGGCCGCCCCGAGCCCGCGCAGGTACTCGCGCACCGCGGTCATCACGTAGGCGTTCACGACCGTGGTGGACGTGCGCTCGTACTCGCGGAACGTCGGCGAGACCTCGTGCGAGAGCGTCACCGTGACCTGGGGCGCCTCCTCCGCCGCCAGCGCGGCCAGCCGCTTCTCGTGCTGCGGGTTCAGGTAGGCGTGCAGGAGACAGATCGCGAGCGTCGTGACGCCGCGCTCGGCGAGCGCGCGGATCGCGCGGCGCGCGTCCACCTCGTCCAGCGGCGTACGTACCGAGCCGTCCGCGAGCACGCGCTCGGTGACCTCGCCGATGAGTCGCCGCCGGACGAGGGGGCGCGGCTTCTCGAGCTGGAGATCGTAGACCTGGTAGCGCTTCTCGCGCCCGATGAGCAGCACGTCGCGGAAGCCGCGCGTGGTCAGCAGGCCGACCCCGCGGGCCTTGCGCTCGATGACGACGTTGCTGCCGAGCGTCGTGCCGTGCACGGCCTGGGCGACGTCGCTCCAGGCCACGCGCGCGCCCGCCAGCAGCGCGTCGAGGCCGGCCAGGCACGCCTCGGAGGGATCGGGATAGGTGGTGAGGCGCTTGGCGGTGGTCAGCTCGCCGGCGGGCGACTGCAGCACGAAGTCCGTGAACGTGCCGCCCACGTCGAAGCCGACCCGGTACGACACGAAGTCAGCTCCGCCGCTCCGCGCGCGCGAGCACGACGCGATACGGATAGCGCCGGCCCGTCTGATAGGTGACGGCGTGCTCCACGGGCTCGCCGTTGGTCGCGTAGTACGTGCGCTCGAAGACGAGCAGGGGCGAGCGCGGCCGCACCTGGAGCAGCTCGGCGACCTGCCGCGGCGCCAGGACCGCGTCGGCCACCTGCTCGAGCGTCTTGATTCGCAGATCTGACTGCCGCTCGATGGCGGCGATCAGCGACGTCTTGGAGAGATCCTCGTCGGAGAGCGCGAGCGCGATCGGCGTCGGCACCCACACCGTGACGTGCTGGAAGGGGCCCGCCTCCGCGTGACGGACGCCCACGATGCGCGCGCTCTTGGAGCCCGGCGGCAGCCGCAACGCCTGCGCGATGTTCGCGGGGACGGGCACCGTCTCCTGGGAGACCAGCTTCAGCCACGTCTCGTCGCCGAGCGCCATCATGTCGTCGATCGAGCCGATCACCCGCAGCCGCGAGTCGCCGCCGTTGGCCGCGGTGCTGAAGGTGCCGCGCCCCGCGTGGCGATAGAGCCGTCCCTCCTGCACCAGGACGTCGAGGGCCTGGCGGATGGTCGGCCGGCTCACCTTGAAGCGGGCGCAGAGGCTGTGCTCGGACGCGATGCGTTCGCCCTCGCCGCGAAGGTCGCGGCGGATGGCGTCGGCGATCTGGAGATAGCGCGGAATGCCCGGACGGTAATTCACTCCGTCCTCCCGGTGGGTCAAAGTTGTCTAGACAGATAGCACCGGGACCGGGGCCGGTCAAGCACGCGGATGAAATTGGTCGTACATCCGTCGCAGGGCCGCCGACGGCAGGTGCGTGTAGATCTGGGTGGTCGAGATGTCGGCGTGCCCCAGCATCAGCTGCACGGCGCGAAGGTCCGCGCCGCCCTCCAGCAGGTGGCTCGCGAAGCAGTGCCGCAGCGTGTGCGGCGACACGCGCTGGCGCAGCCCGGCGCGCCGCGCCGCGCGCAGCACGATCTGCCAGAGCGACTGCCGGGTGAGCGGACGGGCCCGCGGCCCGACGAAGAGCAGCGGCGATGCGCGCCGCGCGGCGCTCAGGCGCGGGCGGGCCTCGGCGAGATAGCGCTCGACCCAGGCGAGCGCCTCGCCGCCCACCGGGACCAGCCGCTCCTTGCGTCCCTTGCCCGTGCACTGCACGTAGCCGGCGCTCCGATTGACGTCGCCGACGCGGAGCGTGAGCGCCTCCGTGGCGCGCAGGCCACTGGCGTAGAGCAGCTCCAGCAGCGCGCGGTCGCGCAGGCCGCGCGGGGTGGCGACGTCCGGCGCCTCCACGAGCGCGGTCACCGCCTCGCGTGACAGCGTGCGCGGCAGCGGACGTGAGCGTCGGGGCTGCTCGACGTGCTCGGTCGGATCCTCGGCGATCGCGCCCTCGCGGATGAGATGCGCGTAGAGTCCGCGCAGCGCGGCGAGCCGCCGGGCGATGGTGGCCGGCTTGCGGCCCGCGCGACGCTGCCGCTCCAGCCACGCCAGCACGTCGTCGCGGCGCGCGGCGTCCAGCGCGCGGCGGCGAGACCCGAGGACACGGAGGAAATCGCGGACGTCGCGACGGTAGGCGTCGAGGGTGTGGCGCGAGGCGTTGCGCTCGGCGCTGAGGGCGCTGAGGAATTCGTCGAGCGAGCGCTCCGCCTCCACCCGGCCATTATAGGCGGCGATCGAAGGGCGCCCCGGCTCTGCCGGGGCGCCCTGAGCGTTGGGGGTATGGGGGGCCATCTCGGGGCCCCCCATGTTTACCGGCTGCGTGCGTTGCCGCGACCCTGCTGGCCCTGCGAACCGGCGGCCTCGTCCGCGCGATCGAGGCCCCTCTTCTTGTCGGTCTGCTCCTGGTCCTTCATCTTCTGCCGGTCGTTGTCGTCCGGCTTGGCTCGGTCGTCGTCACCTCGCGGGCTGGCCGACGGCGACTGGGTGTCCGTGTTCACGCTGCCCTTGTCGTTCGTGTTCACGCTGCCGGACCCGCTCACGCTGCCGCCCGACCCGCTGACCGTGCCGGAGCCGGTCGCGCTATCGGAGCCGCTCACGCTGCCGCCGGGGCTCGCGCTCGGGCTCTGCGTCTGCGGCGTCGTGGACTGACCGCTCGCGTTGCTGTTGCCGTTGACGTCGACGCCGACGCTCGGGTTCACACCGATGCTTGGATTCACGTTCGGGCTGATGGTCGTGTTCTGCGCGAGCGCAGGGCCGACCCCCACGACGAGCGCCGTCAACGAAGCGGCCGCGATCGAAACGTAACGCTGCCTCATTCCAGGACCCCCTGTGTGTGGTTATGGGTGAGTGCTCACCCGCCGGCAGAGGGTTGCAGGCGCAGTGCCACTTGCGGACGTTCGGAGAGGTTGGAGGTTCTACAACGGGCGTGGAGCGCCGAGCTCGCGGGCGATCACCGTGCGCTGGATCTGGTTCGTGCCCTCGTAGATTTGCGTGATCTTCGCGTCGCGCATGAAGCGCTCGACGGGATACTCGCGCGTGTAGCCGTAGCCGCCGAAGACCTGGACGGCGTCGGTGGTGACCTTCATGGCGGCGTCGCTCGCGAAGCACTTCGCCATCGACGATTCCATCGACGTGGCAGGAGCACCGCGGTCGACGAGCGCGGCCGCATGGTGAACCATGAGGCGCGAGCCGTGCACGGCCATCGCCATGTCGGCGAGCATGAACTGGATCCCCTGGAACGCCGCGATGGGCTGGCCGAACTGGCGCCGCTCCTTCGCGTAGCCGACCGCCGCGTCCAGCGCCGCCTGCGCGATGCCGACCGCCTGCCCTCCGACGGCCGGGCGCGAGCGGTCGAGCGCGCCGAGCGCCACGCGGAAGCCCTCGCCCTCGGCGCCGAGTCGGTTCTCCACGGGGACCTCGCAGTCCGCGAGATGAATGGCGACGGTCGGCGAGCCCCGGATGCCCATCTTGCGCTCGAGCTTGCCGAACGCGAAGCCCGGGAACGTCGGCTCCACGAGAAACGCCGTCACGCCCTTGTGGCCGCGCCCGCGGTCCACGGTGGCGAAGAGCGTCAGCACGGAGGCGTGCGAGCCGTTGGTCACCCACATCTTGGTGCCGTTGAGGACGTAGCGGTCGCCGTGGCGCACGGCCGTCGTCGTCATGCTGGCGGCGTCCGAGCCCGCGCCCGGCTCCGAGATCGACAGCGCGCAGGTGATCTCGCCGGCGGCGAGCCGCGGCAGGTAGCGCCGCTTCTGCGCCTCGGTGCCGTGCGAGACGAGCGGATAGCCGGCCGCGTACTGCACGAGATAGATGACGGCGGTGGACGCGCAGGCCCACGCGATCTCCTCCACGGCGAGGCAGAACGCGAGCGCCCCGAGCCCGGCCCCGCCGTAGGCCTCCGGGACGTAGAGGCCCATCAGCCCCTGCGCGCCGAGGAGACGCAGCTGCTCGGCGGGGTACGCCTCCGTCTCGTCCACCTGCGCGGCGAGCGGCGCGATGCGCTCGCGGGCCAGCGCGCGCGCCAGCTCGCGGGTCTGCCGCTCCTCTTCACCGAGCCAGAACGCGTCGCGCATGCGGCGATTATCTCCCCTCTTGACGGTCCTTCAAACCGTGGCCCATCATGGCGCCGCCGTCGACGCCGACGCCTTCCGACACCGCCGTCCCGGGACGTCTCTCTCGCAAGGAGGACTCACGATGTCGCAGCTCAGAACGAAGCAAGGCCTCGCGGCGGCGCTCACCGTCGTCGCGATCGTCCTCGCCGCCGGGCTCTATGCGCTCGCGCAGCAGCCGTACCAGCTCGCCCCGATGGACGAGTCCAAGCGCGACCGCGGCGTCTCCGTCTCCGGCGCCGGCGGAAAGTTCTACGTGCTGCCGGCAACGCTCGACACGACCCAGTGGGGCTGGCTCGATCCCAAGGAGCCGCCGAAGCTCGTGGTCAACTCCGGCGACACGGTGGCGATCGAGACGATGATGCACGCGCACAACGCCGTCCAGCCGGGCACGACGCTGGACGACATCGTCAAGCTGCGGCTCGCCAACCCGGGTGGCGGCCCGCACTCCGTCACCGGCCCGATCTACGTCACCGGCGCCGAGCCCGGTGACGTGCTCGAGATCCGCATCAAGAAGATCGTGCCCAAGGCGTTCGCGACGAACTTCCACCTGCCCGGCGCGCAGTTCCCGACCGTCGGCCAGCTCGCGCCGGAGTTCCCGCAGGGCTTCATCCGCTACTACTACCTCGACTGGGAGAAGAAGCAGGCGGAGTTCAAGCCCGGCATCATGATCGACCTGCAGCCGTTTCCGGGCACGATCGCCGTCGGCCCCGACCCCAACGAGCCCAAGGAGAAGGCCGGCCCGCCCATTCACGACGCCAGGGGACGCACGAGCACGCTCAGGCCGTGGAAGAACGGCTCGAACATGGACATCAACGAGCTGCAGGAGGGCTCGATCCTGTACCTGCCCGTCTTCGTCAAGGGCGGGCTCATCTGGACGGGCGACTCGCACTGCCGCCAGGGCAACGGCGAGGTGAACCTCACCGCGCTCGAGTGCGCGTACCGCGAGTTCGTCATCCAGCCACTCGTGCGCAAGGACATGAAGCTCGACTGGCCGCGGATCGAGACGCCCACGCACTGGATCGCCACCGGCTTCGACGAGGACCTCAACGAGGCGATGAAGATCGCCACGCGAGAGACGGTGAACATGCTGGCGACCCAGAAGATGGTGCCGCTGAGCCGCGACGAGGCGTACGCACTCACGTCGATGGTCGGCGATTGTCGCGTGTCCCAGGTCGTCGACATCCGCAAGGGCGTGCACTGCATGATCCCGAAGAACGTCTTCGTCAAGAAGTAGGTGCTGGCGGCGATCCTCGCGGCGACGCTCGTCGTCGCCGCGAGCAGTACGGATCTGCGCGAGCTGATCGCCGCCGTCGGCGGCGATCGCGTCGGCGTCGAGAGCCTCACCGATCCCCGCCAGGACCCGCACGCCCGCGAGATCGTCCCGCGCCAGGTCGCCCTCCTGAAGTCCGCGGCGCTGCTGGTGCGCGTCGGCCTCGATCACGAGCCGTGGCTGCCCCGCGCGGTGGCGGCGGCGGGCGCCGCCCCGCGCGACGTGGACGTCGCGCGGGCCGTCGTCGTGCTCGACTCGGAGGTGCCGCGGCTGTCGGCCGGCGCGCGGCCGCACCTGCACGCCTACGGCAACCCGCACTACTGGCTCGATCCCGAGAACGCGCGGCCCATCACCGCACGGATCCTCGAGGCGCTGGCGGCGGCGCGCCCCGAGGACCGCGCCGTCTTCGAGACCAACCGCGCGCGCTTCCTCGCTCGGCTCGACGCCGGGCTCGCGCGCTGGCGGGAGCGGTTGGCGCCGTTCGCCGGCGCCCGGCTGGTCGTCGTGCACGACACCTGGCCGTACTTCGCGCGCCGCTTCGGACTCGTCATCGCGGGCGCCGTGGAGGAGCGGCCCGGTGTGCCGCCCTCCCCCGCGCACCTCGGCCGGCTCATCGAGCGCATGCGCGCGGCCGGCGTGCGGGTGATCGTGGCCGAGCCGGGCGCGTCACCGGCGATCGTGCGCCGGCTGGCCGACGCGACGGGCGCCCGCGTCGTCACCCTGGCGCCCTCGGTCGGCGCCGAGCCCGCCGCCACCGATTACCTCGCGCTCTTCGACGTCAACGTCGAGCGGCTCGCGCGCGCGCTGGGAGGGGAGGCGACGAACGCCGCCGGGGCGCCCCGCCCACAATGACGCTGGAGCTCCTCGGCTGGCCGCTGGCGGCGGCGCTCGTGCTCGCCGGCATCCACGCGTGGCTGGGGCTACACGTGCTCGCGCGCGGCGTGATCTTCGTCGACCTCGCGCTCGCGCAGGTGGCCGCGCTCGGCGCCACCGTCGCGCTGCTCGCCGGCCACGGGCCGCAGGGCGCCGGCGCCTACTGGTACGCGCTGGCCTTCACCGCCGGCGGCGCCGCGCTGCTGGCCGCGCTGCGCGACCGGCCCGGGCTCACGCGCGCGGCCATTCCGTCCGAGGCCGTGATCGGGATCGTCTACGCGGTGGCGGCGGCGTTGACCGTGCTGGTGCTGGAGCGCGTGCCACTCGGCGGCGAGCAGGTCAAGGCCCTGCTCGTGGGCAGCCTGCTCGGCGTCACCGGCGACGACGTCGGCCGGCTGACCGCGCTCTACGGCGCCGTCGGCGTCGCGGGCTGGCTCGCGCGCCGGCCGCTGGCCGCGCTCTCGTTCGGCGGGACGCTGCGCCACGCGCGCGTCTGGGACTTCGGCTTCTATCTGCTCTTCGGCCTCGTCGTCACGAGCTCGGTGCGCGTGGCCGGCGTGCTGCTCGTCTTCGCGTACCTGATCGTGCCGGCGGTCGCAGGCGCGCTGCTCGCTCGAGACGCATCGCGCCGGCTGGTGATCGGCTGGAGCGTCGGCGCGCTCGGCAGCGTCGCCGGCATCGCCGCGTCATTTCGCTGGGACCTGCCGACCGGCGCGACGATCGTCGCCACACTGGGCGCGCTGCTGGCGGCCCTGGGGGCCGGACTCGGCGTCCGGCGGCTGGCGCGCGGCGGCCGGCGTTCCGTGATGGCGGCGAGCGTCGTGCTCGGCGTGGCCATCGCGCTCGCGGGCGCCGCGCTCGCCGCGTTTCCGCGCGCCGATCATGTGTGGCTCGACGCGCTCGAGGGCGCACTGCCGCCCCTGCAGGACGCCTTCCTGTCCGCGCACGAGCGCGGCGTGGCCGCCGACGCGCGGGAGGCGAGCGCGCGCGGCGCGCGCGAGGTCGCGGTGCTCCGCACGCGTCAGGCGGACGTGGCGTGGGGCGCGCGGGCGGCCGGCGCCGAGGAGCGGGAGCGGCTGCGGCAGTTCACGCTCGGGCGCGAGGAGCTGGTGGCCGGCGACCGGATGGTGCTGCGCACGCTGCGGTCGCGGGCGCGCCAGCGCCAGCGCTACTGGCTGGGGGTGCCGCTGCTCGCGCTCGGCGCCGCGACGGCGGCCGTGGCGGCGCGGCAGCGCCGCCGCTGAGCGCTATTTACCCTCGTACGTGTAGAAGCCGCGCCCGGTCTTGCGCCCGAGCTGGCCGGCCATGACCATCCGCTTGAGCAGCGGCGGCGGCGCGTAGCGCGGCTCGCGGAACTCCTCGAACATCACCTCGGCAACGTACATCGCCGTGTCCAGCCCCACGAGGTCCAGCAGCGTGAACGGCCCCATCGGATAGCCGCAGCCGAGCTTCATCGCGGTGTCGATGTCCTCGAGCGTGGCCAGGCCGCCCTCGTACACGCGGACCGCGTCGAGCAGGTAGGGCACGAGCAGCCGGTTGACGATGAAGGCCGTCGAGTCCTTCGCCTGCACCGGCGTCTTGCCAACGGCGCGCGTCCACTCCGTGACCGCCTTCACGGCCGCCTCGTCGGTCAGGATCGTGCGCACGACCTCGACCAGCTTCATGAGCGGCACCGGGTTGAAGAAGTGCACGCCGAGCACCTGCCCCGGCCGCTTGGTGGCCGCCGCCATCGCCGTCACGTTGCACGACGATGTGTTGGAAGCGAGGATCGCGTGCGGCGGACAGATCCGGTCGAGCTTGGCGAAGGTCTCGTTCTTGAGTGCCTGGTTCTCGGTCATCGCCTCCACGACGAGGTCCGCGGTCTTGAGGTCGTCCAGCCGCGTCGTGCCCGCGATGCGCCCGAGCGTCTCGTCCTTCGTCTTCGCCTCGAGCTTGCCCCTGGCGACCAACCCCTCCAGCGTCTGGCGCAGCCGCTCGAGGCCGCGTTTCACCAGCTCGTCGTTGGCCTCGACGAACAGCACGCTGAAGCCGGCCTGGGCAGAGACCTGCACGATGCCGGAGCCCATGAGACCGCAGCCGATCACCCCGACGTTCTTGATGGCCATGAGTCCTTCCTGTGGCTTGGAGTTGAGCGGAGCTACTTCGAGCGACGGCCGGGCAGCGGCGCCGGCTCGAAGTGCGCGGCGCCGGGCGGGCAGGGATTGCGCACGGTGACCGACAGGTCGCCGTAGCGGACACTGCCGTCCTCCTGCACCTCGCCGAATCCGCGGCGCACCGGGGCGGGGCCTTCGGCGCGCAGCGACTCCTGATAGGCGGTGTCACGGATCTCTGCGCGCGGCGCCGTGAGGTCGAGGAGCAGCATCGACGCGCGGATCGGCGTCTTCAGCTCCTCGGCGGCGGCGCCGCTGGCGGCGAGGGTGCCCAGCAGCGCGGCGGCGAGCACGGTGATCCGGGTCATGCCTTTATTCATACACGATCAGCGAGTGCAGCGGGTAGTCCTTCAATTTCTCGCGGCCCTTCAGGAAGGCCAGCTCGATCATGAACGCCACGCCCACGACCTTGCCGCCGAGCTGCTGGACCAGGCGCAGGGTGGCCGCCATCGTGCCGCCGGTCGCCAGCAGATCGTCCACCGCCAGCACCCGCTGTCCCGGCTTGATGGCGTCCTCGTGCACGGCCAGCGCGTCACGCCCGTACTCGAGCTCGTATTCCACCTCGATGGTCTTACCGGGAAGCTTGCCGAGCTTCCGGACAGGCACGAAGCCGGCCGCGAGCTGGTGGGCCACGGCGCCGCCGAAGATGAACCCCCGCGACTCGATCCCCACCACGACGTCGACCCGGTCTTTCGCGTAGCGCGCCGCCAGCATGTCCACCACCGCCCGGAAGGCGGGGCCATCCTTCAGGAGGGTGGTGATGTCCTTGAAGAGGATTCCCTCGGTCGGGAAATCCTTGATGTCACGGATCTTGGCGCGCAGCTCGGCGACGTCCATGCCGGCGCCCATGGTAATGGACGCTCCGCACCCACCGCAAGAACCGTCCACCAAAACGCAGCGCCGTCCCGTCGGAACCGCAGCCGGCTGCAGGCTCGACGCCGCTCCGTGCAGACGTCTGCGCAGTCGTCTCGTCCTCATTGTCGTGATTCCAGCCAGTTAGAGGTTCGGCATGTGCCTTGAGTATCAGTGCTGCCATGGAAAGGAGGTTCCAACCCTCATGCGTTTCACGATGATCCCGGTTCTTGGTCTCGCGCTGGCGCTCTCCGCCTCGCCGGCGTTCGCGTTCGGTGGTGGCGGCGGGCACAGTGCGACTGTCGCGTCCGGCGGTGGCGCCACCAGCGGCGGCAGCGTCGCGAGTGACTCGACCGGCTCGGGCGGCTCGGTCGCCGTCACGTCGGAGCCGCTCGCTCTGTTCGCGGTCGGTCTCGGTCTGCTCGGCGCGCGTTTTCTGCGCCGCCGCTAAGACCCGTTCGCTCCCCACGCGCGCCGTCGGCTCGCCCGGCGGCGCTCGTGTTTTTCGAGCCTAGACGCGTTCGCGCAGGAGGTCGGCCACCGTCCGGCAGAAGCCGTCGATGGGAATGGGCTTGCGGAAATAGGCGGCGAAGTCGGTCGCGCGGGTCGGCGGGTAATCCTCGTAGAAGGCCGTGACGGCGACGACCGGAATGCGCGCCACGTCCGGGTCGCGGTGACCCCGCAGCCACCGAACGAAGGCGAGACCGTCCTCGCTCGGCAGCGCCAGGTCCGAGACAACGAGGTCGGGACGCAGGGTGTGCAGGTAGCCTCGGGCGTGGTGGGTGGTATCGGCCAGCAGGACCCGGGCGCCGCAGGCGTTCAGAATGGCGCGCAGCAACTCGAGGGTGTCGGGGTCGTCCTCGAGCACGAGGATCGTGTACCCGCGCAAGTCAGCCAGGTGAGGGATCCGCTGGGCGCTGGTAGTCATCCTCGACCGTTGACCACTATTCGTACTCATACCGATGCCTCGGCGTCAAGGACTCGCGACGTGCACTGGGCAAAATTTTCCCCTGTCAGGGCGGGTTCTACACGGCGTCGAGGCGCGCGATCGCGTCGGGCAGTGCGGCGAGGCTCGAAACGACGGCATCGGGGCGGCGGGCGCCGGAGGCCTTGACAGCGGCGCTGGTCACCTGCACCACGCGCATGCCGGCCGCGCGCGCGCCCTCGACGTCCAGGATGGCGTCATCGCCCACGTGGATGGCGTGTGCCGGCTCGGCGCCCAGCGCACGCAGCGCGCCGAGGAAGATAGCGGGGTCGGGCTTGCGCACACCCGTCTCGTCGGAGAACGCCGTGTGCGAGAAACAACCGAGCAGGCCGTAGTGCTCGAGCACACGGCGCAGAGTGGCGCCCGGGGTCCGCATCGTGTTCGAGACGACCGCGAGGGTGTAGCCCAGGTCGCAGAGCTTCCGCAGCGCCTTGAGCGCGCCGTCGTCGACGGCCGGCGGCACCATGAGGATCGGGCGCGCGTAGGCGTCCACCAGCGCCGTCATCACGTCGGCGGGCAGCCGCGCGGCCAGCGCGCGATCGACGCCGCTCAGGATCGCGCGCACGTGGTCCTGCACCGGCACGTCGCGGTGGGTGGCCCAGACGCGGCCAAGATGAGAGGCCGACTCCTCGTAGGCGCGGTCGAGCGAGGCCGCCGACGCGCGCGCGCCCGCGCCCGCGAGGATCGTCTCGAAGTCCTTCATGCGCCGCATCTTGTAGCGGTTGTCGCTCGACGGCGGGTCGAAGAGAAGCGTCCCCCAGAAGTCGATGGTGATCGCGCGGACGGTCATCGGGCCCCGAAGCGCGGCGCGCGCTTTTCGAGAAACGCGGCCGCGCCCTCCCGCGGCTCGTCGCCGGCGTAACACGCTGCGAACGCGTCGATGCCCGCGCGCACCGCCGAGGGCAGGTCGGTCTCGCGCCAGCGGATCATCAGCGCCTTCTGCGCGCGGACCGCCCCGGGCGCACACGCGAGCAGCATGGCGAGTGTCTCGTCGACGGCGGCCGGCAGCGCGCCGGGCTCGACCACCCGGTTGACGAGACCCCACCCGAGCGCGCGCGTCGCGTCCACCGGCGTGCCGAGCAGCAGCATCTCGGCGGCGCGGCCGGGGCCGATCAGCGGCGGCAGCAGCGCCGCCTGGATCACCGACGGCACGCCCACGCGGACCTCGGGCAGGCCGAACGAGGCGTTGGCGGCGGCCACGCGCAGATCACAGGCGAGCGCGAGCTCGAAGCCGGCGCCGAGGCAGGCGCCGTGCACGGCGGCCAGCACGGGGAACGGAGCGCGGTGCACGGCGTCGATGGCCGCGCAGAGCTCGGTGATCAGCGCGCGCGCCGAGGCGGCGTCGAGACCGTGCAGCACGCGCACGTCCATGCCCGCGGTGAACGCGCGCCCCCGCCCCGTCACCACCGCCGCGCGGATGGCGGCGTCGCGCGCGAGCGCCTCGAACGTGGCGCGCAGGGCGGCGATGAGGCCGGGCTCGAACAGATTGAGCGGCGGCCGGTCGAGCGCGCACCAGACGACGTCGCCGCGCCGCTCGACGGCGAGCGTCGAGTCGGCCATCTACCCGCGTCCTGCGGCCCGCACGGCCATCAGTACCGGCGCATCGTCGGATCGACGGTGCGCGCCCACGAATCCAGACCGCCGGCGAGGTTCTTCACGTTCTTGAACCCGTGCTGCTCGCGCAGGTACTGGGCGACGGCCGCGCTGCGCACGCCCTGGTGGCAATAGACGACGATCTCGTCGTCCGGGTTCAGCTCCTCGGTCCGCAGCTCGATCTCCTCGATCGGGATGTGCACGGCGTTCTCGAGCCGGCAGAGCTTGGTCTCCCAGTCCTGGCGCACGTCGAGCAGCAGCGGCCGGTCGTTGCGCTCGAGACGGGCCTTCAGCTCGTTCGGGGTGATCTCGCTCATGGGCGTCGATCACCGTGGGGGGCCCCGATATGGCCCCCCACACCCCCCAGCGCTCGTCGCGCCCCGAGTGAATCGTGGCGCTCCTCGATCACGCGCGGTGGACACGGGGCCCCGATATGGCCCCCCTGATTGTTCAAGCGAAGGGGGTTACGCCCCCCTCGGACTCCCCCGGCCCACGCTCGGACGCGCCCCGGCGGAGCCGTGGCGCGCCTCGGACGGCGGGCCGCAGCTCGGCGATATCCAAAAATGTGGGCGGCCATCAGCGTGGCGCCGGCCGGCCGACCAGGAAGTCGGCGAGCCAGCCATTCACGACCTGCGCGTGCTCGATGTGCGGAAAGTGGCCGCACGCGTCGAGCCAGCGCACGCTGCCGCGCGCGAAGCCCTCGGCGGTCTCCGCACAGTGCGCGGCGGGGATGGCAGGATCCTGGCGGCCGTGGACCAAGAGGACGGGCACGTCGAGAGTGGCGATGGCGCGCCGATAGTCGGCGCGTCGCTCGACGAAGTCGTCGGCGAGAGAGCGTACCGTGCGCAGCCACGCCCGGCGTGCGGCCGCCGTGGTGCGGGTCGCGTACTCCCAGCCGACGAGAAAGGCCACCTCGTCGGCGGGCGGCGCGTGGAAACATCGCGCGATGGCCGCGCGATAGAGCGGCGCGCAGCCGCAGCGGGCCAGGGCGTTGCCGAGCCCGGGCGTCGCCATCAGCCGCGCGCGCCAGCCCGGCTGCCAGCCGAAGCCCGGCACGCAGCCCGAGAGCAGGGCCAGCCGCTCGACGCGGGCGGGACGCGTGAGCGCGTAGGTCACCGCGACGGCCGCGCCGAGCGAGTGGCCGACGATCGACACTTGCGTGACGCCGACGGCGTCGAGGAAGGCGTGCAGCGCGCGCGCAAAGTAGGCGAGCGAGTACGCGGCGGACGGCTTGCCGGAGCGCCCGAAGCCCGGGAGGTCCACCGCGTACACGGTGGCGCGCGCGGCGAGCGAGGGAATGTTGTGACGCCAGGAGGCGGCGAAGCCGCCGAGACCGTGCACGAGGACGACCGCGGGACCGCGGCCTTCGACCAGGTAGTGCAGCGCGAGGCCGTCGACCTCGCCGCCCCGGAGCCTCAGTTCCGGCATGGGGCTAGGATTCTACCAGACCGTCTCCGTCGACGAGGCGGCTGAGCGCCGCGCGATACGGGAAGACGCTGAAGACGCCGCCGGTATGCACGAAGCAGACGCGACGCCCGAGCGCGCGCGGGGCGCGCCGGAGCGTGTCGAGGAGTCCGGTGAATGCCTTGGCCGTGTACACGGGGTCGAGGATGATGCCTTCGAGCCGGGCCAGCTTGAGCATCGTGTCGAGCTCGTCCTTGCGTACGGCCGCGCGCCCGACCCCCTGGTAGCCGTCGAGCAGTCGCACCTCGGCCGGCGGCCGCACGGCGAGGCCGAAGCGGCCACGCGCGCGCTCGATCACCTCGGTGACGTACGCGCGCACGCGCGCGCCCTCCCACGCGATCGGCACGCTGACGATCTCGCCCGCCAGCCCGGCGACCTGCTTGGCCATGAGGAGACCGGCGTGACTGCCGCCGCTGAACGCGGTGATGGCGATGGTGTCGAACGGCGGCGCGCCGTGGCGGTTCTGCTGCGCGATCTCCTGGCCGCACGCGAGGTAGCCGAGGGCGCCGACGACGGTGGCGCCACTCTCCGGGATGACGTAGGGCGTCCGGCCCTGCGCGCGCTCGCGCGCGGCGAGGTCCTCGAGGGTCTCGTCGATCTTCGCCCACTGCGCGTCCGTGCAGTAGTGGATGTCGGCGCCGAGCAGCCGGTCCAGCAAGAGATTCCCGTCGTACTCGGCGGGCGGCTCGCCCTTGAGGGCCAGCACGGCGCGCAGGCCGAGCCGCGCGCACACCGCGGCCACGCAGCGGCAGCAGTTGGATTGCAGCGTGCCGCACGTGATCAGCGTGTCGGCCTTCTGGGCGAGCGCCTCGCCGACGAGGAACTCCAGCTTGCGGATCTTGTTGCCGGTCTCCAGCAGCCCGGTGAGGTCGTCGCGCTTGACCCACAGCTCGACGCCCAGCTCGGCGGAGAGCCGCTCGAGCTTCAGGAGCGGCGTGGGCGCGTACGCCAGCTCCACGCGCGGAATCGGCGGGGCCGAAGTGGCCATGCAAGCCACTATCTCAGGCGAAGAGGTCGCCTGGCAAGGATTGGCCGCCGGCGACGGGCTGGCCGAGCATTTTCCTCAGCATCAGCGCGTTGCGCACGGGGTAATCGCGGTTGTTGTTGTTGAACGAGACGTACACCTGTTCGGCCTCGCCGGCGGCCTCCTCGATCTCCGGCATCAGCTCGCGCAGCTCGGGCTCGCTATAGAGGTAGTCGTATTTCTCGCGCACCGCGGGCTCCTCACCGCGCACCTGGCGCAGCCAGCCCTCGGCGTTGCGGCCGTGCAGGCGGAAGACGGCGACGGGCGCGGTCACCTCCGCCACGCGTGGCACGGCTCCCGCGACGACGGGCGCGTCGACGACGACGTGGGCGGCGCCGGCGCGGCGCAGCACGCCCAGCGCCTCGTGGGCGTGATCGGGCACCCACGAGCGGTGCCGGAACTCGACGGCCACCGTCCAGCCGGGCAGCCGCGCCGGGAGCGAGGCCAGGTATTCCAGCCGCGCGTCGTCGTAGCGCACCCAGGGCGCGAACTGGAAGAGGACGTAGCCGAGCTTGCCCGTCTCGGCCAGGGGCGCCAGGGCCGCGCGGAACAGCCGGAACGCCTCGTCGACCGCCTCCGGGGGAAAGTCACCGGCCTCGATTTCGCCGCGATGGGTGCGGCGCGCGCGCGGCGAGACCAGTCGCGCCACGTCGGCGGGCAGCGACTGCGCACGTGGATGGTGCCCCGTCATCAGCGCCCATGCCTTGACGTGAAACACGAAACCCGGCGGCGTGCGCTCGGCCCAGCGCCGCACGGTGAGGACGTCGGGGATCGCGTAGTACGACGCGTTCACCTCGACCACGTCGAAGACCGAGGCGTAGAAGCGCAGGCGCGCCTCCGCCGACATCGATTTCTTCGGATAGAAGCCGCGCGACTCGATGAGGGCGGGGTCCGCCCATGACGAGATCCCGACGCGCACGCGCCGAATCGAGCTCACCCCGATCGCAGGCGCTCGGCCTCTTCCAGCGTCGCCTGCACGCGCACCCAGGCGAGGAAGGTCTGGCGCAGCGCCGGCTCCGGCGCGCGCGCGGCGAGGTGCTCGATCGTCGCCCGCGCGTCGGCGGCCGCCGCGCGCGCCTCGTCCATGCGATCGGCGCCTGCCGCGGCCTGGGCGAGCAGGCGAGCCACCTGCCACGCGAGTGCCGGGTACGGTATCGCCCGCGCGATCGCGAGCGCGGCGACGAGGTCTCCGTGTGCCGCCGGCCAGTCCTTGGCGCGCAGCGCGATCTCGCCGCGGATCGCCAGCGCGCGCGCCTCGTATTTGCGCGCGCCGGTGGCCCTGGCCTGCATGACCGCGAGGTCGGCCTGCGCGCCCGCCCGGCCGAGATCGCCGCGCGCGAGGAGCCCCTCCGCGAGATAGGTCGCGAGGTGATTCGACCACCGCCAGCGGTGGGCGCCGAAGGCGTGCTTGTCCACGCGGACCTGCGTCTCCTCCCAGAGCGCGATCGCCCGGTCCACCTCACCGAGGTTCAGGTGATCGAGGCCGATGTTGATGAGCGAGCTGACCTCGACGTTGGGATTCTTGATCCGCCGCCCGATGTCGGCCGCTTCGCGGTCGAGCTCGAGCGCGCGCCGGAAATCGCCGAGCTCCTGGTGGAACCACCCCAGCGTGTTCAGAAGGCGGCCCTCGATGAACCCGTTCTGAAGCTCGCGCGAGCGCCGCAGGCCGCGCTCGATGGTCGCCCGGGCTTCGGCGAACTCGCCGAGCGCGACCTGCGGCAGGCAGATGAAGGCGACGGCGAAGAGCTCGTTGAAGCCGTCGTGAACCGAGGCCGCGACCTCTTCCGCTCGGCGCAAGAACGGCATCGCGGCGTCGAACTCTGCCCGCCAGTTGGCGTGTGCCCCCAGCCAGACGAGGTTCTGCGCGACCATCTGCGGCAGCCCGAGCCGCTCGGAGATCTCGAGTGATCGCGCGAGCTTCCGATCGCCGTCCCGCAGCTCGCCGTCGATTTGATCGACGAGCCCGAGGTACGACATGGCGCGCGCGAGAACGCGCTCGTCGCCCGTGAGCTCGGCCATCGTCAGCGCCTCCTCGGCGTAACGCTTGGCGTGGGGCACGTGCGGCGTGGAGAACGTCAGCCAGTGGCTGAGGGCGAGCTCGACCAGGGCCTCGCCTTCCATGTGCTGGTCGCCGCCGGCCCGGGCCAGCTCGAGCACGCGCTCGTACTCTGCGATCGACTCGTCATAGCGCGTGATCATGCGCCAGACCTCGCCCCGACCGCGGTGGATCGCGGCCAGCTGCAGCGGCGAGGGCGGCGGGCTCAGGAGCCGGGCAGCCTCGAGCGCCTTGCTGTAAAAGTCGAGCGCCGCCTGGTTGGCGAAGCCGGCGCGGGCGCGATCGCCCGAGCGGACGAGGTACTCGAGCGCCTTGTCCCACGCCTCGCCGTTCACGAAGTGGTGGGCGAGCTCCTCGTAGTGCTCGCCGAGGCGGTCGGCATAGAGCTCCTCGATCGCCTCGCCGACGGCGCGGTGAAGCTCGCGTCGGCGCTCGCGCAGCAGACTGTTGTAGGCAACGTCCTGGATGACGGCGTGCTTGAACACGTAGGCGGGCTCCTGCAGCAGGCCCTGCTCGTAGATGATCTCCAGGGCCTTGAGGTCGCGCAGGAGCCCATCGAGCCGGCCGGTGTGACCGGCCAGACGCTCCAGCAGCCGGTGCATGAACTGGCGGCCGATCACCGATGCGAGCTGCACCGTGCGCTTGCCGTCGTCCCCGAGCCGATCCAGACGCGCCATGATGATGCCGTGCATGGTGTCGGGGACGCCGACCTCGGCGAGGCTCTTCACGACGCGGTAGCCGTCGGCGGAGGGCGCCAGCACGCCGAGGTCGAGCAGGGCCTTGGTCACCTCCTCGACGAAGAGCGGCACGCCTTCCGCCTTGTCGAGCAGCGCCGCCCGGACCTGCTCTGGCACATCCTGGATCCCGAGCACCCGTTTCGCGATCTCGAGCGACTCGGCGGGGTTGAGGTTGCGGAGCGTCAGGTTCGTCACGAAGCTTCGGCCGCCGAACGGCGGCGTGTACCCGATCCGGTGAGTGAGCACCATGAGGATCGGCACGCTCGCCACCGAGTCGAGCACCGTCTTGAGGTAGTCCTCGGTGGTGGCGTCCACCCAGTGCAGATCCTCGAAGACGAGGACCAGCGGCCGCCGCGCCGCGCCTCGGAGGCTCAGCGCACGCACGGCCTCGAAGATCTTGGTCCGACGGTTCGCGGCGTCCATCCGCGTCAGCGTCGGGTCGCCGGCATCCACGGCGAGCAGGTAGCGGATGAACGGGATGTGAGCGTCCAGCGCGCCGAGCCGCCGCATGCCATGCTCGACCTTGGCGATGATCTCCGGCTCGCCATCGAGCTCCTCGATGCCGAAGTTCTGCCGCAGCTGGTCGACGAGCGGCCCGAAGGCGATGGATTGGCCGAATGAGATGCACCGCCCCTCGAGCCAGGTGACGTCGATGCCGTCGCCGTCGAGCGCGCGGTGGAACTCGAGGAGGAGTCGGCTCTTGCCGAGGCCGGCGTCGCCGGCGATCACCACCACCTGCCCGCGCCCTTCCCGCGCCTCCTCGAAGCGCTCGCGCAGCACCGCCAGCTCGCGCGTCCGGCCGACGAGCGGCGTGAGCCCGCGCTCGGCGGCGATGTCCAGGCGCGCGCGGCCGCCGCGGGCCCGGAGCACCTCGAAGGCGCGCGCGGGGGCGCGGCCCTTGGCGGGGACCTCCCCGAGATCCAGCGTCTCGAAATAGCCCTCGACGGCGGCATGGGTTGCCTCGCCGATCACCACGCTGCCCGGCCTGGCCGCCTGTTGCATGCGGGCAGCGAGGTTCGTCGTGTCGCCGACCGCGGTGTAGTCCATGCGCAGGTCATCGCCGATCTTTCCGACCACCACCGGACCGGTGTTGAGACCGATCCGGAGCTGAAGGCTGACATCCTTCTGCGCCTCGAGCTCGCGGTTGAGAACCCGGATCGCGCGCTGAATCCCGAGCGCCGCGTGAACGGCGCGGCGCGGGCCGTCCTCGTGGGCGATCGGCGCGCCGAAGAGTGCCATCACGCCGTCGCCGGTGTACTGGTTCACGCTGCCCTCGAAGCGGTGGATTTCGGCGCTGATGGCGGCAAAGCAGCGGTCGATGAGCGCGTGCACGTCTTCGGGATCGCGCGCCTCGGCCAGCGTCGTGAAGCCGGCGAGGTCGGCGAAGAGCACGGTGACCTGACGACGTTCGCCCTCGAGCGCCGAGCGCGACTTGAGGATCTTCTCGGCCAGATGCCGCGGCGTGTATGGCTGGGTCCGCGTCCCCCCCGCGGTCACGGCGGGGGCGGGCGCGGGGTCGGGAGGCGGCGCGACGGCGCTCCCGCCGACCGCCGTGCCGCAGGCGCCGCAGAAGCGCGCACCCGGCCGGAGAGCCGCGCCGCACCCGGCGCACCGCGCCTCCAGCGCGACGCCGCACTGATCGCAGAAGCGGTTACCCTCCGGGTTGGCGGAGCGGCACTGGGGACAAACCATTCCTCGGAAGATACACCGGGCGCCGGGCGCGGCGCGGTCAGACGATCTTCTCGTACACCCCGGGCGGAATGACGCGATAGACGCGGATCGGCTGCGAGACGTTCTTGAACATCTGCTCGCCGAGGCTCTCGAGCACGAAGTGCTGTCGGATCCGCTCGGCGGTGGCCGGGCCCACCACGATGTCGCCGCCCTGGGCGAACGCGGCGAAGCGCGCCGCGACGTTCGTGGTGGAACCGCTCGCGGTGAAGGTCCACCGCTGACCCGCCCCACCACCGAGCTTGGTGGCGCCCACGAGCGCCTCACCGGTGTTGATGCCCATGTGCAGCGCCACGGGCGGGAAGAGGCCGCCGTATTCCTCGTTCAGCGTCGCCGTCCGCTGCCGGATGGCGAAGGCCGCACGCGTCGCGCTGAGAGCGTGGTCGTGCGAAGCCGCAGGCCATTCGACGGCCGAGGCGAGCCTGAGATGGTCGTGCGAAGCCGCAGGCCGTTCGACGGCCGAGGCGAGCCTGCGATGGTCGGCGGCGCCGCGATCGGACTGAAAGATCACCATCAGGCCGTCGCCGGCCGTCTCGCTGATATCACCGTGGTGCAGTTGAATGATCTCGAGAAAGGACGAGAAGTACGTCTGCACCAGCTGGTTCAGCCGCTTGGGCTCGAGCTGCTCGGAGAGCCTGGTGTAGCCGGCGATATCGAGGAAGAGCACCGACACCTCGACGCTCTTCTTCTCCAGCTCGGTGGCGTTCGGGTTCTGCTCGAGCAGGCGCTTGACGGCTTCGGGGACGAACTTCGACAGCTCCCCCTTGAGCTGCTCCAGGAGCTCCAGGCGCTGGCGCGACTCCTGGAGATTCTGCAGGGCGGTGGCCAGCTCCGTGTTCTTCGATTCGAGCTCCGTGTAGGCCTCGGCGAGGCGCCCCGTCATATCGTTGAACGCGCTCCCGAGCTGGCCCAGCTCGTCGCGCGCCGCCATCGGCGCCCGGGCGCTGAAGTCGCCCGCCCCCACGCGGCGGGCGACGTCCGCGAGCTGCTCGACGGGGCGCAGGACGATGCGCCGCATGGCGACGGTGAGGACGGCGCCGGCGGCCACGATGGTGAGGATGCCGATGGCGAGCTGACGGTTCCGGTGCCGCGCGACTTCCGCGAACACGGGCTCCATCGAGTTGGCGACGCGCACGACGGCGCGCACCTGGTGATCGCTGCCGTGGCAGCCCTGGCACTTCTCCTGGTTGCGGATCGGCGTCAGCAGGGTGAAGTACCGCGTGCCGTTGCGCGCCTCGAGCGCCTCCTGGGTGGCCACCGTCTCGATCGCCCTGGCGAAGAGCGGATCGTCGATCTTCTTGCCGGGCGGCCGCGCCATCTTCCTGATGTTGCTCATGACGTCGGCCGCCAGCCCGGCGTTCTTGTCGACCTCCATCGCCGTGCTGAGGTCGGTGAAGGCTTCGACGCCCGTGCGCCGATAGACGTCGAAGGAGTCCACCGGCGAGTTCTGCCGCAGCTCCTGGATGACCGTGCGCGTGACGTCGGGGCGCTCCTGGAGCATCGCCCCCTCGATGGAGGCCACGAGGGTGGCCGTGAGCCGTCGCGCCGCGATCTTGTTCTGCTCGATCAGCAGAGCGGCCTCGCGCTGGATGGTGAGGAGGGTGGACACGCCGAAGCCCACGATGAGCACGACGACGATGAGGAGCCCGATCTTCAGCGCGAGCGGCGAGCGGAACACGGAGCTCGCCTCAGAGGCGCGCGGCCCGCGCGATGGCCTGCGCCAGCTCGTCGGCCTCGCGCGGATCGAGTGGCTGCAG
>WNFR01001687.1_pt1 | contig 23107 bp, 24 predicted proteins | sample 5400221 | NCBI WGS metagenome assembly WNFR01 (sample SAMN13153357, study PRJNA577476) | soil metagenome | isolation source: 40 cm soil under Madrone tree | place: USA:California | collected 2016-06-14 | reverse complement strand
CCGGCTCGCGCCATTCGAAGCCGGCCTTGATGAAAATCTTGTCGAGGCCTTCGGCTTCCGCCTGCTCCTTTACGATGCCGGAGCCCGGCACGATCATCGCATTGAGATTGCCGTTGACGGTCTTGCCTTCGACCACCTTCGCCGCCGCGCGCAGATCCTCGATACGGCCGTTGGTGCAGGAACCGATGAAGATGCGGTCGAGCTTGATATCGGTGATTCTGGTGCCGGGTTTCAGGCCCATGTAATTCAGCGCACGATGCTTCGAAAGCCGCTTTGCCTCGTCCTCGATCTTGTCGGGATCGGGAACGACTCCGGTGATCGACACCACGTCCTCAGGCGAAGTGCCCCAGGTCACGATCGGCGGCAGCTTTGCCGCGTCCAGCCTGATCTCGTGATCGAAATGCGCGCCGTCGTCGCTTCGCAGCGTTTCCCAGTAGCGCATCGCCGCGTCCCAGGCCTCGTCCTTCGGCGCCTTCGGACGGCCTTTCAGAAACGCAAAAGCTTTTTCATCCGGCGCGACCAGGCCGGCGCGGGCGCCGCCCTCGATTGACATGTTGCAGACCGTCATGCGGCCTTCCATCGACAGCGCGCGGATCGCATCGCCGGCATATTCCAGCACATAGCCGGTGCCGCCGGCGGTGCCGATCTCGCCGATGATCGCAAGAATGATGTCCTTGCCGGTGACGCCCTCGGGCAATTTGCCGTCGACGACCGCGCGCATGTTTTTTGCCTTCTTCTGGATCAGGGTTTGGGTTGCCAGCACGTGCTCGACTTCCGAGGTGCCGATCCCGTGCGCCAGCGCGCCGAACGCGCCGTGGGTGGAAGTGTGGCTGTCGCCGCAGACGATGGTGGTGCCGGGCAGCGTAAATCCTTGCTCGGGGCCGATGACATGTACGATGCCCTGACGCCTGTCGAACTCGTTGTAGTATTCGACGCCGAATTCTTTGGCGTTTTCGGCCATCACGCGGATCTGCTCGGCGGATTCCGGGTCCGGGTTAGGCTTGGAGCGATCGGTGGTCGGGATATTGTGGTCGACCACGGCCAGCGTCTTCTCCGGTGCGTGAACCTTTCGCCCCGTCGCGCGCAGACCTTCGAACGCCTGCGGCGAGGTCACCTCATGAACGAGGTGGCGGTCGATGTAGATCAGGCAGGTGCCATCGTCGGCCTCGTGAACCAGATGATCGTTCCAGATTTTGTCGTACAGCGTTGAAGGTTTTTTATCGGACATGGTGTCAGGCCTTGAATCGGGAATGAAATCGGAAAACGCAATGGCGCGGCGAATGCGACGCGCCAGGCCTCAAGCTGCGAGGGCGGCCGTCGTCAACCGGCCAAAGAAGCGCCAAGGCAAACGACTGCGGTCGTCGAGAACGACGCGAGACGCGATGGGCTGGCGATCTCTAGACATTTTAGCCTTGTAGCACGGGAGGTATCTAAGCGCGATATGCGTTTGCTGCCACTGTCATTGCGAGGAGCGAAAGCGACGAAGCAATCCAGCCTTTTGCAACCAAGAAATGGATTGCTTCGTCGCAAGTGCTCCTCGCAATGACGGTGGCCGCAGCAAAAAAGCGCGGGGTTAAGCCCGCGCTTTTTTCCTCAAATCCGATGCGGGCGGGAATTACTCGCCGACGGCGGCGGCGCGATCCTGCTTCTCAACGATGCGGGCCGACTTGCCGCGCAGGTTGCGCAGGTAATACAGCTTGGCGCGGCGCACCTTGCCGCGGCGCACCACCTTGATCGAATCGATCATCGGCGACATCACCGGAAAGACGCGTTCCACGCCCTCGCCGTAGGAAATCTTGCGCACCGTGAAACTCTCGTTGAGCCCGGCACCGGAACGGCCGATGCACACGCCTTCATAGGCCTGTACGCGCGAGCGGTCGCCCTCAACCACCTTGACGTTGACGATCACGGTGTCGCCCGGCCCGAATTCCGGAATCTCCTTGCCGGCGGACAATTTCTCGAATTGCTCTTTTTCGAGTTCTTGAATGAGGTTCATCGCAAAATCTCCATGGCGCGCCCTGGCGCCAAAGCGCGGGCTGCGCGGGTGTTCCGTTATCCTTGCGCGGATTTGGCGCTCGTATACGGCAAAGGCTGCGGCTTGTCACCCTTCCGTCGTGCTTTTTGGGGGTTTTTGGCCCCTTGTTCTGGCCATCAGGAGATCGGGCCGCCGCGCCCTGGTCAGGGCCTCGGCTTCAGCTTTGCGCCAGGCCGCGACCCGGGCATGGTCGCCTGATAGCAGGATTTCCGGGATGGGCCGCCCTTCAAACTCCTGCGGGCGGGTATATTGCGGGTATTCCAGTAGCCCGTCGGAAAAGCTCTCCTCGGCGCCGGAGGCCAATTTGCCCATCACGCCCGGCAAAAGCCGGACACAAGCATCGATCAGCGCCATGGCGGCAATTTCGCCTCCCGACAGCACATAATCGCCGACCGAGACTTCTTCCAGCCGGCGGCCATCGATGACCCGCTGGTCAACGCCCTCAAAGCGGCCGCAGACGATCAGGGGTCCGGGGCCCGCGGCCAGTTCCACGATCCGGGACTGGGCCAATGGCCGACCCCGCGGGCTCATCAGCAGCCTTGGTCGGTCCTTGGGGTCCGGGGCAACATCCGCCGCATCGATGGCATCGGCCAGCACATCGGCGCGCAGCACCATGCCGGGGCCGCCGCCGGCCGGGGTATCGTCGACGCTGCGGTGGCGGTCGGTGGCCGCGTCCCGGATGTCGCGCGCCTCGAGCGCCCACAGGCCCGACGCCAGCGCCTTGCCGGCGAGGCTGACGCCGAGCGGGCCCGGGAACATCTCCGGAAACAGGGTGAGCACCGTCGCGCGCCAGGGTTTTGTCTCGGCGGCCATGCTCAGGCACCCACACCGGAGGGATCGTCGCCCTCGACCTCGTCAGGCAGTTCGATCACCACGCGCCCGCCCTCGAGATCGACCGTAGGCACGACCGCATTGCTGAACGGCAGCAGCATGGTGGTGCCATTTGGCGGCGCGATCTCGATGATATCGCCGGCGCCGAAATTGTAGATCGCAATAACCCGGCCGAGCGGCTCGCCCGCGGCATTGACTGCGGCAAGCCCGACCAGGTCCGCATGGTAATATTCATCCTCGCTGGTCGCCGGCAATTTTTCGCGCGCGACATAGAGTTCGACGCCATTGAGCCGTTCGGCCTCCTCGCGGGTGGCAACGCCTTTCAGCGTCGCGACCAAGTGTCCCTTGGCCTCACGGACATGCGTCACCTCGAACTGACGCGCGTCCTTTGTCAGCAGCGGGCCATAGTGCTGTACCGCCAGCGGGTCTTCCGTGAACGTCCAAAGCTTCACCGCACCGCGCACGCCGTGCGCGGCGCCGATCCGGGCGACGCAAATTTGTGACCCGGGCATCAATTGGCCTCAATCTTTGAGACGCGCACAAGTGCGCGCTCCTCAGCACGAGGGGATAGTCCCTCATGCTGAGGAGTACGGCGAATGCCGTGCGTCTCGAAGCACGAGGTCGAGGACATCCCTGACCTTACGCCGTCTTGGCGGCGGCTTCGGCTTGCGCTTTGCGCTCCTTGCGCGGCACGGCCTTTTCCGGATTGCTGCGCGCGGCGCGCTTTGCCACGCCGGCGGCATCGAGGAAGCGCGACACCCGGTCCGAGGGCTGCGCGCCCTTGGCAAGCCAGGCCTTGACCTTGTCCATGTCGAGCTTCAGCCGCGCCTCGTTGTCCTTCGGCAGCAGCGGATTGAAATGCCCGAGCCGCTCGATGAAGCGGCCGTCGCGCGGAAAGCGCGAATCGGCGACGACGACGTGATAGACCGGGCGCTTCTTGGTGCCTGCGCGCGCAAGGCGGATAACAACTGACATTTAGTTCTCCTGACAGTGTTGCATAGAGAGTTTGTTCAATTAGCTCGTCATTCCGGGCCCGCGCGAAACCGCGCGTCCCGGAATGACGAATAGAGAGAGGGTCGTGCAACTCTTCACTTCTTCTTCCCCAATCCGGGAAAGCCGCCCAGACCCGGCAGGGTCGGCTTGTTGCTCAGTCCCGTAAGCCCCGGCAAGTTCGGCAGGCCCTGGCGCAGGCCGGCGGGGAGATCCTTCGGCAGCGCCGGCATCCCGCCTGGCGCTGCACCGCCCGGCATCTTTTCGGCCAGCGCCTTCATCTGCTCAGGCGAGGGCATGCCGCCGCCAAAACCCATCGCCTGCGCGATCCCGGCCATCGGGCCGCGTTTTCCCGAACCCATGGCCTTCATCATGTCGGCCATGTTCCGATGCATCTTGAGCAGCTTGTTGACGTCCTCGACCTTGACGCCCGCGCCGGCGGCGATGCGTTTCTTGCGGCTGGCTTTCAGGATGTCGGGGCTCTTGCGCTCCTGCCGCGTCATCGAATCGATCACCGCGACCTGGCGTTTCAGGATCTTGTCGTCGAGGCCTGCGTTCGCGATCTGGTTTTTCATTTTCGCAATGCCCGGCATCATGCCCATCAGCCCTGAAATGCCGCCCATATTCGCCATCTGCAAAAGTTGCTCGCGCATGTCGGCGAGGTCGAACTGGCCCTTGCGCATCTTCTCGGCGACGCGCGCGGCTTTTTCGGCGTCGATATTCGCGGCGGCTTTCTCGACCAGCGACACCACGTCGCCCATGCCGAGGATGCGGCCCGCGATCCGGCTCGGGTGGAAATCCTCCAGCGCGTCGGTTTTCTCGCCGGTGCCGATCAGCTTGATCGGTTTGCCGGTGACCGCGCGCATCGACAGCGCGGCGCCCCCGCGGCCATCGCCGTCCACACGAGTGAGCACGATGCCGGTGAGGCCGACGCGCTCGTCGAACGACCGCGCCAGGTTGACCGCGTCCTGGCCGGTGAGCGCGTCCGCGACGAGGAGCACTTCATGCGGATTGGCCGAGGTTTTGATCTCGGCGGCTTCCGTCATCATCTCTTCGTCGAGCGTGGTGCGGCCGGCAGTGTCGAGCAGCACCACGTCGTAGCCGCCGAGTTTTGCGGCCTCCAGCGCCCGGCGCGCGATCTGCGCCGGCTTCTGGCCGGCGACTATCGGCAAGGTCTGGATGTCGAGATCGCGGCCGAGCACCGCGAGCTGCTCCATCGCCGCCGGGCGATAGATATCGAGCGAGGCCATCAGAACCTTGCGCTTGTCGCGCTGAGTCAGGCGGCGGGCAAGTTTTGCAGTGGTGGTGGTTTTTCCGGAGCCCTGCAGCCCGACCATCATGATCGCGGCCGGCGGCACCGCGTTGAGGTCGATGGTCTGGCCATCGGAGCCGAGCGTTGCGATCAGCTCGTCATGAACGATCTTCACCACCATCTGGCCGGGGGTGACCGACTTGACCACGGTGGCGCCGATCGCCTGCTCGCGGACTCTTTCGGTAAAACTTCTGACCACGTCGAGCGAGACGTCGGCCTCGAGCAGCGCGCGTCGCACCTCGCGCATCGCTGCATCGACATCGGCCTCCGTCAGCGACCCGCGCCGCGTCAGCCGATCGAGAATGCCACCAAGCTTTTCCGACAGATTGTCAAACACGAACTTTTCCTGCTGCTTCACCCTGAGAAGCAGGCGCAGCCTGCGTCTCGAAGGGTGGATTGTTCCTCGTGGCCCATCCTTCGAGACGCCGCTTCGCGGCTCCTCAGGATGAGGTCGTTAGTTTGACTGCCGTCATACCCCGCGAAGGCGGGGTATCCAGTACTCCGAGGCCTCGCCTTGGAACGGGCGCTCTCGGTTACCAGATCACCCGCTTTCGCGGGTGATGACACCTTAACCTGTGTCTCGCTTCGCGCCTCGGCAACGCTGCGACGACGATAATCCAAACACTTTTGCGCCCGAGGGCGCATCGCGCTGTCGGGCGTTGGCCTCCGGCCTCAAGGACCGGGCGGCGGGTCGAAAAGAACGTCTTTCCGATGATTGCGGGCGTTAAACCCCTCTCACCCCCCAAAGTCAAGGAAACTCGCGGCAAAATGGCATTTTCGTGAAGCGGGACGACCGATTAGCCCCTTGCCGAAATGCGCGTTTTTGGGGCCAATCGGGCCATGCCCATTACCCGCCGTCGTGTTCTTGGAGTACTGGCTGGCGCGGCCGCAATCATCGGCCTGCCATCGGTCTGGATTAGCAGAATGAAGACCTACTCCGGACAGGTGTCCGATCATTTCGACGGCACGCGCTTTCTCGATCCCGACGGCTCGCCGCCGAAATCGCTCGGCGAAGTCTTGCGCTGGCAGTTCGGTCCGGGCAGGCAGCGGCAGGCCTGGCCCGAATGGGCGCCGAGCGGGCATGCCGACAGGCCGCCGGCCCGCGTCTGGGGCGACAAGGCGCGATTGTCGTTCGTCGGCCATGCCAGCTGGCTGATCCAGACGTCCGGACTGAACATCCTGATCGATCCGGTGTGGTCGGCGCGGGCGTCGCCGGTGAACTGGGCCGGACCGAAGCGCTGCAACGACCCGGGCATTGCGTTCGAGGCGCTGCCTCCGGTCGACATCGTACTGGTGTCGCACGGTCATTACGATCATCTCGACGTCGCGACGCTGTCAAAACTCGCCGCGAAATTCTCGCCACGCGTGATCACCCCGCTCGGCAACGATGTCACCATGCGCAGCGCCGATGAAGCGATCCGCGCCCAAGCGTTCGACTGGCACGACCGCGTTGAACTTGGCAACGGCATCGCGGTGACGCTGGTGCCAACTCGGCATTGGTCGGCGCGCGGACTGTTCGACCGCAACAAGGCGCTGTGGGCGAGTTTCGTCGTGGAGACTCCCGCCGGCAAAATCTACATGGTCTGCGATTCCGGCTATGGCGACGGCAAGCATTTCCGTCGCGTGGCGCAGGCACATGGTCCGTTGCGGTTGGCGATCCTTCCCATCGGCGCCTATGAGCCGCGCTGGTTCATGCAGGATCAGCACATGAACCCGTCGGATGCGGTCAAGGCGCTGGCCGATTGCGGCGCCGGACAGGCGCTGGCGCATCATCACGGCACGTTTCAACTGACCGACGAGGCGATCGACGCGCCTGCCATTGCGCTGGGCGCGGCGCTCGATGAAGCGAAGTTGCCGCGCGAGCGTTTTGTCACGCTCAAGCCGGGGCAGGTGGTGGAGATTTAGAGCGCTCGTTTGCAATCCCTCATGCTGAGGAGGCGCTTTGGCGCTCGAAGCACGGCCCGTCTCCATCCTTCGAGACGCGCGCCGAGTGCGCGCTTCTCAGGATGAGGTGAAGCGCTCGGCTAAAAAACATCACTGTCCCGCCTGCTTGATCGCCCAGGATACGGCTACCGTCACCTGCAGTGTCTCCTCGCCCTGGGCCACGGGTGCTGCCGCGGCCATGCCGGCGGCCATCCTGCGATAGGGTATCGGGACAGGCGTACTGCCCTCCGAGATGCTGAGCGGCGCTCCGAGCGTGACGCCCGTGGCCTTGGCGTATATTTCGGCCTTGCGGCGGGCATCGGCGATCGCCTGTTCGCGGGCGTCATCGAGCAGTTTTGACGCCTGGGACACTGTGAAATTGATGCCGCCGATATCGTTGGCGCCGGCGCCCACCAGCGTATCGATGACGCTTGCCACCTTGGTGACATCGCGAAGGCGGATGGTGACGCGATTGCTGGCACGGTAGCCGACGATGGTCGACGGGCCGCTGCTGCGGTTCGGCGCGCTTTCCGGCTGCAGCGACAGCCGCGAGGTCTGATAATCCTTCTCCTCGATGCCGGCGCCGTTCAACGCCAGCAGCACCTTACCCATCGCCGCGTTGTTGGCGTCAGACGCCTCGCGCGCGGTTTTGGCCTCGGTGGCGACGCCGGCGTCGATCTGCGCCTGATCGGGCGGCACCGATACGGTGGCTTCGCCGGCGACGGAGATCATTGCAGGCGGCGCGGTCTGCGCCAGCGCGGGCGCGGCAAGCAGCGTGCCCGCGGCGATGGCGGCGAACAGGGGAGCGCGATGCTTCAGGAGCTTCATTTCAGCGGCACATAGACGTTGATCACCAGCTTGTCCTCCGCGGTCTTCAGGGGATCGGTGACGTATTCCTCGACAAAGGTGTCCTTGGCCTCAAGCTTCTTGTCGTCGAGGTGATTGGTGATGGCCTCATAGGTGTTGTCCATATTGTCGTAGGAGCCGCGATGGACGAACTTCAGCGCCTTGCCCTCGGGCGATTTGCCGATGCTCATATCCTTACCCAGATTCTTTGGCTCCTGCTCGACCGGTATTTCCGCAAGGTACGTGAAGCCGGTGTCGTCGGTAGCGGTGTAGACGATCATCGAATTGCCGGCCGGCTTGATGCCTTGCTTGTCGAGCAATGCCGACAGCGCCTTGAACGAATCGATCAGGGTCTCGAACGCCGAATCCCAATTGGCATTGCCCCTCATGACGACAACCGTTTTCGGCGTCAGCGTGATTTCTTCGCCGAACGGATCTGCGGTCTGGACCGGCGCGGTTGCCGGCGGGGGGGTCGGCGGGGTCTCAGCCGTTGCAGGCGGCGTGCCAGGCGCGGCCGGGGAACTGGCTCCCGGGGCCGGGGTTGCCGGCTGTGCCGGGGCGGGGGTTGCGGACGGGGCAGGCGCCGGTGGCGTTGGCGTGCTGACGGCCGGGGGAGCGGAAGGCGGCGTTTGTGCCAGCACGTTGCCAAGCCCCAGCCAAATCGCGGCCGCCGGGACCAGCGCGACCATGGCAAGACGAAAAAAGCGGCAGCGATGCATTCGGACGGACTCCATGGTCTTTTGGGCAATGGCGTTGCGCAGCGTCTTCCCGGATTCAGCAGGCGGCAGATGCAGGCTACACGCAAAGTCGGCTTTCGTCCCATCCCAGATATGTCATGGGCCTTCTCTGTCCAGCGAAGGTAGCCGACACAGATTTGCCGCACTGGCCAATCCGGCATCATTGGCCATATAAGGGGCGCACAATCGGGAAATTCCATGAGCGCGCTCGCCAACCAAGCGTTTGCCAAGATGAACGGTATCGGCAACGAGATCGTCGTGGTCGATATGCGCGACAAGTCCGCCGTCATCACGTCAGAGGAAGCCCGCGCGATAGCTACCCCTGGCGGCGTGCATTACGACCAGCTGATGGTGCTGCAGCCGCCGCGCCTCAAGGGCACCGAGGCCTTCATCCGCATCTACAACAATGACGGCTCCGAAGCGGCCGCCTGCGGCAACGGCATGCGCTGCGTGGCGCGCCGTTTGTTCGAGGACACGGGCCAAACCGCCGCTACCTTCGAGACCCGGGCCGGGCTCCTCGATTGCTGGCAGGGACCATCCGGCGATCTCTATACTGTCGACATGGGCCCGCCGAAATTCGGCTGGAAGGATATTCCGCTGGCGGAGGAGTTTCGCGACACCCGTTCGATCGAGCTGCAGATCGGCCCAATCGACGCGCCGGTGCTGCACACACCTTCGGTGGTCAGCATGGGCAATCCGCATGCGATCTTCTGGGTCGAGGACGTCAACGCCTACGATCTCGCCCGCTTCGGGCCGCTCCTGGAAAATCATCCGATCTTTCCCGAACGCGCCAACATCACGCTCGCGCATATCGTCGACCGCGGCCACATCGCGATCCGCACCTGGGAGCGCGGCGCCGGGCTGACCAAGGCTTGCGGCTCGGCGGCCTGCGCCACTGCCGTGGCGGCGGCGCGGCTCAAGCGCGCCGATCGCAGGGTGCAGATCTCGCTGCCCGGCGGCGAGCTCTTGATCGAGTGGCGCGAGGGGGATGACCACGTCTTGATGACGGGCACGGCGACCTTCGAGTATGAGGGCCGCTTCGATCCGGCGCTGTTTGCTTCCGTCGCGTAGATCATGAGCGTCGAAATCGTCACCTTCGGCTGCCGCCTCAACGCCTTCGAATCCGAGGTGATTTTGCGCGAGGCAGAGAGCGCAGGCCTCAGTGACACCGTCGTCATCAATAGCTGCGCGGTCACCAACGAAGCCGTGGCGCAGGCGCGGCAATCGATCCGGCGGCTGAAGCGCGAGCGGCCGGAACTGCGTATCGTCGTGACCGGTTGCGCGGCGCAGATCGAGCCCCGGATGTTCGCCGATATGGTCGAGGTCGATCGCGTCGTCGGCAATGACGACAAGATGCGGGGGGAAGCTTGGCGCGCGGCCCGCACGGCGCTCGACGCCGGTGCGGGGTTCGGGATCGCAGCGAGCGGGAAGATCGCGGTCGCCGACATCATGGCGGTCCGCGAACTGGCGCCGCATCTCGTCGACGGATTTCAGAAAGGCCTGCCGCGGGTATTCGTGCAGGTGCAGAACGGCTGCGATCATCGCTGTACCTTCTGCATCATTCCTTTCGGCCGCGGTCATTCGCGCTCGGTGCCGATGGGCGCCGTTGTCAGCCAGGTCCGCGCGCTGGTCGAGCGCGGCCACGCCGAGATCGTGCTGACCGGGGTTGATCTGACGAGTTATGGCGCCGACCTCCCGGGCGCGCCGAAACTCGGCAAATTGACAAAACAGATCTTGCGGCACGTTCCGGAATTGAAGCGCTTGCGGATTTCATCGATCGATCAGGTCGAGGTCGATCGCGACCTGCTCGACGTCATCGCGGATGACGAACGGTTGATGCCGCATCTGCATTTGTCGCTGCAGTCCGGCGACGACCTGATACTGAAGCGGATGAAGCGGCGGCATTCGCGCGCGCAGGCAATTCAGTTTTGCGCACAGGTGCGGCGGCTGCGGCCGGACATCACGCTCGGCGCCGATATCATCGCGGGCTTTCCGACCGAAACTGGGGAAATGTTTACGCGCTCGCTGGATCTGGTCGAGGAATGCAATCTTACCTTCCTGCACGTGTTTCCCTATTCGCCGCGGCCGGGCACGCCGGCGGCCCGGATGCCGCAGGTGTCGCGCGAACGGATCAAGGATCGGGCGAAGCGATTGCGCACGGCAGCCGAGGCGGCGTTGCGGCGGCGGCTGACATCGGAAATCGGCGCGACGCGTCAGGTTCTGATCGAGAGCGCCGGGCAAGGGCGGACCGAACACTTTTTGCCGGTGGCGATATCAGGCGAAACGCCGGGTGCGGTGCGGGCATTGACGATGGTCGGACATGATGGTGCGCGGTTAACAGGAAGCTAGCCAAGCATGGCCTTCGCGCTAAGCCTCCTTCTCAATCCTGAAATAGCTGATGCAGTTTCGGCGCGCTGGACGCGGCTTGCGGATGCAGGCCTATCTAAGTCGATGCTCGATCTCAATTATCCGCCACATGCGGCGTTGGCCGTTTATGACGCGTTAGCCGTGGACGCGGCAGTCGCATCGCTTGATCGAGCTTTTGATAACGTCGGTCAGATACCCGTCACCTTAACCGATTTCTCGACGTTCGGAACTGGCAGCGGCGTTTGTTACGTGGCCCTGGCCCCTTCGCTTGATCTCATGCGGTTACATGCGGCGACCGTCGCTGCGATCGGCGAAACCTGCCGGCCCTACTATCGAACTGGAAGCTGGACGCCCCACTGCACCCTGGCTACGGGCATGTCCGATGCTGAGATGAACAGTGCGCGAGATTTTCTTGCGTCGGATTGGCGGTCACTGCCGGGCATGTTCGAAACCGCAAGTTTGGTCGAGTTCGTGCCCGTCGTCGGGATCAAGCGCTGGAGTCTGCCAACTACTCTCCGTTCCAGCCACACGTCCTGAGCCGTTCGCGCATGTGCTCCGGCGCGGGTGCCACGATGCGGACCGGTTCCTTGTTCTTCGAAATCGGAATCACGATCTCGCGGGAATGCAGATGCAGGCGCGGCTCGCCGAAGCGGGGGCCGCTGCCGTAGATGTTGTCGCCGACGATCGGCCAGCCCGCTGCCGACGTGTGAACGCGCAGTTGATGGGTGCGGCCGGTGACCGGCTCCAGATCAAGCCAGGCGAGCCCGTTGCCGCGGCCGCGAACCCTCCAGTTTGTGACGGCTTTTTGACCGTCAGGATCCGGCTTCTGCCACCAGCCGCGCTCGACGTTCAGCCGCCCGAGCGGCATGTCGATGGTGCCTTCATCCTCAGCAGGTCCGCCTTCCACGACGGCCCAATAGGTCTTGCCGATCCTGCCATGCTTGAACAACAGGCCGAGCGAGGCGGTGGCCTTGCGATGGCGCCCCAGCACCAGGCAGCCGGAAGTATCCTTGTCGAGCCGGTGGGCCAACACCGGTGGCCGCGGCAGGCCGAAGCGCAACGCGTCGAAGGAGGATTCGAGATTGGCACCGCCTTTGGGGCCACGATGCACCGGCAGCCCGGCGGGCTTGTCGATCACCACCATCAGCCCGTCGCGATGGAGCACGCGGGCCTGGATTTCGTCCGCTGTCAATTCGGGAACTTCGGCCGGTCGGTCGAGACTTTCGCTCATGGCACGAAACCGCTAACACACCCGGCATGAATGATACCACTTCCGCAACGACAAAACCGAGCTGGTGGCAACGGCTGACCGGCGGCCTGAAGCGCACCTCGAGCTCGCTCGGGTCGGCGGTGGCCGATCTCGTCACCAAGCGCAAGCTCGATCGCGCGATGCTCGACGATATCGAGGATGTGCTGCTGCGCGCCGATTTGGGAACCGAGGTGGCATCGCGCATTGCCGCTGCGGTCGGCGTCGGCCGTTACGACAAGGCGATCACGGCGGACGAGGTAAAGACCGTGGTCGCAACCGAAGTCGAGAAGGTGCTCGCGCCGGTGGCGAAGCCGCTCGAGATAGACCAGGCAAAAAAGCCGTTCGTCATTCTCGTGGTCGGCGTCAATGGTTCGGGAAAAACCACGACCATCGGCAAGCTTGCGGCAAAACTTTCCGCCGAGGGCCGCAAGGTGATGCTGGCCGCGGGCGACACCTTTCGGGCGGCCGCGATCGAGCAGTTGAAAATCTGGGGCGAACGCACCAAATCGCTGGTTATCGCGGGCGCCCAGGGCTCGGATTCCGCGAGCCTTGCCTTCAACGCATTGAGTGCGGCAAAAGAGCAAAAGCTCGACGTGTTGCTGGTCGACACCGCCGGCCGTCTGCAGAACAAGGCCGAACTGATGAACGAGCTGGAAAAGGTCGTTCGCGTCATCAGGAAGGTCGATGCGTCGGCCCCGCATGCGGTGCTGCTGGTGCTGGATGCGACGGTGGGACAAAATGCGCTGTCGCAAGTCGAGGCGTTTCATCGTACCGCAGGGGTCACCGGCCTGGTGATGACAAAACTCGACGGCACGGCGCGCGGCGGCATCCTGGTGGCCTTGGCCGAAAAGCACAAGCTACCGGTGCACTTCATCGGCGTCGGGGAGGGGGTCGACGATCTCGCGGCGTTTACCGCGCGAGATTTTGCAAATGCGATTGCGGGGATTGAATAGGCCTCATCCTTCGAGACGCGGCTGCGCCGCTCGTCAGGATGAGGGAGAAGCCAACCGGATGCCCTCATCCTGAGAGACTCTGAGGAGGCGCGAAGCGCCGTCTCGAAGGATGGGACGCGACGAAATGGATTGAATGATGGACAAGACCACGCCGCATCCGCTGTTCAAGCTTGCGACCGAACTCGGGCCGCTGATCGTGTTTTTCACAGCGAACGCCAAATTCAATCTGTTCGTGGCCACTGGCGCCTTCATGGTGGCCATCGTCGCCGCGATGGTCGTGTCTTACGTGGTGACGCGGCACGTGCCGATGATGGCGCTGGTCACCGGCATCATCGTCATCGTGTTCGGCACGCTGACCCTGGTGTTGCACGACGAGACGTTCATCAAGGTCAAGCCCACCATCATTTACGGTCTGTTCGCCGCGATCCTCGGCGGCGGCTTGCTATTCGGCCGCTCCTTCATCGCCATCATGTTCGATCAGATGTTCAATCTGACGGCGCACGGCTGGCGCATCCTGACGATGCGTTGGGCATTATTCTTTTTCGCGATGGCAATCCTGAATGAAATCATTTGGCGCACGCAGAGCACCGATTTCTGGGTCGCGTTCAAGGCGTTCGGGGTAATTCCGCTGACTATGGGTTTTGCAATCACCCAGATGCCGCTGGTCAAGCGCTACCATCTGGAGCCGGCCTCGCTGGAAGCGAGCGAAGCGGAGGCAGGCGACGTGAGCAAGGGGTGAGGCGCGTTCCTCTCCCTCTCCCGCGTGCGGTGTTCTTCTCCCTCGCCCCGCTCTTGCGGGGGGAGGGTTGGGGTGAGGGGCTCTCGCGGCTAAGAAGATTTGAGTTGGTGGCGAACGCTGTGTCCGGCCCCTACCCGGATCGCAACCGCGATCCGACCTCTCCCCGTAAAGGACGGGGAGAGGTTAAAATCAGCCGATCAGCTCTTCTGCTTGGCGATGACCTTGTCCTTGATCTTGTCGTAGGTTGCCTGCGGCACGATCTTCTTCTGGACCAGCTCATCCTTACCCTTGTAGGGGCGGCCCTTGATGATGGCCGCGGAATAGGCCTTGCCGACCCCCGGCAACGCGTCGAGTTCTTCGGCGCTGGCGGAATTGATGTCGAGCAGGTCAGACTTGGCGGCCGGCGCCATCTTCGAATCGGCTTTTGGCGCGGGGGCCATCTTGTCGGATTTGGCGGCGGGCTGGGTGGTCTGGGCGATCGACGGCGAAGCCGTCAGCAAGCCAAGCGCCAGTGCAGTTGCAGCAATTGAAGCGAATGTGGAATAACGCATTTGGGGTGTCCCTCCCAGGACGGTTCAAGTAACGCCATCAAGCTAGCTGCGAATTCGTGGCGCCGCCATGGCCGCCAAATGAACGGCAGATAAAAGCGAAAAATTATTTGCAGCAGTCGTCATTCGGGGGCGCGCGTGAAACGAGCGAACCTGGAATCTCGAGATTCCCCGATGCGAAATTGCGCATCTGAGGTCTGGTCCTTCAGACCATCCCGGAATGACGGTTAACGATTTTAAGACCCCGCCTTCAGCGCCTTGTCGATCTCGGCCTTGAGCACGGTGTCGAAATTCGCTGGCGTAACCGGGCCGACCATCTTGTAGGCGATAGTGCCTTCGCGGCCGACCACAAAAGTCTCGGGCACGCCATAGACGCCCCATTCGATCGAGGCGCGGCCGTTGTCGTCGACGCCGACAACGCCGAAGGGATTGCCGTAACGGCCGAGAAAGCGCCGGGCATTGTCGGGTGCATCCTTGTAGTTGATGCCGACGATCTGCAGTCGCTTGTCCCGGGCAAGCTCGGTCAGAAGCGGCGCTTCGTCGTGGCAGGGCACGCACCACGAGGCCCAGACATTGACGACGCTGACCTTGCCCTTGAAAACAGCGGGATCGAGCCCGGGCACCTGTGCGCCGTTGTTGACGAGGCCCACTAGCGGTGGCAGCGCGGTTTGCGGCGCCGGGCGGCCGATCAAGGCGGAGGGGATGCGCGAGGGATCACCGCTGCCCAGCCGGAACCAGAAGATCGCCGCCAGCGCGGCAAACGCGAGCAGCGGCAGCGCCATCGGCCAGGACCTGATCCAGGACCGGCGTCGCGGCGATGTGCCTGTTGCTGTCGGATCGCTCATTGGACCTCCGCGGCACTTCGCCCGGAGCGCCGCGCCACGCCAGACGCGTCGAGCTCGCGCAGGCGCTGTTTCTGGCGGCGATAGTCGATCGCGATCCAGGCAATCAGGATCAATACTACGACCGTCACCAGTAGATAAGATGTCACGATGAAGGACGCGTAGGGACCAAGCGACATCGCGTTCACGCCGGACGCTGGCGGGCTTGGATCATCTGCAACGCGCGCACCCGCCGGCGCAGGATCTCGTTGCGCATTGCCGCCAGATGCAGCGTGACGAACAACAGCGAGAAAGCCACTGCCATCACCAGCAGCGGAATCAAAAAGGCGCGGTCGAGGGTCGGTCCACCGAGCCGCATCACCGAGGCCGGCTGATGCAGCGTATTCCACCAGTCTACCGAGAATTTGATGATCGGCAGATTGATGGCGCCGACCAGTGTCAGGATCGCCGCGGCGCGCGCGGCGCGCGAGGGGTCTTCGACCGCCCGCCACAGCGCGATCAGGCCGAGATACATCAAAAACAAAATCAGCACCGAGGTCAGCCGCGCATCCCATTCCCAATAGGTGCCCCACATTGGCCGGCCCCATAGCGAGCCCGTCACCAGCGCGAGAAACGTGAACGCCGCGCCGATCGGGGCCGCGGCTTTGGCGGCGACGTCCGCCAACGGATGCCGCCACACCAGGGTGCCCAGCGCGGCTACGCTCATCACGCCCCAGACGAACATCGACAGCCACGCATTAGGCACGTGGATGAACATGATCTTGACCGTGGCGCCCTGCTGATAGTCGTCGGGTGCGACGGCCGATTGAAAGAGGCCGATCAGCAGCAGGATCGCGGTTAGCGCCGCCAGCCACGGCAATAGCCGCGCCGTCAGCGTCAGGAAGCGGGTTGGGTTGGCGAGATCGATCAGTGTCATGGCATCCGTGATAGTCGCCGCGGTCGCGGCGGGCAATGTGGCTTACTTTGTTTCATTTCCCCTCAGCGAGAATTGATCGGGATCAAGTCGGTAATCAATCCAGGCCATGCCGCAGGCTCGCGGCGGCGGCGAATGGTCCGATCACAAAACTGACCAGCGACAGCGCGCACAGGATCGAAAACGGCGTTCCGAACGACAACGGCCCTGATATCGCGGCTTGCGAGGCTGCCACGCCGAAAATCAAGATCGGGATCGACAGCGGCAGCACCAGCACGGCAAGCAACAGCCCGCCGCGATGCAGCGTCACGGCCAGTGCGGCGCCGATCATGCCGGTAAAGGTCAGCGCCGGCGTGCCCGCCAATAGCGTCAACGCGACGGCGGAAGTCGAGGCTGCATCGAGATTCAACAACAGTCCCAACACCGGCGTGGCGATGATCAGTGGCAGCCCGGCGGCGAGCCAATGCGCCAGCGCTTTGGTGGCGCAGGCCAGCTCCAGCGGCGTGCGGCTCATCACGATCACATCGAGCGAGCCGTCCTCGTGGTCGGCCATGAACAGCCGGTCGAGGGTGAGCAGGCTTGCAAGCAACGCGCCGAGCCAGAGAATCGCTGGGCCGAGCCGCGTCAGCAATGCGAGGTCGGGCCCGACCGCAAACGGCATCAGCACCACCACCGTGAGAAAGAACAGCACGCCGATCAGCGCCCCGCCGCCGACCCGCAGCGCGATTTTGATATCCCGTTGAATCAACGCGGCGAGCGCGGTCACGATGCGCCCCCGAGCCGCAATTCTTTTGCCTGCACGCCAAGCGGCGCATGGGTTGCCGCGATTATCAGGCCGCCGTGTGCCAAATGATCACCCATCAGGGCGACGAACAGGCTCTGCCCGGCGGCATCGAGCGCATTGGCCGGTTCATCCAGCAGCCAGACCGGCCGCCGCACCGTGAGCAGCCGGGCGACCGAGAGCCGCCGGCGCTGTCCGGCCGACAGATACGCGGCGGGCAAATGCGTGGCATGATCGAGCCCCACCGCGGCGAGGCCTTTTTCGGCATCGAACGGCTCGCCGCCCAAAAAATCCTTCCAGAACGATAGATTCTCCAGCACGCTCAACGCGGGTTTCAGCGCGTCGCGGTGGCCGAGATAGTGGGCTTGCTCCGATAAGGTCAGCTCGGCCTCGCCGCCCTCGAGACCGATCGATCCGCCGGCGGCCGCCAGCAGGCCAGCGATCAGCCGCAGCAGCGAGGTCTTGCCCGATCCATTGGGGCCGGTCACGGCCAACGCCTCGCCCGAGGCGACGGCAAAATCGAGACCGGAAAACACTTCCCGGCCGCCCCGCACACATCTGACGCCGCGTCCCGAGAGCCGCATGTTGCCTCTTCACAGCCCTCTAAAACCTATGGCTAGCGCACCGGAATTTGTGGGTGACGCAACGCTGCGGCACGATTGTCGGTGTGGCGGCGCCATTGGAAAGATTCTATAAGCCGGAACCTGATGCAGCACACAATCCGCAGCTGCAAGCCATCACCTTGCTGACGGTGTTCTAATACCCCTCGCCGGGTATAACTGACAATTGGGATTGCCTTACATGACCTCGCTCGACAGCTTCAAAAGCCAGAAGACCCTCAAGGTCGGTGGCAAGACCTACGTCTATTACAGCCTGCCCGCCGCCGAGAAAAACGGTCTGAAGGGAATTTCCAAGCTGCCTTATTCGATGAAGGTGCTGCTGGAAAACCTGCTGCGCAATGAAGATGGCCGCACCGTCAAGAAGGACGACATTCTCGCGGTTGCAACCTGGCTGAAGAAGCGCGCGCTGGAACATGAAATCGCGTTCCGCCCCGCACGCGTGCTGATGCAGGATTTCACCGGCGTCCCGGCGGTGGTCGACCTCGCGGCGATGCGCAACGCCATGCAAAAGCTCGGCGGCGATGCGGAGAAGATCAATCCGCTGGTGCCGGTCGATCTCGTGATCGACCACAGCGTGATCGTGAACTTCTTCGGCGACAACAAGGCTTTCGCCAAGAACGTGGTCGAGGAATACAAGCAGAACCAGGAGCGCTACGAATTCCTGAAATGGGGCCAGAAGGCGTTTTCGAATTTCTCCGTGGTGCCGCCCGGCACCGGCATCTGCCATCAGGTCAATCTTGAATATCTCGCGCAGACGGTGTGGACCCGCAAGGAAAAGATGACGGTCGGCAAGAAGACCGGCACCTTCGAAGTCGCTTATCCGGATTCGCTGGTCGGTACCGACTCGCACACCACGATGGTGAACGGCCTCGCCGTGCTCGGCTGGGGCGTTGGCGGCATCGAGGCGGAAGCCGCGATGCTCGGCCAGCCGCTGTCGATGCTGCTGCCGGAAGTGGTCGGCTTCAAGCTCAAGGGGCAGCTGAAGGAAGGCGTCACCGCCACCGATCTGGTGCTGACGGTGACGCAGATGCTGCGCAAGCAGGGCGTGGTCGGAAAGTTCGTGGAATTTTTCGGTCCCGGGCTGGATTATCTCTCGGTGGCGGACAAGGCGACCATCGGCAATATGTCGCCGGAATATGGTGCCACCTGCGGGTTCTTCCCGATTGACGCCGAAACCATCGACTATCTGAAAACCTCGGGCCGGGCGCCGGCGCGGGTTGCCCTGGTGACCGCCTACGCAAAGGCGCAAGGGTTGTTCCGCACCGCCAAGTCGCCCGATCCGGTGTTCACCGAAACCCTGACGCTCGATCTCGGCGACGTGGTGCCCTCGATGGCCGGCCCAAAACGTCCCGAAGGCCGGGTCGCGCTGCCCGCGGTCGCGGCCGGTTTTGCCACGGCGATGACCAGCGAATACAAGAAAGGCGCGGACGCGTCGAAGCGCTATCCGGTGGAGAATCGCAATTTCGATCTCGGTCATGGTGATGTCGTCATTGCGGCAATCACCTCGTGCACCAACACCTCCAATCCAAGCGTGCTGATCGGTGCGGGCGTTCTGGCGCGCAACGCTGCTGCCAAGGGCCTTACCGCAAAACCATGGGTCAAGACCTCGCTCGCGCCGGGCAGCCAGGTAGTCGCGGAATATCTTTCCAATTCCGGACTGCAGCTCGATCTCGACAAGGTCGGGTTCAACCTGATCGGTTTCGGCTGCACCACCTGCATCGGCAACTCGGGTCCGCTGCCTGAGGAGATATCGAAAGCGATCAACGACAACGGCATCATCGCCGCTGCAGTGCTTTCGGGTAACCGCAATTTCGAAGGCCGCGTCAGTCCGGACGTACAGGCAAACTACCTGGCGTCGCCGCCGCTGGTGGTGGCCTATGCACTGGCGGGGACGGTGACCAAGAATCTCGCGGTCGAGCCGATCAGCAACGGCAGGGACGGCAAACCAGTCTATTTGAAGGACATCTGGCCGACGACGAAAGAGATCAACGCTATCATGAAGAAGTACGTGACGTCGTCGATCTTCAAGAAGCGCTATGCCGATGTGTTCAAGGGCGACAACAACTGGCGCAAGATCAAGACGGTGGAGAGCGAAACCTATCGCTGGAACATGGGTTCGACCTACGTTCAAAATCCCCCGTATTTCGAGGGCATGAAGAAACAGCCGGAACCGATTGTCGATGTCGTCGATGCGCGTATTCTGGCAATGTTCGGAGACAAGATCACGACCGACCACATCTCGCCCGCCGGTGCGATCAAGCTGACCTCGCCGGCTGGGAAATATCTGTTGGAGCATCAGGTGCGGCCGGCCGACTTCAATCAATACGGCACGCGGCGCGGCAATCATGAAGTCATGATGCGCGGCACTTTCGCCAACATCCGCATCAAGAACTTCATGCTGCGGGGCGCCGACGGCAATATCCCCGAGGGCGGCCTGACCAGGCATTGGCCCGATGGCGAGCAGATGTCGATCTACGATGCCGCAATGAAGTATCAGGCCGAGAGGGTCCCGCTGGTGGTTTTTGCCGGCGCCGAATACGGCAATGGCTCGTCGCGGGACTGGGCCGCGAAGGGGACGCGGCTGCTCGGAGTGCGCGCTGTGATTTGCCAAAGCTTCGAGCGCATCCATCGCTCCAATCTGGTCGGCATGGGCGTGCTGCCGTTAACCTTCGAGCACGGTGCGTCCTGGCAGTCGATCGGCCTGAAGGGCGATGAAACGGTGACGATTCGCGGGCTGCAGGGCGACCTGAAGCCGCGCCAGAAGCTGACCGCCGAGATCGTGTCCGGCGACGGATCGCTGCGCCGCGTCTCGCTGCTCTGCCGCATAGATACGCTGGATGAGCTCGAATATTATCGAAACGGCGGCATCCTGCATTATGTGCTGCGCAAGCTGGCGGCGTGATGCGATTTGCAAGAGGCCTCACCGTGAAGTGAGTAGCGAGCGGAGGGGAGGCGGCCTATGAAGGGCCGCCTTCTGACGTTCGAAGGCTGGCGCAACCAGGCGCTGTAGTGTTAACGGGGGCTTAGGATTTTCGATTTCCAATATGACAGGGATGATGGCATATAACTGCATTTCGCGATGGTCAGGTGCGCTGGGCGTCTGCGCGATTGTTGCAATCATCCGCCCGGCCCATGCCGAGCCGCGCGCGGTGGTCGAGCTGTTCACCTCTCAAGGGTGCTCGTCCTGCCCGCCCGCGGACCAGATCATCGGTGAGCTGGCCAAGGATCCATCGGTCATCGCCCTCAGCTTGCCAATCGATTACTGGGACTATCTGGGCTGGAAAGATACCTTGGCGGATTCGCGCTTCAGCGCGCGCCAGAAGGCCTATTCACATATGCGCGGCGAGCGCGAGGTTTACACGCCGCAAGTTGTCGTCAATGGATCTGCGCATGTGATCGGTAGCGATCGCAGCGGTATCGAGAGCGCAATCGATGACACCAAGAAAGCCGATGGCGTGATGTCGGTGCCGGTTTCGATGACACTGGCCGGCAAGCAGATCAATATTTCTGTCGCGGCCTCGAGCAAGGGCCCGGCCACGGGGCACGGAGAAGTATGGATCTGCTCGATCTCGAAAGCGGTGCCGATTACAATCGGCCGCGGCGAGAATCGCGGTCGCGAAATCACCTACCACAATGTGGTGCGCGACTTGCTCAAGGTAGGTGATTGGAACGGCACCTCCGGCAGCTGGACGGTGCCGCTCGAAAATATCTCCCGCGAGGGCGTCGATGCCGCGGTGGTCTATGTCCAGGACGGCAATCGCGACAAGCCTGGCCCGATGCTAGGGGCGGCCTACACGTCGCTGCGCTGAATTCCCGCTTCTGACGGCCTTATTGGTAACGGCGCGTCGCGCCGGCCACTTGAAAAACCGGCAATCCCAAAAAGAAAAAGGACCAACTCGCGTTGGCCCAGTATGGGGACAAACTACTTGCGAACCGGCCCGATCCTGACGACCCCGGGGGGCTGGGGGCTGAGGAATCCGGAACCGAAAGGACCGGGCCAACGCAGGTAGTGCTTTTCGCAACGCAGGACGGCGGGCGCTTGGCGGAAGTGGGGCGGTATTATGATTCTGCTAACGATCCCGTGACGCCGCTTTTTCCGGGCTGGAAGGGGTCATGCACCCCCATCGCGGGCGAATTCAGGCGGTTTCGCCCCGGGCCTCTTGCAGCCGCGCGCTGTCGGCGCAATCATGTCGTTGAGATGACAGGAGACCCAGCATGAGTTCGATATCGGAGGAAGCCGATCCAAGCGAGAGTCGCGCAGCGGCGCGCAACGCCGCTGCGGGTCCATTGCCAAGCCGGGTGACGTTCAATCGTTTCGAACTCGATCGTATCCTGAATCTGTACGGGCGCATGGTCGCCGACGGCGAGTGGCGCGACTATGCCATCGATTTCCTGCGGGACCGCGCCGTGTTCTCGGTGTTCCGCCGTGCTTCGGAAGTGCCAATCTATCGTATCGAAAAAGATCCGCGGCTCGCGCGCAAGCAGGGCATTTACAGCGTGATTTCGGCGAGCGGATTGATCCTGCGCCGCGGCCACGAGCTCGATCGCGTGCTGCTGGTAATCGACCGCAAGCTGGCGCTGGTTTAGTCGTCAATTCGGGCTACGTAACGACGGGCAATGTCGTGGCCCCCTCGCCAAGCGCGCGCTGCATCATCACGGTGTCGAGCCAGCGGCCGAACTTGAAGCCGACGCTCGGATGGGTCCCGATCATCTCAAAACCGCACCGTCTGTGCACGCCGATCGATCCGGCGTTGGCGGAATCGCCGATCACCGCGATCATCTGGCGATAGCCGCGTGCCTCCGACTCGGCGATCAGCCGTTGCAGCAATTGCAGGCCGATCCCGCGTCGATGGATCGTCGGCTGAAGATAGACCGAGTTCTCCACCGTGAAACGATAGGCCGGCCGCGGCCGGTACGCGCCTGCATAGGCGTAGCCGACCACGCGGCCTTCGAGGGCTGCGATGAGATAGGGAAAGCCGCCGTCCATCAGCACCTCGTAGCGCCGCGTCATCTCGTCAAGATCCGGCGGGATCAGCTCGAAGGTCGCGGTGCCGTAACGCACCGCGTGCTCGTAAATCGCGGTAATGAAGCGAAGGTCGGCCGCGGCAGCCGGCCGGATTTCGAGCGAGGACATGCCGCCGAGACTATTTTTGCTCATCGAAAAAGAAAAGCCCCGGCCGTCAGGCCGGGGCTTTGAATTCGCCCGCTTAACTGCAGCGGTCAGTCGCGCTGACCGAGCAGCTGCAACAGCAGCGTGAACAGGTTGATGAAGTTCAGATAGAGCGACAGCGCGCCGGTGATTGCCGCACGCTCCGCCACATCACCGCCCTGCGAGGCATAGCCGTAGATGTAATCGTTCTTCAGCCGCTGGGTATCCCAGGCGGTGAGGCCCGCAAACACCAGCACGCCGACCACCGATAC
>WNFR01004757.1_pt1 | contig 23111 bp, 15 predicted proteins | sample 5400221 | NCBI WGS metagenome assembly WNFR01 (sample SAMN13153357, study PRJNA577476) | soil metagenome | isolation source: 40 cm soil under Madrone tree | place: USA:California | collected 2016-06-14 | reverse complement strand
GTTCCCATTACTCAGAATACGATGCCTTCTGGTGAAGTGGTCCAGAACGAACCGTTAAGTGTCGCGGCCCAGTTTGTCTACAAGTATGAGGACATCCGTTCATGTAATACCGAGGAACTCGCCGCGCAGATGGATGCTGCCGCCGATCAGATCCTTTCCGTTCTCATGCCACATGTTTTCGATATCATGGGGCGTACATGCAAAGCGGCCGGTACTGCATCTGACGCTGGCGGGAAGCCGTTCAGCTTTGAGATGTTCCTGGATGGCATTGAGAAGATTGATCTACCGTTCGACGAAAAGGGGAATCCTGAATTACCTACTCTTGTCGTAGGTCCAGAGCTTGGGAACCAGATTCGCGCAATGCCACCTTGGACGCCTGAACAAAGGAAGGCGTTCGATGACGTTATAGAGAGAAAGCGAAAAGAATACAATGCTCGCCGACGCGATCGGAAATTACGTTGACTCCCTCGCTGAGCGGGAGTTCGACGCACCATTCATTGCCTTACTTCGGCTGCATGGATTCACTGACATTCATTTCCTCCATGGGCCGTTTGAATTCGGCAAGGATTTTATCGCTAAGCGTGTCGAGGAAGGAGTGCAATACCAGTATGCGTTCCAGACAAAGGCTGGAAATATAGGCATTTCGGAATGGAATCAATGCCGAGGCCAGATTGACTTGCTCCGCACGGACGCCATGAGCGGTTCACCGCCAGCCTTGCTACAAATCCTGGGTGCGCAGCATAATCTCCTCAATTTTGTCACGCTTGAGAAATACTCGCGGACATGGATACGAAAAGAATCCACCACTTTGAGTTTGCGCGATGCGCTCGAAGCTGCGGTGATCGCACACCACTGCGTGCTAGAAAACAGAGTTCATCTCGCCTGCTACACAGCACTTATGCTTGTTCGGTCGTCTTGGGCAACGGCACACGGAAAGAATCCTTTACCCGATGCAGCACGCGTCGCGCTCGCGACCGGTAAAAAACTATTCCGCCATTACGTCATGCTGCTGTGGCACTCCTGCGCCGGAAAATATCTCGATCCGGACAGCATGGTGAGAGAAGGTCGAATGCCAGAGGCATTTGTGACCTACCCCGTCAGATGCCTCACCGTGGTAGAACTTCTGGCAATGCTCGCCCTGCTTGAGCGAAACGAAAACCCGGTCCTTTCAGTCAAGATCGCTGACTACATGTCAAAGTTTGTGGAGGCTAACGCGGGGGCAGCACATCCCATTTCGGATAGGTGGGGTATTTCCGTTGCGTGCTGCGTGCTGCAACTCGCTAGTCACGGCAAAACTGAGGTCCTAAGGCCTTATCTAAGGTCGGTTATTAAATGGGTTGCAGATCACTACGATGACGGAAACCAGGGATTAGCTGGACCCCACTCACAGGCTGAAGAAGAGACCGCGTACCTACTCGGCTCTCGCTTTGAACACACGAACCTGAGTCGACGATCAGAAAGCTACACTGCTACACAACTGCTCGACCTTTGCTCTGTTCTCGAGGAGCAGGAGTTATTTGACCTGGCTAGGAACGAATTCCTCGCTGTGGACATATACCTGCCCGTTGTTGAGGTAGATGACAGCCTGGGCCAATACTCCGTGGACTCCAGCGGCCAACGGTTCGAGCCGAATATGCCGTATGAAGAACATTGGAATCCATCCGAGGGGTGGAAAGTAGCGCCACATCACAAGCGCGGCCCTGATGCCTATTACCCCGAGTCTACTGGTGACATCTGGGATCAACTCGCCATCAGTTGTGTAGTCAGGGACCGTCATTTCGTCAAGAATTGGCGCAGACTAGCACGCGGCGGGCCTTTAAATTCGGCGGATGGCTCACCTTCCACGAATCACAAAGGGTGAGCTACTGATTTTTCCACAGATTTCCACAATTCTTTCGAATCCCACCCCTCCCGCAAACCCTTTCCCTCGGCCAACTTGTACCCCACCGTCTCAATTCGCGATGCCCATTCGAATAACAACATAGTTATCCTTGACAGCCATTACTTTTTATACTACCCTGTCTTTTGATACTTCGACCCCATCCTCGTTTACCCCCAGCGCCGCCGAGGGGCCGCCGCTTTTCCTCTCTGTTTACCCTCTTCACCCTAAGCCTTGAAGGATGCGCCGAAGGGTCGCCTTCCCCTCTCCTGCGACGGTCTTGTCCCTCAGCCTCTGTGAGCTCTGTGCTCTCCGTGACCTCTGTGTTAATTCCGACTCCTGTCTCTGAGCTTCAACTTCTAGCCTTCCACTTTCAACTGGCCCCTCCCCCTAACTCCCACAGAATCATATCGTTTGCAGACCCCCACCCACTAAACCCTTTTGAATCATATCGTTTCAAAAATAGGGGCGGGAGGGCCCTCTCAACGTTCGGACTCCGGTCTCACCTTAACTCCTTTAACTGCAACACTTATGGCTCTCGCTGCAAGTGTTGCAAACAAAGGCTTTACGGTACGTCTAGAATCACAGCTAAGCTGTTTAGATGCAACACTTACAAAAAACAGGGGGTAGGGCTCCCGGTTATGGTTAACTACGCATCCGATGAGGATGTGTATCCTGAGCGAGGGCAGCGAGTCGAAGGACCTCTCCAGATTTCCGATAAGGAAATCTGTCCCGCCTACCCCGACACTGGAAAGGGACAGCCAGTAGGGGCCTGGGCTTCCTATCTCGCCAGTCACCAGTCACGAATCACCAGTCACGTAATTTTGTCGACTGTCAACTGTGAACTGTCAACTGTCCACTCGATACATCGTGATCCCGCTCAAGAGCTTAGGATAAAAGTCGGTCGATTTCTGGGGCATCACTTCGCCGGCTGTGGCGATTTTCATCACTTGCTCGACGTCGCAGGCGTTCAGCAGGAACGCAATCTGCGCCCGCCCGCTGTCCACTGCCTCAAGCGCGGCCTCGGCTTCCCGTTCGTACGTCAAGTTGGCCTCGGCGGTCACCGCCTGCGGCGTGATTCCCAGCGCCGGCTCCAGGATTCCTTCGTGCAGCAGCACAACGTCCAGTTCGCGCTGCAGCGGCGAAACATTTGGCAGGAGTTGCGCCAAGTTGACGCCTTCGCGCACCGTCAGCACGTAAAACGCCCGCTTCTGAGCCCCCGGACCGGGATAAACACCGATCGCCCGCTTCTCTCGCGTGCTCGTGAGCTTCGCGAGAAATCTCTCTTTCGCCTCGGACCTCTCCCCGCTGCCCGAGAACGGAAACTCCTCCGCTGCGAACCATGGCTCCAGGTACCGCCGCACGCCGCTCCAGGAAAAATCGTGAATGTGCGCCGCCACGCGATGCCCCGGCAAAATCATCAGCCCTTCACTCTTCGTGTTGACGAACGTCATCATCACGCGCTCGTACGGCGCTTCCGAATCGATCTTTTCCGCGGTTGCCCTGAGCCCCGCACGCGCGCGGCATTCATTCCGGTAGTTCAGCGCCGTTTCGTAGCGGTGATGCCCGTCGGCGATCACCAGCTTCTGGTTCTCCATCGCTGCTTGAATCGCAGCCACGCGCTGCGGATCAGCAATCACCCAAAGCCGGTGCCGCACGCCGTATTCGTCGCGCATCTCGGTGGCAGGCGCCTCCGCCGATTCGGCTTCCGCAAGAATCCCATCAATCCGCTTCTCCGCGTCCGAATACAGCATGAAAAGCTGCCCCGTATGCGTCTTTGTGTGCCGCAAAAGTTCCAGACGGTCCGCTTTCGGTCCGGAAAGCGTGTGCTCGTGGCGAAAAATAACCCCCGCCGAATATTCCTCGAGTTTTCCAGCGCCGATAAACCCGCGCCGCATTCGCCGCTCTTCCGTTCCCGGCACGCTGTATTCCTGCGTGTAAGAATAAAAAGACGGCGCGGGATCCTGCACCACCACTTGATTGCGAATCCAGTCCTCAATCGCCGCTTGCGCGCGCGTGTAGACATTGTTCTGCGGCGTGTCGCTGGGATACGCGCGTCCCTTCTCCACGGTGATCAAGTTGTGCGGGTCGGCGGCGTAATATTTTTCCTGCATCGCCGGAGAAATCTTGTCGTACGGCTGCGTCAGCACACGGTCAAACGGGGCGCGTTCGGGGTTGTAGCGAAAAGCGCGGAAGGGGTAAACCTGGGCCATGGAGTCTCCGGAATCCTTTTATGCTGCCAGCGAATCACTCTAGTTTACGCGAACAAGCCGGAATTCCGAAAAAGGCGCTATGTTAATTTTCGATGGAAATTCATCGCGAAATCGATGCACGTCAGCGTGCGATGCATGAATGTGGAAACAGGCGCGGCCATATTACAATTGTCTGCTTATGACTGCCCCGAATTTTTCCTCCGTGCGCGCGCTGATTTTCGATCTGGATGGCACGCTCATCGATTCGCAACGCGACCTGATCCGTTCCGTCAACGCCATGCTCGAGGAAATGGGCCGAGAGCAACTCCACGAAGACACCATCTCCGCCTACATCGGCCACGGCGCGCCGCAACTGATTGGGCAGGCCTTGGGCCAGAAGGCATCGGAAGAAGAACGCCGGCGCGCCCTGCAATTTTTCCTGGGTTATTACGAAGACCACAAAATGGATTCGACCTGCGCTTACCCTGGAGTTCCCGAAGCTCTCGAAGAACTCGCTTCGTATCCGATGGCCATCCTCACAAACAAGCCGGTACGCATCAGCCGCCGAATCCTCGAAGCGCTCGGCCTGGCAAAATATTTTCGCGCCGTTTACGGCGGCAACAGTTTTGAAACAAAAAAACCCGATCCTCTCGGCGCGCAAACCATTCTTCGCGAATTCGCCGCCGCTCCGCCAGAAGCAATTTTGATCGGCGACTCCGAAGTGGACGTGCAAACCGCGCGCAACGCCGGCACCCTCGCTGCCGCCGTGAATTACGGCTTCGGCGGCTCGGGAATCACGGGTGAGCAAACAAACTTTTTTTGCTACGGCACTGAAATTCGCTCCACCAAGCAGCGAAAGCGAATGTTAATTCTTCGACGAGGCAGTCGTTGCGGGCACGGCCGCAACGTCAAGGATGTAGCTCATTTGGTCATTCGTGAGCACTAAAAGGCGCTTGCCGTCAGCGGAAAATAGATTCGCGGAAATGCGGCTGGCGAAGGAAAAATCGGCGATCTGTTTCAGAGAGTGCAAGTCGTAGACCACCAGGTGACCCCTTCCGTTGGAAAGGCATAAGCGGTCGCCATCGTGAGAAATCTGCGGGCGATAGCCAAACCACTTCGCTTTTTGCTCACCGCTGGAGATGGAATAAAGGAGCACTCGATTGCGGTTGTCCGTAACGACCAGCCAGTCTCCCATGGCCACCTGGGATTCCGGTTCGAACGAATACTTGCCAGTGTGAACAACAACTCCGCCGGCGACAGTTCCATCACGAACATTCAGCACTTCCATGAAAGCGTCGGCATCGGCGGGATTCTCTTTGTTCCAACGTTCCTGGAGTCTGGAATCTTGCGCCAGTTCGGTGCGCAGACCATCGGCCTTGGCGTTCCATACGAAAATCATCTTTCCGCTGGAAACGGATCCGGAAATCCAGGGACCTTGTTTTGGAAAATTGCGCGACCACAGCTGCTTTCCGGTGGCCATATCCAGAGCCTCCAGTTCGAAGTTGCGGCGAACGCCGCGAATCTTGTCGTTGTGCTTGGTGCGCAGATAGGTGTCGCCAAAAAAAGTCAAATCATCGTCTTTATCAACTGGCCGTTCTTTGGATTGTTGCGTGACGGGGCTGAGGACGACCATCTCCCGGCTGTTCTTCTCGAACTCTGGAAAATCCATGAAGAAATTTCCCGTCGAGGCGTAGTAGGCATTCTGAAAAGCGCGGATGTGAGAGACTCGAGTGTTGGAATCCAGATTCCACACGCCGCCACGCGTACGGCTGGAAATGGCCAGCCATTTCAGGTCGGGAGAAGCGGTAAAGGTCCGTAGGACGCCAAGTTTTCCTAGCGGCAATTGCAAAACGGCATTGGGTTTTGAATCGGCAATTTTGTAAATGCCAATTTCCCCGTCCAGTCTTTCGCTAGCGCAGACCTCGCCCCAAACATCGGTCGCGGACATACGATTCGAATAAACAATCTTCTTTTGGTCCAAGTCAAAAGCGCCGACAGGGCGTTCAACGATGGGGCGAATGAGAATGTACTTTGGATTGGTGGCCGCAACAAGATCACCCCCGCCAAGGGGCATACGGTCGAGCACTTTCCCTGAGGGGAATTCCACAAGCGGGGATTTCTGCGGACTATTAGGGTCGGTTCCGACGATACGGTCTGGACCAACAAAGGTAAAAGCCGACTCCATTGCGGTGTGAATTGCGCCGGGGACACTGATCTTCTTTTGCGTGCTGAGGTCAATGACAACTTCTTCCCTGGTGCGAGAGGACGCCGCAAAGTAGCGTCCATCGGGCGAAAAACGCAAGGTCGCAACTTCCTTATGGGTAATGAAGTAAAGGAATTTGAAAAAGCCAGCGTAACCGCTAAATCCGGTATCAAAATCAAAAAACTTCTCCTTTTTGAAGATGACTTCTCCACTGGCCACGTCGTAAAGAGTGAGGTCCAGAGCATTGTCCAGGCAGGCGAGATATTTTGCATCGGGCGAGAGATCGGTCTGCCGACATCCACGCAATGCGGGGACGTCCGTGACACTGATTTGTTCCTGGCGTTCGACGTCCCAGGATTCCACGCGCAAGCTGGAGCTGAAAAATACGATTTGGCGCGAATCCGGGGAGAACTGGGCAGGCTGAGCGTCCGCAGCATCAATTCGAAATATGAATTTCAGCGGATCGCGGGAGAGAACATAGATGCCGCCCTCATCCTGTGCGAGCAGATATTTTCCTTCCGGGCTGAAACGAAAATGTTCGACGTCGCCGCGCAGAGGGCTATTCAACTGTTTGCGAGTGACAATAGAGCTGAGATGCTCCGCGTGCCCGATGCCGCGGTAGTGCAGTACCGCGGCTTGCCATTTTTGGAATTCTTCGGAGCGAACTGTTTCCTTGGCTTCGATGCAAGAAGCGGGCAAGGTGGCGATATCCTTGAGAGCTTCCCGGAGCCGTTTCGAATCTGCGTGAGTGGCCCCGAACAAATCCGTGAACCAGTTTCCGGTCTTTCCCTTCGTTTGCATGATGCGATCCAATAGGTCAGGAAAGGCCTGAGGGGCAAACCCGGACCGGCCGACGGCTTGGACGCCGAGTTGATCGGCAATCTTCTGCCCCTTGTCGTCGTCTCCGGAAGGCTGGGAGTGTCTCTTCTTGAGGGCAGCAGTCTCGACAAACCGGTTGTAGAGCCCAAAAAGGTCTTCGTCGGCGGAGAGCGTTTTGATGCCAAGCACGTCGCGAAAGTAGCGCGACAAATCGAGTGCGTGCTGCCTTGCGGCAAGGTGTCCCAATTCGTGTCCAAGAAGGCCAGCAAGTTCGTCATCATTGCGAAGAAAAGAGACCATCTTGCGGGAGACATAGACGCGCCCACCGGGCATACTGAAGGCCTGAATCTCTGGTTTGTCGTAAAGCAAAAATTGGTAGCGCAAACCGATGTCCGGCAGATGCCGAGCTACGCGATTCCCAATCCGCTGCAGATAACCCGTGACCTGTTCATCTTCGATGACCAGGAAATCACTCTCCTGCTGCTGGCGGACGATTTCCCCCAACTCCATTTCCTGCCCGGGAGAAAAAACGAGTTTGGCGGGGTCGGGAGTGGGAGTTTGCAAAGGCGGACAAGTGGATTGCGCGTGCGCTCCGGAAGCCAGCAAGAAAAAGACTGCAAGGGTAGAGGTATAGCGCATAAACTTGCCCTCCTGATTACCTTGGCGCGGAGAGTAACACTGACTTGTTTCTTCTGCAATGCTCCGGGTAGCCGTGCCAAGAAACGGCTAATTTTTTCCTTCTGCTGCGGGATTTTCAGTGTGAGCTTCGCGCACCTTGCTGACGTCGAGAATGAAGGTGGCTTGATGTTCGGTGAGAAGGAAAAGCCGCTTGCCGTCCGCGGAGAATCGGGTATAAGCGATGCTGTCAGGAAAAATGAATTGTTGCAGTTTTACTCCGCTGTTCGAATCGTAAATGCCGAGGCGGCCTGATTCAAGGTCCAGCGCGAGCAGCTTACTCTCCGCACTCACGCTTGGGCCAACACCTACGAGACGCGCTTTCAACTGCCCGTCGGCAAGAGAAAAAAGTGAAATGCGGACGCTGTCTTTGACCAGAATCATGGTGTCTCCAACGGAAAAGGCGGAGTCAAAACTGATGGGGCCGCTTCCCACTTGAACCAGGATGCCACCCAGGGATTTTCCGGTGCGGGCGTCCAGCGCTTCGAAAAAGGAATCCTGGTCGGTGAGTTTGGCGTTTTTGTAGATTAATTTTACGACGGGATTGCGCGACGCAGCTTCCTTCGCGTCCCAACTCTTCGCCTTCCAACCGAGGACCAGGCGGTCACCCTGCGGATCGGCAAAGGGAGTAGGGCATTGGCCCCAAAATCGCGTTTCCACAATTCCTTTCCGCTGGCGGGATCAAGAGCGCGGAGCCGAAAAGGAGTTTGCGCTTCCGGCACTTCGAAGTCCCAGCGAGCCGTAATGATTTCTGGTTTGTAGGAATACTCCAGCAGGACGGGACCATTGGAATGAAGTGCAACGTTTTTGGGAATCTCCCAGGCCGGGGAGGTTTCCCCATTTGAAACGTCGACGCGCAGGACGCGCGGTGGATCATGACGGCTGTTTGCCTGGAGGAGAATGGCGTTGCGCTGATCCGAAAAATTGGCGGCGGTGAATTTTCCAAATGTGCTGGAACGCTGGCCGTTCGAAACTTGAAATAAAGCGCCTTCTCCCCCCACGGAAATTGCTAGTTGCTCCAGGCCGGGAGATACGGATGCAGCGGAGAGGACGGGAAGAGCGACGAGGGGAACGCGAAGGCTGGAGAGCAATTCCCGGTCGCCCACGCGGTAGAGAGCCACCAATCCACCGCTATCGTAGAGGGCCATGAGATCTTCGAAAACATCCATGCTGGCATTGTGAGGAACGTCCAGCATCCGCGATTCGGTGAGATCGAAAGCGCCGGCGCCAGATCCGCCGGATTCGAAAGTGTGGAGGATTATGTATCGCGGATTGGAGGCGAGGCGCAGGCGGTCCGCGGTGAAGTGAGGGCTGGCCAGAACTCTGCCGTTTTTCAGGGAGATGATCGAGGACTTGGTTTCCTTGTCCTTTTCCTCTTCGATGACCACGGCGCGATCCGCGCCCTGCAGCGCGAGTGCACCGGTGAAACATCGAATCTTTTCCTGGCAGTCAAATCCAGGCCGAAACCTACGCGCGGCAGATTAACCATTAGGACTTTGGAGTCCGCGCAGAAATAAATGGAAGACGAAGATAAGGAGCGGCCTGGACTGACTCTGGGGTTGGAGGTTCGAATGACGCCGAACGGCCTGGAAAATGCGGAATCAGAGTCCAAGGAGACGAAGCTCATGAAGGAAGAGGCGGTCTTTGACCGGACAGAGCCGGGCGAAAAATGAGCCGGGCCATTGATGGAATCCTCAAAGAGGCTCTTTTGGGTGGAAATCTCGACGAGTGAGAACTTGAAATCCGGAGTGAGACAAGCGAAGTACTGAGCGTCTGGGGAGAGTTGTCCATCCAGGCAATCGGAGTGCAGCAGCAAGTCGCCAGCAGCGACTTTCGTTTCCCCGGGCAATTTCCAAGTGACGAAGGAGAGGCTACGAGAGACAGCGGTGAGTTGCTCCGAATCCGCCGAGAATTGCGCCGGGTAGAGATCGCCGGAGGCGAAATAAAAAACGATGGCCAACGGAGTGGTTGAGAGGACAGCAATTCCGGAGGCGTCCTGCAATAAAAGATACTTTCCGTTGGGACTGAAATGAAGAGTGGCCTCGGGACTGCGCAGAGGCGGGGTAAGAACGGATTTGGAAAGCACCGAATGAAGATTCTGCCGGGGAGGGTCCGACTGAGGAGAGGAGAACAAGGAGGGCGGAGAGTCGAAGAGCGGCAAAGAAATAGCAACGCAGAGACTTAAGAAAGGGATGGCGTGCGGCAAGGGAGCGGGCAGTCGCCACATGAATGGTTTCCGGAGAATAACGCGGAGGAGTCTAGCATCAAGAAGCAGGCCAATCCAGGCAGAGTAAATCGCGGTGCTGGGGGGAGTGGAAGGCTAAACTCGCGACGGAGGCTGTCCGAATCTGGACAAAGCATCCCAAAATCGCGCAACGCGTGGTATAAGACGGCCTGGCGTGTTGGGAGTAACACAGTCAAAGGAAAGAGGTTAGATTTGATCGGCACGGTGGATTGCGGATTGCACTTCTATCTTCGACATCACTTCTCTAAAATGCGGGCAAGACGGATGTAGATGTAAAGGTGGTGGCAGCTTTTATCGCTTGGGAGACTGACTTCCGGCAAGGAAGAGCAAAATCATGTCATTCCTTAGAGATCTGAGAGTTGCGTTCTATTCGCTCATGCGGACGCAGGGGCTCGCGATCACCGTGATCCTGACCCTGGCGTTGGGAATCGGCGCCAACGCCGCCATCTTCACGCTAGTGCGCGGTGTGCTGCTGAAGCCTCTCGTCAACCGCGACGAGGACCGGCTGATCTACATCCGCCAGAGCGCCCCAGGCACGGGAGACGACGACACAGCGTTCTCCGTGCCAGAAATCCTGGATTTGCGCGCCAGCGTTAAAACCCTGAGCGCGTTCGGCGATTTCTCAACCACGGAATTCACGGTGATCGGCTTGGGTGAGCCTCGCGTAGTGCAAGCCGGCGTGGTCGGCGGCAACTTCTTCGAAGTCATGGGCCTCCACCCTGTCCTCGGACGTCTCATCGGACCTCAAGACGATGGTCCGAAAGCCGCGGGGGTCGTGGTTCTCACGTATCGTTTCTGGGCGACCAACCTCGGTAAAGATCCTTCCGTCCTCGGCAAAACCGTCCGGCTGGACAGCGGACTCATGGGGGACCGTTCAGGCACCGTTATCGGCGTCCTCGAACCCTCTATCCCCTATCCTCAAGACACCGAACTCATTGCCAACATTGTGACCAGCCCACACCACCTGTCGGCAACGATGGTGACGGGCCGCGTGCATCGCATGACGGAGCTTTTCGGGCGTCTCGCCCCCGGTGCTACCGTCGAACAAGCGCGCGCGGAGTTGCGCTCGGCTTACGGAGCTATGATCAAAGAACATCCCGAAGCATACCCGGCCAATGCGAATTACCAGATCGGGGCCAAGCCGCTTCGCGAACAGATCACTTCGGGCGCCCGAACCGTGCTGCTGGTGCTGCTGGCAGCGTCAGCGCTGGTATTCGTCATCGCGTGTTCCAACGTCGCCAACCTGATTCTCACCCGGACGGTTCGCCGCGAAGGCGAACTGGCGACCCGTGCGGCGCTCGGCGCAAGCACCGGTGCGCTGCGACGCATGCTGCTGGCCGAAAGCCTTCTGCTCTGTGGCGCGGGGGCCGCGGTTGGTGTATGGAGCGCGCAGCCGTTGGTGGCCATCCTGGCCCGTTACGCGTCGCGCTTCTCGGTCCGCGCGCTGGATTTGACGGTCGATTCCAGCCTGCTCTGGGTAGGGGCGGCGCTGGCCGTCGTCGCCGCGGTGATTTTAGCTTTTGTTCCGCGGCTGCCGTCGGCGGACACCTCCAATGGCCATAGCCTATCGAGCGGCACTGCACGGATCACCGGCAGCACGAGCCGCCGCCAGCGCATCTTCGCGGTGACGCAAATCGCCGCATCCTTCGTGCTTCTGGCTGGCGCAAGTACGGTGATCACTACGCTAATCGCCTTGCAAACGGCGCAGACAGGTCTCGACATGCGTCACGTCCTCACCATCAGCGTTCCCCCTATGTCCCATGGAAAGACGCCTGAGCAAGTGATCGAATTCTACAAGGAGTCGATTCGCCGCATTGATGCGCTACCCGGCGTGAACAAGACAGCTTTCGGTCTGTCGGTCCCGTGGCGCGATGTCGGTGCCAGTGGTTTCGGTCTACAATTCTCCGCCGATGGTCATGTTCACAAGCCCGGCGAGGATCCTCGCGCGCAGTTGCGCGTCGTCTCTCCCGGATTCTTTGCAGCGCTCGGAGTACCTATCCTTAGCGGCCGCGATTTCGACGAACTCGACGGCCAAAAAGGCAAAGAGCCCGTCGCTATCGTCAGCGAGACGCTCGCAAAGCGCATGTTCCCCAATCAAGATGCCGTCGGCCGACACGTCTATTGGACGGATCCGGTGCTGCAATTCGCTCCCGGGATCAACGCCGCGCCGCACCGCATCATCGGCGTCACGGCCGACATAGACGACCAACACGTCGTTCCTGAGCCAATCGTCACGTTCTACAGTCCCTTTGAAGAAGGTCCCATCTTTGGCGGCCGCCTTTTCATCCACACCTCCGCAAATCCTTATTCGCTGGTCACCCCGGTCACGCGCATTATTCGCGACATGTCGGTTGATCAGCCCGTTGAACACGCTGCCACTCTCGAAGATGTCCGAGCCGAGGTACTCACCCCGGACCGTTTGAACTCACTGGTGTTCGGCGTGTTTGCAGCCGTAGCGTTGGCAATTGCGTTGGTTGGCGTCGCAGGCGTGCTGGCGTTTTCCGTCAGCGCGCGGACCCGCGAATTCGGAATCCGGCTGGCGCTTGGATCGCAGCCGCGAAGTCTCCTGAAAGGTGTTATTGCCGAAGGCGCTGTGATGGCTGCTGCAGGCGTCCTCGCGGGCGCGGCTTTCGGATTTGTGCTGGCGCGTTTGGCAGGCAGCTATTTCCCGGACATGAAGATGCCGGGGGTATTGCCCGTGGTCCTCTCTGCGTTCGTGCTGCTGGCCGCAGCCGTGGTCGCGTCGTGGCTGCCGGCCGCGCGCGCCGCGCGCATCGACGTCATACAGGCTCTTCGCGCCGAGTGAATTGCAGGGGGCGATTCGCCCGCCACTGCTGTGCGGTTTCGAGCTGCTTCGTTCCAGTTCGTGAGAAGAATCAGCGGCTTTAGCAGATGGTTAGCTATGCGCGTCGATCCAACGGTAGCGTCGGCATAGACGATTGGCTGTTCGCCTTGATGGTCCCCAAGCGCACCGTACCTCTTTATGCAAGTGGGGCGGCGCGATTCCTTGTCAGCAGGAGCCTATTTGCGCTGAGATGGTAGCGTGATGTTTCTACCTTTCCGACCAACAGGTGCAGCATGAGATCGAGCGCCAAATACCTCGCCGTACTTTTTTGCCTGATATTGCCAGGGATCGCCCGAGCGCAAAGCGTGGGGCAGGTGGAATGCCCGCGAGGAGACGGATACGTCTACCTTTACAGTTCGATGACGACGCTGGATGTGCGCACGACACTGCAGTGTGGCGAGCAGGTACAGATTACCGGGCGGTACGACCGCTATTTCGGAGTGCGCACAGCCAAGGGCGACATCGGTTACGTTCCAGTGGAGAGCCTGCTCTTGGTGAAGGACAAGCCGGGGGCCAAACCGCCGGAACCAAAGACGATACAGCCTGCCAGGGAGCGAATTATGTATGACGCGCCGGCAAAACACGCGGAAGTTACGCCGGTTGCGCCGTCCTCGCCTTCGGAAATCACATTGCGCAATGGCACAGCGATTCACTTGAAACTGGGCAAGACGATTTCTTCCGCGACGGCGCACGTTGGCGACATCGTGGATTTAACGGTCGTGGAAGAGGTGATGGTAGATGGCATTTCGGTGATTCCCGCGGGTTCAGCGGCGATTGGTTTGGTCTCCGAGGCAGAACCGAAAAAACGCATGGGCCACGGCGGAAAGCTGGCTTTCAGCGTGAACTTCGTGCGGCTGAAGGACGACGAAAAGGCGACGGTCCGGTCCTTCCAAGAGACTACTGGTTCAAATAATTCGACGGGAGCGATTAATCCACTGTCTTCCGGGAAGGAAGTCGTTTTCACGCAGGGCATGGAATTCACCGCTTACGTTGATGGGGACATGCCGCTGAAGCGAGAGGATTTTCAGGCGGAAAGAAACCGCCCCAGCTCTGCACCTGTTTCCCCCGATCGCAAACCCTAAGCGCCGCGCGGTCTTTGAAAAACGCGCCGGTCCGCAGTTAGGCCATTTTCTCCTGAACCCCACCGTTCGAATGCGGCGTTTTTAGCACTACATTGCTTCCGCACTTGCCATTGGACGCGGCCCTTGGCAGACTTTGCCCGTGCTGATTGGACTCTTCCCAGAATTGGACGCGCCAGGCGGTGTACAGCGAGCGGGACGCCATTTGGCGGCGGTGCTGACGGAATTCGCAGCAAGCCGCGGGATGGACTGCCGCCTGCTCAGCTTGAACGATTCGCCGGAACTGCACCGGATGACGCTGGGAGGTCGTGAGTTTGTGTTCACGGGATGCGACCGAGCGAAGGGGCGATTCACGGTGACGGCACTGCGAGCAGCGCGGCGCAAAGCGAAAGTGGTGCTGGCCGCGCATCCCAATCTGGGGCCGGTGGTGCAGGCGATGCGGATTGTGGCGCCGCGGATGAGGAGCATTATCTGCACGCATGGGATTGATGTCTGGGAGCCGCTGGGTGGATTGCGCCGAAGGGCGTTGCGAAACTCCAACCTGGTTCTGGCGCCGAGCAAAGATACCGCGGAGCACGTTGCGTCAGAGCAAGGAGTCGCGCGCGGACGGATTCGGGTGCTGCCGTGGGCGCTCGATCCACAATTCGAGGCTCTGATCGCGGCGAGTTCACAAGGCGCTCCGCCGCGCGAGTTTCCTGCCGGGCGGGTGATCCTGACGGTGGGCCGCTGGCTGGCTACGGAAAGATACAAGGGCATGGACACGTTGATTACAGCACTGCCAAGGCTGCTGACGCGCTGGCCGGAAGTGCAACTGGTTTTGGTGGGAACCGGCGATGACCGGGCGTGGCTGGAAGACCTGGCAGAAAAAAACGGCGTTAACCGCCACGTGCATTTCCTGCCGGGATTGAGCTATTCGGAACTTGCCGCGTGCTACGCGGCTTGCGAAATTTTTGCGTTGCCCAGCAGTGGAGAGGGATTTGGATTGGTGTATCTGGAAGCCATGGCTTGCGGCAAACCAGTGATCGGCGGAGCGCATGGCGGGGCGCCGGAAATCATCGAAGACGGAGTGACCGGATACCTAGTGCAGCACGGTGATCCAATTCAGCTGGCTACGTCGATTGAAGCATTGCTGGCCGACCCGGCGCATGCGAAAGAAATGGGCGCGCGCGGGAAGCGGCGCGCGGAGAACGAATTCCGCTTTAATGTCTTCGCGAAATCACTGAAAAAAATCCTGCGCGAACAATGCGAATCCTGAACGTCACGGAAACGTACGCTCCCTTTCTAGAATTTGGCGGCCCGCCCGTGAAGGTGCGCGCGCTTTCCGAAGGACTGGCGCGGCGAGGCCACCAGGTGACAGTGCTGACGGCCGACTGGGGGCTGGAAAAAAGGATGCAGGGACAGGAAAAGGAAACCACGGCAGAGCGATCGCCGTTCGGGTGGCGGCGGCAGGAAAATGGCGTACAGGCCATTTATGTGCCGACTTGGTTGCGCTATCGAACAGTGAGCTGGAATCCGGCGGTCAATCGTTATTGCCGGGCGCGGTTGCAGAACTTCGATGTCGTGCATATTTTCGGGCTCTACGACTTGCTGGGCCCAGCGGTAGCCGCAGAGAGCCGCAAACGCGGGCTACCCTATGTGCTTGAGCCCATCGGAATGTTCGTGCCCATTGTGCGAAATGTGTGGTTAAAACGGATGTACCACGCGATCTGGGGGAAGCGATTGTTTGCGGGAGCAAGCACGGTGATCGCGACTTCGGAGCAGGAAATCGAGGAGTTGGCCAGTGGTGGGGTCTCCCGGGCAAGAGTGGTACTTCGAAGGAACGGGGTGGAGGTTCCTTCTACCTGGCCGGAACGAGGCACGTTCCGGAAGGAGCGAGGGATTTCGCCGGAAGAAAAATTGGTGTTGTTCTTAGGGCGTCTGTCCACCAAAAAGAGTCCGGATTTACTCTTGCAAGCATTCGCGGAACTTTCCAGGGCCTCGAGCGGAATACCAATGATACTGGTTTTCGCGGGACCGGACGAGGGCGGACAAAAATCGGAATTGGAGCAAATGGCGGAGCGATTGGGCGTTCGAGCAAGAGTACAATTCGCCGGGCCGATATTTGGCGAGACCAAGTGGGCGGCTTACCGCGATGCGGATGTTTTCGTGCTGCCGTCGCAGAATGAAAACTTCGGGAATACGGCGGCAGAAGCAGTAGCCGCGGGGACACCGGTGATCGTGACGGAACAATGCGGGATAGCACCCCTGCTTGCTGATGAAGCTGGACTGGTGGTGGGCCACGACAAGACGTCGATTGCCAAGGCGCTTGAGCGGATGCTAGGTGAACCTGAACTAGCGTCGCGTCTCGCGAGGGGATGTGCAAGCGTCACGTCGCGGCTGAACTGGGACGAACCGGTACTCGGGATGGAAACGCTGTATACCGCGCTTGCCTCAAAGCATGGGTCAGGGCAGAATCTAGGCTAGTGGAGTAGTCCATTGCCAACGCGCCGACATCGGGTTTTTCGGAGCATCTGGTGGGGCAGCAATTTGCTGCTGTCCATTGCGTTCGTGGCGATGCTTTATTCTTGTGTCCGGGAATATTCCGTGCGCAGGTATCTCGACGGATTCTCAGACGCGATCGTGCCCAATAGTGTGCCCGAAGCACGAAAAGTCCAGGCCATCCTGGATTGGATGCGCGCCGAGCCGTCGCGAGCCGAGGCGACGAATCCAGAGGCGCTGGCAAAGCGCGATCCGGAGATAACGCTAACCTACCGGCAATTGCTAAACGTCTGCGGAACAGCGACGAATGCTTTCTTGAATCTGGCGCGAAGTTCGGATCTGCGAGTGCGCCGCCTGCTGCTGTTATCCCCCGATCGACAGACGAAGCATGTAGTTGCCGAGGTATTGATCAACCAACGATGGATAATCGTCGATCCCACGTACCGGATCATCATGAAGGATGCGAAGGGTAATTTCATGACGCGCAAGGAATTGCAGAATCCAGCCATCTTTGCGCAGGTTACTGGAGCTATCCCGAACTATCCGCAGGAGTACAACTACGACCAATTCGCGCATATACGGCTGGCGCGGCTGCCACTCGAAGGGCTACATCTGCGGAGGTTGCTGGACCGCATCAGTCCGGGGTGGGACGAAGCGGTCGACTGGAGTTTACTCCTCGAGCGAGAATCTTTTTTCTATCTGGTGGTCAGCGGCGTGGCGACGCTGTTCTTCCTGCTTTTAAGGGCGGTACTGGCCTGGTACGCGGACAGCCGTTTGAGAATTCCACGTTTTCATCTGCGAGAGCATGCCGTCCGAGCCGGTGCCGCCTTCTTCTCCCCGCCGGAGATTAAACAGTAGCGTGTGCGGGATCTGCGGCGTCGCGTTTGCTTCGCGCAGCGGGGATGCCGAAGCTCGCGTGCGAGCGATGACCGCGGCGATGCGCCATCGCGGTCCGGATGAAGAGGGATTCCTTGCCGGCGACGCGCGAGCGCCGGGACTTGCCCTGGGGATGCGCCGGCTAAGCATCATCGATCTGGCCGGCGGCCACCAGCCCGCCTGGAACGAAAGCAAGGACGTCGCGGTCATATGCAATGGCGAGCTTTACAACTATCGCGACTTGCGCGAGCGCCTGACGCTTTGCGGTCACCGCTTCAGCACCCAATCGGACACGGAAATTCTGGTTCATGCGTGGGAAGAATGGGGCGAAGACTGCTTGACCGAACTGCGGGGTATGTTCGCGTTCGCACTGCTGGATCTTCGCGAGCGTTACGCCACGGCGCCGATCCTGTTGCTGGCACGGGACCCGCAGGGCATTAAACCGCTGTATTACACGCAAACGCCAGAGGGATTTGCATTCGCCTCGGAGATACGAGCGCTGCTTGCCAGTGGAGTGGTGCCCAAGAGGTTGTCACAGGATGCCGTCACTTCGTATCTGTTATTTGGAAGCGTTTCGGAACCGGTGACACTTCTGGAGGGAGTGTTTTCACTTCCGCCTGGACATCGCATGCTGCTGCACGTTCCCGAGCGGCGGCGCGTGCCGCGAGCGCGGCCGTGGTGGGACCTCGCGGTTTCGCCCGCGGCGCGCGAACCTCGAAAACCGCGCGATCTGGCCACAGCGGCGAAACAATTACGGCCGCTTCTGGAAGACGCGGTGCGAGCGCATCTCATCGCTGATGTGCCCGTGGGATTGTTTCTATCGAGCGGATTGGACTCCGGGGCGATCGCGGCGCTTGCCGCACAGGCACGGAGCGGAATTGAAAGTTTCACGTTGACGTTTCCGGGAACGGCGTTCGATGAAGGGGAGCTCGCGAGGCTGGCGGCGAACCGGTTCAAGACAAAGCATAAGGAAGTGCCGTTGAGCGGAGAGTCGATGGTTGCGCGGCTGGATGAGGCGCTGGCCGCCCTGGATCAACCGACGATGGATGGGATCAACACTTACTTTGTTTCATGGGCCGCGAGGCAAGTTGGATTGAAAGTGGCATTATCGGGGTTGGGCGGGGATGAACTTTTCGCAGGATATCAAACTTTTGCAGACACGCCGAGACTTTCGAGGCTGATCCGGTGCGCATGGTTTATGCCGGCGGTGGTGAGACGGATGACGGTACCGCTCGTCGCGGGTCTCGCGGCGCGGCCCGGTTCGCCGGACGCGGGGCGCAAGGCTGCGGCAGCGTGGGCCTATCCGGATGCTTTGCCGCATGCTTATTTCTTTGCGCGGACGCTCTTCCCGCCGGGGCAGCTCGAACGAGTCATCGAAGCGCGGTTTCGGCCGAGCACGGTGAGCGCGGACGGAGTCACACTCGATCCAACGTGGCTGGGCTGGCTGGAGCGAACGGCCGACGAAGCGCGCAAGCTGGAGCCAGTGGCCGAAGTTTCCTGGCTGGAGATGCGTACGTACATGGCAAGCACACTACTGCGCGACACAGATGCAGTGAGCATGGCGCAGTCGCTAGAAGTACGCGTACCACTTCTGGACACTCCCTTAGTAGAGTTCGTGGGTTCACTGCCGGATGCGGCGCGCTGGCGGCCAGGTACGCAGAAAGCGCTGCTGGCGGAGGCGCTGGGCGATTTGCTGCCGCCGGAGATTTTGGGGCAGAAGAAACGCACGTTCACTCTGCCGTGGGAAGAGTGGCTGCACGGACCATTGCGCGCGCGGATGGAAGCGAGCTTCGGCGACCCCGCTCCGGCGCTTGCGGCTTATCTGCGTTCGGGCGGGATGCGAACGGTTTGGACGGATTTTCTTGCCGGGAAAACGACGTGGTCGCGCCCGTGGTCGTTATATGTGTTGAACGAGTGGTGCCGCCGACACCTCGCCGCATAAACTTCCTACTGAGATACACTGAAAAACACGCGAATGAATATTCTTGGGATCAATGCGTACCACGGGAACGCTTCGGCGGCGATTGTCTGCGATGGGCGGCTGATCGCTGCGGTCGAGGAGGAAAGATTTAACCGCGTGAAGTATGCGGCGGGATTTCCCGCTCAGGCGATCCACTACTGCCTGAAGGAAGCGGGCCTCAGACTCCAGGATATCGATCACGTTGGGGTGCCGCGAAATCCGTACGCAAGGCTGGGCACGAAATTATTCTACGCGATGCGGATGCCGTCATTTGCGCGAGACCGCGTCAAGGTGCTGGCAAAATTCACCGGGATACCTGAAGCGCTGGCGGCGGCGTTTGAAGCCGATCCAAAACAAATTGAGGCAAAGTTTCATCGCGTCGAGCATCACCAGGCGCATCTGGCGAGCAGCTTTTTCGTTTCGCCGTTCGAACGAGCCGCCTTGCTTTCCGCCGACGGGCTTGGCGATTTTGCGAGCACAATGTGGGGCGCCGGAGCTGGCAATCAAATGAGGATCGACGGCGCGGTGGCCTTTCCGCATTCGCTCGGTTTGTTTTACACCGCGGTGACACAGTATCTGGGATTTCTGAAATTTGGGGACGAGTACAAGGTCATGGGACTTGCGGCCTACGGCCAACCGGAAAAAATGGGTGTCTTCCGGGACATCGTGCGTTTTGAAAGTGGTTCCAACGGCAACGGATTTCGTCTTGGGCTCGAGTACTTCACGCATCACAGGACGGGCCCGGAAATGACCTGGGCTGAAGCAGATAAAACACCGACGCAGGGGAAAGTTTTTTCGGAGGAGATCGCCAAGCATCTAGGACCGGCGCGCGCTCCCGAGGAAGAGTTGGAAGATCGCCACCGCAATCTGGCGTGTTCGCTGCAGGCAAGGCTTGAAGAGGTTTATCTGGGCATGTTGAAAAAACTCGGCGAGCGAACCGGGCTGAGGGCCGTGTGCCTGGCAGGTGGCGTGGCATTCAATTGCGTGGCCAACGGGAAAATCTTTGATGCGACACCGTTCGAACAGGTCTACGTTCATCCGGCGGCGGGAGACGCGGGCCTCGCAGTGGGCGCCGCGTACTATATCTGGCATCAGAAACTAGGCAAGCCGCGATCGTTCGTGATGGAACACGCGTATTGGGGCCCTGGATATTCGCGGGATGAGATTCGCCGCGCGATAGATTCAAATGGCCTGACGAAGAGCGGCTATTCCATTACGGAATTGGGCGAAGAAGAACTGCCGCGGCGCGCTGCAGAGATCATCGCGGACGGAAAAATTCTGGGCTGGTTTCAAGGCCGCGCCGAATGGGGCCCGCGCGCGCTGGGTAATCGAAGCATCGTCGCCGATCCGCGACGTCCGGAAATGAAGGAGATTCTCAACCGGCGGATCAAGCACCGGGAAATTTTTCGCCCGTTTGCTCCGTCCGTTCTCGCGGAAAACACCGCGGAGTATTTTGAGAAGTCCCACCCTTCGCCTTTCATGACGCTGGCCTACTCCGTACGTCCCGAAAAGCGCGACAAGATTCCGGCGCCGACGCACGTCGACGGCACGGGCCGGCTACAGACGGTCACGCGCGAAGCCAATCCCCGGTACCATGCGCTCATTTCCGCTTTCCGCGACCTCATCGGCGTGCCGGTGGTGCTCAACACCTCCTTCAACGACAACGAGCCCATCGTCTGCCGGCCGGAAGAAGCGATCGATTGTTTCCTGCGCACGCAGATGGATGCGCTGGTCCTTGGCGATTTCCTCATCACTCGTCCTTAGCCCTTGATCCACCGACTTGAAATTCAAGGCCACTAGCCAGAGATTGCGAATTGTGGCAAGCTATCGGCCATGGGAAACAAAGACAGAGGTAAACGAGAAACCAAGAAGCCACCGAAGAAGAAACCGACCGCCCATGAGTTGGCGCGGGCGGCCGCGCCAGTCTTCAAGAAGCCTGCCTAAGATCGTCAGGCGGCCATTCTGCGCGCAGTGACGGAACTCGGTACAATCCTTCCGTGCGCATTTTTCTTCTTAATCTTTATTACCCACCGGATACTTCCGCGACCGCGAAGATGGCGCACAGCGTCGCGGAGGCTCTCTCCATCTATCATGAAGTGACGGTGCTCTGCGGGCGGCCGTCGTACGACCCTGCCGAACACCGCTCCTGGCGGCTCTACCAAACCGAAATTTCCGGACGGGTGCGCATTGTTCGCGTGGGATCGACGGATTTTCCGCGCCTGGATATGAAAAAACGATTGGCGAATTATTTCAGCTATGTTGCACTGGTGATTCCGCGCGCGCTGTTTGTGCAGTGCGACGCAGTGATGGCGATGACCGATCCGCCGTTTCAGGGGATCGTTGGCGCGATAGTGGCACAGCTGAAAGGCAGGCCGTACGTCTACAACATTCGAGACATGTATCCGGATATGGCGGTGGGCGGCGCGATCGTCGAGCCTGGCTGGCTCGCGAGAATCTGGGAAAAACTCCATCGCTGGGCGCTGCGGCGAGCCGAGCGCGTGATTGTTCTTGGGGAGGACATGCGCGCGCGAATAGTAGGAAAAGGCGTAGACCCGGCCCGGGTGACGATCGTCCGCGATGGAACCGAAATGCTTCCGCAAAATGCGCTTCTTCCCGCCGCCGATCCCGAGGTTATCCGCACGATCCGAGGGAGTTTTTCGTTTGTTCTGGTGCACGCGGGAAATCTTGGCTTCTACGGGGCATGGAACACGCTGGTGGCTGCAGCACGCAGCCTTGCGAAGGAAGGTGTAGGGCTGGTGTTCGTCGGTGATGGCGCGCAGCGCTCGCAAATCGAAGCGGCCGCCGCGGGTTCCGGCAATATCCGATTTTTGGATTTTTTCCCAGCGAGCAAAATATCATCAGTGCTCGCGGCCGCCGATGCTCATGTCATCACGGTAAAGCGCGGACTGGAAGGCGTGGTGGTGCCCAGCAAGATGTACGGGATTCTGGCCGCGGGAAAACCCATCGTAGCTGTGGCGCCGGGAGAGACAGACGTGGTGTCGCTAGGGGTTCGGCGCGGCTTCGCGATTGCAGCGGATCCGGACAGTCCAGCGGAGGTTGCGAACGCGGTGCGCACGGTGGCCTCCGATCCAGCCAAAGTGAAAGCCATGGGCGAGGCGGCGAGGGCTGCTGCTCCCGATTATGATAGAGCAAAGGAATTGCAAAAATTCGTGGAAATCATCGGCCGGCTAACGAGCAATTAAGAAATCAAGAATCAAGCCACGCTAACGACCGCAGACAGACTCTCGATCTGAAGACTGTTCACTTTTCTCTAGCGCATCTTCCCTCGCCCTCTGCCCACCAAACACTTCTTCTCGTGTTGGCGATTGAAGGGAAACTAAAATCGCAGTATTGTGTTTAGGCTGCGTGGGGCAGCCATTTGTCGACTTGACTTGGGAGCCGGGTCCCCAACCCGGCGAGAATCAGGTAAGACACCGGCCGTATCAACCAGGCTGGATTCGGCTCACCTGACAAACGAGGTTGCATGGCCGCAGGCCTGCTCGCTTTTTTCATTGCACTATTTGCATCCCTGGCACTGGTGGTTCCCGTACGTGCGCTCGCTTTGCGCGTGGGAATGGTCGATCTGCCCGGACCTCGCAAAGTGCATCTAACCCCGATCCCGCTTCTGGGGGGCCTGGCAATGTATGCCGCGGTGGTGATCGCGGTGCTTTTTGCGTTTAACGGACCGGCGCGCGCACAGATCGTGGGTATTCTGATTGGCGCGACGCTCGTTGCGGCGGTTGGCATCTTGGATGACCGCGGGCTGCTCCATCACCAGATCAAGCTATTTGTAGGCATGCCGCTGGCGGCGGCGATACTGCTGGTCAGTGGAATTCGCGCGCAGGTCTTCAGCGTGCTGG